>Ga0315274_10000049_pt1 | contig 180407 bp, 179 predicted proteins | sample YL17G02_20_MG_FD_203700 | JGI IMG/M metagenome (GOLD analysis project Ga0315274, IMG submission 203700) | Sediment microbial communities from Yellowstone Lake, YNP, Wyoming, USA - YL17G02_20 | ecosystem: Environmental > Aquatic > Freshwater > Lake > Sediment | place: USA: Wyoming | collected...
CGTAAGAAGGATGGGAAAGAAACCATACAAGGTAAGCGGCAGGTTCAGAAAGGAAATGGTTTCGGAACACGACAAGGAGACGTACAGGAAGAGGCAGGGCATAGAGACCGTGTTCTTCGTCATGAAGGCGGTGTTCGGCGACACGGTCTATTCGAGGTCAACAAGACGACAGAAGAAGGAACTGAAGGCAATATGCGTGGCATACAACCTGTACAGGTATGCAATGACCTGTTTTATGCGGGAGGTTTTCTACATCCGTGTTTAAACGCCAGGACCAGAGAAATCAAATGCTTTTCACGTTCTTCTGCCCAATCTTCCCAGCCACCTTCTCCGCCCAATCCCTCGCCTTCTTGAGGTCGACCGAGTCCTGCACGACCTTCCCTAGTATTTTCATCCGGCCGCCGAAGGCCTCGAAGCCGGAGCCGGCGAGCCTGGATTCGAGGCTGGGGTTTCTGGTCAGGATGGCCTGCTTGTGCTTGTCTTTGACTCTTTCGCATTCCTCCGGTCGCTTGTCGCCGGCCTCGCCGCAGACCACGAACAGGGCGAGCTTCTTGTTTGAGAAATCGCCATGCTCACCAGAGACGAAGTCCATGAATTCCCCGTATATCCTGCCCATCCTCACGCCTCCGCCGGCGATTATGCCGGAATAAGAAGAGATATCAGGGCGCTTGTTTTTCCTCAGGTCGAGGAGGTCGGCTTCTATGCCGCGCTTTTCGCGGAGGGTTTTTGCAATTTCCTCGGCGATTTCCCTGGTCGCGCCTCCCTTGGTTGCGTAGGCGACGAGGGTTTTGCCGAATTTCTCTGCTTTCAGAACCATAATAATCTATGCGGCAGAGGATTAAAATTGATTGCTGCCGGCCTGCCTTAAAAAATCATCTCGCCTTCTTGGCAGAATGCCCTGGAAGGCACTTCTCCGCCAGATCGTCGATGATGCCGCTCATGGGCTTTCCCGTCGCTTTCGATTGCCTTTTCAGGGCGGCGAAAGTCGAATTCCTTATGGTGAAGGAGCGGCGGATCTTGTCTATGGCGAGAACGCCTGTCCTGTCAAACTCTTCCAGCATCTGCGCGTATTTCTCCTTTTCCTTCATTATCCTTTCAATCTCCCGTAGTCGCATACCTTATCAGCCTCTCTATCCTGCTTATATCGGTTATGTTTTCCCTGGCGATTCTGGTTATCTCCGAGACCAGGTTCTCATCCGTCTCCTTCTCCGTTTCGATTTTGCAGTCTTTGATTATGGTCCACGCCACCATCAGGGCGGTCCTCTTGTTGCCGTCCGTGAACGGGTGTCCCACAAGAATCGCCCTCCACAGGTACGCTATCTTGCGGAAGACGGCCTTGCCCTTCCCCATGTCCAGCGCGGTTTCTATTTCCGCGTCGCTTCTTAAGCTTCCGCCATATTTCCTGTTTATCCACTTTATCTGGTCTTTCGAGATGTATTCCGAATTCATATATACTTTTTCGTAATTAATATTTATAAAGGTTTTGGCGGCAAAACCGCAGAATTAATCCTCCAGCCCGCCCCTGCACAGGTCGATGACGACCATGAGGACCGCGGCGAAGATGATGACGTTCCCCACGACGTCGAACGGTGCCGGGAAGGTCTGGGTGACGACCGTGAGCTTGATTATGCCGCCCAGGAGAGCCGCTATAAGCGCGCCTGCCGTGGTCTTGCGGGTTTTCACTATCTTGGAAGCGTCGTCGAGAATGCCGGATATCTTGTCAAGGGTTGACTGGCTGGACTGGCTGCCCTTCTTTTCGGCCATATTTAGAATTCGTCGGGACACGGTTATATTGCTATGTTTAAACTTTTGTTTAAACATTTTTTTCTGAAAAGCCGTTTGGCCGTCGTTTAGCCGCTTATATCATATGGCGTTTTGAGAAGTCCTCGCCTGCGAGGATTTGGATGAAGCGTAACTTTCTAAGTTTAGCGGAATCTTAAAACGCCCTGTTATACGCAGGCGCGTTTACCGTGCCGTAGTGGCGGGTGATTATAAATTTATAAACACCTAATGCAATGATAAAATATGGAAAGAGTATTTAATGTCATAGTAGAGCAGGATGAAGACGGATGGTTTATCTCAGAGGTAGTTGGGCTTCCTGGATGTCATACTCAAGCTAAAACATTAGACGAATTAATTAAAAGAACCCGAGAGGCAATTTCTTTATGCTTGAAGTGTAGAAAAGAAACACAAGTTACAGAGCGATTTGTGGGTTTGCAGCAACTTGTGATGTAGATGGCTAAATTGCCTCTTCTCAAACCTCAGCATTTAGCCAAAGTTCTTGCGAAGTTGGGATTCAGATTAGTCAGACAGGAAGGAAGCCACATGTTCTTTGAGCATCCGGATGGCAGAACTACTGTCGTACCATGTCATGCAGGGGAAGAAATACGAAGAGGATTGCTGAATAAGATTATTAAGAAAGATTTGGGAATGGACAGAGAAGAAGTCCTTAAACTTCTCTGAGACGAACCCGCCATTGCGTATAACAGGGGTCATTTATATTATGGCAAGACAAATTTTATGCATGAAAGGCACGGATCGCGTCAGGAAAAGAGCGGAAGCGGCTGGAAAGGACGAAGGCCGGGAGGCTCCCCAGCGACGGGAGAAAGGCAAGTACGCAAGAGGCTATTTCGTAGGCCTGGGCATCGTTGCCGGAACGTTTTTCGGGGTGCCCTTCGGTTTTGCGACGGCAAATCCCGGCATAATATGGGCGGGGCTGGCCATAGGAACCACGTTCGGTGCGGTGTACGAGCATAAGTTTAACAAAGGCCTGGGCGCCTTAATACAGTAAGGCGGAAGGGAAACGTCCTTCGCTGTCGTGTACGCCTGCATGAAGCGGGCATGAATCCGGATTAATTTTAATCAAAGGCAAACCGGGGAACCTCGGCAAAAAGCGCTTATAAGCGGCCTGAAACAAAATATTATAATGGCAAAGGAAAAAGAGGAAGGCAAAGAGCACGGCTGCTGCTTTTGCGGCGGAAAGGGATATTTCTGGGGAGTGGCGCTGCTGGTGGCTGGATTCCTGTTCCTGCTGCGTGATTTGGGATACATAGTGGGAGTCAGCTTCTGGACAATACTGCTCATAGTCCTGGGGATATTCCTGCTGGTCCCGAAAAAATGCGGCTGCAAATGAGCGCCCGGCTCCGTGGCTTGGAAGAAAGGTTGGTAATCTACTTTTTCAGCGTTTTCCATCTACGTCATTTCCACGGCTCTATCATGACCTTGACGGACTCTTTCCCGTCAAGGACCAGACCGAAGCCTTTCTGCGTCTCCTCGAGCGGAAGCCTGTGGGTGATCATGGGCTTGACCCTGACCTTTTTGGTTTTGATAAGGCTTGTAGCTTCCGCCAGATCCTTTCCTGCGGCGGCGTAGGTCGTATCCATCGTGACGCCCTTAAACCACATGTCGTTCAGTGGCAGGGGAATTTTCACGCCCGGCTCGGTCGGCGCGAAGAAAAGTATCTTCCCACCATCATCCACGCATTCGAAGGCCTGCGTGATAGCGGGGACGGCGCCGGTCGAGACGATTACCCTGTCGGCGAGTTTTCCGGCAAAAGCTTTAAGCCTTCCGGGAACGTTCTCCTTCGCATTGAGCATGAAATCCGCGCCCAGGCTTCTGGCCATCCGCAGGCGGAACTCGTTGACATCAGTCGCTACGACCTTCGCTCCCTTTGCTTTCGCCAACTGGGTGTGGAGAAGGCCGGACATGCCGGAACCCAGAACTATTACGAGGTGCTTCTTCTTTATGCCCAATTTGCGCTGGCCGCGGACCACGCAGCCAAGCGGCTCGATGAAAGTCGCTTCCTCGAATGTCATCCCTTTCGGAAGGCGGAGCGTCCCCTTCCCGACGTTGATATCGGGCACGCGGATGTATTCGGAAAAGCCGCCCGGATGGAATGACGTCGTCTTCAGCGTGGCGCACACGTTCTCGTTGCCTTCCCTGCAGCGCCCGCATTTCCCGCAGGGGACGTGGTGCGTCACGAATACGCGGTCGCCTTTACGGAAGCGCCTGACCTTCTTTCCGGTTTTCTGCACGATGCCCGCGACCTCGTGGCCCAGCACGCGGGGCGCTTTCTTTATGCGGTACCATTCCATGACGTCGGAGCCGCAAATCCCCGAAGCCATGACCTTGAGAAGTATTTCCTTGTCGCCAATCTCGGGGATGGGCATGTCCTGAAATCGGATGTCCCTGTTGCCGTAGTACATCGCGACTTTCATTTCGTATCACATGCCCGATTTCAAAATCCTGTTGACTTCACTTATAGATGCCGGTTATCCTGCTAAGCGATTTGAACGAGTCGAGAATCCTTTCCTTGTGGACTATCGCGCCCCAGCTCACGAACACGCCTGCGGTTATGGTAGCGCCGAGCGCGAGGTCCGAAACGATCTTCGGGCCTATCAGGAAAAGCTGGCCGTTCCACAAGTGATCGACGACGCCGAATACGGACGCTCCCGCGAACATCAGGCTGAGCCAGAAGCCTTCCTTGTCTTCCTTGCGGAAAGTCTTCCTTCTGACCGCATTTATTATCCCCGCCGCGAGCGGGATGGCATAGCAAACCATATTACACCCTCCCTTTCCCCGTTTCTCTCTATTTCTTCCTCTTTTCCGTGAGCATTTCGTGCGCTTCCCTCGGAGTCGCTTTTTCATGCACCACCGCGCGGACCGCCCTTATCATCGCGACCGGGTCGTCCGCCTGGAAGATGTTCCTTCCCATGTCAACGCCGACCGCCCCCGCTTCCAGCGCGTTGTGCGCCATCTCGAGCGCTTCAAGTTCGGGAAGCTTCTTGCCCCCCGCTATCACGATGGGCACGGGACACGTGTCGACCACGCGGGAGAAGTTCTCGCAGTAATAGGTCTTGACAATGCTCGCGCCGTGCTCGGCCGCGATGCGCGAGGCGAGGGAAAGGTACTTGTCGTCCTTGCCGAGTTCCTTGCCGACCGCGGTGACCGCCACGACCGGGATGCCGTATTCCTCGCATTCGTCCACGACCTTGGAAAGGCCCAGAATCGTGTCGCGCTCCCATTCCGTCCCCACGGTTATGGAGAAAGCGACCCCGGAAACGTTGAGCCTTATCGCGTCCTTTACCGATACGGTTATCCCCTCGTGCAGGAGGTTCTTGGCCAGTATGCTCGTGCCCCCGGATATCCTGAGCACTACAGGCACGTCAACCTTCGGGTCTATGCTGCTGCGCAAAACCCCCCTGGTCAGCATCAGGCAGTCCGCATAGGGAACGAGAGGCATTATGGTCTTTTTAGGGTTCTCGAGCCCTGTAGTCGGGCCTAAAAAATAGCCGTGGTCGACCGCCAGCATAACGGTGCGGCCATCCGGTCTTATTATCCTGTTCATGCGGTTGCTCTTTCCCCAGTCCATCAACATCACCTCGATTTCGAAAGACAACTTGGAACATAAATGCAAGCTGTCGAATTACATTCAAATAGGATATATTAAAAGGAAATGTTTTGGAAATATAAAAGTTATTGAAAGTTATTTTGTCATTCCTTTGCGAAAAAGTCCTTTATTTCCGACGGTTCGAGTATTCCGTTCTCCGTTATTATCCCGGTCACGAATTTCGCGGGCGTCACGTCGAAGGCCGGGTTCTTCGCCTTCGAGCCTGCGGGGGTGATCCTTTCTTTTCCGATGATATGAACCTCGCTTTCGTCCCGCTCCTCTATGGGTATCTCGTCCCCTGTCTGCCGGGAGAGGTCGATGGTCGAGGTCGGCGCGGCGACATAGAAAGGGATTTTGTTGTCCCTGGCGACGACCGCCTTCTCGTACGTGCCTATCTTGTTCACCACGTCTCCGTTCGCGGCGATCCTGTCCGCCCCCACTATGACCAGATTTATCTCCTTCCTGTACATGTAGTGGCCCGCCGCGTTGTCCGCTATGACTGCGTGAGGAACGCCCTCGTTCATCAGCTCCCATGAGGTCAGCCTCGCCCCCTGGAGGCGGGGCCGGGTCTCGTCTATGTATACGAATATTTTTTTGCCCTGCCTCTTGGCTGCATACACGGGCGAAAGCGCGGTGCCCCAGTCAACGCACGCGAGCCAGCCGGCGTTGCAGTGCGTCAGTATGTTCGACTCTTCGCCTATCAGCCCCGCACCGTAATCGCCTATCAGCTTGCAGGCGTTGACGGACCAGTTTGCATAACCTTCAGCTGCCTTGAGCGCGGTTTCCTTCTTTTGCTTTTCATCCGCTCCCTTAAGCGCGTCGAGAACGTAGTCTATCCCGTAGAAGAGGTCGTTCGCCGTGGGCCTCGTGCCCCTCAGAAGCCCGGCCGCCTTTTGGATGTCCTCGCCTTTCAGCGCGGCGAGCGCGATTCCATAAGCGCCGGTCGCGCCTATCGCGGGCGCACCGCGCACCATCATGTTTTTTATCGCATTCGCGACTTCGTTCACGCTCTTGAGGTCGGCTATCTCGAATTTGTTGGGAAGAAGAAGCTGGTTAATCATCATGACCCTGTCCTTTTCGAACCAAACGGTCCGAAAGGCTTTCCCGTTCACGAGCATGAAATAAATTAGAAAAAAGGATTAATATATGAAATTTTTTGATGTTTTTGCAGTCCGGATTCTTTATATAAGAGGGAGCCTCACAAATAAAAGATATGAGCAAGACCCTTTACGGCCACCTGCGCTGCTTTTTCCACACGCTCAGATATCCAAAATTCATGCTTCTTGCCCTGACTTTTCTGCTGGCTTACGCCATCTTCAGCTCGGGCGATTTCTCGCCGGTACGCGAAGCGCTTTCCCATATCGGTTATCTGGGTTCTTTCTTATGCGGCGTCGGATATTCGTACGGCTTCACGGCCGGCCCGGCAACTGCGATATTGCTGATAGTCTCGAAGAACCAGAACATATTTTTAGCCAGCCTTATCGGCGGATTGGGTTCACTGGTAGCCGACATGATAATATTCAAAGTGGTCAGGCATTCTATGATGGACGAAGTGGAAAAACTGGCCCGGACGTCAGCTGTAAAGAAAATAAGTTGCAGCATACCGTTTTCACTGAAAAAATACCTATTTTCCTCACTTGCCGTATTCATCATAGCTTCTCCTCTCCCGGATGAGATCGGCGTCACGATGCTCGCGGTCTGCACGAAAATAAAGGTCAAGACCTTTTCAGTGATTTCCTTCGTTCTCAATACGCTTGGTATTTTCGTCGTTCTTTCCATAGGCAATGCAATTTAATTAACAGGTTAGAGATAAGCGTGAAGGACTGGGCAACAACAAGGATCCCCACCGGAATTGCAATGATGCTTGTTTATTTCGCGATACTGCTACTGCTTCCGCTCATCGTGTTTTTGTAGAAAACTCTGAAAGATGGTTTTCCGAAAATTGGAAAATGCGTCTCAGATGAACAACACGACGAAAATCAGTGAGAGCGTGTTCAGCAGCTTGACGAGGACGTGCAGGCTCGGGCCGGCCGTGTCCTTGAAAGGATCTCCGACGGTATCGCCGACCACCGAAGCTTTGTGCGCGTCCGTGCCTTTCCTTCCCTCCGCTTCTATGAGCTTCTTCGCGTTGTCCCAGGCGCCGCCGCCCGTGTTCATGGTCATGGCTAGGAGAATGCCTGAAATGGTCGCGCCTATAAGGAGAGCGCCTGCCGCTTCGGCCTTGAGAAGAATTCCTATGACGATCGGCGTGACAACAACCAGCAGGCCGGGAAGCACCATCTCGCGCAGCGAAGCTCGCACGCTTATGTCAACGCATTTCGCGTAATCGGGTTTCGCCTTTCCCTTCATCAGGCCGGGGATTTCCCTGAACTGGCGCCTGACTTCCTTTATCATGTCCTGCGCGGCTTTTCCGACCGCCCTGATCGCGAGCGAGGAGAACAGGAACGGCAGGAGCGCGCCTATGAACGCGCCGACGAAGACAACGGGCTTCGCCACGTCTATGGATGTGAGCTTCGCGGTTTCGAAATAAGCGGAAAAGAGAAGGAACGCGGAAAGAGCGGCGACTCCCATCGCATACCCCTTCGTGAGCGCTTTCGTGGTGTTGCCGACGGCGTCGAGGTTGTCCGTCCTGTCCCTGGTGGCTTTGTCGAGGCCGGACATTTCGACTATGCCTCCGGCGTTGTCGGTGATCGGGCCGAACACGTCCATCGCGAGGATTATGCCCGTTGTCGCGAGCATGCCCATGGTCGCGACGGCCGTTCCGTAAAGCCCTCCGAGCATGAATGACGCGAGCAAAGCGACGCATATGACGATGACCGGAAGAGCGGCCGCTTCGAGCGCGACCGAGAAACCGGTTATTATGTTGGTCGCCGCGCCGGTCTCGGACGATTTCGCGATCTCCTTTACGGGCCTGTGGTATTTCGAGGTGTAATATTCCGTTATCAGGCCAATCGCTACGCTTGAAGCGAGGCCGATGAGCGAAATGTAATAATAATTGATATTCTTAAGCGTGAACATTACCAGAGGGTAAAAGCCGATGCCGGCGATTATCGTGGTCGCGAACATCCCCTTCCTGAGCGCGCGCATGGGGTTCTGGCCTTCCTTCGAGGACACGAAGAACGTGCCGAGCATCGTGGCGTAAATCCCGAGCGACCTGGCCAGCAGCGGGAATATGATGCCGTATATGCCGAAGACGGGCATGAACGCAACGCCAAGGACCATTGCCCCTATGTTTTCCGCGGTCATGGACTCGAAGAGGTCCGCTCCCCTTCCGGCGCAGTCGCCGACGTTGTCTCCCACCAAGTCCGCTATGACAGCCGGGTTCCTGGGATCGTCCTCGGGGATGCCTTTCTCGACTTTACCAACAAGATCCGCCCCGATATCCGCGGCTTTGGTGTAAATACCTCCGCCCAGCTGCGCAAAGAGCGCCGCGAGGCTCGCGCCGAAGCCGAAGCCGACGACAAGCTGCGGGTCGCCGAAAAGCATGTAAAGCGACGTGACGCCGATAAGGCTGAGGCCCATGACCGCAAGGCCGGTGACCAGCCCGCCCATGAAGGAAACCCTGATGGCGGAGTTGAGGCTCTTCCTAGCCGCATTCGCGGTCCTTATGTTCGCGCGGGTCGCGACGTCCATGCCGAGCAGCCCTGCGAGAAGCGAAGCCGCGACGCCGAGAATGAAGGCAAAGCCGGTCTGCCACTTGAAAACGAACCACAGCAACACAGCAACAATAATGCCTATGATCGCGATGGTCTTGTATTGCCGCTTAAGGAAGGCGTAGGCGCCCGTCCTTATGGCGTCGGAGATATCGTTCATCTCCTTCGTGCCTTTCGCCTGACGATTGACCCAGAAGGCGATTACCACCGCGACTAAAATAGAGAATATCCCCGTGAACAACGCGATAAGCAATATGTCAAAAGCCATGCGCAACACCAAAACCATGAGGCAAAATTTTTATAATTTTGTTTATTTGGCAAGGGGGTTTTTAAAGTTTTGCATTGCATATTGCCGCAGTCTCTTCAACGGTTTCAATCCAGGTACTTCAGAATCTCGCGCAGGTTCTTCTTGTTTATCACAACGTCGCAGGCCTCGTTCAGCGCCTTCGACTTAGAATTGAAGGCGATCGCGAATCCCGCGAGCTTCGCTATGTCCACGTCGTTGTCGTGATCGCCGACGAATACGCATTCTTCAGGCTCGATTTTTTCCGCGGCGCATATCTGGAGCAGCGAATTGCTCTTGTCGTGGAAGTCGTGTTTCGCCTCGATTTTCTGTATGCTGCCGTCAGGGCTGAAGAATATGCGGTTTATGTAAACGTAATCGAACAGGCGTTCGTAATCGGGGATGAGTTTTTCAAGGACTATCTGCAGGCTTCCGGACACGATGGCAAGCTTGTAGCCATTTTTTTTGAGATGCGACAGCGTATGCTTCGCGCCTCTCATGAGCCTGACCTTTGACATCGCTTTCATTATGGTGTTTCTGTCCGCCCCGTGCCTTTTGAGCAGGATAAGGTCTTCTATCGCCCATTCCTGATAGTCTATTTTGCAGGAAAAGAATTTTTCGCGGTTCTCCAGTCTTTGCGGGTGGTTCCTGAGGCCGAAAAAATCATGCAAAGTCGACCATATGGATTCTGTCCCGTCGACAATCGTGCCGTCGAGGTCGAAGGCGACCAGTCTGAATTTCGTCTGCTTTTTCATGTTTTGCCCACCATGTTATCTTTTAGAATTCCACGCGTCCCTGAACTTCTTCATCGAGTACGCAGCCAGATCCCTGTCGCGGGTGAACACCTCGAATGTTATCGTATTGCGATATCCGATCTTTTTAAGCGCCTTTATCACGCTCTCGTATTCTATCCTCGCAACGCCCAGCGGAAGGTGGTCATCCCTCTTCCCGTAATTGTCGTGGATGTGGACGTGGACTATCCTCTTTTTGAACGTGCTTATGAATTTCAGCACGTTCTTCATGCCGCCATGGATGAAGGCATGGCCAACATCGAGATGCACGCCGAGGCCTTTGACTTTGTCAACCACATATCTGTAAGTCGCTACGTCGGAAAAGTCCTTCGATGAGGCGCCGTTCTCCAGCATCACGCCGACCCCCCGGCCTTTCCCATACGCCACAAGTTCGTTGAGGCTTTTTACGTAATTATCAAGAATTTTCTTACGCGTTCTGCTCTCCTTCATGAGCATGGAAGGGACCGAGTCGAAATGGAAGTTGACGAGCTTTATCCCGAGCTCGGAAGCGATGTCGATCGCCTTCTCGCTCTCGCGAACCCAGCCCTGCCTCACATGTTCGTAAGGGCTGCCCATGTCGTTCCACCACATCGTGTGACCGACGATGAACATGCGGTATTTCTTGAGGGCCTGAAGTATTTTCGCCTTGTTCCTGCGCAGGTTCTCGGGGAACGCTTTCGGCCCTTCTATGCTTATCTCGGCGAAATCGAAACCCAGCTTGCCTATCTTCTCGATCTCTTCCAGCGTGTTCTCGGCCGGGTTGGCCATGTTTCCCAGTTTAGGCATCTTCTGCGTCATAGTATCGGATTGGATTGACTGCTTAAAAATCGTTTACTCGAAAAAATCGTTTACTCGAATTTGCCTGAATATCACTGCGCTGTAATCCGCCTTATCAGAATTTGCCTAATCAAAACTCGCCCGACTCGACCAAGTACTTCTTCTGGCGGAGCGTGATGAACCTCATGCCGGTCGCCTCTACCTTCTTCATCAGCTCCTTGTCCTGGGTGCAAATCACGAAGTTCTTCGTCCTCGCCAGCCTGAGTATCTCGTCGTCCACGCGCATCACGTCGCCTTTCGTCTCCAGCACGGTTATGCTGCAGTTTCTGACCAGTTCGAGAGCGATTCTGGCGTGCCTGGCGACCTTCCATCCTCTCGTCGAGAACTTCTCGAGCTCCCTGACGACGAGGTCGAGCGTGAAGAATTCAATATAGCCCAGGCTGACCAGTTCGGAAATCACGTCGACCTTGAATTCGCCCGGTATCATGAGAAAATTCGTGTCGAGAAGGGCTCTCATGACGACTTGTTATTGTTCAGAAATAAATACGTTCTCTCCCTTTAATATAATATTGACAAAGGGGATAAGAGGGCTGATACCGGGCAAAAAATTTAGATTTTGCGGTTTTAGATTTTGCGGTGTGAAAAGCGAATGATAAGGCTCGAAAAAATCGTCATGCAGGGCTTCAAGTCGTTCAAGCGGCCCACGTCCATGCTTTTCCCGTCTAACTTCATAGTTGTTACTGGACCGAATGGATCTGGAAAAAGTAATTGCGGAGATGCGGTAAATTTCGTGCTCGGCCGCGCATCGTCGAAATACCTGCGCGCCAAGAAGGCGCAGGACCTCGTCTTCCACGGCAGCAAAAGCAAGCCTGCCGCCGACTTCGCCAAGGTGAATCTCGTCTTCTCGAACAGGGGAAAGGTCCTTCCCGTCGACGAGGAAACCGTGATCATAACCAGGACGCTGAACAAGGAAGGCGTGTCGTCGTATCGAATGAACGGCAAGATAACGACGCGCCAGCAGATCCTCGACATATTCATGCAGGCCAGGCTGCAGGCGGGCGGGCACAACATCATACGGCAGGGGGATGTTTCGAAGATAATAGACATGAACCCCCTCGAGCGGCGAGGGATCATAGACGAGATATCGGGGATAACCGAATACGACGAGAAGCGCGAGAAGGCCTTCAAGGAGCTGGAAAAGGTCGAGGTCAAGGTCAGGGAGGCGGAAATCATCCTGGAGCAGAAGGTGCAGATAGTGGACAAGCTGAGGAAGGACAGGGATTCCGCGCTGGAATACCAGAAACTTAACGATGAACTCGAGCTCGTGAAGTCCACGATTATATGGAAGGAATTCACGTCCGCCGAGAAGAACATGGACAGCATAGGAAGCGATATCGAGGAGAAGGAGAAGGCGCTGGCTTCGCTGGACGCCGAGCTGAAGAAGATAGACGCGGAGATGGCGAAGAGGGAGAAAGACACGGAAAGCCTCATGAAGGAGGTCATGAGGAAGGACCAGATTGACGTTACGACTCGCATATCGAAGCTCGAGTCCTCGCTCGAAAGCAAGGAGAACCTCATCGAGCTTAACCAGCGCGAGGCCGAGCGCCTGAATGAAATGATAAAAAGCATCAGCGCGCTAAGCAGGGACGTTTCCCCGAACCTCAAGCCCGTCCTGCAGATGAGCGGGGTGAGGGGATTCATGCACGATCTAGTCGTCGTGCCCGAACAGTACCGGACCGCCGCGGACGTCGCCGCCGGCCCGCACATGAACGACATCGTCGTCGAGAATCTCGCGACCGCGATAAGCTGCGTGCGATACCTCAAGGAGAACAGGGTCGGAAGGGCGAGGTTCCTGCCGCTGGACAAGATTCGCGCTTCCTCGAAAGGCCAGCTACCGGAAGGGACGCTCGGCTGGATGTCCGACCTCGTCCATCATGAGCGCGAGTATACGAACGTGGTCGAATACGTGTTCGGGAGCACCGCGTGCGTCAACGACCTCGAGAAAGGGAAGCGGATAACGGAGAAGAACCGTGCCAGGCTCGTAACGCTGGATGGCGATTTATTCGAAACGTCGGGTGCGCTGTTCGGCGGGTTCTACGCGAGGCAGTCGAGATCGCTTCCCGACTCGGGCAAATACTCGAAAGACATCGCCAAGCTTGAGGAGGAGAACAAGATCCTCAGGCTCGAGATCGAGGAGATCGAGAAGTCGCTGGTCCAGCTGAGGAAGCAGGTCAAGGACACCAAGACCTTCGATTTCGAGAGCAGGATGGCGAAGATAAAAGAGGAGATAGCCAAGCTCAGCGAAAGGCGGAGGGAAGCGTACGACAAAAAGGCGAACATGCAGGAGGAGATAAACAGGCTCAGGATAAACAGGGCGAGGTACGAGGCGAACTTCGACAACCTGAACACCCAATGGGGGGAGAGCAGGAAGAAATGGGACTCGCTTTCCGAGAAGGAAGCCTACCAGAAAAAGGGACTGCAGGCGCTCAAGGACGCGGAGAGGGACCTGCTCTCAAGAATAGCGATGCTCGGCCCGGTCAACATGAAGGCGATAGAAGAATTCGACATGCTTTACGAGGAGTTCGAGGGCTTCAGGGAAAGGGTCGACCGGATAGTCAGGGAGAAGAACAGCATAATGGGCAGTATCACCGAGATAGAGAACAGGAAGCGCGAAGTCTTCAACGTGACGATGACCGAGATGGCGAGGCTGTTCAAGGAGATATACAGGGAACTGACGAACGGGGAAGCGGATCTAGGGCTGGAAGTGGCGAACGACATAAACTCCGGGCTTCTCATATCCGCCCAGCCGCCGGGCAAGAAACTGCTCTACATAGACTCCATGTCCGGCGGAGAGAAAGCGCTCACCGCGCTCGCCTTTTTGTTCACGATACAGCAGTTCAAGCCGTCGCCGTTCTACATACTCGACGAGGTAGACGCTCCCCTCGACAAGCCGAACACCAAAAGGGTCGTCGACATGGTCAAGAAGCAGTCGAAAAAGGTCCAGTTCATAATAATATCGCACAATAACGAAATGGTGAAGGCGGCCGACGTCGTCTACGGCATTTCAATGGAGGACGGCGAATCGAAGCTCATAGGCATCAAGCTGCCGGAAGAAAGCAATTCGCAGGAAGCGGAAGGGGGGCTTCGGGAAGCGCAAACGGAGAATAACTGACAAACTTATAAAATTTACGGTAAAATAAAATGCAATAAAATAAGGTGGTTTCATGGCAAGCTGCACGGTTATAGGCAGGGATATAGAAAAAGCCAGAAAACTAAAAGATGGAGATGTAGTTCAGATCTCTCCACATTCACAATTGGCAAGAGTTTCTGGGTCTGAATGCAGGCCAAGCATTGATTATAAAGTTACTGGTACACCAACATTCGAGCCGCATGCATATCTTGGCTGGCATAAAGGTGAGGATGTATATGGAGATAATGTAACCGTTCCGCTAACCGATGGGATAAGACGTTTTTCATTAAGTTTTGGACACCTGCTATAAAATTTTTAAAATGAAACAACTGGGCAAAATTTTCTGGAGTTATCAGGACGGCAGGTTCTCCGGCATTTCTTTCATCTGGGGCATAGACTTGGGTGGGTTGAATTTCTTTTTGCTCTTTCTTTTTACTGCCAATGCCGCCAGCACGATTATTATTGCTATTATTGCCAGTGGTATTACGAACGTTGCAATAGTTTGCCAGTCGATCTGCAGCGGCGCTGCGGCAGCAGGCGGCGGCTTGCATGCACCGTCTTCGCAGCCGTAATCGCAGGTCCTTATCGTGTTCCACGACCTCCCGTCCTGCGAGCATCCGGCAAGATCGCTCCCGGAACATTTCTTTTCGCCTAGCGCGCATATCTTCCCTTCCTCCAGCCCCTCGTAAATCTCTCCATAGACCTCGGTAGCAGTCTGGTCGAGGACGGACGTGTTGACTTCCTTGTTTACCGAGAACGTGATTGTGGCTTCTCCGCTGCCCATTTCAGGGTAAACGAAAACGTACTCGGGGTCTTTCTCCACTATTTCGTAAGTCGCGCCAGAAACCGAAACCGTTATGTTGTCAGAAGACGATGAGAAAGCTTTCGGGATTTTTTCGTACAGCATGAATTTAATGACCTTCCTGCTGCCCTTGTATTTTATCCTCAGGGTTATGTTAGATTTGGTTTTTGAGGATTCCATATACTTCGTTATTTCCGTGTCGGAAGCTATGGACGCGGAAAGTCTGAGCAGGTTTTCCTTCGCCTGGTCGCTGAGCTTGCCTTTCGCGAGGACCTTCTCTATCGCAGTTTGGAGCTTCACGTTGTCTCTCAGGCCAACTCCCGGGACCAGGGTGAATTTCTTCTCCGCTTTCTTGGCTTTCTCTGGCGGCGCTACCGCTCCGGAAGGGCCGGTGGGTCCGCCAGGCGAGAGTCCGCCTGTCGAGCTGACTGTAACGGAAACCGTATCCGAGGTCGCATCGGCGTTGGACGGCGTGGCTGTGAACGTCGCGGTAATCGTGCCTGCTGTCGAAGCAAGAACCGTGCAACTGACAGACGAACTGCTTCCTGCGGATATCGAACTGATGGCTGAGCAGCCTGAGCTTTTGGTCATGCCCGTGCCGGAAACCGTGAGCGCGACAGAGCTGGCGGTCGTCCCTCCGCTGTTCTGGATGTTGAGGTTGACCGTGTATGCCGAGCCTGCGCTGACGCTTGCAGTCGACGGCGTCACTACAAGGCTTATGGAAGGCGGGAGAACGACGTTGAAGGATGATGATTCCGCAGTCGACGGAGAGCCGACTCCCTGCACGTTTACGCTTATGCTGGCGCCCGTCTGAACCTGGGATATGGTGGCGGTTGTCCAGCTCACGCTGCTCGTGCCTGAACTGAAGGATTTCGAATTCCCCTCGCTGGTAGAGAAGCCCGCGGGCGTGCCGATGAGGGTGACTGTCCCGCTGTCGCTTAAATCGGAAACGGTTATCGTGAACGTCTTGCCTGACATCACGGTCCCCGAGTCCGCGCCAGATTGCGAGACCGTAACGCTCGCCGCGCCGGCAGAGCCGCTGAACAAAATAAAGGAAATCAAAGCGAATGCCAGAACGTAATAGCTTTTCATAATTATCACTGTCTCCTTACCATCTCACCCTGAACCAGTTAGAGCTTCTCTCCACCTTTCCTGAGCTCTCTATTCTCAGCTGGATCATGTATTCGCCTATGCTCCATGTCGTGTTCTGAAGCGTGACTACGGCCCAGCCGTACGCGCCGGTAAGGACCGAGTTGGAGTAGTCCGAAGCGTTAAGCATCCCCGCTCCGCCGAAAGGCCCGCCGAAAAGCATAAGCTTCTCGACGGACACGTTGGCTCCCGCGAGCGGCGCCTGGTCGAAGCCGTAAGCCCTCACTATTATCTTCATGCTCTCATTCGGAAGGAACTGCCATTTGCCTTTACTTATCAGCATGTTGCTGCCGTTGTAGTAGGCGATGTCCCAGTTGGGCTGCTGCTCAGGCGGCATGTTATTCTGGCTTTCGCCGAAGGTCAGGCCGCCATACTCCGCTCCCCTCGGAAGGCTGCGCCTATATTCGTGCATCGAGCCGCTCTCGTTGCCGTAGAAGTCCTTGTATGACGTTACGATGCTCGAGTTCTCATTGGGGTTGGACCAGAACTCCTCGGTTATGTTCAGGTCGTCGTCAACCACGTTGTCTGTCAGCGACTGGATGCCGTCCTCCTTCTCGTCGTAAGCGACCATGTAGAAAGTGTCGTTACTATCGCCGTCCTTGTTGAAATCGAGCCCGATGAGCGACTCGTTCAGCATGCCGAACCAGCTTGTGGTGTTGTCCTTTACGCGGACGTCCACGCCCGGCCTTTCGGGAACGCTGCTGAAGTTCGCGACTGAAATGCCTTCCCACATGCCTGCACCTATCTTAGACAGGTAAAGCTCGGATGTGAAATTCTGGCCGATGTAAACGCCTGTTGCATTGCCGCCTATTGCATTGCTGAAATTGCCGTCCGTGTCTATCCATGCTTTTTTCGCGCACTGCTGGAGGTTCCACACGCCGCACATAGGGTAATCGATGGTGTCATTCGCGAGTATCACGTCATAAAGCGTGCCGCTGAGGTTGAGCGCCATTAAACCCCACCCGGGGCTGTCGCCGTTCCTCATGAGCGGGTATATTATCGACGAGTTGACGCCGGCGAGGCCGATGAAAACGCCCTGAGACGTGTTGGTCACGTTGACGTCAAGCACGTAGAGCATGTACGTATGGCCGGCGAACGTGATGTTTACCTGGCTGCCGTTCGTGTGAGTCGATGCCCCGATGCTGAAGTTACAGTCGCCTGCCTTTAGCCACATCCTGCTGGCGTTGCCCGCATTCGCATAGACCCAGTAGTCCAGCGGCGGGCCCATCAGCGGCTGCAGCTGCCACGTCCAGTTCGCCGCGGTCTGGTTCGCCGCCGCAGGCTTCGCGAACGAAGGACAGTTCTGCGTTCCGCCGCTGGTTTCCGCGAAGGCGGCGCTTATGTTCCTCTGGAGCCTGCCGGAGGACTGGTCCTGAACGCCCGGTATCCACCATCCGTAGCTCTCGCCGTCGTACCTGTATATGGGCAGGCGCCTGAAGCCGCTGACGTATCCTCCCTCACCCACGGAAACGTCCGTGAGGAAGACTCTCATCGTCACGAAGGGCCATCTCCATTCATCCATCCTTTCCTCGCTGCCGTCCTTGTTCGCCGTGATCTCGAATGAATATTTTCCGGATTGCGGATGGCTGAGGTTGCTTAAGTTGAGCGAAATCTCGCACAATCCCGCGCACGTTGCGTTGGGGAAAGGCGATGAAAGCGGGACGAACTGAACCGGCGCGTCGCCTATTTCCTTCCTGATATTTTTTATGGAAACGTTCGCAGTCTCGTATGCTCCGCTCGGCGCGAGCACCAGCACAGGCACCCTTACGATGCTTCCGGCTTTCAGCTCGCCGAGCTCGCCCCAGTCCCCTGTCCTGTTGCCGTAGACCCTGGCCTTCTTTCCGTCCGGCGATATGCTGAGCAGCGTGAGGTTCGCGCCGATGCCGAAAGTTCTCATCCACTTCGCGGCGGAGTTCATGTTCACCGGGGACGAGAAGTTGCTGCTGTTGCTGAAGAACAGCGTGTCGTAAACGCCGGAAGTCGCGCTGTCTGTCACGGCGAAGTAAACGGTCGAGTTGGTGTAGCCGTCGCCGTTGAGGTCGACCCCGACCTCGCTGCCGGAGTTCTTGTCCCAGCCGCCGAGCTCCTGCTCGTTGACCGCGCGTATCTTTATGTAACCGGATTTAGAAAGCGACGTGTTTATCCACGCGCCGGTCCTGGCCACGACGTTTATTCCCGAAAGCGTTACCTTGTTCTTGCTTATCGTTTTGACTCTCCACTGCCCGCCATACGGGTCGCTTATCGTCTGGCCCGTGGCCGCGCCCGGCCCGTTGAACACGGGCGTCAGGTTCATCCAAACGTGCGAGGTGTTGTGATACACGTAAACCGGCCTTGAATAATTGAAAGCCGGCATCTGATCCGCGAACCAGTTGTCGCCCGGGTTGCTGTTATATTCTATGAGGTTCGAGACATAATCGAAGTAGAACGTCGAGTGGTTGGTCGGCTGTACCGCGGTTAACGGCTGCTCGCTCTGGCCGAATCTTATCGAACCGCATATCTTGCTTCCGTTGTGTTTTATGTGGAATTGCGGCTGCGGCCCGATGCTTACTATATTCCATGTGTGGGAATCGCCGGCGACCGTGAAGTTCTGGCCGGCGGTGTAGTTGGCGAGGTCGTTTATCCCTATATGGGTCTGGGTCGTGTTAGACGTCACGTTGACTTGGATTTCGTTCTGTCGGCAACCTTCTCCCTGCATAGGCGAATTCCACTGGCCATTCGTCATTATGCAGTATGTGCCGTTCCATTGGCCGCTTATGTCCTGCATCCAGAGCTGGTTGTCGCACGAGTCCCTGTCATTGTTTATGTTAATCTCCCTGTCAGCGATTTCGGTGAACTGGTCGACCCATACCTCCCTTATGCTGGGCGTCGAGACGCTCATGCCGCGCATCTCGAAATATAAGCCGTCTTCCTTCGCGTTGCCGCTCGTGTCGTTTATCGACAGGCTCACGTCGTATCTGCCCGAGCTCGCGCCGAGCTGCGAGAGATTGAGCGTTAACGAGCAGTTGTTCCCCGCGCACGAAGTGCTGGTGTTGACCTTTATCGGTCTGTTGGCCTTGGAATCCCACAGCGACCTTATTCTTGTTCCGGCGGCGCTGAGGTTGTGCGGGTTGCCCTCGAAATCGTAAGCCGAGACGTTGACTGTAAGATTCTCCGTCGGGGCGAAGGTCGGAGGCCACTGCTCCATGCCCCTGTAAACTACGTTTGCTATGTAACTGGAAACGTCGAACCATCCGCTTCCCACGTCGGAGCCGCTGGAAGTCACTGACCTCAAGTTGACCTGGTAATCGCTCGACTTGGGGGTGGAAAGCCACGTGATGTTTATCACGCGCATTTCGACCGTCATTCCCTGCGGTCCGCCCATCTGGACGCTGACGTTCCTGACAGCCGACGAATAAGAATAATCAACGCCTTCCTGCAAAGGAACGGGCGGGCCGCTCTTTGACACGCGGTTCACGCTCTCGATGGAAACCGATGATATGGGAAGGTTCTGCGGCCCCATCTCACCGGGGTTCCATGCAGCGGCAGCGAAAACGGCATTCTGCCCTATGCCATACGTAGCTTTGCCGTATGACGAGGAAAGGTTGCCGCCCTTCTCGCTGACAGGCATCACGTCGACCCAGAAGTTCCTTATCTCGAACCACGCCCAGCCGAAATACGTGTTGTTCGCATTCGCCGGGTCCCTGAGTATGAGGTCGAGGTTGTACCATCCCGACGGCATGTTTCCTGCGGGAAGTATTTTCATGGTCGCGCTTCCCGCGGACGCATTGACGGAGCCTTTCAGAACATTGTAATCCGTGCCTTCAGTCATCCTCTTCATGACCTGGCCGTTGAACATCTCGTTAACGCTGACCTCTAGGCCGTCGCAGCCTGTGCATGTGAGGCTCTGGCTCTGGCCTAGGTCGAGAAGACCGCCTTTGCTGACGTCCACGACTTTTACGTCAATGGTTATGTTCTGGCCCTGCGCCTTCATGCACGGCTGGCCCTGGCTGCAGCCGGAAGGCTGGCCCCATATCATGTATTTCTTGAGCATGAAGAATCCGCTTCCCGAGCCGTCGACAGGGTTCGCTTCGCCCGCGACGGTCGCCCTGAACTTGAATCTCATGGAGAAGAAACCTTCGGCGTTAGGCGAGGTGAATGATATCGTGCCGTTTGCGACGCTTTCATTCGCGACTGTCCTGTATCCCTCGGTGAAAACGTCCTGAAAGCTCGGCCATTCCTTGAACATCTCGACTATCTTCGCGCCAGTGATGTTGACGGCGGGCAGCTCCTGCCTTGTAACGAGATCCGTGACTTTCAGCTTTATCCTTATGGTCGTGTTGGGTGCGTAGAACCAGAAATCCTCGCCCTTGAAATCGACCGGGTTCGCGGTCGCGTAAAGCCTTTGCACGGCAAATTTCGTGCCTGAATTTTTTTCGCCGAGCGAGTGCTTAAGCCTTACTTCGGCCTTGTAAACGCCGGTCCTGCTTATATTGTTGAAAATTATCATGCACTGCCTGAGCATTCCCTGGGGCGGGCCCTCGCCGGGAGGCATTCCGCCCATAAGTATCTGCATCGCGTTTGTGAGGTTCATCACGCGGACGTTGAGATGCGAAAGGTCAAGGCTCACGTCCCTGTCGTCCTTCAGGCCGACGAGCTGGACGGAGGTGTTGCATTCGTCATTCGCTGTCAACGGGTTGTCTATATCGACTGTGCCTCCGCCTTCCGGCCCTTTTGAAGCGAAGCCGCCGACTGATATGTTTGAAAGGACGACCATGAGCGAGACGTTCCCATTCGGCGCGAAGGCATCGACCATCACTTCCGACCCTTCGGCCTCCTCTATGAACTGCGGGTTTATCGCCATGACATCGAGCGAAACGACCTGTATCTCGAAGCCCGTCGAGAAGTCCTGCGTGTTGGCGCCGTAAGTCGCGGTTATCACGACTTTGTAACCGCCGTTCGGCGCGTCGTTCCTCATGTCAACGTCACAGTAATAAGTTCCGTTGCCTCCGTTCAGCGTGATGCTTCTAGTGGAGCCGTTCGGATAGGTGATTACCGCTGAAACGGTCGCTCCGTTCACGGTATCGCCGGCAGAGGTCTTCACGGTTGCGGAAACCCTGACCGCCGGGTTGGGGCCGAACGAAAACATGGGATTGTTGGAAAGGTCCGTGACGCCGCCGTAAAGCTTGAACGTTTCGACAGAGAAGACCGCGGCCGGCGTGCCGTTGAGTTTTATCATGTAAAATCCGGGTGACGATGGCGCCGTCAGATTGCCGACGAAAAATCCGCTGCTGGTAGAGTTCGCAAAGGAATATGCAACAGCGCCGTTCTTGTCGGCAAGCGTGACGTTGACGGCAACGCTTCCGCTGTATTTTATGTGGTAAGAAGAGTTCTTTGCTATGGCTACGAAATACACCTGCTCGCCCGCGCTGTATATCTGGTCTTCCGCAGGAACGCCCAGCAGCACGCTGTTTCCCGACATGAAGTCTATCTCGCCTATGACATAATTTCCGAACATCTCCCCGGCCTTCCTTACCTTTTCCGTTTCGGAAGCGGAGCCGCTGTCCTCGGTGTCGTTGTAGAGCTGGAAAATCTTGTCATCGTCTATGTAAACCGTGTCGTAAACGCCCGCGTAGTTCGGGTCGGCGAGAACGAAATGATAGGTCTTGCTCCCGACGGTGGCGTTGCCGTAATGGAGAATGTGCAAGGTGTTGAGGGAAAGCGCCCTTAGCTCGGTGAAATTTCCTCCGTAATCACCGTTGTTACTGACGAGGCTGCTCGTGCCGATGTATACGACGCCTGAGATGTTGAGAAGATGCGCCTCGAGATAAACGACTTCAGCCACAACGCCGAAGGTAACGTTTACCGTGTCTGTCCCGTCGGTCACGCTGACGTAATAGTCGCCGGCTGCATAGCTGCCGTTTATCGTGTTCGTGATGGTGAAAGTATTTGTGTTTGTAGTCGCATTCGACGAAAGAACGGTGGTGGAATTCAGCGGCGTGCCGCTCTGGTTATAGAACGATGCGGTCACGTTGACGGATGAATTTGACGAATCGACCAGGCCGCTGATCGATATAGTATCATTAGTCTGGTACGTTATTTTGTCGGTGTACGCGTAAAGCGCATTCGCGGACGTGAGACAAAAAACAAACAAAGTCAGGAAGGATACGGCCAAAAAAAAGGATATTTTTCTTCATTTGAAATAATCTTTTGATTGATTCCATAAATAGTTATGTTTAAACATGCGTGCGGGAAAATGGTTCTGGTTTTTTATTTCCCGGTGAAAACTTTTGTCTCGATTCCTGCCTTCCTGATGAGCTCGACTCCCTCGTTGTCCGGGTAAAATTCTACGTAAACCACTCTTTTTATGCCTGCGTTTATTATCATCTTGGCGCATATGTTGCAGGGTTTCGCGTTCACGTACATCGTACCCCCGGCCATCCGCAGCGGATCGCCCCTTATTATCGCATTCTGCTCGGCGTGCACGCCGCGGCATATCTCATGCCTCGTTCCCGACGGGATTTTCAGCTCGTCCCTGAGGCAGCCTATCTCGAGGCAGTGCGGGAGGTTTCTCGGCGCGCCGTTGAAGCCCGTCGAAACGATGACCTTGTCCTTGACGATGACCGCGCCGATGTTGTGGCGCAGGCATGTAGAGCGCCCGCTTATCGCATCGACCACGTTCATCCAGTACGTGTCCCAGTCCGGACGCGGGTTTTTTGTTTTGCTTTCCTTGGTCATGGAGCCACACAAAACCTATATTATAATATCATATTAATAAATGTGCAATGCATGCGACACGGCCTGGAAAATATTTTTATATAACATAGCCAAACATAAAGTTATGGCCAGTGCTGTAACGGGGATGATAACGCTCGACGAGCTGCTTCAGAACGAATATTTAATAGCGCTGGTCATATTCGTGGCCTCGCTCATAATCGCGAAAATAGTCAACATCATACTCAGCAAATACGTAAAAAGGCTGACAGAACGCACCAAGAGCGAAGTGGACGACCTGATACTCAAGGCCATCATAAGGCCCATGGACTTTCTGATAATCTTCATCGGCCTTTATTTCGCGTTCAAGCGCCTGTCCCTTGTCGCCCCTTACGCGGTGTACGTGGACAATGTGTTTCTCGTAATATGCGTGATGATAGTTTCTTTCATGGTTTCGAGGATTTTCTCGGTCCTCATAAACCGCTGGCTTAGGGTGCAGAAAAAATACGAGCAGACGCCGAAGCTCATAAGCAAGATAGTCGCGGTCGTGGTCTACATGATTGCGATCCTTGCGATACTGGGATATTACAAGATAGAGATAACCCCGGCGGTCGCCGCCCTCGGCCTTGGCGGCCTGGCGATAGGCCTCGCGCTGCAGGACACGCTTTCCAACTTCTTCGCGGGCCTGCACTTAATAACAGACAGGCCCATTAGCGTTGGTGACTTTATAGAGGTTGACGTGACAGGCGGGACAACACCGGTGACAGGGGTCGTCGAGGACATAAGCTGGAGGTCGACCAGGATAAGGACGCAGCAGAACACGCTGATAATAGTGCCGAACGCGAAGCTGGCGGGCAGCGTGATAACCAACACAACGCCGCAGGAAAGCATTCAGGAAGCGGCATTATATTATGGGGTTGACGCTCCCAAAGAGCGCGGCGTCGCCCTTACGGTGGACTGCGGTGTTGCGTACGGCTCCGACCTGAAGAAGGTCGAAAAGATAACGCTGGAGGCCGCGGGCAGGGTGCAGGAGACCGTGCTCCAGGCCGTCAAGGGCTTCAGGCCGGTGATGCGCTTCAAGGAGTTCGGCGAGTCGAACATAAACTTCTACGCCATCCTGAGGGCCGAGAAATATGCAGACAGAGCGCCGCTAAGGCACGAGTTCATAAAAGCCCTCAAGGAGCGGTTCGACAAGGAAGGCATCGAGATATCCGTGCCGGCCAGGAAGATATATTACGGCGATGGAAAAAAGGCGAAAAGGAAAAGGTAAAAAGAATTTCATTTTTTCTTTACAGCTCTAACATCCCTGTCCTCTTTTTAACCGTCTCGGTATTTATTCAAATGAATGTTTTATTTCATACGTATGCAAAAAATATGCATAGATTTAAAAAGCTTTCTGTCGTATAATAAAGCATGAAAAAAACGAATCCCATGCAAATGGGACTGGTAGGGGTTTTTAGATGGATGCGCCTTGGCGCAAATGAAATAAAAATATATGGCATGCTGTCCAAAACCCCCATGACGGTCAAGCAGCTCATAAAAGCCACGGCCCTCTCCGAGAGGATGCTGAGAACATACCTTGACAATCTTATGAGCAAAAATTTCGTATACAAGGAGCCGCTTTTGGAAAAGCACATAAAGTATGTTTACCACGGAAATTCCGAGGACACGATATGTGACATGCTTGTGAAAAAACTGAACGAGTTCCGCAAGAATCGCAAGAGCAGAAAGGAGAGTTCATAAAATTTATGAATGGTTAACATGACAGGTACAAATTATCTGGAAAGAAGGGGGCAACTAGACTCACCTGCACTGAAAGGGATGGATGCACAGATATATTCTTCGATAGGGGATTACAGAGGATGGAGAAGAAGCTCTGGCGGACTTTTCATCACGTCAGGCCCAACCGATACGATCATGTCGATATCAGTTCCCATAAATAAAAACCATTCAGAAGTTGGCGGAGACCTCAGAAGATTCTTGAAACTAAATGCAGAGGTGCAATTAATTCATGATGATGAATATGAAGAATCTTCATTGAGAGAACTTTTTGACATGCTCGTTCACACTGACGGCGCAGCAAACTTTAAGAATGGATACCTTACGGCAGTAAAGCGATACATTGAGGGGGTTATTGGAACTGGAACGATAGAAGGTGGTGCGAGGCATAAAGCCGCAGCGTACGCATCCACGCAGGGACTTATGTCGCATGTTCTCAGTGAGGAAACAGGAAATATAACCGTTTTCGGAGAAGGCAAACCTATACTCATAGATCCTTGCCCTGAACCAAGAAAGCGTATTGAAATACCGAAAGCAAATCTTGTTAAAGGAAGAGAATACGCTGATTTTGGGAGCTATGAAAGAAGTGGTCTTGCGATTCTGCTTGAAGGGTCCAGCTCGCGCAGGGTGCCATACCACGTTTTCGAGGAAAACGGAAGAAGGCACAGAATTCTTGCTGATGTTGTGAAAAAAAAGCTGGGAGAACAAATGCCTACGATGCATGTCTAAAATTTCAAGACATCTCCTTTCTTCGTTCCGGTCTCATTTGCGAGACCCGCTGTGGTTTCCAGAACGTATTTGCACGGCCTGCGCGGCCTGTACACCCTCCATGTCATAGGGTTTTTGCCCATCGGCTTCGCAGAGTGCTTTATGTCGACAATCCTCTTCCGCGAGTCGATGAAGATTATGTCTATGGGGAAGCGCATGCCGAGCATCCATATCTCGTGCTTCCGCTCGTAATCAAATGCCATCAGAAGGCCGGTGCCTTTCGCCAGCGACTTCCTGAACATGAGCCCTTTCGTCTTCTTCCCGACCGAGTCCGCGAGTTCGATTTTTTTGACCAGAATTTTTTTTCTGGTGATGTTTTTAACAGGGCGCATCATATGGTTTTCTGCTCCTCTTTCATCTCGTTCAGCTGCTCCTTTATGTCCTTCGCGACCTTCGGACCGATGACCCGCGAGAGGCTTTCGAGCGGGACTTTCCTCAGGTCGGCAAGGCTGCGGAGATTCGAACCGAAAAGCATCCTCGCCCTCACGCGGCCTATGCCCCTCAACCTCACGAGGGGAAGCAGTTCTTCATGGATACCGTATTTCACACGGATGCGGGTCTTTCGCATGTCCTTCAGCAAATCTTTCAGCCCGAGCAGATGCGCAAGCTCCTGCGCAGAATAAATCAACCAGTCCGCGTTCGAAAGCCGCACGTGCAGCTCGCCCGGCGCGACGCCGAAATTCTCGAATATCCTGTCCTCGCCCATCTCGTTCATCCATTCCGAGAAGAACCATGCAGTCTTCACGGAGCGGACGTAATCCTCGTATTCCACGTCCCACGGATTCGGCGGCTTTTCGAGGAACAGATTCTCGTTTTCCATCATCAGCTCGTTCACCTTCTCGAGGTCCTTCTTCCTGACGGAAAGCGCGGGACGCATCTCCAGCGTCCTCGATATCATCTGCAGCAGGGCCAAAGGATAGAGCGAATCCCCGGCCTTGGCCAGGTTCTTTATCATGTAGTCCGCGGTCAGAGGGTCGAGGTAGAGCTCGGAAACGCGCCTGCCTATGAGCGTCGCCTCGAGCTTCTCTCCTCCCTTCGAGATGTCGCTGGCCTTGCGGAAGGGATTTTCCTTTCCTTCCGCTTTCTCCCCCTTGACGAAGCCGAAGTCCTTGAGCATGTCGAGGACGTTTTCGATCTTCCTGTTCAGCAGGGAAAGATCTCCATACTGCTTGGCGTAGAAGGTCTTTGAGAAGAAGTCGAAGAGTTTCTGCTTCGAGAAAGCGAGGCCGGACGCAACGAGCGCAAGGGAATGCATGCGCAGGACCGGCTCGACGCCGAGCTTCGATTGTATCTCCTCCGGCTCGCCCATTATGTAGTTGTCGAAGACGTATTCGGCTTCGTTCTCGCTCTTGGCCATCAGTATCGCTTCGCCTTCGGTATCATATTTTGGACGTCCTGCCCTACCTGACATTTGTTCTATCTCAAGCGCGGGTATGTAGTCGCTGCCGTAGCCAGAGGAAAATCGTTTCAAATCGCGGATGACCACGCGATAAGCGGGCAAGTTGACGCCCCATGCAAGCGTGGGAGTGGCGGTTATGAATTTTATGACGCCTTCCTTGAAGCCGTCTTCTATGAGCTTCCTCTGGGCGTTCGCGAGGCCGGCGTGATGGAAAACGACTCCGTTGAGAACGTGGTTTGAAAGCTTCTCGCACTGGAGCGTCGGCCGCTCCATGACATTCAGCACGCCGTCCGATATCTTCTTCAGCTTCGACCTGTCCTCGGCGCTTAGTTTCGGGCCTATTATCTTTCCCAGGTTCGCGGACAGCGCTTCGGTGCTGCCGCGCGTCGAGACGAAAATGAGCGCCTGCTTGTTAATGCGCAGCGTATCCTTCGCCACTTCGAAATCCGGCAGGTTCTCGTCGCCCAGCGTCTTCACCGGCTTTTCAGGGTGGTAATGTATTTTCCTGTCGAGCAGCACGCCCTTGTACAGCTTCACCGGCCTGTATTCCGAATAGACGGGTTCGGCGTCCAGCCACTCGGCTATCTCCTTATAATTTTTTATGGTTGCGGAGAGGGCGATCATCTGCGGGTTCGCCAACATTCTGAGTTTTGTTATTGTTATCTCGAGCGTAGGTCCCCTACCCGGGTCATTGAGCAGATGGATTTCGTCGACGACGACGAGGCCTATCTGGCTCACCCAAGGAATACCATGGCGCAGGAGGGAGTCGAACTTCTCCGATGTCACGATTATGAAATCGAACTTCGATAGTCCCGGATCGCTGGAATCGAGGTCGCCCATGCTCAGGCCAACGCGCACGCCGAGCGGGCCGTACTTGTCCCTGAACTCGTGATACTTCTCGCTCGCGAGCGCGCGAAGCGGTACGATGTAAACCACCTTCAATCCTTTTTTAATCGCATTGAGTGCGGCGAATTCCGCTATCATCGTCTTGCCGCTCGCCGTAGGGGCCGCGACCACCATGTTTCGCCCCTCGAGAATCCCTGCCTTCAGCGCCTTCTCCTGGACAGGGTTGAGGTTCGGGATTCCAGATCTCTCGAGGACTTCCTTCACTATGGGATGGGCGGCAAAGTTCATAGATATAAAATAAGGAATAAACATTAATATAGTTTGGAAAAAATTGAAAATAAAATGCAAAAACTATCTTTAGGGATTTGAATGAACGCACGGATTCATCTGCTGATATCGGGCGAAGTGCAGGGCGTTTTCTTCAGGGCGAACACCCGCAAGGCCGCCAGCGAGCTCGGCGTCTCCGGCTGGGTCAGGAACGCCCCGAACGGCATGGTCGAGGTCGTCGCGGAAGGGCGAAAGCCGCTGCTCGACCGGTTCATCGAATTCTGTAGGAAAGGGCCGGAGGGCGCACGAGTGGACGAAATCGAAATAGAATGGAAAAAGTTCAGGGGGGAGTTCGGCGATTTTTTGGTGAAGGCGTAAAAAAACCGTATTCAGAGTTGTTTGTAGCATCGGCTGGATGAGATAAAAATAAAGAAAAAAATGAAAATCAACCTTCCATTATTTGTCTTCTAAGTTCTAGAAGTCTATGTTATTCCCCGACCTCACCTTTGCCTGCCGGGATGAGCCTCTGGAAATCCTCGAGCGGGATTTTCTCGATCGATGCCCTGTGCTCGGAAGGGGACTTGATCAGAATTCTGGTTCTTATGATCCTGGCAAGTTCCGACGCTTCCTTCCCGCCCGGCTTTATCACCACGAAAGAACCTGCGTGTTTGCCCACGGAAGCGGCCGGGCCGGAAACTACTTCGGGCGGCTTTTCTTTTTCAGATTTTACGCCGACTGCGACCTTGAGCTCTGTCCCCCTGAACCATTCCCTCTCGCCGTAAATCATGAAACTGCCCTTCGGCAAATATTCGCCGGGCCTCGCCTGCTTGGAGACCTGCTCCGGCTTTATGCAGTAGACGTCCACGCTTCCGAGCCCGGACTGCCACGCCTTCGAATATGCGGCGGCGAATTCGGCGGCTTCTTTTTTGGTTGATGGAGGGATGTCCTTTCCTTCGGATTTTACCACAACGAAAGGCGAGCCGCTGAGGTCCGAATGGAAAACCAAGTCGTTTTTCTCGGCGTATTTTTTTATGAGAACCTCGTTCGAGGTGGCATCCTTTCCTCCGACAGCGAGGAAGCCGTCGCTCGAGACGAACCACCTGAATTTCTCGAACCACTTCTTGTCCTTCTTTTCCACCTTTTCGAACTTTTCGACCTTTTCTATTTTCGGCTCCTCCTCCATTTTCTTTTTTGTTTTCCGGATGGCTTCATGGACGCCTGCGATTTTTTTCTTCGCAATTTTCGATTTCTGGTAATAGGCCTGCGCGTTCTCCATGACGGACCTGCGGAAGTCGAGCGCTATCTCGTTGCCATCGATTTCTATCACGACCTCCGCCCTGTGCTCGTCTATGCCTTTCACGAGGTTCCCGCCGGGCAGTTCCTTTATGACGGATTTCACGTCGCTCCAGGGAAGGCCGGCGGATTTCGTCCTGTTTATCGAATCGAGGATTCCCTCGATCTGCGCATAGTTTGAATAAATCATATCAGCGATGGATTTTTTCTCCTCCCTCTTCTCCGACCATTTCTGGAGCGACGATTCCTGCTCCTTGAGTATGCGCCCGTACTTCTCCTTGTGGCCGGTCTTCAGGCCCTTCTCGAAGTCCTCGGCGAGCCTTATCTGCTGCTCCGAGAAGAACTCGTCCAGCGCGGCGGAGAAGTTTCCGGCATGTTTTTTCGCTTTGCCTGCCTCGTAGTTTTCGAGGGCAAAAGGCGAAACGGCATTTTCATAAACCGAGGGCTTCAGCGGGAAATTGTCCATGTCTTTTATCGTGTTGAAGAGATGGACCGCGAGGTTCGCGCTGAGCCGCTCCGCGGGAATGGATTCGTCGACCTTGGAGCGGAAGCATATCTCCTTCGCGTAAACAGGCCCGAAGCCGAACCCCGCCGCCAGAACGGCGATTATCTTCCTGTCGAACTTCGAAAGATATTCCCTGAAGTATTCGAAGCTCACTGCGAAGGGGTTTATCCTCGCGGGGGGATACTTGTATCCGATTTTCTGCTTGAGGTCCCGGTCCTTCCATTCCTGCGAGTAAAGCGGCATTAATATTTTAAACCCGCTGTCGCAGAGAACGACATTGCCGTCCGAGAAAAGCTCGATGACCAATACGTTCTTTTCCGTGGCTATCTCGACTATCCTGTCGAACTCGTGCTGGCGGACGTCGAGAATCCTTGTTCCCTCGAGATGTTTCCTGAGCAGGAGGCAAAAGCCCGGCGGCTCGGACGGCGAGGGCTTCCTGTAGTTGGTGATGAACATCCTGTTCCTGTCCGCGTAAAGCCACTGCTGCCCTTTGCCGGGGACGAACACCTCGAACAGGAACTGGTGCGTTTTTTCTCCGGCAAGCGAATCTTCGTACTGGTATATCTTCCTGAAAAAGCCGTTGACCAGAAGGGCTTTCAGTTCCTTCACGAGGAACCTCAGGTCGAGCGAACTCACCTCGTAATTTTCCATGGTTATTAATTGTCGGCCGGTTTATTTAATTTGCCGCAGAACAAAAGGCAGAAGGTCATTGCCCTTCAGCAAAAATCCTCTCGCGCAAGACTTCTCGTCGAACTTCCTTGAGATACCGGGTCTTACGCCGTCGCCGGAGACGAGGACCGGGACAGGGTCTGTCGTGTGCCTGTATCCTTTGTAATCAGGTTCGCTTGCCGTGCGGTGGTCGGAGGTTATTATCACCACCGTCTTTTTCATGTCTGTTTTTTCCAGCGCGGCGCCAAGATTTTGGTCTATCCTTTCAGTGAACGTCTTTTTCTCGTCCCGCTTCCCGTCGTGCGAGAGTATGTCCGTACCGTTTATGTGCAGCAGGACGAAATCGTATTTCTTGAGCGCTTCCTCCGCCTTTTCAAACTTCCCTTCCAGATTGGTGTCCGGGTAGCCCGTCGCCCCGTGCACGGCCAGTATGTCCATGCCGAGAAATGACGCCACGCCTTTGATTATCGGTATGCCTCCGATGCAGCACGAGCTCATGCCGTATTTCTTTTTGAACGAGTCGGTTTTCTTTTTCCTTCCGAAGCCGCGCATAAGCAGAATGTTCGCCGGAAGTTTCCTTTCTTTGTTTATGCCGTGCCCTGAAAGCATTTTGCCCGTCCTGAAAACGAATTTGTTGAGGACGCTCGCGGTGAACTTCGCCTCCGGCGCTTTCGGCTTGAACTGGAAGACCGGGACTCCTTCCCTTTCCGGGTCGTTGGATTCTATCTTTTCGGAGAGCCTTATCCTCCCGTTCAGTGGCCGCATGACCAGCACGACCCTGTGGCCGGCTGATTTCCTGACGAAGAAATGGACGCCGTCTATCTCCACGCCGTCGATGCTTGCCGCCAGTTCCTCGAGTCCTTTTTCGTCCCTCCCTGCCCTGCGGTCCAGTATGTTGCCGTCGCTTCCGAGAGTCGCGAAATTGCCGCGCATGCAGATATCGCTTTCGTTTATCTCCTCCATCCCGAGCCCCAGCGCTTCGAGATACCCTCTCCCGGGATACGCATCACCGGAATAGAGGCCGAGTATGTTCAGGTAACCAACATCAGATTCAGGCGTTCCCCTGTATCCTATGTCGAGGAGGCCGCATGCGCCTTTCTTCGCAAGCGAATCCATGTTAGGCTTATTCGCTGTCTCAAGCGGGGTTTTCTCCCCCACGTCGCCTGCGCCGTCGAGGATTATCATCAGAATTTTCATGCTTAATTCTTATACGCCAGTACTAGAAAAGCCACCCTCGTTCGGACCCACCCCCTCCAGGGAACATTAACCGTTTGTTAAACGGGGGAAAAAGAGCACTGAAATTTTATATGAATGTACTATGATGCGCTTACCTTTCCAGTATGAAGTATCTTTCTTCCTCGACGTGCGGCACCTTCTCGAGGAGCATGCCGCGCTCCTTGCCTACCCCAATCACGTCCAGCCTTCGCACGTTTTCGATCGCGCGTTTCAGCTTGTTGCTTTTTTCAGCGTATATCTCGAAAAGCACTTCGCCTTTCCCGACCTTGTCGCCGAGCTTTTTCTTGAAGAAAATGCCCGCTCCCTTGTCCCTCGGAGCGCCCGCGTCCCTCGCTATTATGTCAGTCCCTTTGTTGCTTATCCAAAGCACCTTGCCGGACTTGCTGGACTTGAATTCGGCGACCTTGCTGCCAGGCCGCAGGTCCTCAGGTTTTATGTCCGGGTTGCCGCCCTGCGCCTCGATTATTTCCCTGAGCTTTTTGTAGGCCTTCCCTGATTTAAGTATGCCCATTGCGGCCTGTTTGCCGTCCTTTGCCCCGGCGAATTCGAGCAGCACGCCGGCGAGCGTGGTGGCCTTGTCGACGAGGTCGGAAGGCCCGCGGCCGTGCATGACCGTGGCTAACGCCTCCCTCGCCTCGAGCATCGGCCCGACCGCGTGCCCGATCGGCTGGTCCGCGAACGTGGAGATGCACTGCACCTTTATGCCGAGCCTCCTGCCCAGCTGAATGAACTCGCTGGCGAGATTCTCGAATTCCTCTTTCGTCCTGATCTTCGTCTCCCTTCCGGTCGGCACATCGATGACGAGGTATTTCGCGTTCACGCATTTCTTCTTCGACATGACCGAAGGGAGGAGGAACGGGTCAATCGCGAGCGGGTATTCGATGTGGATGAAGATGTCGTCCGCCGGAGCGAGGTCCACCGCGCCTCCCCAGACCATGCAGGCGTTCGTCTTGTTCACGACCCTTCTCACCTCTTCCAGCGAAAGGTTGACGGGCATTATGCATTCGACGCGGTCCGCGCTGCCGGCAGGCGAGGTGATGGCGCGCGACGAAGTCTTGGGAATGGTAAGGCCGGCTGCCGCTATTATCGGCACCACGACTATCGTTGTCTTGTCTCCGGCGCAGCCGCCGACCGAATGCTTGTCGTAGATCTCCCTGGTTCTCAGGTTCAGGGACTTGCCGGTCCTGGTCATGGATTCCGAAAGGCTCGCCACCTCGTTCATGCTCATCCCCTTGTTGTAGAGCGCGGTGACGAATGCGGTCAATTCAATGTCGGAAAGCCTGTGATTGACCGTGTCGTTTATTATGGCGTGTATTTCGCTTGAAGAGAGCGTGCGGCCGAGAAGCTTCTTTTTTATGAAGACCAGCGACTTGGGAGGGGCGGCGGCTTCGACGCGTATTTTTTCATCGGGCTTGATGTTGAGGTGCTCCTGTATTTCCTCGTAGAGGCCTATTTCCCCCTCCTGTATTATTTTTTTCGCGATGTTTACTATGGCCACCAGGTTCTTGCCCCTGAAAGAAATCTCGACCCTTTCCATCGGTCTTATCCCCAGCTCGGCCGCATCCTCGCTGTTCAGGATTGCGATGGGCTTGTCAGCCTCGAGCTGCAGGAATTTCGCGCGCAGTAGCATAATTCTGTCCTTCCGATATCAAACTTAATGCGGATCTCGAACCTATTATTATCTTTTGACGCCCCACTTTTTTATTGCTTCCGCAAGTTCGGGATGGTTCCTGGCGTAATCCTCCAGCGAAACGCCTCTCATGCAGGCTTCCAGCGCCTGGCGCATCGCCCTCGCTCCCGCCTCGCTTCCGTGCGGGTGGCCGTGGACGCCGCCGCCGGCCTGGATTATGATGTTGTTCCCCATTATTTTGAGAAGCTTCGGCAAGCTGCCCGGGTAAAGGCCGCCGGAAGCGACGGCGAAAACCGGCCTGATGTCATACCAGAACTGCTCGAGCGAGTGGCCGCTCCTCAATTCGGTCACGAACCTGCCTTCTATCTCGTCCTCTATCTCGCCTGTCTCGCCTCCCTCCATCTTGCCGACGTTCGCGGTCCCCACGTGTATCTGGTCCACGCCTATCAGCCTCGCGAGTTTCGCGATAACGAGCATTGAAATCCCGTGCTTCGGGTTCTTCGTGAGCGCTGCGTGGCCCGCCCTGTGGGCGTGGATTATAAGGCGCAGATCCTCGTTCGCCCTTCTCAGCGTTTGCAGGCCTGACCAGCCGACTGAAACTATGTCAACCATGACGTATTCGCCGCCATGGCGCTTCACGAATTCCGCGCGCCTAAGCATCTCGGACGTTTCGGCTGTGACGTTAGGCATGTAGAACTTCCCCTCGCCGGTCTTCTCCTCCGCCTTGTCCCTCATCTTCAGCGTTTCGATGACCCGCTTCTCGAATTTGTTGAAGCCCATGTTCGTGAGGTTCTCGTCGTCCTTGACTATGTCAAGCCCTCCTATCCATGATTCGTACGCCGATCTCGCATGCTCGGCTTCGCTGAGACCGAGCTTCGGCTTAACTATCGTCCCGAGCAGCGGCCGCTTTCTCACGCGCAGTTTCGCCCGTATGCCTGGTATCCCGAATCTCGGACCTTCAAACGAGCGTATGTATTTTTCGGGCAGGCGGATGTCGAGGAGGCGGAGGTTTTGTATGGTCTTCATGCCGAAGACGTTCCCTCCGATCGAGCTGAGAAGCTGCGGAATGTTGCCCGGCTCGAACAGCGCGAGGGGATACGCGACGCGTATGACGTTCTCTTTTTTATGCACCCAGAAAACCTTTGGCCTCAGGTCGCGCCAGATGCGCTTGTTCATCGTCCCAACTTCTGTCCACGTGCCGATCGAGCTCTCTCCGGCGAGGTCGTTGCACGCGTTCTCAAAAGATGTTTTGTTAGGCTCAAGATAAAACTCCGCTATCACGTCGTCCCTCGTGGGGACGTATTCAAGGTCTATGTATTCCATCGCCATGCGGACACCGAAACCCGTTCAACTGGAGTGTAAATAATTATGAATATAATTTGTCTCGGGGGTCTTAAAAGCAAATTCTTTTTCGGGTGGGGGAACTGCTGCAGATGTGCCGAGGCTAAAATTTTCGCCCCGCTTTTGTTTTCTTCATTTTCAGGTACGCGTCCTTCGAGATGTCCGCGGACCTCAGGCTCGAATTTATTATCACGTTCTGCTGGCTTGACCAGTCCCTGTCGCTGTGCTTCGTCACGTACTCTGACCAGAAGTCGACGAACTTCAGCCTCTCGCGGTTATTTTCTTCCGTAAAACCCATGCAGCATCACCTTGTATTTGCCTATCATCTTCTTGTCGAGGTGCGCGGAAGCTACGTTCCTGATGTGTCTCGCATCCTCGATGTCCTTGGGAGAGCGGAGAATTTCCTCCTTGAACGCTATCTGCATCTCCAGCGGGGAGATTGCAATCTCGCCGGATTCAAGTTTGATCGTTATTTTGTTCTTGAGGCCCATTTCATCGAATTTGTTTTTTGCGAATTTCAACTCGATGTTCGGGATGACTTTTTCCAGTTTCGCAAACCTCACGGCCGTTTTGCTCTTTATCTGGTCGAATATGTCCTCGTCCTCTTCCGCGTTGAGGCAGTAAAACCCTCCGCGGGCTATGTCCCTCAACAGCGCACGGAATATCTGGAAATCCATTTTCGGGATTATGATGTCGATGTCCTCGCTGGTCCTCGCCCTCCCCAGCAGAATCGATACGTAGCCGCTGACTACGGTGTATTCCGTATGCCTGCCCAATATTCTGATGAAATCGAGCGCAAAGATGTCCAGATCCGACAATTCCCTGCCAATCTCTATCCTTTTGCCTGATACGAATTTCATATTATCTCTTTGGGGCAATGACATTTAAACTATTTCTCCCTCACGAACGCCAGCAGGGCCAGCGAAACGACGGTGAGGCCGAGCGAAAGGTAAAGCGGGACGAACATGCCGTACGCATCCCACAGGAAGCCTGCCGCGAGCGACGAGGGAAGCGCGCAGAGCCCGATGACCATCTGGTACGCGCCCAGCCCGCTGGCCCTGTATTTCTCCGGCGACAGCTCGGACACGAACGTCTTCTGCACCGGTTCAAGCGCGCCCCTGTGCATGCCGTAAAAGACGAAGGTCAGGATTACCGCAACATAGCTCTGGGACAAGATGAAGCTTGCGCAGACCAGGCTCCAGAAGGCGAAAGAAATCATCATCACCGGCTTCCTGCCGATTTTGTCCGCGAGCTTCCCGAAGGGCAGCGAGAACAGGAACGCAGCGAACGTGAAAATCATGTAAAGCACAGGAACGAACACGGGCTGGAAGCCGAACTTCGTCGCGTATATCAGCAGGAAGGAGTAGCTGAACGAGCCCAGCGCGAAGATGGCGCTGAGCACCATGAACAGCCTGAAATTCTTGTCCATGCCACGGAAGGAGAAGCCCTTGTAAATTTTGCTTTCCGCCGGCTTTTTCTCTTTTATGACAAGCAATATCAGAATGACCGCGATGACTGACGGGATGGCGGCAATGAGAAAAAGTTCCCTGTATCCAATGAGGGAAACGAGGAGGATGCAGATGATGATGCCTACGAACGCGCCGAGGTTGTCCATCGCGCGCAGCAGGCCGAAGTTCCTGCCCCGGTTCTCCTTGGTGGAAGCGTCGGCTATCATCGCGTCTCTTGGCGCGCCGCGCATCTTGCCTGCCCTGTCGAGGACGCGGAAAGGGATAAGATGCTCCCAGACGGTCGAGAAGGCGTAGCCGATTCTCGAAAGCGAGCCGAAAACGTAGCCCGTCCAGATGAAGACCTTCCGTTTCCTCGTCCTGTCGGAAACGTAACCTGAGGCGGCCTGGGAAATGGATACTATCGCGTCTCCAAGGCCGTCGATGAGGCCCAGTATCGCCATGTTCGCGTTGAGGACAGCCGTGACGAACAGCGGCCATATCGGATAAATCATGTCCGAGCCCATGTCGTTGAAGAAGGATGCTAAAGCGAAAGTCCTCACCGTTTTTTTCGTCTCCTTTTCTCCGCTTTTTTCTTTGTTTTTTTCATTCGCCATAAGCAACACCGAGTTAGATTTATGCCGAGGATTAAAAAAACCCGCGGCTCACTCCCCGTAATCCTTTCTAGTCGCGTAGGTGGTTTCAAAAACGTATTCGCTCTTCACGCTGTAGACATCATCGCTGCCCCTGCCGGAAAAATCAAGATCGTACTTCTCACCCGTCCCATCCGCCTCGTCAAATGATTTCTTCACGACCATTTCGAAAATCTTATAAGGAGGGTCGACCTTGCAGATTGTCGTGTCGCTGGCGACGAACCTCCACAGCTCCTTGCCTTCGAGGCTGATGCAGTAGAAGCGGCAGTCCCACGAACCGAAGAAAACGGAATCCTTCCACAGCGCGGGCGGGGACCAGACCTGGCCTGACGTTTTGAACCTCCAGAGTTCCTTGCCCGTTTTCAGGTCGAGGCAGTAAACGTTCGCGTCCTCGGAGCCGAAGTAAATTCTGTTGTCATTTATGAGAACTCCTACCGCAATCAGCCCGCCCGCCTTGAACCTCCAGAGTTCTTCTCCTTCCAGCGAAAGCGCATATAATATCCCGTCCCTCGAGCCGTGATAGACAATGCCGTTGTGAACGACCGGCGAGAAGCAATTCCCGTATTTTCCTGTCTTGAAGCGCCACAGCTCTTTTCCAGTCTTCGCATTCACGGCGTAAAGGTTGTTATCGACGGAAGCGAAATATACAACACTGCCGTAAATCTCGCTCGACGATTCGCTCCATATCTCATCTCCTGCCTTGAATCTCCAGACTTCCTTTCCGCTGCCTGCGCTTATGCAGTAAAAGTTGCCGTCTCCTGAGCCGAAGTATACCCTTTCCTCCCAAGTGCTCGGGGAATAGAATATCTCGTTGCCTGTCCTGAACCTCCAGATTTCCCTGCCCGTCCCGCTGTCCAGACAGTAGAGGTTCCCGTCAAGGCAGCCGAAATATATCCTGTTTTTGAAAAAAAGCGGCTTGTTCGCGGCCCCTCCGCCAGCGCGGAACATCCATATCCTTTTTCCGGTTTTGATTCCGATTGCATACATGGAGCCCGAAAGGTTGCCGATGTACAAAACATCGCCTGAGATTTCCGGCGAGTCGCCCGCTATCTGGCCGTCCGTCTTGAATTTCCACACCAGTTCGCCGCTTTCGCACCGGAGCGCGTAGACATAACCGTCCATCGAACCGAAGTAAACAATCCCATCCTTCGCCCTTGGCACGCAGTGTATGCTGCCTCCGCTTCCGGCGCTGTAAAGCCTTGTTATGAGGCTTCTGGTCTTCTTCACTTCGAAATCCTCCAGCTCGAGATCGAAATCCGAAAACCCCTTGCGCAAGGCCATGAAAGAATTTTTGATTCGGAACTTAAATATCATGAAGCGGGGAACAGCCGGCAAGAGCTGCCGGCAATATTTAATTAATCTCTATACAATATAATTATAGGGTTCACGATGGTTTCGGGTGATGTTTCGAATGACGCAGATTTCATCTGCGTCGCAACATTTATTCAAGGTCGATGAATATGGCTGTTTGTGATTACACGTATGACGAAGATTCGAGGAGGCTCAAGATAAACTGCCTCGGCTGCGTCTACGGCGCGTCGGTCGAGGACTACGACAGCTGCATGGCGATGGTCATAGACAAGCTGCTGGCCAACAAGAACGTCGGCTCGATCGTCCTCGCGAAAGAGAGGGAATACGAGTACACCGGCGAGCAGGTCGCGATGCTCGTCGAGGTCGCGAGGGTTATAGAGGACGTGGTGAAGGAAAAAATGATTTCATACTCGTCGCTGAAGCCCGACGTTTGCGGCAGATGCTACCCCGATTTCCCGCAGAGGATGCAGTACATCGCCATCAATCTTTTGAGGCGCGACCCCGTGGGGGCGTACGTCGAGCTGATACGCGAAGGAAGGGAGCTTCTGGTCAAGACGGCGAGAAAGGACCGCTGCCACAAATGCTACAGGTATTATAAAGAGGATATTGTAGACCTGCTGAAGAAGAAGATGGAAGCCACCAAAATCGTGCAGCTTGCCAAGCCGCATCTCTCGGGCTATCACGTCGGCGGCCGGGAGATTTACCGCCAGATATTCATGCCCAGCGTTCGCCCTAATTTCATGCTCACGAGGTACATGATAACGCCGCCGGAAGGCGGGAAGTCGGTTGACAGGTACAAGGTGGGCGACATACAGGTGGAGATTTACAAGCTGCCCCACCAGACCCAGTACTTCTATCACGTCACCCCCCCGGAGTTCACGCTCTCGGAGGAGAAATACGCGGTCATGGACGCGGCGAGGAGGTACATGGCGTCGCACAGGCCCAAGACCGCGGAGTTCGTCCGCTCGGAAAAGGTCCGCGATATATTTTACAACATAGGCAGGGACATGCTCCGCGAGGTCGCGGACAAGATGAGAATCTACCTGACCTCGAAAGAGATAGACCAGATGGCGAACATCCTGACCAGATACACTGCCGGCCTTGGCGTTCTCGAGGTCCTGCTCGCGGACGAGAAGATACAGGACATTTACATAAATTCGCCCATCGAGACCCAGCCCATAATGATTTTCCACGAGAATTACCAAGAATGCCAGACCAACCTCATTCCGACGAGGGAAGACGCTGAGTCGTGGGCCACGCGCCTCCGCATCCAGTCAGGACGCCCGTTGGACGAGGCGAACCCCGTCCTCGACACGGACATCGCCGTACCAGGCGGAAAGGCTAGGTTCGCGGTGATTACGAAAGGGCTATCGCCGGAAGGGTTCGGCTTCGCTATCCGCAGGCACAGGGACAAGCCATGGACCCTCCCTCTCTTCATAAAGGCCGGCATGCTCAATCCCATGGCCGCGGGCGTGCTGTCGTTCCTGGTCGACGGATCAGTTTCGCTTCTCGTCGCCGGCGGGAGGGGGTCGGGAAAAACCAGCGTACTGGGATCGCTCATGCTGGAGCTGCTTACCAAGGTGAGGATAGTTACTATCGAGGACACCTTGGAGCTTCCCATCGACCAGCTGAGGGACATAGGCTACAATATAGAATCGCTGAAATCGAGGTCGGTCATAACGCGCGTGGAGTCGGAGATGCCCGCCGAAGAGGCGCTCAGGACCGCGCTCCGCCTCGGCGATTCGGCTTTGATCATCGGGGAGATTCGTTCGAAGGAGGCGTCCGCACTTTACGAAGCGATGAGGATCGGAGCGCTTTCGAACATCGTCGCCGGCACGATACACGGCGAGTCGCCTTACGGCGTATTCGACAGGGTGGTCAACGATCTCGGTGTGCCACCGACGAGCTTCAAGGCAACGGACATCATAGGCATATGCAAATCCCTGCGCTCCGCCGACGGCCTCCGCCGCTTCAGGAGGATGACCGAAATCACCGAGGTACGGAAGCACTGGGATTCCAATCCCCAGAAGGAGGGGGGATTCGTCCCCCTGATGGAATATTCCGGGAAGGAGGACACGCTGAAACCGACTGATACGCTGGTCAACGGCGAATCAGAGGTGATAAACAGGGTGGCGTCGTACGTCAAGGAATGGTCGGGCAACTGGGAAGCCGTCTGGGAGAACATAAAGCTGCGCGCGAAGATCAAGGACACGCTGGTAAAGTTCTCGGAGAAGCTGAAGATGCCGGAACTCATCGAGGCGGACTGGGTGACGCTCTCGAATTCCGAATACCATCTGGTGGTGGAAAGGCTCAGGGAGGAGACGGGAGCGTCGGACCCCAAGCTTATTTACGACGAATGGGAAAAGTGGCTGAGGGAAAGGGTAAGGGCGAAAAAGACTGCGTGATGTTTTTCTGCGAGTTCCGCATCGGCGGGACATCCAGCGTAATCCTGGGCTCTTTTTCCGAAAGGAGCTTCATGGAAATGGTAAAAACAAGGTTTTTATTTTCGTCTGCAATACTAAGTAGCATGATGGGGGACAAAAAAGCGGGACAATTGCCTTATGCCGGAACAAATGATTGCTCATATTGCACCCATTACAGATGGGCAGGAACCCATGGCGCCAGGCAGCTTTGCTTCAACATGGAAAGCCCTTATTTTGACGACTCTCTTCCGGATGGGGCCGGCATGGACTTGACGGACGACCAAAGGTCAGGAGGCTGCGGAAATTTTGAATACAACGAACAAAAAATTCTGCTACCTTTATCTGCTGAAACCCCGAAAGGCGGCCGGCCAAGAAGATTTGATGCCAGCCATCCCGCTGAAGACGGCATTGCGGGTGACATGGACCCAGAGCCTGAAATGGCAGCCAAATAATCTACAGAAGACTTCCGGGGGCAAAAGGCATGGGACTAGCGGAACGGACAAGCGAACTACGCAGGTGAAACCTGTATCAGACAATGATTGGAGCGGCAGACTTGCGTCTGTTTTTGGTAAACCTTTTGGGGTAAAAAACTTTCCTAATATAAGCGGCCGGGGACAATTAATAAACATGGGGCTTTTCGGCAAAAATAAAAGGGAAAAGCGGGAAGAACCGGTGCTTGATGATGAATTCAAAAGATACGGCAAGCTCAGTTTTCCCATGGAAGAAGCGGATGGAAGGCAGCCGACCATCTCATCCAGGGAGTTCAGGCTGTTCAAGAAGAGGGAGGAGCTTCCTCTCACGTGGTTCGAAAGGCTCGCGGGAACGGCGGGCAAAATATTTTCCGTAAACCCGCCCGACGAAAACACGAAAAATGAGCTGGAAAACTCCATCGCGTTCACGGGCATGAGGATCACGCCGAAAAACGTCATGGCCCTCGTTTATCTCACGATAATGTCTTTTCTCATTGCCTCCGTAATTCTTGTAGCTGCGGGTCTGATCCCGCTTATGGGGATTCTGTTCGTCTCCGCGGCGGGCGTGGGGCTCGGCTACTATTTCCTCAAGTATCCGATAAACCAGATGAAGTCGTACAGGATCGAAGCTTCTTCGCAGGTCGTGCTGGCGATTCTTTACATGGTCGTGTCCATGAGGGTCACGCCGAACCTCGAGCAGGCGCTGAGATTCTCGGCCGCCAACATCTCGGGCCCGCTTGCCTGGGACATGCGCAAGCTGTTGTGGGACATCGAGATGGGGAAGTATTATTCCGCTTCGAACGCCATAACGGACTACATAGCCAAATGGAAGTCGGAGAACGAGGAGTTCGCGGAGGCGCTGAGGCTCGTGCGCGACTCCCGCACCCACACGCCCGAGAAAGCGGAAGTCATACTGGACGAAGCGCTGAACGTCATTCTCGACGGGACGAAAACGCGCATGAAGCATTACGCCCAGGACCTGACGCTTCCAGTGAGCGTGATACACATGATGGGCATCGTTCTCCCCATACTCGGCAGCATCATGGCGCCGATGGCGGCGGTATTCCTCTCGGACATAGCCAGGCCGGAATATTTCTTCATATCCTATGACGTGCTGCTTCCGATATTCATAGTCTGGTTCATCGATTCGGTGCTGAAGAAACGACCAACGACCTTTTCGCAGGTCGACACGTCGATGCATCCTGACCTGCCCCCGCCGGGGAACTTCATGGTGAAAACCGGCGGCAAAAAGGTCAGCCTTCCCGCGATGCCGTTCGCGCTTATCATAGGCCTCGTGTTCATTATGCCTGCGCTGCTGTTTTTCGCCGGAAATCCTGAACTGCTGCTGTCCGCCAAAGGGACGCACGACCTTTTTTCCATGACGATGTCGATGATGATAATCATGGGCATCGCCTTCGGAATCGCCAGCTATTTCATACTTTCCAATTTCCAGAGGATGAGGATCCAGGACGACGTGCTCAAGACCGAGGGTGAATTCGAGCTCGCGCTGTTCCAGCTTGGCAACAGGATATCCGGCGGCATCCCTCCGGAGCTCGCGCTCGAGAAATCCATCGACGACGTCAAGGACCTCAGCATCGCCGGGCTTTTCACGATAACGCTTCACAACATAAGAAATCTCGGCATGACGTTCAGGGAGGCGCTACTCAACGAGAAATGGGGCGCGATAAGATACTACCCCAGCAACCTCATAAAGAACATAATGTACATGGTCGTGGACATAGCGAAGAAGGGCGTGAAATACGCCGCCGAGGGGATGCTGACCGTTTCCAAATATCTCCGCAACATACGCGAGACGCAGGAGTACATACGCGACCTGCTGCAGGAATCATCCTCGTCCATGAAATTCCAAGCTTACATGCTCACGCCGATGGTGACCGGCCTGATCGTCTCAATGGCGCAGATAATAATAAAGGTCCTTTCCATACTGGGAGTGAGACTTGCCCAGCTGAGCCAGGGGTCATCGCTGCCCATGAGCAATACCGGGCTGCCAAGCATAATGGGGGACGTTTCAAAGACGGTTTCGCCGGAGGTCTTCCAGCTGATAATAGGGATATACCTGATAGAAATCATAATCATACTGGCGATGTTCATGACCAAGATTTCGCAGGGAGAGAACAAGGTCTACATGTGGTATACCGCGGGCAAGATGCTCATAGTCGCGGTTTCCATGTACTTCCTCGTCGCGCTCGGCGCGTCAGCGATGTTCGGCGACCTCATAGAGAACGCCGTGAACACGATAACAACATAGCGGCCCTTAAAGACGGCCTGAATTATAAATCTTATAAATCCACGCCGTCCACCGGCTTCTTTTTTCTGAAAGAAATAAGGGCCACGGCCGAGATTTGAACTCGGGCTAAGGGATTTCAGCGAGCCTCAAGCCGTTTTTGCTTGAGCTTTTCCTAAAAGCTCACCACAGTCCCTTGTGCTAACAGCCCAAGAAGCAGACCCGGTCTGCTTCAGACTTTCCAGGCTACACCACCGCGGCCATAGTATAATCTATGAATGAGGAATCTTTAAAATAATTTGTGGGGATCTACACAATATCGCCCAGAGTTTCGATGCCCTTGCCATCTTTGGCTTTCTTTTCTTCTTTCTTCTCCTGCGCTTCGGGCCTCATGAACGGGAAAAGAATCACGTCACGGATGGAGAGCGAATCGGTCAGCAGCATCGCGAGCCTGTCGATGCCCACGCCCAGGCCCGACGTCGGCGGCATTCCATATTCTAACGCCTCTACGAAGTCCTCGTCGAACCTCTGCGCCTCCTCGTCGCCGCGCCTGAATTCCTTCTCCGCCTCCTGCCAGTACGCCCTCAGCCTTTCAGGGTCGTTCTCCTCGCAGTACGAAAGGCCCATTTCCCAGCCGTTTATTATGGGCTCGAACGACTCCGCGAAGCGCGGATCGTCCTTCTTTATCTTCGCGAGCCCCGCGGCCTCGGCCGGGTAATCGTAAACTATGGTGGGCTGGATTAGTTTCGGCTGGACCATCTCCTCGAAAACGAGTATTGCGACCTCGCCCCACGTCTCGCATTTCGCAAGTTTCGTTTCGTCAATGCCGAGCTTTCCAGCGACTTTTTTCGCATCCTCGAATTTTTCCAGCTTTTCAAAATCGATTTTCGCATGCTCTTTTATCGCATCGATGAAGCGCACGCGCTTCCATGGCGGCTTGAGCTCTATTACCGTTCCCTGATAGACGAGCTTCGTCTTGCCGAGCACTTTCCTGGCCATGAAGCTCACCATCTCCTCGCAGAATTTCATGTTGTCATTGTAATCGGCGAAAGCCCACATGGTCTCTACCTGCGTGAACTCGGGATTATGAAGCTTGTCTATCCCTTCGTTGCGGAAGTCGCGCGAGAACTCGAATATCTTTTCGTACCCGCCGACGATGAGCCGTTTCAGGTAAAGCTCGTTCGAAATCCGCATGTAGACCTTCATGTCCAGGGCGTTGAGCCTGGATTCGAAAGGCCTTGCCGCGGCGCCGCCGTATATGGGCTGGAGTATCGGCGTCTCGACTTCCACGAAACCCTTCCCTGCCATAAACTCCCTGATCGCCTGCATTATTTTGGAGCGGGTGTCGAATGTTTTCCTGACGTCAGGGTTAAGTATGAGGTCGACGTGGCGCTTGCGATAGCGAAGCTCCTTGTCCCTGAGGCCGAACCATTCCTTCGGAAACGGCAGGAGCGATTTGGTGAGCAGCTCGAAATCCTCGACCCACACGCTGAGCTCGCCGCGCTTCGTGCGGAACACGCTCCCTTTCGCGCCTATTATGTCCCCCGTGTTGAGAAAGCCGTCGAAGAAGCCGAATTTTGACGGGCCGAGCGTTTTCTCCTCGAGGAAAAGCTGTATCTTCCCCGACGAGTCCTGCAGGTCTGCGAATACCAGCCTGCCGTGCTTCCTTATCGACCTTACCCTTCCGGCGACGGCGACCTTCGCTTTCGCCAGCTTCGCGCCGGGCTTCAGCTTTTTCGCCTTTTCCTCGATTTCCCCTATCATGTGCGTTTTCCCGAATCTTCGCTTGTAGGGGTCGTCCTTCTTCCTCAGCTTCGCGAGCTTCGTCCTTCGCTCTTCGATTTCCGAAGCGGATTCCCTGGCTGAATTATCGCTCATGGTTCCATCCTCAAGATTCAAGCCACACCCCGTTGAAATAAGCCTCGAACTGCCGGGCAAGCGGCTCCGAATTTATAGCCACGTTGGCTTCGTGGTTTTTGTCGACTGCGTAATAACTCCAGTTCGTCGAGCCTATGATAATAATCTTCGAGTCTATTATTATAAGTTTGGCGTGGGTCGTCGTGCCTTTCTTGTCGAATTTTATGTTGATGCCTTTCTCCTTCAGCAGCGTTATCACCGGCTTGTCCGTCGCCTGCTCGTCGGCGACTACCTTGACATCGACTCCCCTCCTGGACGCGGCCCCGAGTTTTTCGACGAGCGCGTTCACGCTGGTGTCCGGGTAGTCCACGTAGTAGTTCAAACTGTAGACGATCATGTGAATGCTGCTGTTGGCCGAGCCAAGCATTTCGTTGACGGCCGGGAAATAATCCCTGTCGGTGATGGCAAGGATCTGGTTTTCCTCCAGGCCCGCGGGCTGCCGGGCGGTTAAATTCCCGGTAAAGCTCGTATAGGAGAGGTAAAGAACTGCAAAAACTGCCAAAGACGCGAGTGATACGAGCCGCTTATTAATAAGAGAACCGCCCATAGAATATATTATAAATCATAGGTAGAATAATAAATATAGACTGGTATATTTCACGGGATTTCCGGGATTTCACGGGATTCATGAGGGTTCGGATGTACAGCAACAGCAGGCGCAATATCGCAGCCGGGTTGTCATTCTTGTTTATTGTGACCTTTCTCCTTTTTTTCCAGGGTTCGGCCGTGAACAGCAACGAGGGGAATTTCTCAGTCGCCCCGAGTATTGTGTATTTCAACTGGACCTTCGGGCCGATTACAATAACTTCCAACGTTAACAACAGCTACTTCGGCGTGCAGAACCAAAGCACTGCCATAACGCCGCAGTATTATGTTTCGACCCCATATACCCCAACAGTTACAGGGTTGGAATACGATCCGACTACAGGGAAGTATATCGGCTTTGATTCGGCGAATAATGCCGTCTGCTTCACTGGAGGAATGGATTTCATAGTCCAGAACAACGCATACACGAACGTCACCGGCATCCTTAACCAGACAAATTCCACGGTTATGAACATTACAGCGTACCAGTTCTGCCCGCCCGGCTATTACAACGGGACGTTCAACGTGACCCAGAACGGGACAACGGACTGGGCGAACGTGACCGCAGCGGTAAACATACCCGTGAATCCTGCCAACACATTCTACGAACCGAACAGCACGGCCTTCGTGAAAGGAACGATTTTATCTAACTCGAATCTGACCCACAAATATTATTTCAATACAGGCCTTGTCCAGAATCTGACAGGTGTCACCATCAACCTGTCAGGCCAGACGGAAGACATTGACCTTTATCTTTTTAATTCCACTGGAACCCTTCTTGCAAGATCCGTGGAAAACGGCTCGGCGAATGAGGAAATAAACAGCCGACTTCCAGCCACGCCTGACGTCTGGTCATTCTGGATAGTGGGCAATACCGTTAATGCGACGAATTACCTTGCGAACATGTATTTCACCACGCTCAACGTGATTAATGGCACCGGCCAGAACGTGAACTACACGGTCAATTTCGGCTCGCTCGACGCCGCGAACAACCAGTCGACCCAGGTTAACATAACGCTGAACAACACGGACACCAGGGCATGGAACGGCGTGTCGGAAAAGTCGGAAATCTACCGAACCGACGTGTGGAACAACAGGAGCGCGGCAGGCGATTATTATTTCCTTGTGCCAAGCTTTGCGACGAAACTCAAGGTCAAGATTGAATGGAAGGGCGGCACGCGCTGGACCATTTCGCTCAACGATTCCAACGCGAATTTCTGGGGGAACAGTTCCAGAAAATATCTGACTGGAAACCTGACCAACACGACGGAGGAGGAGAGTGTCCTATACACCGGCGCGATAAACACGAACAACGACGGCCTCTGGAAGATTACCATCGGCAACCTGACGGCCGCTGCAGACAATTACAACGTCACGGCGCAGGTCTGGGTCTGGGTCGATTCAGCAGCCTGGCTCAACTCCACATTCCCATTGTCGGGGTTCAATTTCAATCCGGCAGGCGCCGCCCAGAACACTAGCTTGAATGTATCGCTAAAAATAAACCTTCCCCTGCCGAACATAACCAAAGGCAACTACAGCGGGTTCGTTGATTATTATTATCCCGGCCAGTGGAACACTCGAATTCCGATTTCGTTCACCGTCAAGGCCGGGACGCTGTTCATTAACAATTCTCTTTACTCCGTTAATGAAACCAAATACGACAACAGGGGCTTTAACAGAATAGGCGTCGGCGCGCTCTGGACCAACCTGACCCTCAATAACACGGGCGATGAAGACGTTTATTTCGCCAACTTCACCTCGAACGGCGTACTCTCGGTTGACGGAACGCACAACATGAGCTTCACCGTCCAGTGGCCTTCAAACCTGATACCGGCCGGCTCGAGCGCGACGATAAACATAAGCACCACAATAAACACGACCAATACCGACAACACCCTAGGCCTGTACACGGGATATATACTGCTCAATACCACTAACTCGACGAGTTCGAATTCATCCTCGTACCCGTTCGATTCGCTGTTCATTTACCTCAACGTCATTCTTTCAAGATATGTGAACGTCAGCGTGACCGGGATTACGCCCATTTGGATAGCCACCCCGGCAAACGCAACTAACATGACCTTCAACGTTTCGGTGCTGCTCGCCAACGGGACGAAAATATCGACGAACACGTGGCTCAATCAGAGCAATTTCAACGCGAACATGGTTGAGGCAAATGCGTCCTTAACTACCTCCGCGCTAACGGGCCTCACGAACTCCGCCGGGAGTGGCACTTGGAGCGTGGTATGCCCGGTCGACGCAAGCAACCCGCAGCAAATATGCGCTGTTAACGGCACTCTCGCTTCCGGTGTCCAAGGCGGGATATATTACGGAACCGCGGGTGTTACGATCAATACAACCAATCTGGGGGGCACAGGAGAAAGCTTAACGGGCTCTTCCGCCCGCAGCGCAACGCTCGTGACGATAAACGACACGGGCGTGAAAATAACAGGCGACACCATCACAGCCTCTCTTTACGTAGACCAGACCGAGTTCTACAGGGCCAACATCACGAACTACGGCCCGCTCCCAGCGGACAACGTGGCATTCTCATTCAACAAGGGTTCATGCCCGGTGACTGCTCAAATTCAGCCATCCGGTAGCAACTGCATGGCCGCCAACCAAGTCCAGGGCGCGTCATCGTCGATTTGGAACGCCTCCATACCAGCGTACATGGAAGGCTCCACCAACTGCACCCTCGTCTGGAAAATTACCGCGACTGCCGTCACCGACTACTGCACCATGTCCATAAGCGTCGTCAGCGCCCACTCAAACTATGGTTCACTTCTGGCCTATGTCGAAGTCCTCGCGAACACGACTTCCGGCTCCCCGGGCGCGCAGCAGGGGCAACAGCAGAGCTGCACGAGCAACATAACCTGCCCGGACACCCAGTACTGCAGGGTCAACGTCTGCACATCGCTGACCTGCCTGACCGGATGGACCGCGTCGGGCCACAAGTGCAACCCCACGGCGGGAACGCTGAACATTACCGATTATACGGAAAAAATTTACATCCTGCAGGGTAGCTCGAACTCTTCGAAGGTCACGGTAAAGAACATGGGAGGAGTGAGCTACACCGTGAAGCTCGACGTCACGAACACTTTCGCCGGGCTTACGCCCGGCGTCAGCCCGTCCAGCTACACGCTGGGCGGCGGCAACTCGGGCATTTTCACGGTCAGCTTCAACGTCTCAAGCACAGCCGAAATCGGACTCCACACGGTAACGATAAAGACGTATGCGAACGAGAACGCCAGCATCTACAAGACGAAGGACGTCACGGTAGTCGTCCTGCCGCTGGAGGAAACCAAGGCGGCAATAAACCAGTCCGAAATCGACCTCAAAAACATGTTCGCCAACATCACAGCGATATTCAACGCGATGCCGCCTAGCGCCGAGGCCAACTACACCCTGACCAACAGGACCTACACGCGCCTGCTCAACATGTTCCAGGACATTGAAAGCTCCATAAGGTCAGGGGATTACCTGACCGCGAACAGCCTCCTGAAAGACGCAAACTCGTCGCTGGCCGAATTCAAACAGCAGGTCAGCCAGCTGTCATCCGCCGGTGCGGGGGGATTGCTTGCCCCGCTTGGCGTTTTTGGAAGCACGGTTACGCTTGTCGCCATATTCGTGGTCATAATCGTCATAGGCAGCTTCCTCGCGTACCTCCTCCTGCCATCGAAAAAGGGCGGCTTCCATCCCTCCATCGGTTACGTGCCGAAGGAGAAAGCTTCGATGACCAGCAAGCTGAAGCATTTGTTTTCGCGGGCCAGACAACCAGGAAGCCAGAAAAGCCTCGCGGAATTCGAAAGGAAACCCATAGTCCCGGCCACGGCCGCAACAGCAAAACCTCCCGATAAAAAGACCTACCCGGAAGGCTTCAACAGGCTGGACCAGTTCCCGCTGTCCTACGAGAAAGACAAATTCAAGGAAAAGAAGTAAACTGGCGGCAGCTGTTTTTATTTTTGACGTGACAATAAATTCATATACCGGGTGTTTGAATGGAATTGAAGGCAGTCGGCATTTCCCTTTTCTTAGTCGCCATATCCTCAGTTTTCGGCGCTCTCGCCGGCTTTATTCTGTCCGGCCTGGGCGGCCTTGTTTTTTTCGGCGGCCTGTTGTTTTTCCTGTCGCTGTTCTTTAGCGCCGCTGTGCTGTGGTATTCGCCGTCCATAATCCTCAGGAAGTACAAGGCAAAGCCCAGCGATAACAGGGAGCTGAACGACGCCGTCGAGCGGATGGCGATAAACGCGAAGATACCCGTGCCAAAGGTCTACGTCCTGCCCATGGACGTGCCCAATTCTTTCGCCGTCGGCAGAGGGAAGGGGAATGCCGCCGTTTGCGTAACCGAGGGGCTGCTCACGCTGAATAAAGGGGAGATGGAAAGCATCGTTGCGCATGAGATATGGCACATAGCGAATGACGACATCATCGTGCAGGAGTTCGTCTCGGTCGCCGCGGCCATATTAAGGCTTACGGTGATTCTCATACCCCTCGCCGTTTTTATCATCAAGCTCGGCTTATCCGAAAGGATAGAGTACAGGGCGGACTACTATGCGACGAGGTTCGCGAAAAAGCCGGGGGACATGGCTTCCGCCCTCAGCAAGATGAGCGAGGTCGCGAGGCAGAATCCCATGAGAGGCTCGCCAGCGTTCGAAAGCATATGGTCGGTAAACCCGTTCAGACGAGAGGGGGTAAGACGCTGGTTTTACGTGCACCCGCCTACGGCGAGGAGGAAAAAGAGGCTCGAGGACATGACGCACGAGGGAATGCCGGAAACCTATGAAGGCACGGAGGATGTGGATTGAATGGCAAAAAAGATAACCGAAAGCATCGACAGGGAACTGAAACTGCTTGAAACGAGGAGTGAGTTCGGAGGACCGAAAGCCAGCGAGCTGTGCGACACACTGGAAAGGGTGATGAGGGACCTGAAGGTTTTCGACCAGAAGCGCCACCGGTGCGAGCAGATGGACGACGACGTGAACAAGAGGTTCGAGGCGATCGTCCTCTCGCTGGAGAAGATCACAAAAGTGCTAAAAGAGAACGGATTGCTGGTTCAGGACCGCGAATAGCCCGGGCCGGGCACCTAGAGGACTCGTCAAACCCAGGCGCGCTCGTTTCATCTATAATGGCGCCCATGAACCTTCTTTTGTATACGTGCCAAAACCGCCTTCGCCGTGGGCATAAACCCTGTTCCTGCCGTTTTTCTTTGAAAGGTAGAGCGCCCTGTCGGCGTAGTCCGTAATCAGGTATGAAGCGAAAAGCTCGGGCTCTCTCTGAAGCAAGTCGTAATGCCCCGGGAATTTGACTAGGAAACTATGCGCATTTTCCATCATAATCCTGACCTTCCTCGGATCCCTTCTGGAAATCCCTGCATATTGTTCAAGGCGATCCTTCACGCGCTCAAAGTTGCCATCTTTCTCGCAATAAGCACTTATGACGTCCCTGCCGCTTTTGCCGAGCGCCAGACGGACGCCTGTCGCGGCATCGGATGCGACGCCGCCGCTTATGGTGACCCCCACTTCCTCTCCGGTTTTTTCCCTGAGCCTTTCCAAGACCTTATAGGCGTTGGGCAATCTTGTCGATGGCATCACTAACTGGAATTCCTCGCCGCCGTATCTTCCGACTATGCCCGGTCCCCTCACGTGTTGCGCCAAAAACCTCGCCAGATTGACGAGAACCTCGTCCCCTCTCTGGTGGCCATGTTCATCGTTTATCCTCTTGAAAAAATCTATGTCTACCATGCCGACCGAAAGGGGACGGCCCCTCATCGTGGCACGGAGTTCACTTGCCAGCCTTTCGGTTATGGCCATCCTGTTGTAGACGCCCGTGAGCGGGTCATTTCCGACCATTTCTTCAAAGGCCTTCTGAAGGTCGCCGCTTTCGCCGCCATCGCTCTTTATGAGCCTCATTATGGCGTCATACGCAGGCCTATTAAATTTCATATTATTCACTATTTTATAGTAACAAATCCATCCTTATAAAGCTTTTTCCAATTTCAATTTCCAATTCCGGCTTTGCGTAAATAGTGCCCTTTGTGTATAAAATTGCCCATTTTGGCTACTTATCACACAAAAACCGACCCGACGATAGCTTTATATATAAATTATATAGTATATAGGTAGCAAACATATAACGGAGGAGATAAAAATGTCAAACGTACAATTCGATACCGTGAAAGCGGAAGAGATAAAATTCGGTAGGAACAATTTTCTCGAGGTCGCAAGAAAGAAAGCAACGACCGACCAGGGAGAGAACGAGTTCATAGCAATTTCTCGCGGGTTCTTCCTTCCCGATGGGACGAAGAAATTCAAGAGATCGATTGCGATACCGGACGAGCAGGAAATAAAGGATTTCATCTCGAAGAGCATACTTAACTTCTAGTTGAGCCCGGCTCTTTAGGTTGGAAAACAAAAAAACTTATTTTTATTTGTTTCTTTATTATTCTCCTTTTAGCTGGAGGCAGCGGTAGCTCCGTGTTTTAGAAAAGATGAAATCGCTGGCTTGTTCAGCCTATGTAGCCTTCTTCCTTCCCGGTCACGATCTCCTCGGCCGCCTTTTCCGTCTTTTTCGTCGGCTTCGGCACCTTTATCTCGCCGTGCTTCTTCTCGTAGCCTTCGACGGATTTCTTCAGCGTCTTGAGGAAAATTTTCGCGAACTTGACGTCCAAGATGATGACGTTGTGCTTCACGGCGATCGTTTGCTGCTGCTTGTCCTGTATCTGGTCTATGCGGGGCGTGTTCTGCTTGAAGTCCAGAATGAACTTCGAAGGGTTGTATATGATGCTTATGGAATCCGAGTAAAACGCCGCTTCGCGGTGGTCTATCTGGACGTTAACGCTTTTCTCCATATCCTTAACACCTCCATTACATGAAAGCATGTCGATATCAGCCAATCGTTTTTTTCAATGCGATTGTTTATAATTATTTGCCGAAGAGGTTAAATAACAAAGGTGATGCATTAAGCAACATCAATGCAAGTATGACGGCAATCACTATCTTTATGAGCAGCTCCTGCCTCTTCCTTCTCACCCTGAATTCGCGCATCATCTCCTCGAACATCTTGCCTCCGTCGAACGGGACAACGGGCAGGAGATTGACCAGCGCGATGTTGAAGCTCAGGAAGAATATCCAGAAGACCGTCGGGGTCAGGAAGAATATGGCATCCGCCTGCAGTTTGTATTTGTTCCTGAATTCGTCCCTTATCTGGAACGTTTCCTGCAGGTCTATGCCTATGTAACCCCTGCTCGCGTTGTCCGGCCTTGCCGAAAGCGTGAGATTGAACGTCCCGTTTGTCGTCAGGAATGCCGCTGTATCGCCCGGCTTCAGGCCGGCGACTGCCGCATAGAAAGCTTCCGAATCGTTAGTAGAGACGTCATTTATTGCCTTTATCACGAAGCCGCTTTTCAGCATGCCATACGCCGGCGTGCCGTTAAGGACGCCCGTGACCATCATGCCCGTCGGCTGGGTGACCGCATCCAGCATGGGTGCCATGACCGACATCAATACGATAAGCGACAGCAGCGCAACTATCAGGTTCATGAACGACCCTACGGCGTATATCCTCATCCTGTCCCTGCTCCTGCGAAGCCTCATCGTCCTCTCGTCCGGCTCCACGAACGCCCCTATGGGGATCGGCCCTGCAGTCAGCACTCCCGCTGACTTCAGCCTTATCTTGTGGCTGCGACAGAGCACGCCGTGCGCGAACTCGTGGGGAACGAGAAGGCATATCATGGCTATGAGCGCCTGCCAGAAAGGGATGAAAATGCCCGTTCCCGGGAAGAAGAAACCCGGTCCCTCGCTGCTGCTCACGGTCGGCAGGAGTGGCGAGACGCCAGGTATGCTGCTCTGGGCGAGCGCGATCTTGAAGGCCTGGGAGAAAAGCATGCTTATTAGCAGCGCGGGTATGCCGAAAACGCCCACCAGAACCGCCACAAAAGGCCTGAGCATCGCGACGTCCGAAAAACCGGGATAGAGAGTGAACATGATGGTCCCCATAACGATGACCGTGGCGAACGAATGGAAAAGCGGCTTTTCCGTCCTTCGCAAAAGGAGAACGCCCGCGGCCAGGACCGGGAGCCCGGCTGCTGCCGGGATATAGCCGTACATAAGAAGCATGAAAGCAAGGCACGCCGTCCCCAGCAGGCCGGTTATCTTCCACGTGTTCCTGTACCTCGCCACATAATATGCCCCGAAGCCGCCGAAAGAAACCACTGTCGCGATGTCGCCGAAGAATTTCCACGTGTCCGGCGAAAGCCTTGCAATCTTGTCGACGAGATTGAGGCCGTGTCTTGTCTCGATCATGAAGAATATTATGTACCGCTTGAAATTCGTCCTGTACAGCAGCACGACTCCTGCGGCAAATACGACCAGGCCCACAACAAAATAGTTGTTGATTAAAATTCCGAATATTCCCAGCGGCACTCCGGCGGCAAGCACCAGAGCGACCAGAACCAGCGGGGAAATGTCACCAAATCTCATACTGTTATTTTAGCTTCATTCAGTTAAATAGCATCGCTTATTTTTCGGCGATTTGCTCAAAATCGCTTCGCACCTTCCTGAAAAGCCTTTTCATTTCCTGCGTCTTTATGTTGAGCCTCCCGTCCTCGAAGAACTCGGCGAACTTATTCCTAGCTTTCGCATTCTTCTCGGCCTTCGCATATGCGAGCGCCTGCATGCACATCTCCACCTTGTCGAGATCCTTGACCAGCTTCGCCTCACCACTCTTCCCCGCTTCAAACTCATCCCAGAGCTTGCGAATTTCATCCGCGAGCCCTTTCGGGAGGGTTGCGATTATTTTTCCCAGCCCGTCCTTCTCGAGTTTCCTTTTCATGCCGTCGGGCATCGGCTTGTCCTTTTTCCTCACCCTGTTCGGGATGTCGCCGGCATAGACCTCGCATATGTCGTGCAGGAGCGCCATCCTGACGCATTTGTCGGCATCAAGGCCCAGATTTTTGGAATAAACGTAAGCCAGAACCGCGAGCATGAAGGAATGGTCGGCCACGCTCTCAGGCGCTTTCACTCTCTTGAGTATCCAGCCCGTCCTCTTCAGCTTCTTGAGCTCCGAAATCTTTCTTGCGAATTCGAGAATGTCGTCCATATCGGGACTCCTCGCACAAAAGGCGGGACTTGCAGGCATGCGTACTTTCCGTAAACGCTTTTGCGCGCTTGCCCGTGCAAAGGGGTTTGATGCGGGAGCAGGGATTCGAACCCTGGAAGCTACTAAAGCACTAGGTTTCTAATCATCCAGGAATTTTCCATTCCTGTCTTAAAGCTATGGGCTTTGAACCTTAGCTTGGCCTTGCTGCTAGCAGCAAACTAGCCCCTTAAGCCCCAGACCACTTGAGCCTTTCGGTCAGGTGGTCATGTGCTTGACCGCTTGGGTACCCCCGCGCATGTTCGTTAACGTTTATAAAGTTTCAAAACTTTTTATATCCTTAATTGCTTTAATTATAGTTATTATTTAATTAAACTGGTGGTCGCTTGAAAATAAAGATTATCAGCAGGAAGGGGGAGAAATTGAGGTTTTTGCTCGAGGGCACGACGCCCGCGTTTGCGAACACCCTCAGAAGGATAATGACGTCGGAAATCCCGAACCTGGCGGTAGACGTCGTGGAATTCCATGACAATACATCCGCTCTTTTCGACGAGATAATCGCCCACAGACTGGGCATGCTGCCGCTGGCGTTCGACCCGGACAAATTCAACATGCCGAACGAATGCAAATGCGACGGGAAAGGATGCCCCTCCTGCCAGGTGTTCTTTGCGCTGGAGAAAAAGGGGCCTGCAACGGTTTATTCTTCGGACATGAAATCATCCAACAAAAGCGTCGGGCCCACTTCGCCGGACTTTCCGATAGTGAAGCTCCTGAAGGACCAGCACCTGAAGCTCGAAGCCATAGCAAGGCTGGGCATCGGGAGGGAGCACTCGAAATTCCAGACGGCGAACGCCTCTTACACGTACCTGCCCGTCATGGAGTTTTTAAAGCACGACGACCTGAAGAAAGTCGTCAACGCCTGCCCCAAGAGCATCCTCGAGGCGAAGGGCAGCAAGCTCATTCTTGCGGACCCGTTAGAATGCGACGAGTGCAAAGCATGCGAAGAAGTTAGCGGCGGAAGCGTTAAGATAGAGAGCGACCCGACAAAATTCGTTTTCAGCGTGGAAAGCATATCGGGTCTCGAACCCGCATACATAGTCGAGAAGGCCGCACAGGTGCTCCAGGAAAAGGCGAAGGAATTCAAGGACCAGCTCAAAGACGTGTGAAGCGAATGACGCTCAAGCTAATCGTTTCCTGGGTCTTCGGGGGAATTCTTATAACCTCAGCGGCTTGGGTCCTTGGCCACGCGGAAGAGACCATCGGGGTCTCGCAGATTGGTTACGTCATGGCGGTTTTTCTGGCATTCGTCATGATCCTGATTGGCGGTCTTGCCTGGATAAACGTGGCGGCTGCGACGTCGAAGCACTGAAGCCTGAAAACCGCTTTGCTGCGGGCAACCTTCTTTCATTTTGGGGAACGATAAAGTTTAAATTTCTAATTTACATATAAAAATCATGGGAATCAGAAGGACGGTTGTCATAGGGGCGGTTACAGCAGCGTTCTTATTGGGAGGGCCGACGGCTGCTGGCTATGACTCTGAATTGCTTTCTGAGCCATTTCTCCAATCGGCAACTCAGGGGAACGACCCTGCACACAGGCTTCATCAATATCTTGGAGAAAAGACTGGTGCCTATTTCGAGACAAAAATGGGTGGCAAAAACTATATCGTCAGCGCGACGCACATATGCGGCGACAAAGGCAAAACTTTCCATTTCATGAAGCTGGAACTGTATGATGCCAGTGTAGTAGGCAGTGGGTTCTTGGAGATACCCGACACACAAAAAAAGGCGAGACTGAAAGAATTAGAAGCGAATGTGATTTTTAGAAAAGCTTATTTCGGTCATCTAGGAGACGATAAACAACTAGACTCATATATAAGAGATGGAGAAAAACAAGAGATAACCCCTGCAATCGACGAGATGTTTGGAGCAGTAATAGAGGACATTATCGGCGGAAAGAAGAAATAATTTTTGGTCCAAAAATTTTCTGTTCGCTTCCTTTTTTTCGATAAAATCTTTTCATTGAGCGACTTTCTGGCATAATTTAAGGAAACTTTCCTGTGAAAATACGAAAATTATAAAAAGGAGTCGGCACCAAATATAAAACATGCTCACAGAAGACGAAAAGCAGATCCTGGGAATATTCGGGCAGAGGCATCTCATCAGGAAGGATGAACTCGGAAGGGTTCTGGGCGAGAGCGGGATCAACGACGGCATCATATCGATAAACAAGCTGAGCAGCCTCGGCTACCTTAAATTCATCGAAGTGGTCGGCCCGCCCTGCTACACCATAACGCAAGAGGGCCTGCGCGCGCTCAAGGGATAGATGCATAAGCTTCTTTTTTATTGCAGTCAAACCAATTGAATTAATAGAACAGCCCCGTAGTGTAGAGGCCAAAATCTCCCTGTATCGCACATAGAGACGGGCCAGGCATGTCGGGCTTTGGGTTCACAGGATTCCCAAAGCGATGAGAACCCTGCGAAAGGATTTTCCGTGAACGCTTTTGCGGATGCGGAAGCTTCTGAAAAAGGGTTCTGTGAAAGAAGAAACCCGGCGACGGCGGTTCGAATCCGCCCGGGGCTATTTGCGATTTGTCATGGGTTGGACATCCCTAGAAGGGAATAAACAGGCATTAATAAAGGGGGTCCAACATGACAATCATGCAAAAGGCAGGCATAAACCCGCTTTACCCCAAGGACAGGGAACTGCTCCGAAGGCAGATAGAACTGATAAAGGAAAGCGCGGATCTTCTGGGAAAAAACAAGGAATACATCGAGCAGTTTCTGATAAAATGCCAGGGAGCGGGCATCTCCACGCTGAGACTCGTATTCTACGCTAATCGCTTAAGACAGATAGGCGAAATCCTGAAAAAGGATTTCAAGGAAGCGGAACGGGCGGATTTTGAGAATGTGATGGCAAAACTGGAGGAAAGGGGCTTTAAGCCGAATACAACGGACGCGTTCATTGTAAGCATCAAGGTCTTCTACAGATGGCTCTACCGCCTTGACAGGGGCGAGCCGCTGCCAAAATCCGTATCATGGATAGAAAGGAGAAGGCCGCCAAATACGCTGAAAAAGGAGGATTTGCTCACGGAAGAGGAGATTGGCCTGATGATACGAAGGGCGGACGATCCCATGATAAAAACGATGATAGCGGTCCTTTACGAGAGCGCCATAAGGCCGGAAGAGCTCAGGGGCATGAGGATGCGGGACGTTTATATCAACACCAGCACGGTGAAGATGTATGTCCGAGGGAAAACGACCAAGGAAGCCGGAGAAAGGGTCGTATTCTGCGCCCGCAGCTATCCCCTCATCCAAGACTGGATGCGGCATCACGCCAACAGGGGCGATCTCGACGGCTGGCTCTGGCCGGACAGGAGGGACAAGAACATGCCCATATCTGACGATAACCTTCGGCAGATCCTTTACAGGCTGGCGAAACGGAGCCTCCCGGGCAAAAAGGTCTGGCCCTACCTGTTCCGCCATACGGCGGGGACATGGATCTACAAAAACTTCTCGGCTCCGATCGCGCGGCGAATGATGGGCCATGCGCCCGGATCGCGGATGGAGCGGGTCTACGTGCATCTGGCGGAGGAAGACCTGGAAAACGCGATCGAGGCCGAGTACAACCTGGCGGGCGGGGAGAAGACTGCCAAAAAGGGAGTTTGCGTGAAATGCGGCTCGATCCTGTATTTCGGGGATTTCTGCTGCCGGAAATGCGGCCTGGGGGAAAACAGCAAGGCGGCATTCAAAAAGGACGCGGAAGAGCAAATAACGAACGTAACCATGAATATTCTAATGGATGACCCGCTAATCCAGAAAAGGATAATGGACCTGCGGGAAGGCATACGACAGAGGCTTGGCATCGAGTAAGCTGCTTTCTCCAAGTTTTGCCCATAAAGTTCTGAAATAAACCTACTTTTTGTGTAGCGAATATTTTGCCCAAAAAATGAAAGCAACTACCACAAGCCTAAGCATTTGAATATATAGGAAATAATGGCGATAATACCAACAATAATCCCTATACGAACTTCAGTCTTAACCCAAAAACCCCCATTTCTATCGATTTCTCTCAAAATATCACTTTCAAGTTCTCTCAGACCTTTCATTTCTATTTTGCCACCACGAACTCTGTAGGGTGTTTGAAGCATCATAGCTTCATCTTGGGTAATTTTACTTTTCAATTTTTTAGGGACTTCTCTTAGTTTATTTGGATTTTTTTCCCAAAATCTAACAAGTTCTAATTCTACTTCATGATCTACCATACTGATAGTATTTTGATTGACTTAATAAAATTATGAGTTGAACGGGCTTTGCACCTTAAATCTTAATTCTCCGCCATTTTAGGTGCAAATGTGGGAATAAAGGTGCAAAAAATGTTTAAACATAATAATATATGTCCTATTTTGATTTTTTATCTGGAGTGATTGAATGAATATTTTGACGGACATTAAATTTTGGAAATCAAATCTCCACTTTCTGAATAAGATTGGTGGAGAAGCGGCGCATAAAAAACGAGAATATGAAATAAAAATTGAAGATAAGGATTTTTATCTCGAATTTATGAAAAAAGAGGGTTTTGATAATGACGAAAATTATAGGGTTGAGGCAGAATTTCATAAATTACAAACAATTGGTATGAAAAAGGCTATGAAAAGAGTAAAAGATAATATAGAAAAATTTAAACAAATTGAGGCTTGATTTTCAGTTCAAACATTTCATGAATCAAAACCACGATGTTGTGCGCTATCAGTTTGCATAAGAGTTCGTTGTGCTGGGCGACCTTGTTCTTGGATTTCAGCTTGTCGCCAAACTTCGCCTTGACCATGTTGAAAGCGGATTCGACATTCGACCTCTGGTGATAATGTTGCATGAATTCATCACTGTTAAGCTGGAATTAATGATACATTTTCGACCAGATGTATGAGCCTCTGGATTTGCCCGTCGAGTTTGACTTAAAGGGAATGTAAGCGGTCGCACCGATTTGCTGGGCGAAAAATACACAAAGCTTCCAGAGACCAGAAACCTATGAAGTCCTCGAAGGATGCCCTGTTTGCGGAAAGACCAAGAAATAAATACAGAAGGCTATTGATACTGGAATAACAAAGGAATTTACACATGATGAACGAATGGAACGCTTTAAGAAACGAGACTTACCGCTTGTTATTGGTTCAAAATATAAATAGACTATCTTTCTCTTTCAATCTTTTTTACTATACTCGAAACATCATTGACCATTTTTCTTATCTTTTTATCGTATTCGTAGTGTTGTTTGAATTTTCCCCTGAAAACATTGGCTGGAGGCTCAGAAATCATATGAACCATACTCTCCATATCCTTTAAGTAATCTCCATGCCCTACAATAAAAGCACAAAATTTATTCCATTTATCTTTATGTTTGTCTTTCATATGGTCATGAAGTCGCCAATATAAGTTAGTTGCAAGACCCACGTAATAGATGTCTTTGTCTTTATACAAAACATAAATTCCAGCATTGTCCTTTAATATCTCTTTCATTTGTTTTTTAAAAACATCGAACTGAAGAAATTCAATCGATATTGGTGGTATGTAACCTTTGACTAATTTGCCTTTATCAGATTTTCTTTTTGGTTGTTTTGGTTTCATTAGTTAAAATTATACAAATTTGGATTTAAAATGATATGTTTAAACGATTTTTCAGGCAAAACCGACGAACAGCGTTAATTTGTGAGCAAAGCCATTATAACAGAACACGATTAGGCGAACGGATAGAAATGATCAAAAAACGAGGATTATCGCTTGTTACCAATTCAAATAAAGAAGAAAATGTTTAAACATCGGTTTTTAATAAAATTTATTCAAATATTTAATTGATGATATAATGGGTGGAATAATAGTGTGTCCTAATTGTGGTGCTAAAAATAATAAAATATCTAATTTGGATGATAAAACTCAAGTAATCACATGCGGAAATTGTAATTGGCTCTTACACAGAAAGGATAGATAAAGTATGTGTCAAAGAGAAATGATATTTAATGATTTCATAAATACTAGTCTACATAAAGAGAAAAAATATCGACTGTTTTTATATAAGCGAGCATTTCTACAACAATTTGAAAACAAGGAAAAATACGATAAAGCTGGTGTATATGTAGTATGGGAAAAAAATAAACAGAAAGAGCCTTTCTATGTTGGAGAGACAAATAATTTACTATCAAGGGTTATAGTGGACATGAAAGATACATGGAATCATAGTTTGAGACGGACAATTGGAAAGAGACTTGGTTGTAAACCACACGATAAATATGGAAAGCGGAAATTTGCTAATAAGAATGATGAAAAAAGAATATCAGAATACATGGAATCTAATCTATTGATTTCCTTTTATCCCATCGATTTTGGAAGAAAAGAATTAGAGGAGCATTTAATCGATAAATTCCCAAGCACATGTAACCGCAGGATTAAAAGAGGTCGAAAGCGATTTTAGGTGCAACTTACCGAATAAATGTGCAGAACGCATTAAAGGTGCAAAGCCAGTTGAACATAAAGCCCAACTCATGCATCTCTTGGATAACCACGCAGATGTTATGGCATATCATCTTAGCCAGCAATTCGTTTACCTGCGCCGTCTTTGTCTTGCTCCACGAATTTAACATCCCCTATAATACTTTCTGCCAGACGACTTTGTAACAGTCAAAAGAAGATTTTTTCCCCAATCCATGCCGTATGGCGTAAGGTGAACGAATTTTTCTTTCGGGTGCCACATCACGCCGGATTCTTTTTGCAGCTCGATAATCCTGTTCGCCGCCGCTTTTCTCATCCTTTTCTTCCTTATATACGGGCTCTTCCTGGTTTCGGCCAGTATCGCTTCCTTGTTCAGAGCAGAGCCAAAAAAGCAGTCAATTCGTTCGTTTTTTCCAAACTCCTTCATCGTTCTTTTCCTGTAGTCCCTGTCTGAGATGCGCGTCCTTTTCCCGCTTTTTATGATGCCACGCTCCTCCAGCAGTTTCAGCGTGCGGTAGATCTTAAAGCTTCGGTAAATTCCTTCCTTTCTCAAAGACTTCACCGGCACGTGAAATGGAACGAACGCCAATAGCATGATTTTCCGATATTCCGGGATTTGGCTCATGCGCCCATGATGTTCCGTCGTTTTCTTATAAAGAGACAATATTATTTTTTCCGCACCTTCCGTTAGCACAGTCATGATAATTTTTTCCGTGACACTGCTTATAAATGGCGAGAAATACGGATGTAATTAGCGAAAAATACACATGTATTCGATAAAATTCGGTTTTTGTTCCATGATATAACTTCTATCCCAGTTTTTCTGTTACGGTCCAAACTAAAATCATTTCCGAAACACGAAAAACCGAATGTCAATGCCGCTACCGTAACTGTTAATTTCATCGTGTTATCATTTCATTCTAATATTGTATTTAATAATTAAAAAGTTCATTTTTAGTTGAGGTTGGAACATAATATGTCACCGATATCGCCCGAAGAAAGATTAGATGTTATAAGATCAAATTACAGAAATGCAAAAAAAAGAATAGTTGGAACTCGAAGTGATTCTTTTTATAAACGTTATTACGCAGAAGGCTTGGCCGAGATATGGGGGGCATTCGATTCTTTTTTGGGATTGAAGTTCCCTGCCAGAAGTAATAATAGAATGAGACAGCTATTGTGTGAAAAATACCAATCTATATACTCTACGTGGGGGTGGTCGGATAATTGTAGGGAAAGTTTGAAACGACTTCAACAACTCGCCCCAGTACCTGATATGAGTCCTGTAAAACCACAGGAAGATGCAATTTTAAACGACACCAACAACCTCCTTGAAATATTGAACTTCAGTTATCGTGTAAGGAGTAATTTATATCATGGCGGTTTCATTTTAGATGGTGAAAGTTTAACAGCTTCAAAAAACAGGGAATTGGTTGAACATTCACTGAGGGTAACGTTTGAAATATTCGGTAGAATTTTGAGAAATGAAAATATAAGTGTCGAATAAAATTTATGTTTTCTGCCCTCGCTGGGAATAAACAATCAGATAAGATGTTGAAGTTAATTCTAAGCATGAATTCTCATTCCTTATGGGAGCGCAGGAAGGCAAATGACAGCGGCGATTGGCGGGACAAGCTGCTTGCAATCATCACGGAAGGAAAGATGGAGGATAAAAAGATGGATAGAAAAGAGGATAAAAACCATTGATAATATTTATCTATGAAAAAACTTCTTGAAAAAGCAAAAAGGGATGTATTGATCGGATTAATAGATGAAGAGATAAAAAAGAGAAAAATGGCTGGCGGTCGAAATGCCGAATGTTGAGAAAGAGATAATGAATCTAATTGGTAAAAACAAAAACATCTCGACCGAGGTCATTGCCTATGTCCTCAAACTGAATCCCAAATATGTGAACAAGAAATTGAGAAAGCTCGAGAATTGGGGCCAAATAAGGCGTGTTACTGAACAGAAAGTGATTTATTGGGCCGCTAATTAGGTCAACTGCTTATTTGTTAACCGCCGCCTCCGCTGCCGGCTCCCATGGCTCTGCTTCCAAGTTTCTGTTGGCATTCGGCAGGTGGGCTATTAAATCCTGAGCATATTGCAGTCTTGTAGTCTTCAGGTGCTCTTCCACCGCTATATTCAGCGTCATTTATAAAAACGGTTGGCGAGCCTTGCACCCCATATTCTTGGTTTAGCTCATACTCAGCCTTGATCAATATCGCACCTTCGGTTTGCTGACACTGCTTTATCCTGTCAGTGCCAATCAGATGGTTTTGCGCCACATTTTCCCAGCAGGAATCAGCATTCTGGGCATTGCAAACGCTGTTCACATCATCGAGATAGTCGAAAAACTTGTCGTGGGTCTCGTATTTCCATATGCACAACTCACGAATATCCTCATTTAGCTCCTGTATTCCGTGCATTGAACAGTATAAGCCATTCTCTATGCAGTAATCAGAACTGCCGCCTTTGTAATTCTCGTATATGACATAGTGCGGCTCCCACTCAACTTTATCCGTAAGCAACTTGTAAACTGGTATCAGGCCTGATTCAGCCTGGTTTCCATATGGGCAATACGACATTGTGAAGAACTTTACATTAACCTTGTCGGTTTTTGGTATGTTTGTTGTAGGGGGTTGTGTGCCATCAGCAGGCGGTTTCAGGTTCTTTGCTTGATCGCATATCTCTGTATCCTTTGTAATCAAACAGACTTGTGTCTTTAACGTATATTCGCTGTCAACGCCCGTTATGGTCGAAGTTCCATGATAGATAAGAAAGATTCCTGGATTCTGTATCTGCTGGCCATAACTCGTCTTCACGAACGCTATCTTGAGCGTATTTGCTACGTCTCTTGCGATTGGCTCTAGCTTATCGCAGTTAATGCAGCCAGGAGGCGAGATGAAAACCAATTGGTCAGTTGTGCTCGAAGGTTCGCTGCAATAACATCCACCCTCATGTACATTACATTTGGGCGTCCCGCTACCCCCTGGGCAAATCGTGCTCTTGCAATCCGAATCAGAATAACATTGTACAGCAACTTCCCTTCCGACTACTGCTGTAATAGTTCCCGTATCAGTATGATTCAATCCGCCCGCATTGTATAACATCGTCAATCTGATCGAGTAATCTGAGCCCACTGGTAAGGTCGATGTTGTGGCGAACATTACTTTTCTTGAAACACTTGGTCCAAGCGCAAGGCCAATGGGATTATAGGAACTGCTCTGTCCATCTATCGTGGCGGTTATCATATATATAATTATAGTTGTAGCCAACTTGTTATTGACAAGATTCAACGTTAGGGTACCATCGCCCGCCAAATCCCAGTCTGTTGGAGCTCCCAGTACTTGGAATCCTGTTGCTGTTCGTCCTGTGAATGTGCATGAGTTTCCTATTTCCTGAGGCTTGTTTTTGGTGGTTCCGCAGTTGTTCAAATCGCTGCAATTTCTCCTTGTAGTGCCATTTATGCAACCATACTCATCGCAAACCCAGTTTTCCGTGCAAGGAGCGCCTCCCTTTTTTACGACACAGACAACTTGCCTGCTCCCTTCATCTATCCACGTAGTTATGTTCATCCCAGTCGTTGGGTCGCGGATGTCAACCCTCCAGTAATTCGTTACTTCCATCTGCTCTCCGCACTCTTCCCTTATCTGGTCTATTGTGCTGTTGACGTAATCGCTTTTCAGATAGGAGGCTGTCATCTTGGCATCGGGATACTGGTCAAGAAAGTTTTTTACCTCGCCGCTCATTTTGGCTATGTCTTCCGGGCCCATTCCGCTTATACAGCCAGAAACCGGCAATATCGCAGCAATCAACAATAAAATCAATAGTTTTTTCATATTTCCGCCTCCTCTCACCACATATGATTGTGACCGCAAGATATATAAAATTATCACTTTTTTGCTATATTTTTGTAACTATTGAGATAATAGAAATACTACAAAATTGTTATATGACGGAAATCAACTGGGAGCTTTACGGCTGGGTCGCGCGCGGAAAACAGAGGAGAATGATAATAAGCGTACTGGACAGACCGAAGATCCCTAGCGACATCAAAAGGGATACCAAGCTTTCAATCACGCACGTGTCCAAAATACTCCGGCTTTTCAGGGAAAGGGGAATAGCGGTATGCCTTAACCCGGATTCGAGGACGGGAAAGGTTTACGAGTTGACGGAAATGGGCAGGAAAATACGCTCGGAAATGTCCAAAGGGACCGAGAAATAGTTCGCTGAAATAAAGTATTACAATTAAATGTCAAACCATTTTCATTCTCTTAAAGAAATCCCTTAATATATCATATTTCATCATTTCTTTTAAAGTAAGTTTTGATAATTCCAACCTGTTTGGATTTTTGGAAAGAGCCAGAGTAATTATTAACTCATCCCTTTCCTTTTTCATGTCCGCTGCTTGTTTAATTGTTTTCTCAAAATCTTCCTGCCTTTTCTGGGCCGCTATTCTCGACTTTTCATCTGCAATCCAATTAAGATGCTTCTTCCCCCATGCAGTGAAAGTGTATGCGTACTGTATTCCTCTAAGACCGGTTTCTTTCATGCGGGAACGCTTGATAAGCCTCATTTTCCATAGACGATAAATATCGCCTTGGGTGTGACTGTAGCAGTTCGCATAAAGGGGAAGAACATCCGAAAGCATGAACCATTTGTCTTTTCCAAAACGCCGGTCAAGTTCAACCAGCAAATTCTGATATTTCATGTTTATTATAATGCCAATTAGCATTATTAATATGCAACACAGTAGGAAAATTCCATTCTTGGCGGGGAATATAACGCTAAGGAAGTGGCAGCTGCGTACCAGATATCACTCACGGCCGCCGAAAACAGATTATCAAGAGCATATAAATTTGGATGGCTGAACAGAAGGAAATATGAGGGCGCTTATTGGTACTCTCTGAGCCAGAAAGCGTGGAATTTCTACTATGAGCATAATGGCTCGTTCATTGAGGGTAATCCTTGTTATGGGTGAGGTTCCAGAAAGAAACCTTTGTATTATAAATATTCATTAATATGACAATTTTGGTCCTTATTTTTACTATGTTTAAACGTTCGAAGCGCTTAAGTTTATTCAACGCCACCTGAATTTTAATTATCGTAAAAACATATAAATCTTTAAACTGACCTTTAACTAAGGTATAGGTGATTTTTTATGCCAAGATTGCAGGAGATGGGGAAAGCCTTCTATGTGGCAATACCCAAAACGAAGGTAATGATGCGGGGATGGAAGAAAGGCCAGCTTCTAGACTGGTCGGAGTATCCTAATGGAGACTTAGTCTTAAAAGAAGTTCCTAAATAGAACTGGTTTAAAAATAGAGCAATCACGAGAGAATATTTAAATCGCGAATTTTCAAATAGAAGGTATGGACATGAGCATCACAGAATTCAAAAATCTATTAACCGAAATAATTGATGATTTGTCAGCTTATAATAAAAAATACATATGTGATGATGAAGTTATTTTCGCGAAATTCAGGCAGATGCTAGTTCAGGGCAACAGACTACTCACAGACTATCCAAAGCATTACCTTTTTCACCCCACACTGAGAAGTATAGACAACAATTCTCTTTATCTTAACAAAAGTCTTGCTCTGAAGATTTGCAAAGAAATTGGTGATTTTATTGACAAAAAACATGAATCAATGGATGGAAAAAGTATATCGAGCGATCCTTTAACAGGTTTACCCTACATAGAACAAGAGCAAATTAGTTTTGAAGGATTTGAAACAGTTTCAGTTGCAATTGTGGATTTGGATGATTTGAAAAAACTCAATAATATTAGCTATGATAAAGGTGATGAGGCTTTAAAGCTTATCGCTTCTGAACTGATAAAACTTGAAGAAATGAAGTGTAAGGTTTTTAGAGCCCATGGACGAAATGGAGATGAATTTTTTGTGATTGGCTACAACTTTCAAAAAGAAGATTTGTTTGCATCGCTGGAAGAATGTAAAAGGGGAATTGATTCGAAAAATATATCGGATAATATAAAGGTGACCATTAGTGCAGGAATAGCTTCATTTCCGAAGGATGGAAAAGACAGAAAAGATATTTTTAGTAAAAGTAATGCTGCATTACAGTTTTCTAAAGATTTCGGGAAAAAAATGATAACTAAAATCGATGAATTACCTGAAATTGAAATTATAAATTTTAGGTTCGAAGGGGAACTGAACATAAGGAAAGGCTCAAAAATATTAGTGAATAGTTGGAGAAATCATAGTCCTCCAAACATGAATAGCCTTGAAGCAGTTGAAGTGATTGATATTGATAACGAAATTCCTTACACTAGCCGCACAAAAGGCACCACAATGACGGCAATGCTGATAAAAAAAGACATTTATGGTGTAGTAGCTGGCGTAAAAAAACCTTATAATCAAACACTATTTTCTCTAAAGGTTCTTAAAAATTTAATTAAATCGCTTGAAATCATTCCTAAGGATTTTGTAAATCCTATATGCCGTTAAATTAATCGTTAACATCTAAGTTTATTACTATACCTACGTTTTGCATTAAAAGGAACTACAATCGAAAAATTTAAAACTTTTAGACCATAACAACAGCATGAAAATAACGTATGATGTCCCTGAGGATCCAGCATTGAAGTTGGTTTTTGAATTATTTATGAAAACTCTTGAGGACAAAGCACTGCAAAATCACATCATTCGGAACTATCTAAAAGGAATAAAATTTCCTGAAAGGATTGTGCTATCACATAATAAAGGACAAAATTTGAAAAGGGATGAAGATTTTAGTAAAACAGCACTTGCCGCATACATACTGCCAAACAAATTTTATTATGGCGAAATTGTTTTAATTTTGGAGAACATCGAGAAATTTGCAGGAGTAAATAAGAACGATATTTTGAATAGACTTCCAGAAATTATCACTGAAATTTATGTATCTTGGATACACGAATTAAGGCATATCCCGCACGAATTCCCAAAAAACGAGGAAGAGAAAGACAAATGTGAGGAAGAGGCTCATAATTTTATTCACGAATTCCGAAAAGATCTAAAATTTCAAATTCTCTTAAAAAAAGGTATCAAAAAAGCGAGAAGGAGAAGTGTAAAACAATCGATTATATGCTCATTTCAAAAAATTATGTTTAAACATCTACAGAAATAACGCTTAGTCAAAACTCATTGAGCAGACTTTGTAAATTTCTTTTAGATTATCTAAGTGTTGTTGACCTTCAAGGCGTGCTTGAGGTTGTTCTATAACAGTCAGATTTCCCTCATAACCGGAAAAGCCCATTTCAGATAGCTTGTCGCACAAAGTACCATATACACCCTTGCCGATGACAATGATGTATCGAGGTTTTGATTCTTCAATTAAATGCTTTGTGTAATTTTCCCAACATATATTGATAATCTTTTTTGTGTAACCTTTATTTGGCCTTGTTTTTACCACTCCTTTTTTGCTCTTAGCTATACCTATTATACTGCTATCCAATAACCAAATACCGCGTTCTCTCAAATTTTCCAATATTTTTATTTTATTGATAATCCTCTCGTTGAAAGGAGTTTTTTTTAAAATTGGGCCAAAGTCGCTATTTGAGTCAATTTTATTACAGCAAGAATAAAGAATTTTCCAAAATTGTCTGGTTCCTCTATTGTTTTTAATATTCCCATTCAAAAGTTCATCTTCTCCTGAACCCAAACAATAAACAAACCTAACAAATTCTAGAGGGTATCCTGGAAGTCTTTTTAGTAAAATACTTTTGTTTGAGAGAACTTTGAAATCATCATCAGTAGTATGAACGTGCGATTCGGCCAAAAGAATAACTTTAACATTTCCCCTAGTGGGTTTCCAATAATTTCTAATTTCGCTAACCTTTTCAACAACATCCAAAGAATCCATATTACAATTTTCAAGTAAATTTAATTTTTTTATCTTTTCGCAAGTTAAAATTATCTTGGAATCTATAGCCATGCTATCACTCAGTCAAATCAGATTTTATTAAATCCCAGTCTAACATTGCCAATAACGTCCTTGTGGCGACGTTTTCTTCTTTCCCTAAGTTTTCATTGTTTTCACTTTTTCTTATATTCAAAATAATTAGCATTTTCTTCACAATATCTTGCAAATCCACCACATCTATTCCCGCTTTCTTAACCTCAATCACTTGTTTTCCAACCGACCTAACACTATCATAAACTAATATTTTTCTAATTGTTTTCCCTTTTAGCAAATTAATTTTAGATATTTCTTTTGTGGCGTGTTTCATGTCTTCAATAATTTTTTTAGGTAATCCAGACTCTCTGACCTGAGCTTTACATTCTATAATAAGAACTTCATTAGCGTTTACTGCCAATATGTCAATATCACGCCACCCTCTTCCTTTTCCTTCTTTAATAATTTCTCTTCGATAATGATAATCCCTCTGCGTAAAATACCCAGAAAGTCTATAATATTCACTTGCTAACTCTTCCACGTAACTGATAGGCATATTATTCACTCAACTTTGATTCGTTGCTATTCTTCTCTTTGCATTTATTTCCTCTTTGTGCTTGTGGTAATAGTCCAAATGGTATTTTCGATACCATTCTTTGTATTTTTCCTTATATTTCTTGTCTCGTGCCTTTACATACGGCCGTTTGGCATATTCCTTTCGATAACGCTTAATTTTCTCCATATTCTCAGGTCTAGAAACGTACTCCTTGAAGCGGACTTTTTGTCGCCCTTTGTGTTTTTCATGATATTTTAGATGGTATTTCTGATACCACTCCTCTTTTTCTGCTTTCGCTTCTTGTCAGCTTTCTTGAATTTAGGACTTCGGACATATTCCCTGATGTACTTCTTTCTTTTCTCCACGTTTTCAGGTTTTGAAAGGTACGCCTTAAAGTATGCTTTCTTCTTTTCTTTGTTCTTTTGGTAGTATTCCTTGACGTGAACCAATATCCTTTCCCTGTTTTGCCTGTAATATTGGCGATTGTATTCAGTCGGGTCTTTAGGCATGTCTCTCTCACCTCGGCTTTCTTCCCACAGGAACACCCGCCAGATGCAAAGCCCTCGCCGTCATGGAGTCGGTGCTGATCACATAGATCCTTCTGTCCTTTTTGATGCAGAAATTATGCATGAACACCTTTCGCATCCTTTTCCTTATCCTCTGAAGCTCGAAAAGGTCTGCGTTCCATACCTTGGCGGTATGCAATCTCCAGGGTATGTACCCGTGGTCATGAATATAAGCGACAAGGAAATCCAGGTCTTCCGTTCTCTTTAGCGGAAGCCATCTGCACGATTTCAGCATCTTGTAGGCTATGGGGGACATAGACCCCCTCGTATAATAGCTGACCATGGAATCGCTTACACCGAAATCCCTTTCTATTTCCTTAAGCCTTTTCCCCTCAGCCCTTGCTTTGACTATTTCCGGGTATTTGGCTGCCCTTTCCCTTACAACGCGCGGGTACGTGCCAAGGATGTCCCCGGCAGAAACAACCACATCTTCGCCACCTTCTCCGTCCACGAGTCCCAGCGGCATTCTTTTGGGCTTCCTGAACCTGCTCTCCCAGAAGCATTGCCTAGAGCAGAAACGGGAACTCTTTCTCCAAGCGAGAAAATGCTTTCCGCAAGTTGCACATCTGGTGTGGTAAAAACCAGGCATATTTGAGAATTCGAAATTGGATATAAATGGTTATGTTTAAACATTTTTTTCAAATGTTTTGAGTGTTTTATGATGATATAGAGTAAATTAAAAATCTTGACTACATAATCGATGAATAAAAGGTTCTAACCGATTCACATTAACTATAAAAACTGTTTTTGGTGAGCTCACTCCTGAAGAAATGCTTCCATCAACATTACGCATCCATTCACTAATTATATAAGCGACACCATCAATTTCACTCAAATCATCATATTCAATCAAGTTCCCATCGGAATTCAATTTTTCAAATGAATAAGATAATTGATATAATTTAGCGTTAGTTACAATAATTGGTATGAAAATTTTTTTATTGAGGTCCGTCACATTGATATAAAAATCAGTTTCCTTTAGAACTTGTCTTATGTGGTCGTGAATATCATTATAAGAGGTATATGCTAAATTGATGTCTTTGTGTTTTTTCCTAATAATTTTGCCATCTGAATCAAACAACACGGCTATATCAAAAGAAGTCGTTTCAAAGTCAGACGTATTCCTAATTTTAATTGTCGGTCTTGACCTTACTATGCCAATAGCATCTCCATGGTATTCTATAAAAGTTACAATATTTGGACTCGATTTTTCTTTAGCGAATATCCATGAATAATCTGTTCTTTTACATTCAATTATGAAGTGTTTTTCACCAATTTCTAAAATAACATCTATTTCTACATTATCATTTCCTTGCATAATAATTTTTCGTTTTCCAATTCTACTTGGTTTCATCTTTTCTACAATCTTTATTACTTTATCTTCAAGAAAAAAACCCTTCTTGTTCAATGTATCCAATAATATTTTTTCATCTTCTTTGCGTATTACGTTTGAAGGCATTTTCTCCCTTTCAGCAACAAATCCCCGGTTCTTGCAGGTCTACTGGTGACATATCGATTAATGAATGTCAATCTTATATGTAAAATTACAGAATTTTGACTTAAAAGACTATGTTTAAACGTGGGTTTTTTAAAGACGTTTTAAATAGTTCAATTATGGTGCTAAACAACAAAAACGAGATATCAGTTTGGGGCATTATATTTTTAGGCTGTTTAGCAATTGTTGCAATAAGTAGCCTTACAGGACTAGATTTCGGTGTTTTAGGTACAATTGCTTGGATTGTTGTTATTATTAGTGCAGTGCTTTTTGTTTTAAAATTGTTAAGCGAAATCAAATAATTGGTAATTATTTACTTCCCAAAACCAGCGGTAATCCAATTAGCAGCGAGAGTGACCGGAGGAGGTTGGTTGGGGAGAAGTGAGAATAGAGAGATAAAAGGCAAATCAGTCGCTATATAGTGATTTTTGTCGAAATCGCAGAAAAATATTTAAACGTGGGTTTTTAAAGACTTTTAGGAAATTGTAAATATGGAAAAACAAGTTATTGGTGCTGCAGGGGTATATCACGTTGCTGCCGAATTATCAAAGATGGGTCATATAGCACTTGTGACAATAAGAAACACCAGAGGAGTGGATATAGTGGCAATGAATCCAGAAAAAAATAAAGCAATTGGAATACAAGTTAAAACAAGAAAAGGCGATGGGGATGGTGTTTATTTTCCTATCGGTATTAATTGCAAAATTGATGACTTAGATGATTATGATAAAAAAATTAAAAACCCATTTGTTTTCGTACAAATAACTAAAGAAAAAATAAGATATTTCGTAATACCTGCAAAGAATATTATAAGACTATGCAAAGAAGATTTCGAGAGCTATATGAAATCTGCGAAGCACAGAAAGCCCGTGGAAGATATAAGAAAAGCTAACCAAATTTTTGGTGTTGAAGTTTCAGAGATAAAGGATTTTGAAGATAGATGGGATTATCTAGGTTTATAATTTACTTGCTTTCCAAAACCAGCGGCAGTCCTCTCTTTTTGAGCATTTCTATTCTTCTGTCATGTGTCATGTAAACTTCGGAATAGAACTTACTGTTAACGAATTGGGGACAGTGTTTGCAATCACTAGGAACTTTTTCGGGTCCTCAGGTGTTTCATTGGGACAAAATCTGTATGGTTTTTCAGGCAGGCATTTAGGATATCTCCCCCTTCCATCTTTGACATTTAAATTTTTTTCTGATATTAGTTTCTCCTTTGCTCTGATGCTTAATTGGAAACTCCTCATTCCACCATAATCCGGTCTACTTCCTCCCCCCACAACTATCCTTAAGATGGCACAATAATTTAATATCCATTTATACGGTTTCTTTACAGAAGATTACAACTATGGTTTAAAGGGATCTTACACGGTTCATAAAGACCATATGAAAATTAATGGAATTTCTTAGATGGGTTATCAAATATTTAAAATAATCATATTACATTATAATCAAAGAGATGATACTATGGATATGGATGATTTTAATAATACTTCATCGCAAAGATACAGAGAAAAGATAGAAGAGGTAGAATGTCCTTTTTGTAATAAAGCTAAAGTTAGTGTGACTTATATAGCTGGCTATATGTCTTGGCGAGTTAGTAGAATATCTGCAGGCTCCAAAAGAACTCGATTTTTTCATGACCCCAAAATAAAGGTTAATTCTAGTTGTCCCAATTGTAAAGCGTCTAGACAAGATATAAAAGATGCTTTAGAAAGGGGTGTGACGAATAAATTATCTCACGAGGAACGGATAAAAAGATTTAAAGAAAGGGGATTGCCTACTGTTATCCAAAGTTATTAAAGGAGACAGAACTAAACTTTTAATCTATATACTATTTTATTTTGTTTTTCATCATAAATTTTGGATAAAAATCCTGCCTTAGTAAGTTTTTCTAATGCTTTATGTGTTGACTGACGATTAAGAAATAATTTTTTTTCTTTAGAAAAAACGTGGATATCATCCATTGATAAGTTCGGATTTTTTTCTATGAATAATAATAATTTTATGTGTTTTTCATTTTTTAACGCACCAAATTTTTTAGCGCTTTCTTCCGTGTTCTCATATGTTATTTTAGCTTTTATTTCCATATTTATGTATTTATTATTTCCATATTTAATGATTTGTATCCAATTCTGTTGACAAAAGTTCTTTACATCAGATATTAATTTATTTGTATGTTCAGTTATGCTCAAGAAATAAAGGAATTGGCTACTAAAGTAAATGAATCTACACGTATAAATATTTTCGCAAAAACTGCGAAAGGGAGAATACCTAGTCAGGTTAGCGGTGAATTTATTACTAATCGAGAACAAGGAGACTGGGCTGAAACATTGATGTTAAAAATTATTAACGAGAAATGTGAGGGATTGAGAGGAATAAAATATGGTAGAGTTGAAAATCTTGTTGCTGGCGACTATGGATTTAAAGAATTATTTGAAAAATATCAAGAAGAAATAGCACATTTAGGAAAATGTCCAGATCTTCTTATTTTTAAAGAGGAAGATTTATCAGAAAATGTTAAAAAAGATATATGTAGTGAAAAACCGCGGAAAGATATTATTGAGATTGTGAGAAAAGCTTTTGCAGGGATAGAGGTTCGTTCAAGTGCGTTTTTAACAAAAAGATATCAAGAATACAGGAAATCAAAAGAGACGACTAATCGAGATTTTTTAAGTTTTACACCTAAAATTGAAGATTTGGTTGTTATTGTCAGATGGATAGAGAATCATAATATTCCACATTATTATGTTCAAGTACTTTTTGATAGTATGTATATAATCTCTTTCAAAAAAATTCTCGAAATATTGAGTGATCCGGATAATAATAAGGTGAAATACTTTATTGAACAGAATTATAAGAATAATTTCAAAGGTACAATACACATAAATCTAAATGAAGGGGTCTGCTTAAGTAATGATATAAAACAACCAAAACATTCTAGTGTCAGAAAGGAATTAATCAATGGACGACTGGTTCATTTTGTAAAATTTGAAGTTGATGAGTTGCCTAGCGATTTTGAAATTGATAAATTTAAGAAAGTTTTAGGAATTTAATATCTCAGAAAAATGATTATTAATCTCTTTTTTTAGTAAGTTAGTATCTTCGCCTTTTCTTGATGATTTTAGATACTTACTGAATAATGATGCAACTTGTTTAATTTTTTCTTTTTGTATTTTTTCTAAATTCGGAACAGGTATATTTTCTAAGTCTTTTGGCTCAAATTTATTTAAGCCACCGCCATAAAACCTCAATTCTCTTTTCATAAGTTCTTTACAGTGTTCTGAGTTTAGATATGCCACTAAAAAAAGTAAAGTATCTTCATTTGAAAATTTGGGATATATACCATGAAATGTAGTCAGATTTAAACAATTCGTTCTATTCAGTATAAACTTAACCACATCTCTACTAAATACCCCTGCCCAAATTGGTGCGATTTTTCTTTTTTCCATGGAATACCATACATTTCTTTTAGAAGTTAAGTATCTATTCTGGTAACCTTCCTTTTCCCCAAACGATATGAACTTATTTAAATTATATGATGGGGTTGAAAAACAGTAAAGCAAATGACTTGGTTTATCCAGTCTTATAAGATTATCAAAATCTTCCTCTGTAAAATCATTATATTCACAAAAATTACTTTTTGCTATTACACATTTTAAAAATTTTTTCTCTATATCCCATTTTTTTATTTTTGATTTAGAAAATAAAAAGAAGTTATTTGCCCCGGTAGCTATTCCTCTATTAACAGAAGCAATATTGGACAATTTTACCAGATTTTTTTTAGTAGATTCAAATTTTTCATTGTTTTCAAAACATTTCATCCATTTTTCCTTATAATTTAATTCTCCTTGTTTAATTACATTCATTGAAAAATATTCTTCGGAAATATTACTTGTAGAAGCTCTCAATAATTTTATTAATATATTCATATCAACACATTTAGATAATCTAATAAATCTGACTTGTTTATTCCTGTCCGGATTTCCCTTTTTTGTTAGGATTGTAATACAAGCAGTGGATAAATTATCTTCAAAAACTAATGATCCATTGCCAAAAGTAATTATTGCCTCTATCTCAAAATTTTTTTTAAAAAATTCCTTTAAAGATTTCCCATAATTAGCGTTAAGAAATTCGCTTGGTGTGATAAATACGAGTTTCCCACCCTCTTTCAAGAGGTTTCCTGCTTTAAAAAAAAAGAGCGCATAATAATTTATCAGTCGGCTTAATTTAATATTTATCTGCTTTTCTATATTTGAAATAGTGATTTCTCTATCAGATATATCATGAAATCGAATATAGGGGGGGTTAGCAATTATTAAGTCATATCCATTCTCTTCATATTCTAAAAAGTCAATGTTAATATATTTAATATCAAGGTCACTCAATCGCGATAAATTAATTTTGGCCATCGCCAAGCACAAAGGGTCCTTTTCAATAGCTGTATAGGATAGTCGATGAGAACAAATCTTATTTAAATTGGAAAAAAATATTCCGCCGCCCAATGCAGGGTCTAATACTTTAAAAATATTGTTGTTTAAACCAATAAGTGACATAAATTCAGCAATCTTTCTAGGTGTGAAGAATTGCCCAAGGATTTTTTTATGATTTATCGGAATTGAACGAGAATATATTTTTTCCAAAAAATCAAGATGTTTCAAGAAGTAATTATGATTGTAATCGAAATCTAAATTTTTTCCCTCTAAAATTTTATCATATTCTTTGATTTCTATATTTACATTCTGCTTTATTGATATTTTTTTAAGGAGTGAATAAAAAGTGATTTTAATACAATCTTCTTCGTTTAAATTCGTCTCTAATGACAAATTCTTGGATGTTTTTCCTATCTGTTGAACAACATTTTTTACTTGACTATCCACTTCTATCTTATTTATTTCCATTTTTTCATCATTCATTCTGTAATCTTCTTTAATCCTAAAATCACCATCTTTTTTAAAGAATTGGGTCAAAGTATTTTTTGTCTCCATAATTGATGATTAGAATAACTTATATATAAATGTTTATGCAGCATTGATAAAATGGAGACAAAACTAAAAGAAAATGTATAAGTAAAACTTTTGGGAATATTTTCATCGATTTAGAAGTTTATCCTTTTTAATCAATTAGTACTTTTTTTACGTGTTCGAAATCACTTTCTGTTATTTCAATTATTGTGGCTCCTTGTAGAACTCCGCTCCACATTTTGTTTTTAAAGATGGATAATTTGTCTATAACCCTTTTTTTCAATTTTTCATTTATTTTAATTAAATTTTCAAATATCTCGATTTTATTTAATCTCACTTGATTGGGATAACTTTTATACTTAAATTCGATTTCATTATTCTTCATACGATTACCAAACTCAAATAACCCCCCTATTTGCTTAGGAATTACATAAATCACTACTTTATCACCTTTACTAATCCTATACAAATATTTACTATTTTTATCTGAAAATCCATACACTAAGTAATTTTTGATTGTATCCCAATTTTGTTCATTGGTCAATGCAAACCAATATTTTGTCATATTAATATTTAATTAATTGCAAGGTTAAAAAGATATTATTTTATATGAATTTAGATTTCTCAAACATCATATATAATTTTGAAAAATGTTTTTTTCTTTTTGCAAGAAAATAATAAAAAGATATTGATTTATGAAAATGTTTAAAAGATTCAAAAAACTTTTCGATTACTTACGAAGGATTGGTTTGAAAAAAGTAAATACTGAAAAAATAAATTATAAGGGCGAGAAGAGAGATGCTATAAAATGGCAAGCTAATAATGTTTAGTATGACCTTTTTCTTTCACTTTTTCTTTCAATATGCCTATAAATTCCTCATTAGACCTTATCATTTGTTTACCATCACAAGAAGACTGTAAATTATGGTTTGCTCTATTATAATAAATATCAGAAATCCAAGCAACATTAAAAACGATAGCATTTCGTAAAATTACTTTATTTTTTACAATATCTATCTTAATTATTGCGATAATCAGTGCCAAATCACTTTCGCTTTCATAGAAATCTATTAATCGTGGTGCTTTTGAAATATCAAATCTGCTTTCATGTGTTGTTTTGCTAAGGCTCGTCTTTATGTTAACATAATATTTTTTGGGGTCATCATTGTATCGAATTATACAATCGTATTGAGTTAGATTATGAGGAGGGTCTGTAACTTGCTCAATTTCCAATTCATTCTGATATTTTCTAATATTTTGTACCATCACCTGTTCAACTATCCAACTAACTGATCTGGCAATGAGTTTTAAACCCTCTGGAATAGCTTTTTCTTCGACCAAATCAAAGTAATCAATTTTTTTTATAACATATTCGATAGTTTTTTTAATTCTTTCTATTTTTTCAGGATCTAAAGTATCTAAAGTTTTTGTATTCATAATTATAATTAGTTAAATGTAAATAAAGGTTGTGATGCTTTATGGCAGGTGGACCAAAATATAATAGATTTGCTGGATTTTTACATGATATGAGAATGAAGGAAATCAATATAAGAAAATCCACAATTAATGTGAAAGAAGGTAAGGGAAAATATCCTGAATGCTTACCTGGAAAACAATATGCTTTTTGCCCCAAAGAGACACCTGAAAACCCTGAAAATGTGCCTCATGACTGTAAACAATGTCCACAATTTGTAAATAGCAAATTCTATTCAGATGTTTACATGATTCATGACAGACGAATAGAGATGCTTAGAAAGCGGGGATTGCCACTTGTTCTTGGCTCGAAAAAGTGACTTTATTAGCAAAGCCTATATTCCTTTCAACATTTTGTTTCTTTTTTCATGTATTTCTTGCAATCTTTTTTTTAGAAAAAATTTCCAGCCATCTTTATAGGTATGTAAGAAGATTATAACTGTTTCTTCGAGTTTATATACCATTTTTCTGAATGAATAATCGGTTTTAGAATTCCCACAGACTTCTATATATATCCCAAAATCTGGAAGAAAGAAATCAGGTGTCCATAATCTCGGTCTTAATTTATCGTCAGTAACGAAAAGGGGTTGTTCATATATCCACCATATTCCCCTTTCTTTAAGAAAATCAGCCACTTCTTTCTCTGATTTGGTCATGCTTTCATAAATACTTGGAATTTCAACCAAAACCATATTAAAGATTGAGTTTTAACTTACATATAAAATCGAGAAGATGACTTTAGGAGCAGACGGGACTTTTAGAGCAAAGCCCAAAGCCACCACAACGTATATATATAAATACGCCCACATATATACTCAGAAATGGTAACGCCTTACATGAAAAAAGAAACCAGAAATAGGGGCGAAGTATAGCGGTTTTTACCGGGAACGCGGCCGGGTCAACTCCCGCTTATATATGGTTTCTACGCAGCCGTTTAAACGTTTTCCGAGCCTATTTCTTTACTTCCCGGATCTCCAGGTTTCCCCTTTCGTTATAGGTTATGACGAGCTCCTGGCCCCTGACCCACTTCTTTTCGTGGACGATCTCAAGCGGGATGCACAGGGAAAACCGGCCAGCCGATTCCTGCAATTTTGGCATATTATTCAAATATTATCTTGGGAATAACATATATATATCCCTAGGTCACATAACAGAATAAGAGGATGCCCAATTCGCGACAAACCGCCGTAAGCTCGCCCGGGGCTATATATAATTTTTTTGTTTGTAGCCACTACGTCAAACATATAGGCATTCGGCGTGGCATCGCCCAATACATTCAAGTTTTAGGGGAAATCCGCTCGAGTAATATGGTAGAGTCATAGCATCATTTTTGTAGCATATCAGCTTATGTGATAGGGTATATTAAGGACGTTGCTTTCAAATCATCAAGGGAAATTATTTGGGTCTGGAATCAGTGGGATGGCAATTTGTCCATAGTCACTATCATTGACCAAGATAAATCCGTAAATTATTTTCCCCATGTAGATATCGTTTATCATTTCGCTATATTTTGGACATCTTATAGGAATCGTAAGATTTGTTTTGGTCCCGCTAGGTTTGCTAATCTCTATATTTGCAAATTTGCATTCCCCTGCTGAGCTATAATTATGTAATCTGCTTACATTACCTTTTAACTTTTGATTACTCTGTAGTGAGGTCTTTATAGCATCTGTATTTATCGTGTTTAGCTGTTCGAAAGATATGCCTCCATAGGGCATAGGATCTATAATCTCGGCTATTTCGTCGCCATCCGCATCCTTCCAGCCTATTTCTGTCAAAAGTAGGTCATTCAGTGGCTGAAATAAACTAACAATCTCATAAGTTCCATCTTTGTTTATATCTTTTCCCATAAAACTATATGAGTTGATTGAAGGATTACTGTTTGGCAAAGCAAGGCAATCTCCATTTGTACCTGTTACCCTGAAAAATCCTGATGGTTCTTCTCCAACTGTTACGTTTAACTCTGGATGCTGTGGAACTATGAAGTACTCATAATCTGAAGTATAAAGGAAATCGCATAAATTAACGCCAGAAATATTCTTGTAACCGCCTTGATTTTTTATTACCTTATCTAAAGGAGAAATTGCGTCACCAAAAAATGTTCTGTGTTGACCATCACCACCCCAAAAATGCGACATTTCATGTGTAATAACACCTATAAATGAACTATAGAATCTATCAACAGCTTTGAGCGCATCAGCTTTGTTGGCAGAATATACAATACCACTTAAATCTATTGGCGCATAAATAAAGTTTGCATCTAATCTATAAGTGCCTTTTTCTGCAAAGTAACCACCCCGAAGATTAGTATCGAAAGCACCCGCAACAACAATATCGATATCAGAAGCTTGTTTATTTGCAGTCGTCAAAACTTCTCTTAATATACTGTTAGCGCCTATAGGTAACTGATTTACAGTTGTACTGAACTGGGTTGAAGACATAGACGGAGTGATAAATACTAGAAACCACTCAATATCCATTGTTGGCAAACCATTTTTTGTCCTTATACTATTAAAATAATTTTCATATTTATTAAGTGCGTCTAATGTCCAGCTTTGTAAATCACTTTGAGAAAAACCAGTATTACCAAAATCATAAATACCAATAAGAATTTTTAGATTTTGAACCAATGGAGAAATCGCGGGACAACCTGGAAGTTTATCACTAGGTTCAGTTGTATATGTACTCACATAATTGGTTGTGTCAAATGTAATTATTTCGTAGTTTGCTATAATATGTTCATTTAAAGTTTTGAATGCTGAGCCACGTACTTCAATATTAACATTTATTGTATCATATAAAATAGAAGGGTTATTTATCTTTGCAAAATAAACATTATCTTCGGTATTGATATTCTGCGCATTTGGCAATTTAAAAAGTGATTTTACGAACTCTTTAGATTGAGTACAAAATCCAGTATGATTTATACTAGCGTTAAAGAAATCAGCTTCACACTTATTTTGATATGATACTCCATCCATCCCGCAGACGGGGTCTATGAATGCAATGCTGCATTTGATGCTTAATGCCAGTCTATCCTCTGGCGGCAATTCTTTGAAAGGTATTCCGTTCAAAATATTTGCCTCATTGTTATTCTGTGAGGGGACTTCTAATATCATAGTGGATGTGAGCGTGATATTATGATACATCTGCAGCGTCCCTCTCGTGTCCCTTCCCTGCCTGCTGATGTCCAGGCTCAGCGCCAGGGGAGCGGGATCCGGAGGTGCGTTGCTCCATCTGGAACAGTCGAGCGTGTATAAAATCTCTACGGCATATTCCCTTCCGTACTCTTCCAGAAACGAAGCCTTAAGCTTTTCCATCCTTTCGTTAAAACTGTCCTTTGTGCCGTTGCAGGAATAGGATCCGGTTATCGTTTTATTCACAACATCCGCCATGTTGCCAAAGACCTCGCCATCGCGTATTTCAAACGGCGAGGACATGTCAATCTCTGAATAACTGAACAGTGCCTGTTGCACCACGAATACCATGCCTATCAGAAAAATAACCGAGACTATGAACATCTGGCCTTTTTTCGGACCCATGAAAATAATTTGGACAGGTAAAATAAAAACAAAAATCTGAATTAAAGCCGGCTAGGGGATGGAGGGGTGAGATTCCATCGCTCCGGCCCTGCCTTTTTATTGCTTCCTTTTAAGGAGTTTGCCCGGCTTTCGCAGATCAGGCTGCGCATTAAGCGAGCAGCGGTATGCCCAGCTCCTTGTGCACGAGCCTATGGACGTCCTGCGATGCATGCTCGTGCGGCTCGCAGCCGAGCTTGCCCAGTATGTAGGGCGATTTCACTCCGGTGATTATGGTTATGACCTTCATCTTGTTCCTGTAAGAAGGGTCTATCCTCGCTCCCCATATGACCTGCGCGTCAGGGTCAAGCTGCTTGCAGACGTATTCGCCTATCATGCTGACCTCATCGAGGCGAAGGTCCGTCCCGCCGGTTATGTGGATCAGCGCGCCGGTCCCGCCGTGGTAATCCACGTCGAGCAGGGGATTCGACATGGCCTTTATTATGCATTCCTCCGCACGGTCTTCCGAGCAGGCTTCGCCAAAACCGACCGTCGCGACCCCGCCAGAATGCATTATCGCCTTCACGTCGGCGTAGTCCAAGTTGACCAGCGAAGGCGTGGATATCGTCTCAGTTATGCCCTTTATCATGCTCGCGACGAGGTCGTCCGCCACGCAAAACGCCTGCTTGAGCGGGAGGTTGCCAGCGATCTTCAGGAGCCTGTCGTTTTCTATCGCTATGACCGTGTCGCAGTGCTGCCTCAGGTTGTAAAGCCCGTCTTCCGCCTTCCCGACCCTTGCGCCCTCGACCCTGAAAGGCATGGTCACGTTGGATATGACTATCGCTCCGGCTTCCCTCGCTATCCTCGCTATCACCGGAGCCGCGCCCGTCCCTGTTCCGCCGCCCATGCCTGCGACCAGAAATACCATGTCTATGCCTTCCACCACCTTGCGCAGCTCGCGCTCGCTCTCCTCCGCGGCTTTCTTGCCCACGTCGGGATAGCCTCCCGCCCCCAGGCCGCGCGTGGTCTCCCTGCCCAGCAGGAATTTCTGGTGCGCTTTCGACGCGGTCAGGTGCCTTGCGTCCGTGTTTAACGCGATGGTCTTTGCCCCGCTGATGCCTATTTCAGTAAGCCTCGTTATCGTGTTGCTTCCCCCGCCTCCTATGCCCATGACCAGAATCTTGGCATTCGCCATGTCCAGATCAAATTCCTTTTTTACCTCTTCTTCAAAGCACTCGCCCCTCGCCGCTGCCTGCGCTGCCTTTACCTCCTTTAAAGAAGCATCGCCCTCAAGCACGGCGTTTGCCACCGCATCCGCGGCGTTTTCCTTCACTTCTTCCACCGGATCCATGTTCACTCACCCCTCCTGTACATCCCACCCGTCGCGGAAAATGCCACTGGAAAATATATTTCCAATAGACTGTTTTCGAGCAGCGAAATGTATTTATGTACTTTTTTCAATTATTTTCCAGAAAACTAGCTTATACTCAAAAGTGACACCAGAGAACCAGATTCAATGAATCCTCTTCGTCGCCAAACGAATTGGGTTCGAACGATGGCAACTTCGCCAAAAGTTGCCGTTTAGCCCCTATTTCTAACCCGTTTCAAACATTTGCAATAATTAGTTCCTTTTTTGCTATATAAGCTTTTATCTCCCGTTCAGGCCAAAAGCGGGATTTTTAGGCCTTTTTTGACGCCAAGCGGGAAGCGTTTTCCCGATAAAAACAGCGCCTATATATATCGAAAAATGCCCCCAGAAAGCTTTATAAGTAATGAAATTAATTACTTAATAGAGATAACATATCTAGAGGTTAAAAGGTTATCTCGGATAAGGGTTAAAGGCAAAGGGTGTCTTGATGATAAGAAAAACGTTTAAGCAATACGGAAGGGAGGACAGGAACGGCGGGAAAGGCACAGGCCAGAAAATACCTGTCATTCCCTATGTAAACGAAGGCCCGGTCGAAGACAGCCCGACCGGCATAGGCGGCTACTTGCTTAAGTTCATACTCGATTCACTAAAAGAAAGCGGGGAGATTTATGTTGATAACAGAATAAAGGGGCTGCGCAATGACATAAACTACGTGAGCCCGGGCACGCTGAAAAGACTGGACGGGCAGCTCAATCCCAACGACCCGCTACCTTTTGGATACGAGCTTCACGGACTTTTCGACTCAATAACGGGCAAGAAATACGTAAATAATACACTTAACTCTAAACAGAGTGAATATGCTGAACGCCATGAAACGGGCCACGGAATAATAGACCATTTAACAAAGGCGGGAAAAATAAAACCTCTTGGAAACCAGCAGGAAGAGAAATTAGCTGACCTGTTTGCTGAGAATGGTGAGATAGCATTCAGAAGCCTGGGAGTGAACATAGGGTGATGAAAGATGGCAGGATTAAATTCATATGTTAAACCTTGGGAAGGACTTGGGAGAATTGCCGAATCCGGCCTTAATCTAGTTGGTAATCTAGCATACAGATTTGTTACGACCGAACCCATCATAAGATTTAACGAGGAAGGCGGGATTCCGTCTAGGCTGACTGACATATTAGGATACGCCATAGGCTTCGAAAACCAGAGATATGTTTATGCGGAAATCGATGGTCATGGTGTACCGCATTTTCTGGGGGCATCCAACGAATACATCTCCGATGTCAGAAGGCTGCTGTTTGAGCAGGAAAAAAATCTGAATCCGCCAAAACTTAGCGATATTGCAAATACGTGCCAGTCGACAGAGGCGTTGACCGGTGGTCTGCTGGGGCATCCAAGATACGACCCACTCTATAGCTCCCTTAAAAATTCTATTGTTGGCGAACAGGTGGCACTGTACATGCGATACGGTGCCAGACGTGTTATAGGCGAAATAGGCGGCGATTCAAAGGCAAGCAACAAAGTCGTCTGCGTCGATAGATTCAACCCCCTTAACATGGCCCTCAGCCTTGCATACTGGTTGCCCAAAGAAGTAGCTTTCAATACCTTGATATATCCGCCTTTTAAATTGCTGGAAAGGGGGCTGGAAAGGACACGCGTAGCCCCAATAGAGTCAATGAAATACGCAGTTCAGCTGCTGGGAACTATTGACACTCCATTCACGGGAATAGGATATTATCCAAATGGATCCGAGGAATTCATGGAGGTATCACCCACTTCTGCAAAACTTCAAAAAATAGAGCAAGGGATTGGAAATATAGACATGCTCCTTCAGGCAGCTTCCGCAGCGGCAAATCCGCAAGCCTTTGTGAACCAGCGGAAACAGTTGGCAGAGCAAAGGGAAAGGATAATTACCAGCATGGGAAAATACAGCACCGATATCTGATTCTCGGATAACCAAAAATTTAAACCTACGGCTGCAATATTTAATCATGGCCGACATATTCCAGATGCTGGTTGACATACTTAAGATAACGCCCCAGCAGGTCAGCGAATACGCCAGCCAGGGTCTGCTCTACCAGATGTTTTACCTGTTCATTTTTCCGACGATATTCGTCGTTGTCTTCATCTACATACTGTCCTACAGGATCATGAGGTTTCACCACGGCCTCAGGGTTTTATTGGCCGCGGCAGTATACGCATTCATAATCCTGCAGGGATATTACAACTGGTTTGTGATGCTGAGCAAGTTCTGGTTCTTCGGCCTGATATTCCTGGGTTTCATCTTCCTGATGCTGGGAAGAGGCGGCGGAGGCGAAGGAGGAGGCGGCAAGAGGCTGGCCATTCCGAAGAGTATTCTTAATAGTGCAAAAACCGCCCTTATAGGAGATAGGACATTAAATCCGCTTGAAATTGCGGCCGATTCTAAATTATACGACCAGAAAATTAGAGAGCTTCAAACTGCGCTGAAGGAAGCGGAATCAGAAAAATCAAGAACGCCAAAGGAACAGCAAGGCATAGTATCCGATAGCATTGCAAGATTAAGAGGAGAAATTAAAGAATTGGAGCATAGGAGAGCGGAGCACCTGAGACTCAGAAAGGCTGCCGCATGACGGATGATTCCCATGTTCCCCTTCGACTATCTTTCGCTCGAACTCATGTTGCCTTTCTTCCTCGTTCTCGCGATCACCTACGGCGCGCTCGAGGTGTCGAAGGTTTTCGCCAACCGAGCGGTCAAGGCGATTCTGGCCGTCGTGTTCGCATTCTTCGCGATACTGAACAGCCAGGTCGTGACGTTCATCAATTCGATCCTGCCGTATGCGGCGGTGTCTTTCGTGGTCATTTTCCTGATATGGATAGTTCTGAAGCCTATCAGGGGCGACGGCAAAGACAAGAAAGGGATCGACCCCGTCCTCATCATCGTCGTGCTAGTTTTGATTCTGGTCGTCCTCGCGAGGCTGCAGATGACGGACTATTTCCCCTCGACGAGCGTATTGTCGAACGAGAACATCATCTGGATAGTGGGGATAATAATCGTCGCCTACATTCTCTGGAAGGCCTTCAAAATGGGGCCGAGCGGATCCAACCCATGAGGATAATCCCGGATAAGGACTATGCCGCCCGCGGCATTTCTTCTGTCTCCGGCCGTCTAGGCCTATTTCCGGCCCGTGACCGTATCTGCTCTATCATTTCGCTGGTTACATAGTATTGCCTGAGCAAGGTCAGCCCCTTCGAGAACAATGGTTTAACGTCCTTGTTCTTGGTCGCGGCGAGCTTGGAATAAAGGCCGCCGATCAGGCCTGAAGCGTCTATCTGGGGGTCTATCAGCTGGTAAACGGCAAGCGCGCCGCCAACCACGGCCTGGTAACTTTTTTCTATCTCAGAAATGGTCCTGGTCGCTTCCTCCTGGGTGCCTATCGAACCAGAAAGTACCTTTTTGACGAGTTTTTCCAGCACCGAATAATTAGCTATTTGTTTTTCCGCGGACACTAGATTATCCTTGTAACCTGAATGTGCCTCTTGTATTTTTCCCGCCTCGTTGGGATTCAAAGGTGTGTCAAGAAAACCGTCCAATTCGGCAGAAAGCGATTTAAGATAACCGTCAAGCTGTGCAAAGCCCTCGCCGCATTTTTTGGCGTATCTTTCCAGGCCTTTCAGCTGTTCCGCCAGTTCGCCGCCGCCTTTTTTGCCTTCGGCCATGCAAGACATCTCCCTCAAATCATTAAGTAATTTGTTATTACTTAAGAGTAGTTTTTTATATTTATAAAGCTTTCGTTGCCTTCACCAGCGTGCTTTTGCGCATGCCGGAATGCCATTCAAAAGCGGCATCTGCCGCTAAAAGATAATATTTATAAAGGTTTCTCAACAATAGTTTACTATGGCAGACGGAATATTCGGGACATTGGTTCAGAATATGTCAAGGCTGGGATTCTTCCAGTTCCTGTTCCCGTTCCTGCTCGCGCTAGCGATAATCTACGGGCTTCTGACATTCGCGCTCAAAGACAGGCTGCCGAAATCAGCGATGGCATTGATTTCACTGATCCTGGCGTTCTTCGTCATGATCTACTCCAGTTGGAACGTCATGATAGTAAACTTCTTCGCGCAACTTACGGGCACCTGGCTGGTGGTGGCTACAGGGCTTCTGTTCATAGTGCTGCTGCTGGCGATTGTCGGGTTCGACGTAAAGACGCTGACTGAAGGCAAATTAAGCAAGTGGGTGCTTGTGCTTCTGCTGGTGGGAATAGGAATTATCCTGTTCTTCGGCGCAGGGGCGGCATGGCTCATCAACATACCGGGATTCGCCTTCAGCTCTGACCTGTGGACAGTGTTGTTCTTCATAGTGATACTCGCCGTAGTGCTATATTTCCTGGGAACGGAAGGGGGAAAGGGCGGAGGAACGGCCGGAGAAGCAAAAAAATCGTGAATTTCTTTTTTTAATTTTTAGTTTTTACTTCGTTAGCTGATGCTGTTTCGACTGTTTGGAACGTTTTTATTGCCCGAAACAAATCCTCATTAATGGGCGGCACACGCAGCAGGAAAAAACCCGAATCTTGGCAGAGGATTGCAAAGGAAAGGATGCAAATCCTTTTAATGCAGGCGGAAAGGGAGTTTGAAGGGCATCCTGAGCGGGCGAAACGATACGTGAGGCTCGCAAAAAAAATAGGCATGCGATACAATGTCAGGCTGAAAGGGGTGAAGTCAAAGTTCTGCAGCAAGTGCTTCGCACCGCTTAAACCGGGCGTTAACTGCCGGGTACGCGCCAGGAAAGACAAGCAATCCGTCGTCGTCACATGCCTCGCATGCGGTTCGGTCTCGAGGCATCCTTATATAAAAGAGAAGAAAATTAATAAACAGAGGGGAGAAAAAAGATGAAGCTGATTATTTTCCTCGGCGTCCTCGTAATCTTCATATCGTGCTTTTTCATATTTTTCACTTTCGATTCCATGGTGAAAACCAAGTTCGTCTGCAGCTACTCGGAAAAGCTGGTATGCAACGTGGCCGAGCTCAACAGCACCATAATTTTCGGCATCCTCGTCGTCGGCATGTTCCTTTTCGTGGACACGCTGGTCGTTTACCTCATGGTAAAGACATGGGTCCCGGACCTGTTCATATACGGCTACAAAAAATAGCCGCATAAACCTAATTTAGGAAAGAACCGAAAGATTTCTGCATTCTTTATTAGATGGCTCATGAAATAAAATATATGCGAAAAAGAATCGCAATCGTAGCAGCAGTCATAATTATTTTGATATTGTCGGTAATTGGTTTCATGGCATTAGTGCCATACGGTGGCGGTGGGGGATTTACTGGTGTCATATACAAAACATGCGATTGTGCGGGTATTGGCTGGGAAAAATATGTTGGTGATATGGTAGATTTTTATTGCATAGGCATCCTGAAAAACTGCAAATGCTACAACGGACAGAAAGCCAAAGAATATGGTGAAGCGGTCAGAAATGGCTCCTTGACTGTCACAAATTACTGGGAAGATTTACTCAACTACGCATACGACCCGTGCTAGGAAAAATCATCTGTTTGCTTTTGATTCCGGCAGCCTCACTCCACGCCCAGCGCCTTCCTGAACAGCCATGTCGCCGGCAGGGAAATAAGGATGTACCACATGAGCCAGGTGAGATAAGTCCATCCGAAAATAGGGACAGTGAACGGCATTATGACCGCCGTCTGCATATCGGTGCGGTTCAGGTTCTCCGGCGAAATCCCCCAGTTAACGTTTCCGAACTTGACGACGTCGCCTCTTGCATGGACAGCGTCGTCGGCAAAATTGCCGTTGTCATTCGCATCTATGATGACCTTAAAGTAATTTTCGCCGGTCTTTTCGTTGATGATCTTTTCGATACTGACAGAATGGTTGAAGCCGTCGTAGGCGAAATGCCCCACGCTTGCTGCCTGGCCTGAGGAGGTGGTTTCCACCGCGACCCCGTTGTAGGTGGAATTCACGTAACCGAGCAATACCAGGATTATGCCCAGCGTTATGAACATGGGCTTCATCGTGTGGCGCATCTGCTTCTGGCTGAGCTTCATCATCTCGCTCATGTGCTCGTTCGCCTTCTTCGGGTCCTTGTTCTTCTGCGCCTCTTTCGATTTTTCCCTGTAGAGCTTCATGTCCGCCTTGATCTGGCGCATCTCGTGCGGCTTCGTGAAAAGCCTGTACACCAGGCTGATGATGAAGGACAACAACAATGCCCACAAAAATATGCCTTGATAAGGAAGAAGCATCATACCGCATGTCTCCTAATGTTTTATAATCTCGCTCAGCTCCGCGACCGCGTCAATCATCTTATTTTCCCTGAATTTTATTATCTTTAGCGCTGAGCCTGCAACCGAGGAGTAAATGGTCCCATAATACATGTTTATGCGCTGGTGTTCCACCGTTTTTAGATCATTCTTTTCAAGCGTGTCATCAGCCTTCTCAAGAATCACCATCAGATCCGGCTTGAACGAGCGGAAAAATTGGTCAGGGACCGCCCCCATGTAGCCGTATTTCGTGCCAAAGGTAAGGCATCCGCTCGCCAGTATGCCGCCTTTCTGCTCCTTCAGTCTCGTTATCATCGCTTTTTCTATCTTCTCGTAAAATTTCGAAAGCATGCGCCTCGCGGTGCCGAGGTCTTCCGCGTCTTCCATATCGCCGGAGATGTCACATATCTTATTGAAATCCACCAGCGTGAACTCGTTCTTCCTGCCGGACCTCTGCAGCGCCAGGTCGATGAGCGCTGCCTTGTCTATGTCCGCCATCCCTGAGACGAAAATCAGTTTCATATCATCCCTTGATTCGGCTCTATAAATATTGCTCCCCCTGTTTTAAAACAGTTTTCAGCTTTGAAATAAGGCTGTCATCGCCAGGGTCCTTGCCGCGGAGAAAGGCGAGATAAACGGTAACGAAGTCCAGGACGTAGATTGTTGACAGCACCCTGGAAAGCTCGTAAGGGTAGACGGACCAGACCTCTATGACGGACCTGGCGGACTTTTTGAGAAGCTGCTTGGTGAACTCGATTCTCCTCCCTATCCTTTCGCCTTCATTGTTGTCCCTTATGATTATGACGGAGAAGTTGCGGTTGAGGCTTCCTTCCTCCCAGCCCAGGATGGAATTGTGGTTCAGCTCCGGATACGTCTCGGACAAGGACACGACCTTCGCATTTTCGTTGAACTGCGTCCTCGCGCGGTAAACGACGGGCTCGTACACACCGAAGCCGTGGACGACCGGCACCGAATCCAGCAGCTTGAACGCGATTCTCTTGGCGAGGTTGTCTTTCAGGGGGATTGCCGTCTTTATCTCATCTCTCGTCTCCTTCAGGTTCTTTATCGCGAGGCCGAGATTCTGCTTCCCGATGAATTTCATCCTTTCGAGCAGGGTTATTATCGGAAAGAGCATGTAACCAAGGGCGAATCTCGGCTTCACGCCCTTCGGTATCCTGACGCAGTCTATCCCGCGCTTGAAGCATTCCCTTTCTATCTCCCCGCCCGACGTGACGGCGATTATCCTGCATCCGCGCCTGAGCGCCTCCCTGAATGCGCTGACCGTCTCTTCCGTGTCGCCCGAATAGCTGACCACGAAAACGAGATCTTTCCCGCCGACGTATTTCGGCAAGACGTAGCCTTTCACGACCTTTATTTCATTTTCAGGGAAAATGCCCGCAAGCACATCCCCCACTATTCCCGAGCCGCCCATGCCGCAGAGAAAAACCCTTTCGGGCCTTTTCAGGCCGGCCCTGATGGCGAATTTCCGGCCTATCGCTGCCCCCTCTTCGCACTGCTCCGGGAACCTTTCAAGCGATTCGACGACCTTCGATGCGTCGAGCCTTTCCATCTCTTTTTTGTCGTCCAGGATCATTTTTCCCCTTCTTTTCTTTTTCCCTTTTTATTTCGCCGAATCCCGTGTACTTGACGAGCGCTTTCGGTATTTTCACGCTCCCTTCCTTTGTCTGGCAGTTCTCGAGTATCGCCGTGATCGCCCTCTCCGTCGCGATCGCGGTCGAGTTCAGCGTGTGTATCGTTTCGCTTTTCCCGTCCTTCCTCATCACTTTCACGCCCAGCTTCCTCGGCTGGTAGTCCGTGCAGTTGGAGCATGAGACCATCTCGCGGAACTTCCCCTGCGCAGGCATCCATGCCTCCAGGTCGTATTTTATGGACGCGTTGTCGTTCATCTCGCCGGAGCAGACCGATATTATCCTGTATGGTATTTCGAGCGTCCTGAAAAGCTCCTCCGCGTTGCCTATGAGCTTCATGAACCACTCCTCCGAGTCTTCCGGCATGCAGAAGACGAACTGCTCGACCTTGTCGAACTGGTGGACGCGAAAAATCCCCTTCGTGTCCTTGCCGTGCGATCCCGCCTCCCTGCGGAAATTGGTGGAGAAGCCTGCGTATGTTTTCGGCAGGTCGGATTCCTTGAACGTTTCCCCCATGTGATACGCGGCCAGCGTCTGCTCGGCGGTCGCTATCAGGAAAAGCTCCTCCTTGTCTATCTTGTACAGCTGGTTCTCGAAATCCGAGAGTTCCGCCGCTCCCGCGATCGCAGCCCGGGTCAGGACGAAAGGCGTCCACATGGGAACGAATCCCTTCTTTATGAGAAAGTCGAAGGCGAACCTGATGAGCGCAAGGTTCAGGATGACCAGCTCGTTTTTGAGATAATAAAACCTCGCCCCGGACAGCTTTGCCGCTTTTTCCGTGTCCGCGATGTCAAGGCTTTCGATCAGCTCGGTATGGCTTTTCGGCTCGAAATGCAGCGTCTCGAAATCGAGTCTGCCGCGGGTATCGCGCTTGAAGCCTTCCATGTCTTTGAGCACGACGCGCGGCTTCCCCCACGCCCTGATGAATTCGTTCGACTCCTCGCCCTGGCCAACGACGACTGACTTGTGGAGTATGTTGCCTATCCTGTACCTGAGGGCGTCGCGCTGGGAAAGGCATTCCCCGGCTTTCCTGTCATTCGCTTCTATCTCCATGTTTATTTTTTTCATCTCTTCGATCTTCTCTTTCGCGGACTTCCCGTGCTTTTTTATTTCCGCGATCTCCCTGGAGACAACGTTCCTTTTGTGCTTGAGCGACTCGACATGCTTTAGCACGTCCCTCCACTTCTTGTCGTACTCTATTACCTTCTCTACGTTCGAAACGTCCTTGAACCTTTTCTTCTCCGACTCGCGGACAACATCCGGATTTTTCCTGAACAAATCGATGTCCAGCATTCTGTCACCCCTGCGAATTAAAATGATAAAGGAATCCGTCATTCCCCTGATTCGTAATTTACTACCGTGAGCACGTCGTAATCTTTCAGCCTCTCCCTGCCTTTCAGGAAACCGAGCTCTACGAGCGCGAGTATCGCGATGACGTTGCCGCCCAGCCTTTTGACGAGTTTCGCCGCCGCTTCCATCGTCCCGCCGGTCGCAAGAAGGTCATCGACCAGTATGACATTCTCGCCCCTGCTTATCGCATCCTCGTGGATTTCGAACGCGTCCCTCGAATATTCGGTGTCGAACTCCTCCCTGATCGTTTTCCACGGCAGCTTGCCCGGCTTCCTGAGCGGGACGAAACCAGCGCCCAGCTCGTGCGCGAGCACCGAGCCGAAGATGAAACCCCTGCTCTCCGCGGAAACTACCTTGTCTATTTTCCTGCCCTTCACCAGCGAAAGCATCTCGCTGACCACGTACCTGAAAGAGTCCGCGTCCTGCAGAAGCGTGGTGATGTCCTTGAACATGACGCCTTTCCTGGGGAAATGCGGGACCGTCCTGATCCTGGATTTGAGGTCGATTCGCCGGTCGGTTGCCGTCTTCATGATACCAATATGTTCCGGAGTTTTAAATAAAAAAGCTTTACCCAAAAGGCTTGGGTTCCCTGCTGCTGATGCGGAGCCGGAAATTTAAATCCCCGAAGCTTCCTATTCCAGCTTTCTTAAAAGAGGCTTGTACTTTATAATCAGGTCTAATATTTCGTGTTCTTCCCTATGCTGCTCGTTTATGTTGTCAGATTTTGGTTTCATCTATCTCACCTTTACGTAGCCAATCAGCTATCTCTTTTTCGAACAGGTTCGATATTCCCATATAGTCAAAATTAATTATTTAGCATATAAATCATCTCTGAGGTGCGTTTGCATGAAAAGAAATGAAATGAATGGACTTGAAATATTTGGTGTTGCGTTGGCTGCAGCAGGTTTATTCGATACAGCGCACAGTCCATTCAATTTGCTTCTTTTGGCAAGTGCTGGATTTCTTTGCATACTCGGATTTGCAGAACTTCGCCAAAAGGGCTGATAAACAGCTTATAGATTTAAATCGAGAAGGTTTGCTACTGCCAATAAAAGCACTAAACGCTCTCGCTCTTCTCGAAGAAGTACGTGCCGAGGAAAACCATGACCAGCGAGAAGGCGAAAAGCGCAAAGAAATCGAAAGCCATCGGGAACGTTGAAAAGCCGATCAGCGAAGCGCGCATGCCATCAATGCCGTAAGTCAGCGGGTCGGCGAAGGATATCGCTTTTATGAACGCGGGCAGGTTGTCAAGAGGGAACAGCGCCCCGGACAGGAAGAAGAGCGGGAAGATGATGAAGTTCATTATCAGGTTGAAGCCCTGCATGTCCTTCATCTTAGACGCGAAGACCAGACCCAGCCCGATGAAAGTCGTCGCAATCAGCACCATGAAAACGACCGCCAAAAGGAGCGAGAAGGCGCTTGGAATGGCGAAACCGGCGACTATTGAAATCAGCAGAAGCATGAAACCCTGAAGCACGGCTGTCGTCGCGCCGCCGCTTATCCTGCCCAGAACGATGGAAACCCTGTTGACAGGCGCGACCATTATCTCCTTGAGGAAGCCGAATTCCCTGTCCCAGAGGACGGAAATCCCCGCGAACATGGAGGTGAAAAGCATGCCCATGCCTATTATCCCCGGCACAAGGAAACGGATATAGCTCACGCTGCCCGGCATGCCCGGTATGGATATGCCCGAGAAGCCCAGGCCAAGGAACGCAAGGAACATGAGCGGCATCGCGAGCATCCCGACTATCCTTGATTTTGCACGGATGAACCTCTTCATCTCCCTGAGCCAGAGGACGTAAACCGCCGTGAAATTTATGCCTTTCATCTTCTCATCCTCATTCTCATCATCTGCTGGGCCTCGCTCTGCCCGGCCTCCTGCTCCCTTATGGTCTTGCCGGTGAAATGCAGGAACACGTCCTCGAGGCTCGGCTTGCGCAGGCTGACCGAGCGGATGGTTATGCCCGCTTTTGGCGCGTTGCACACAAGCTCGGGAATTCTTTTTTCGCCATGCTCCATGGTAAGGCACATCTCGCCGTCGTGGATTTTCGTGTGCTTTATCCACTTCAGGGATTTGAGGTACTTCATGTATTTTTCGGGTTTGCCTTCGGTTTCCAAGCACACCACGTCGCCTCCCAGCACGTCCTTGAGCTTTTTCGGCGTGCCGATAGCGACGATTTTCCCGTGGTCGATTATCGCTATCCTGCCGCAGAGGTAATCCGCCTCCTCCATGTAATGGGTAGTGAGGATAATCGTGACTCCGGCCTCCTTGTTCAGTTTCCTTATGTATTCCCAGATGTGGCGCCTGGTCTGGGTGTCAAGCCCGAGCGTGGGCTCGTCAAGGAAAAGGACCTTGGGCCTGTGCATAAGGCCTCTTGCTATTTCCAGCCTTCGCTTCATCCCGCCTGAGTATTTCTCGACTACAACATTCGCCTTGTCGGTGAGCTCGACCAGCGCAAGAACGTCGTTTACCCTGTCCCTTATCTCATCCGTCCGCATGCCGTACATCATGCCGTGGAACTCCAGGTTCTCTTTCCCGGTCAGCTTGTTGTCGAGTGCCGGGTCCTGGAAGACTATGCCTATGCTTTTCCTCACGTCATCCATGCTCCTCGAAACGTTGAAGCCCGCAACCTCAGCATGCCCTGATGTCGTCTTCAGAAGCGTGGAGAGTATGTTTATGGTCGTCGTCTTCCCCGCCCCGTTCGGACCGAGAAGGCCGAAGAGCTCGCCGTTTTCGACCGAGAAGGATATGCCGTCGACTGCCGTGAAATTGCCAAACTTCTTTGTCAGCCTCTCGACTTTTATCGCCTGCATGCTCATCACGAAATAATCACGAAGACAATAAATGGTGCAAACGACTTAAATATCTTTTCCCACATTGAAGGGCGCTTTTCATGCGCCCAAAACCGCGTATATCCATTCGCCTACGTAATGGGCAATGATTATCACCAAGACCGCTACGATGAGGTGCTCTGCAATCACATTCATCCTTTTCTTCGGGTCTCCCGCAATCTTGTAACTGAGGATGCTCAGAATGATGATGCCCCAGGCAATGCTTACCCACATCGCAGCCGAAAGCTCGAACAGCAAAACCGGAATCACGAACGTCAGCGCGAAGAACAGCTTTGACAAAAACGTGAAGAGCGTTGATTCCCATATCTCTCTTGCGGAATGCCTGTCTTCGGATTCCTCTGAAACGTGAATGCCAAGCGCGTCCGAGAACGCATCGGCTATCGCTATCGTGAGTATGCCCCCGAGAACTGCGAGCTGGGAATGCGTCCCTGAATGCAGGCCTATCATCAGGCCAAGCGTGGTGATTATGCCGGAAGTCGTGCCGAAGCTGAACCCTATCTTAAGGGAGTGCCTCATCAAAATATTTGGGGATGTCCGGCTTAAATAATTTCTCCAGGCACGCGCGGGCACGCAGGAAAATGTTTTCCAAAATGAAATAAAAAAGAAAAAAACAAAAAACTAAAACCATGCCAGAATTATCATCAACAAATTAGAATTCCTCTTCTTCCTCTTCCGATGTCTCTTCCTCTTCCTCAACGACCTCTTTTTTCTTTCCCTTCTTTTTAAACGCCATAATCCCACACTCCCCTTTTTTAAACGTTGCCAGCCATCTGATGATTTTTTTATGCGGACGTTAAATATAAAGCTTTCTCTCCGCTCCGCATCCGAACAGAATATAAAACTTTATGCACAAATAAGACTTTGCCAAATCCGGTTTATCGGATTTTTATGCACGCTTCTGCAATAAAAAATCATGATAATTTTTCTTGGCCCCGCGGGCATTCCCATGACCTCGAAAGGCTCTTCGACCGTGGACGGGATAAAACGGGTGTCAGAGCTGGAACTCAACGCCATGGAAATCGAATTTGTGCGGGGCGTGCACATGAGCATTCCGCTCGCGAAGGAAGCGGGCAAGGCGGCGAAAGATGCAGGCGTACTGCTTTCAATCCACGCTCCCTATTTCATAAACCTGTGCAACCCTGAAAAAGTCGCTGCGTCTAAAAAACGCATCCTCGATTCATGCGAGCGCGCGCATCATCTGGGCGCATGGATCGTCGTATTCCACCCGGGTTTTTACGGTTCGCTCGAGAAATCAAAGGCGTTCGAATACGTGCTTGAAGCGTGCAAGGACATGGATGAAAGGCTCGCCTCCGAAGGCTGGAGCGTGAAACTGGGCCTAGAAACCACGGGCAAATCATCCCAGTTCGGCACGCTCGACGAGAACATCGGGATACACAGGAAAATCAGAAACTGCATACCTGCCGTCGATTTCTCGCACATATTCGCGAGGAACGTGGGCAGGATAGATTTCCCGGAGGTCCTGGGCAAAATGGAATCCCTGAAACTGGGGAATCATCACTGCCATTTTTCAGGAATAGAATACACGGTGAAAGGCGAGAGGAACCACGTAACGATGGACCACAAGAAACCGGATTTCAGGGAACTCGCGAAAAGCCTGCTCAAAAGCAGGATAGGCAGCATTACAATAATTTCAGAAAGCCCTGTGCTGGAAAAGGACTCGCTGAAAATGAAGGCAATTCTCGAAGGAGCCGGATACTCATGGAAACGTTAAAACTTCGCATGCACACCGACGGCGCGTCGCGCGGCAATCCCGGCCCCGGCGCGATAGCATTCATAATAACGGATTCGAAGGGAAATCTGCTGAAAGAACACGCGCAATTCATCGGCATGTGCACGAACAACATCGCCGAATACAGGGCGCTCATCGCCGGCCTGAAAGAAGCGGGGAAAATCTCGGGCGGCGAGATTGCCTGCTTTTCAGACAGCCAGCTCATGATAAATCAGATGAGAGGCGAATACAAGGTTAAGAAAGGCCACCTTAAGGAATTGTTCGATGAAGCCAAAACGCTCGAAAGGCGCTTCAGAAAGGCCGAATATGTTAACGTGCGCAGGACCGATCCTGCCATCCAGAGAGCGGACATGATGGTAAATGAAGTCCTTGACAGCCGCAACGTGTAATTCCTTGAAATGAAAACCTCTTAAGCGCTTTTATCGACAAGCCTTGCGTCGTCTATTATAAAGAATCCCCTCGCGCCGTCCCATTCCTTGTGTGCGCGGATGATGCTGATTTTCTTCCTGAACATGGGCGCGTCCAGGACGAATGATTCGTATTCGCCGCCTTCTCCGCCCATGTGTATGCCGTGCTTCCTGTTCAACTTTTCCAGGTCTGCTATTGTCTTTGAGTCAAGCCTCCTGCCGAGCCAGCTCTGGTCCAGACCCTCTGCCGCGACCGCGCTCATTATGATGTCAAAACCTAAAAACAGCAGCTCCTCAAGATATTCCTTCATGCCCCTCTCCCAGTGCGGAGAGATGGACTCAAGGCCCAGCTGTTTGCAGAGCGCATCGATTCTCGCCTTCTGGTACCTGCTCGCGAGCGCGCCGGAGACGACGCCGTCTATCTCCGGCCTGAGCGAACTTATGACTTCCTTCAGGTCTTCGATCTCCGTGCCTTCTCTACCTTCCGTCTCCTTGGTCACGAGCGGTATCCCCATCGCCTCGGCATGGAGCCTCGTCCACCGCACGTTGGGATGATGGAACATGTAAGACTCGTCGCTCTTGGGGATGATGGTCACGAGAAATTTGACGTTGAGTCCCATTCCCATGGCTTTGTATATCGCAAAAGTCGAATCCTTCGCTCCTGAAAACAGAACCGCAACATTTTTGGCCATGATTCCATCGCACTTCGCCGGTCAATCGAATTATATTGCGATGCGACCTTAAAAGGTTTCAGAAAAGGCTGGCGAGCACGCCGAGGAATGTCCCGTCGAGAAGGTAGATTTTCGATGATTTCATGTCCGCCGACCTGACCAGCGGGCCTATGCCGCCGTTGTCAGATTTGTGGGCCCTGTCTATCTGCGATATCGGGTAGTTCATGGAAATTCCGCCCGAAAGCCTGTTGAATTTCGGCACGATTATCAGCTCGGGCAAGCGCACAGGAACCTTCTTGTATTTTCCGGAAATTTTTTTCCTGTCGAGCTCCGCCCGTATCCACACCTGCTCGAAAAACCTGTAGCCGAGCCTGTCGCGGAACTCGATCTGGGGGTGCTCGTGGCCGACAAAAACGTAATCCGCATTCATGAATTCAGGATCGGGCCACGTGTGCCCGTGCGCGAAATAACACTTCCCCTTTCCGAAGCCCCTGCTCGGATGCAGGCTTACGCCTTCCGGCAGGAAATTCTTCAGGCCGGGATCGTGGTTGCCGGGAACGATGTCCACCTCTATTTTGTCTCCGAGGGATGCCAGGAATTGCGGCACCTCGCGCATCTCCTGCATGCTTGAGCCCGGGACCTTGTGCTTCACGTCGCCTAGCAGAACCAGGCTTCTCGCTTTCGTGAGCGTGATGAGCTCGCCTATTCCCCTGAGCATGCTGCCCGTGTTCGAAGGTATGCGTACGCCGGATTTATAGTATCCGAATTCCACGCCTATGTGCAGGTCGGCGACGACGAGCGTGTCGCCTATCAGAACCGCGGGCTGGCTGGTCACGAATCTCGGCTCGTTTTCCGGCCTGGTTTTATTTGCAATTCTGCGTGCCATGGTGATTTATTCACGGTTTGTTTTTAAAATCTGATTCCAAAAATAAGGCATGGCCGGGGAGAAGGAACTGATGGAAGAGATTGAGGCCGCGAGAAAACGCCTGGAAGAGGAAACGAAAAGGAAGGAGAAAGAGGCGGACGAAAAGCTGGACGAGCTTCTGGTCAAAAGGAAGATGGAGTTCTGCCCCGCCTGCGGCAGGAAGATAGGCTCGCGCTCGGAGTGGGGAGGCAAATGCCTGCACGACGGCTGCGGGGAGCTGATATGTACGGCATGTTTCGCTTCCGAAGAGAAGCGCTACTGCAGGAAGCACGGGAAGGACTACGCCAAGAAAGAGGAAGCGAGCGAAGATTACCTGCGAAACCTGACCCTGAACTACACGGACTTCGTCGAGGGGCGGATGAAGAAGTCCGGGATGGACTGGACGCCCAAAGGCTTCATAAGGAAAACTAAAACGAAGATGAAAAAGAAAAGATACGGGGATTTCGAACTGATGGTTTACGAAAAGCGCACGCTCTCGAAAAAGCCGAGGATACGGATTCTGGTCAGGCCGATGACCGAAAGGTATGAGGAAGAAACCAACGGGGTGCTCGAAAACCCCGAAGGCGAGGGGATTTATACGCTTCTTGCGTTCGTAGGAAACCCGTCATCGATAAGCCAGAAGGCCGAGAGATTCGCAGCCGGGTTTTCGAACAAGAAAGTCTCGCTGTTCGTCATGGACATGGAAAGCGGCGACCTGCATTTCAACGCCAATGAAAAGATCACCGGAAAATATGCCTGCTGGCTCGACCCGGCAAAGGCGCCCATGAAATTCGCCGACCTGCTCAAAAGCATTTCGGAGAGCGTGTCGGGCAGGAAAATCGTATACGTCAAGGCTTTCGCGGAGGAGCTGGGAACCGGCAGGGACGAGGCGGCGCAGATACTAAGGGAATCGAAGCTTCTTGACGAAGTGAAGGGAGCGGATTCGTTCATCATCAGGGAATAACGGCCTCGTTGCGATTCGCTCGTTCTGCTAATTTTTATAAGGCCCAAACCTGTTTATTATCTTATAAACGGTCCCGTGGCTCAGCCTGGTTAGAGCGCTCGACTGATAGGCCTGTGTTCGTTACTCCTTGCGGAGGTATCGGAACCGCAGGTTCTGATATCGAGAGGTCGCGAGTTCAAATCTCGTCGGGACCATTGAAAAGCCGGGAGTTATGCAGGTTCCTGCTCCCGGAAAACTTTTAAGTCCTTGGAGTATTTTTTTCTCAGGGAGGTTGTCTTATGGGGCTTATTGCAGAATTCAAACAGTTCATTGACGAGTACAAGGTGATGGGGATAGCCATCGCGTTCATAATCGGCGCCGCGCTTACCACGCTCGTCCAGTCGCTGGTCAACGACATGATAATGCCGGTGATTTCGCCGGCGCTTTCCGCCACCGGGGACTGGAAGGCGTCCGTTTTCCAGATCGGGCCGGTAACGCTGAAATGGGGCTCGTTCCTGAGCGCGATCATAAACTTCGTGATAATCGCCTTCGTCGTATTCATGATAGCGAAGATGATCCTCAAGGAAGCGAAGGTCGCGAAGAAGTAGAATTCTCCTGATTTTTTCATTTCTCTGCTGTTTTTCTACGCGGCTGCGCACCGCGCACCGAAACCAATTTATTGTCTTCGGCTCGAATATAAGCTATGCAGCAGGGAGATTTCGTCGAGATCGATTACGTTGGCAGGGTCAAGCTCACGAACGAGATATTCGATTTGACCTCTGAAGAGCTGGCGAAGAAGGAGAAGATTTACAATCCCCAAGCTCCTTACGGCCCGGCGCTTGTCGTGATAGGCTCGAACATGGCCATACGAGGGGTGATGAAGGAACTCGAGAAGATGGAGATTAACGAGGAGCGGAGTTTCGAAGTCCTTCCTTCGGAAGCGTTCGGTCCGCGCGACCCCAGGCTGATCAAAATCATCCCATTTTCGAAATTCATCGAGAACAAGATAAACCCGGCACCCGGCGTATACTTCGAGATAGAAGGCATGCAGGCGAAGGTGCAGAGCGTTTCCGGCGGACGGGTGCGCGTGGACTTCAACAACCCGCTCGCGGGAAAGACGCTCACGTACGATGTCAGGATACTCAAAAAAATCGAGGGCGGCAAGGAAAAGATAGAGGCGCTGCTGAAATATTACCGGGTCGAGCATTCTCACGTGGAAATCAGGGAAGGGGAAGCGGGGATAAACTCGAAAAAGCCCCTCAGCCCTTTGGTCAGGAAATTTATCGCCGATATGGCGACCAAATGGGTGAAGGGAATCGAGAAGGTTGAATTCAAGGCGGAAGAGGAAAAAGGAAGGACTGATGAAAAGGTGAGCGAAGCGGGCGATAAAAAGTTTAAATAACTTATATACATACTTTTCTTATAGCTGCGTTCATTGTTTTCGAAATCTGGGAAGGAGGGGAATCGTATGGGAGTGAAAAGCGTTGATGCTAAGGAAGAAATCAAAGAAGCGAAGGAAAGGAAAAAACACCCTGAAGTTGACGAGGAACTGAGAAAGATTCTGGAATCAAAGAAGGCCGAGATAAAAGTCGTGGGCATAGGAGGCGCGGGAGGCAATACTATATCGCGCATGGTCCAGGTAGGCATAACCGGCGCCGAAACCATCGCGATGAATACCGATGCCCAGGATTTGCTTTATACTGATGCTGACACGAAGGTCCTTCTCGGAAAGGAGCTCACGGGCGGGCTTGGCGCCGGAGCGGACCCGAAAATAGGCGCGGAAGCGGCGAAGGAATCGAAGGATGACGTGAAGAAGGCGGTAGAAGGCTCGGACATGGTTTTCGTCACCTGCGGCCTTGGCGGAGGAACGGGAACTGGCGCTGCTCCCGTAATAGCCGACATAGCCAAAAAGACGGGCGCCCTGACCGTCGGAGTGGTGACGCTGCCGTTCACCATGGAAGGCAGGCAGAGGATGCGCAACGCTCAGGACGGCCTCGAAAACCTGCAGGCCGTAGCCGATACGATAATAATCATACCGAACGACAAGCTCCTGGAAATAGTGCCGGACGTTTCGATAACCACCGCGTTCAAGGTCGCGGACGAAATCCTTGTGAACGCGGTGAAGGGCATAACCGAACTTGTCACAAAACCGGGTCTTGTGAACCTCGACTTCGCGGACGTCCGCGCGGTGATGGGTTCAGGCGGGGTCGCGATGATAGGCATGGGAGAAAGCGACACGGACAACAGGGCCATCGAATCAGTGGAGAAATCCATGAACAACCCGCTGCTCGACATCGACATTGAGGGAGCGACGGGCGCGCTGATTAACGTGTGCGGCGGGGAGGACATAACGATAAAGGAGTGCCAGGAAATCGTCGAAGCCGTCACGACAAAACTCAACCCGGACGCGAAGATAATCTGGGGCGCGCAGATAGTGAAGGAGCTCGGCGACACAATACGCGCAATGCTCATAATAACCGGCGTGAAAACACCTTCGCTGTTCACGGTCGAGAAGAAGCTGACGAGCGCGAAGCAAAGGGAGATAGAAAGAGTGCTGGGGATAGACTTCATTGGATAAGGCAGAAAGGCTTTTGAACTGTAACGGCGGGTCCCTGGTTCATCTTTTTAAAACATTTATTTAAACAATATATCCTATATAATACAGAATAAGGTATAAACATGGGCATGAAGGAAACCATAAGCAACTGGAAAAGGGTATTGCAGGTAGCGAGGAAACCGGACAGATACGAATTCACGTCGACCAGCAAGGTATGCGCAATCGGCCTGGTTTTGATAGGGGCGGTAGGCTTCGTCATTTTCATATTCTCGATAATATCGTGCTCTTTCGGGGGGTTCTGCTTATGACAATCTACACCATCCGTACGACTGCCGGCAGGGAGCACATCGTGATAGACATGATAAACAACAGGGTCAGGGCCGACAACATCCGCGTAAAGAGCATATCCCACCCCAGCGAACTGAAGGGCTACGTTTTCATCGAGGGGCCTGAAGGCGAGGTGAGGAAGTCGATTCAGGGCGTCATGCACATAAAAGGCCTCATAGACAAGCCCGTGCAGCTCACCGAGATACAGCACTTTTTCGAGAGCAAAAAGACGAAAATTATCGTGAGCGAGGGCGACATAGTGGAAATAGTGGGCGGACCTTTCAAGGGAGAGAAGGGGAGGGTCCAGAGGATAGACAAGGTGAAGGACGAGGTGACGGTCGAGCTGCTCGAGGCGAGCATACCCATTCCTGTGACTATTTCCGTAGAGCTTCTAAAACTCATAAAAAGGGAAAAACCGGATATGGAGAGCACGTTGTAATAATTGGATGGATTTATTATTAACGTGGTTTCCTTCTCTTGATGTTATTATACATTCTGTTGAGTCTTATGATCTCCTCGCCGGCCAGTCTCTTTTCCTCATATGAAAGCGAAGTGTAAATTTCCTTGGCTTTAATATAGGCGTCTTTTGCGCCTTCGATGTCAGTATCTACCAAAGCCTCGCCTATCGCCAGAAAACCACGAACTCTCTCTATATTCTCTTTGACTTCTTCAAGTCTCTCTTTTGGCTTTTCCTTATAATATCTCTCAGGTATACCAGGTCTCACTTCTCTCCTGAAAAGAGATCTCAGGTTCTTTTTATACTCTTCTATCTTCACAGTTCTCATTAATCTTGATACCTTCTTTTTGTAAAACACAACCGCCGAGGCAACGACTATCAGAATGACCAGTATTGAAATGGCCAAAATATATTTTATTAATTCCTGTAGCTGCATTTTGCCTTTTAGCTGGTCAAGCAGCTGTTTTGCATCCAGCAATGTCTGGTAGGCGTCTATTACCCTTTCTGTCCTGTAAAAAAACATGCTTTGGTTTATTTTTTCATTTACGGTGTTTATCACATTTTTTTCTTCTGTCAGAGGCTCAAGCCTTATTACCTCGGCCGCGACTTGATTCAACAGCAGAAGATATATCTTTTCGATTGTCGCCTTTGCGGAATTTATGGCGGATTTATAGCCGTCTATCGCCTGCTTTGCTTTCTCAATTGATGGTTTGTAATCGGCTGATTCATACAATACGACGGCCTCGTCCAGTATGCCGTTAACAATGGCCAAATCCTTTTCCGGGACCGATGTCCCCATCTCGAAATCTTTCATCCTTTTTATAATCAATTCCAATTCCCCTTTCTTAGACTGGGCTTCGGCCAAAAGGAGCCTCGCCTGGTCCTTCAGACTCCTCGCAACCGTAAGGATTAAAATCTTCGTGGCCTCCGCAGAGCCGGATTTGGCAACCAAGGACGGGGAATAAATCTGTTCGAAAGCCGTGTCAGGCACCGTAATTAAAACTGAATAGTTTTCAGCTTTGCCTGCGCCTATATCGTGCATGCGCGGGGTTACCGAGACCCAATTTTCTGGTATGCCGTATATTGTTAAGGTCGTGTTCGGGGCATAAACTTCCCCCGTATTCCTGACCTCGGCATCAAACTTTATTTTTTCGCCGGGGGATGCTTCAAAATAACCGGGGGAGATTATGGTTAATTGCGGATGGGGAAGTTCGGCAGTAGCAAAAAAACCCAGCGGTTCGCCGCCTGATGGGACGGATGGTGGCGTTATGACATAAAAACTCGGGCTGTTCGCTCTCTTTATGTTTTCATCAGTGGGGTATTTCACGGCGACTATGAAATAATAACTGCCCGGCTCCTCGTTAACGGTCACTGTTTTGGTGTAATTGAGCCACGTTGTTATCGCAATCCACGAGCATCCATAATTATTGTAGGAGGGCCCGCAGGAATAGGCAGGATTTTCATTTATGCAGTAGCAAATCTGTACGTCAGTCATTCCCGGCGGGTATAATTTGTGTATTGATATGTCTGCAGCCAGCGATTCGTCTGAGTACAGGCTGGAAGGGTTTATGCCTGTGATTTCGATGTCGTCTATCGGGTTCGTGTCGTTCACATGTATTTTCAAGGTTGTCGTGTTCGTTGTGTTGTAATCCTTCAGGGAAAGAGCGTAAAAGGGAATGTCATAGGCTCCGCCGTTGAATCCCTGGTTTGGGAGAACGTAAAGCCTCAGCGTTACGTTTTTGTATGCGTGCGGTTGCAAGTACAAAGTGTAGTCATCTTGGTAATATGCCCCGCCTGCGGTCTGATTGACAAATTTAACGAAATTACTGCTGTCTGATTTGTTCAGGTAAACGGATATGTTTTCATTGTCGTTTTGTAAAACCGTGAGGTTCTGATAAAAATAGTAGTCTTCGGAAATGATTATTTCCGGATGCTGGAAGAATAAATTTAACCGCAGCACCTCGTTGACCGTGGCATTAATCACCGTATTTCCCGTGCTTGATTGCGCGCAAACGTTGCCGGCGAGCAAAAAAACGGAAAACAAGGCGGAAAAAAACGTAATCTTCATAAAAAGACTTTATATCGTTTCCATATAAAATTTTATTTTCCTTTTCTTTTAGCTCTTTTCCTTGCGAGCACAATTACCAGCAGTACTATTACAATTACGGCGACTATTCCGAAAGCAACCGGTTTGATGTCGATGGGCACGACATGAACGGAAAATTCATACGGCTCCTTTATGGTTGCCGCGCTTATCTTTATGGTATTCAGTATCGCCCCGCTGTATACGGTTTCCTGCGGGTTCAGTTCAAACAGCATGGGAGCCGTGAACTTCACGCAAACTATTCTGCATGAGGACTGGTTTCCTGAAAGACACTGCTGGGTTATGCATGCCCTTCTGGCATTCTTTTCTTCAGGGCATTGTATGGTGTCAAGGGTAAAATCGTTGGGCGTTATGCTCGCGGTCAGCGCCTTAAGGTCACCAGTAGTTTCAACATGGTACGTCCCATCTTCCTGGGTGGCATAAATCCAGACATCGCAGGTCTCGATCGTCTGGCCAGCAGCCAGCGTAATCCCTCCCTTGCCCAGCGATATGCCCGCTTCTGCGCTTTTCACCGAAAACGCCGCCATAATGAGCGAAATAAGCAAGGATAACGCTATTCCCTTTATATAATCCATACCAATAATTTACAATTATTATTTAAAAGTCTTTACACGCCAAGTCTTTGCAGTTTTTTTGTTTTTAAGCCAAAAAGACAAAGAATTTTACAATGGGCAGGATAATTTCTGTGGTCTCCGGCAAGGGCGGCGTGGGAAAGACGACGCTGGTCGCGAATCTGGGCGCTTACCTGGCATGGATGGGCAAAAACGTCCTGATTGTCGATTCCAACCTCTCCGGCGCGAACCTGGGCCTGCATCTCGACCTGCCGGAAAACTATTCCTTCTCCCTGAACATGCTGCTCAAGGGCGAGATAGAAAAATCGCAGGCGATTTACAGGCATTTCCTCGGCTTCGACATAATCCCTGCTTCCATCGTCGACATGCACATAAACCCGCGAAGGCTCAAGCACATACTCAAAACCCTCTCGAAAGACAGGGACTTCATCATAATAGACTCCGCGCCCGGCATCAATGACGAGGCGCTGGCCTCGATAGAAAGCTCTGATGAGGTCATACTCGTGACAACGCCCGACCTGCCGTCCATAGTGGATGTTCTCAGATCAAAAAAACTGGCAGAAACAAAGGGCAAAATGCTGATGGGGGTTGTGGTGAACATGACAAGGAATGAGGATTTCGAGATAGGCCCGCATCACATAGAGGACATCCTCGGGCTGCCGGTGATAGGCAGGATACCGGAGCATAAAAAAGTGAGGGAATCTGTCGCCATGAAAACCCCGGTCGTGACCTATTCGCCCAACTCCGCTGCGTCTTTTGAGATGAAGAGAATCGCCCATTTGCTGGTTGGCGAAGATCTGCCAAGACCGGGCTTGTGGCAAAGAATTTTGAATAATTTATGGAAGTGAGCCTGGCGCTCCTTTAAAGAAAGGCAGAATTACAAAAAGCGAAAATAAAAAATTAAATTCATGTCCCCTTTTATCCATCGCTATGTACAGGAACCGCAGTTATTTATATCAGTAGTTGTCTGCCTTCCGCACCAGCAATAACCGGTAAGATACGTGCCGGGAGGTTGGTTTGCCGGAATGTCCAGGAAGTATGCCGACCAGCAGTTCCCCGCATTGCCGACGGTGCCGCATGTTTCCATGCCCTGCCATGAGTTGCTGAGCGACGTGGAGGTCGCTGCATTCAACAGGTTTGTGCCGTTGTTGGCGGTCGAGTTCGAGTGCGTGGTCACATTGCCTATGATTAAAATGTTGGTCCCGTCCGTGAGGTTCGTTCTATTGCTGGCATGGGTGAAATTGATGCTGACCGTTGACGAAGAATCGACCGTGAGGTTATATGCTGTCCCGCTGTTCGGACCAGCCGTGTTGCATGATGCATTGTTGTCGTTCGTGTTCGGGTCCTGCGTTGAGAAAGTTATGCCGGTAGTCAGGCAGTTTGAAGCCGATATGGATACGTAACCGCGAACCGTGACATTCATCGTGGTGCTGCCCGTCTGGTATTCGGCAGAATATCCAGATTGTGTAATCGCGCCCAGAGCAAGGAGAATCACGGAGAAAATGGCCAATGCCCCAAACAATCCCATTTTACCCATCATGTTTAAATACTTGATTCTTAGTATATATAAGAATTTCTACTCTTTTTCTTCCTTTATGTATATCGTCGCGTTGTAGACTTTCGGGGTCTGGCCCGGTGGCAGGGTAAGCCAGAAGTAGAGGGTTGTTACGTTGTTCTGGCCGGCCGGGACGCCGGACCTTATAAGCTGGTAATTTGTAAAAAGCTGGATTACCTGTGAATTTGGAGAGGTCGAGTTTACCGTGACGTTTCCTATGCCTGTCGCTGAGCTCTCGTTTGGCAACAATCCACGTAATCCCCGCGCAACATATGCTTCCCATGTTATTTGCGCTAAAAATGCTTACCTGAATAGCGAAAGTCGTGCTGAAATCGCTTATGTTCACTATAAGTGAATATTAATGTTCAGTGATAACGAAAACTTTATATACCTAGCTTAAGAATAATGAATCATGATCCTGAAGGAAACGCTGAGGGGTATTGTCAGAACCCAGTATAGAAGTCTTAAGGAGATGGAAATCGGCGTTATCAGGGAAAAGATTGACCAAATAGACCTTAACATACCCTTTGCGATTGTTATTTCGGGTGCCAGAAGGTGCGGAAAAAGCACATTGCTTCGCCAGTTGAGCAACAAAAAACCTAAATTTTATTATTTCAATTTTGAAGACCCGAGAACGGCCGCGTTCGAAGTCGGCGATTTCCAAAAAATGAACGACATTTTTGTTGAAGAATACGGAGAAGCCGATTGTTATTTTTTTGACGAAATTCAGAATGCACAGAAATGGGAACTTTTTGTAAGGCAGATGCTGGATAAAAAAAGGCATTTTGCGTTAACGGGTTCGAATGCCTCGCTTCTGAGCAAGGAGCTTGGAACAAAGCTCACCGGAAGACATTTGAGGTTTGAGCTTTTTCCGTTCTCTTTCAGCGAATTTCTCAAATTCACGAAAACAAAGCCAGGAGCAGATTCCTTTGAATCATACCTAAAGATGGGGGGTTTTCCCCAATATCTGAAAGACAGACGGGACGATATATTGCGCGAACTTCTAAATGACATAATTATACGCGATATTGTCGTGAGGTACAAATTGCGGAACCCCAAAACAGTGAAAGAAATTGCAATATATCTGCTCACAAATATCGGCAAGGAATTTTCTTACAGAGCATTAAAAGAAATTTTTGGATTAGGCTCAACGAACACATTGATATTCCTTGTTTCATGTTTTGAGGACAGCTATTTGATGTTTGTTGTGCCGAAATTTAGCTATTCCCTGAAAAGCCAGATTAAAAGCCCAAAGAAAATTTATTGTGTGGACAACGGATTGGCGGCTGTTAACTCTGCATCGTTCTCTGATGATAAGGGCAGGATGCTGGAAAATATGGTGTTTTTGCATCTCAGAAAGCGTTATAAAAACGTATTTTATTTCAGAGAAAAGCATGAATGCGACTTTTTGGTCAGTGAAAAAAACAAAATAACTGCCGCTTTTCAGGTGTGCTTTGAGCTGAATGACGATAACAAAGACCGTGAAATTAAAGGGCTTGAAGAAGCTCTCGAAAAATTAAATCTTAAAGAGGGTCTCATATTGACGTTTAATCAAGAAGATGAATTATCCATTTCTAACAAGAGGATTACTATAAAGCCTGCATGGAAGTGGCTTATTGAATGACGCGAAGGATTGATGTTTGAAATCGCTTGCAGGCCACTCGAAAATTCTATTCCCCTCTCCTCCACCAGTTGTTCCGCGGCAACGAGAAGTCCAAAGAATTCACAATTCCGTTCTTGTCGTAGTCGGCGCTGCCTACTCTGTCTCGCTGTCTATTCATCAGAAAGTAATCGAAACAGCTGACGACGCTTGTCTTGCCGGGAGTCTGCCAGCCCGGCAACTGTTGGACATCCCGGCTGCTTGTCCAAACTCATTCCCTCTCCTCTTTTATGTAAATGGTCGTGTTGTATGCCCTCGACTCCTGGCCCTGGGGGACGGTCAGCCAGAAGAAAAAGGTGGTAATATTATTCGTTCCCGCCGGAACGTTCGGCCTTATGAGCTGGTAGCTCGTGGAGAGCTGTATGGTTTGCGAATCGGGCGAGGTTGAATTGACCGTTACGTTCCCGATGCCTATGACCGAGCTTCCGTTTACAAGGTCGCCTGTTGACATTATGGAAACGTTCACGGTTCCACATCCTGATGTCGAGAGGTCAGTCACGTTGTAATCCCCGTTGCCTGATGCGGAAACGTTAGTCTGGCTTGGATCCTGCTCCTCAAACATGATTCCGGCCTGCAGCTGGTACGTCATGTTGAAATCGACGCTGCATGGAGCCTCCCCGATGCTGTAGCTTGTCCACCCGCTCACGTTGAACGTGACATTCCCGGCATTCAGGCTGGTCAGGTTGGTGCAGATGTCTGCCGGGCATGGCGCGCCGTCGCGCAGGATAACGGGATTCAGGTAATTCATGAACAGACCGTAAAGCGTTATGTTCGCGCTCTTGTTCAGCCCTGTCTGGCTGGCGTTGATGTAGGTGTAGTTGTACCGGAGTTGGATATCGCTTGAAAGGTTCTCCCCTGTTTGACTGGTGGACTCTAAGAACACTATTTTTGCATTTCCTGTGCTGAGTATGGTCGGTTGCGAGCCAGTGATGTTGTACCTCCCAACCAGCATGTCGACAATGGAGTTCACATCTGTGTTATCAAAGGTTATGTGGTATGTGGTTGTGTTGGAATTATTGATGGTGTTGTTGGTAATATTATTCCCATATGTAGATACTCCTTGCAGATAGATTGTATCGGCCGCGAGCGTCGTAAGATTATTTCGTGCGACCAGCACATCCCGTGTAGCTCCTATGTATACTGCAGACGACCTGGCGCCCTGCGTGAAAATGTTATTATTCTCAACAGTGCCGCGATCCACACTGTTCACATATACTCCATAATGGTCATCTGCGACTGTGATAATGGAGTTGTTCGCAATAACAATATCGTCTGACGAAACCACTCCAATGCCAAACCCAGAGGGGACATTGGCTCCGATGATCGTATTATTTGTTATGACATATTGCTGACCAAGAACATTCAGATACACTCCTGCAATAAAGTTATTTATCCCTGCGAAGTTCTTGACAGTGAGATTTTGGTATTGATCAGTGAAAATGCCGATATTCGTGCCATCTCCCGATATGGTGTACCCGTTGCCATCGATGACGATGTTGTTCGCCCCGACCGTGAAGCATGTGCCTGTGCTGGTGAGGTTCTCGGTAAGTGTGATGCTGCTTGTGAGCGTCTGGCCGCATATAAGCGGGGCCGAGGCAACGTCATAGCTCAGGAAGCTGTTAAGGTCCGGCGCGATGTCATACCTGCCGGAAGAGGAGGCGGTCTCGAAGGTGGCATTGACGTTGCTGCCAATAGACAAATTAAGAACAGACAGGTTAACAGAAAGCTCGACGGTATTAGAATTGTTCGCAAAGCTGCATGTACCGATGCTCTGGCCGTTGTAATTGTAGACAGTGCATGCTGAACCATTAATCTGAACCGAATGAGAGTAGCTGAAAGGGAGAGAGTTGCCCTCATTGGTCGTGGCGTCGCCTACGGTTCCGTTGGAGAGGAAGAGCCGATAGTAGTCCGCTGAAGAGCCCGCGCTGATGTTTCCGTTCACGCTAAGCTTGGCAAGGAGATGGGTGGCGTTGTTGGCGAGAGAGGCGTTTGCGATATCAAATGCAGAGGCATAAGTGCTGGTGGTGTTAACTTGATATGTACCAATAGCATACACAAAGTTGTCATCGCATCCAAAATACACCACACCATTGGCAACTGACGGTGAGGAAGATATTTGACCACCGGCGGTGTAATTTGCCAATTGCTGAGACACGTTCGATGCGTTCACTGCATAGAATGTGTTCCCTAGAGTTCCAAAATAGACAATACCGTTAGCAATAGCCGGAGCAGTTTTTACCAGTCCGTTTGAACTGAAGTTTCCGAGCTGCTGGGAGATGTTCGAGGCGTTGAGGGCATAAAGATGAGCGTCGTTTGAACCGATATACACTGTTCCATTGAAGATTGCCGCGGATGATTCTACAAAGTTTTGCGTCGTGAAATTGGCGAGCTGCCGGGAGATGTTCGAGGCGTTGAGGGCATAGACGCGAAAGTCAAGGGAACCAACATAGACAATCCCATTGTAGTAGGATGGGCTACTGTATATCTCGCCGCCTGTCGTATAGTTACCGAGCTGTTGGGACACGTTTGATGCGTTAACCGCGTAAACCCGGGAGTCCCTGCTTGTAAAGTAAACTACTCCATTGACAACTGCCGGGCAGCCTCGTATTTCACCACCTGTTGAGAAGTTGCCGAACTGCTGGGATATGTTCGAGGCGTTGAGGGCGTAAAGACTTTTGTCGAGGGAGCCGATGTAGACAATGCCATTGGCAACCGCTGGCCCACAATCTATCGAAAGACCTACTGAGAAGTTGCCGAACTGCTGGGATATGTTCGAGGCGTTGACCGCGTAGACTCTATTGTCATACGAGCCGAAGTAGACCACGCCATTGTAGATGGCTGGGGCCCCTGGTATAAAACCACCTGTTGAGAAGTTGCCGAGCATCTGGGAGATATTAGAGATGTTTACAGCGTAGAGAGAATAGTCGAATGAACCGAAATATACTGTCGTATTGGTAAATGTTGGAGTGGAGTACACCCAAAATCCTGTAGCAAAACTTTTGGAAACAACGGAGAAATTGTTTGGACCTCGACTTGTGGTATATGATGTATGATTCAAATTATTCATCAACATTGGCCATGAGCCAGGTTGCGATTGCTGCATAATAGAATCGTTCATAGGATCGGTCACGGTATTTACACCACTCCAGTCCGCAAACGCGCCGTCGATTGTTATCGCTGCGCTCTGGCTCAGGTTGAGGTAAGGGGCAAACCATGTTTTTTCAGTAGAATTCACATAACCAGCCGTGTCATTGGCCCAGATGGTCACATTATAGGTTCCGTGCGGGTAGAAGTTCGCCACGTAAGAGGCGTTCCAGTAGACGTTCCCGCTGCTGCTCATGGAATAGTTGCCAATAAACGTTCCGTTAGGGTAATACATCATGGCTATGACTTTGCTAACCTCGTCACTATCAGTCACTGTCGCGCTGATGTTAACAGCCGTTCCATTGAGCATGGGCGTGGGACTGGCTGCAGCATTGACCACTGAAGGCGGCAGGTTTATGGTCATGTTCAGCACGCCGCTCATGCCGGTGTTCCCGAACATGTCCGTGCAATTGACATAGACGTCGTATCTTCCTGCGCTGAGGCTTGCGTTCGCAGTCAGGGTTGTCTGGGTGTTGTTGTTCACGTTATTCGTGGTGTTATAAGCGGTATTGTTAAAGTACAGGGTGCAGTTGGCGGTGCTGCTCTTGCTGTCCGTGAAGTTGAAGCTGACGTCAGGAGTAGTGTCAGCTGTGACTGTGTTGTTGAGGCTGGCGTCGATATTGACAACCGGGGGAGTGGTGTCCGGCGTGTAATCGACCCTTACTTCCACGAAATCGGCAAATACCGTGTCGCTGGCTGAAGCGTCAAAGTCGTCGCCATAACAATATAAGGCTAGTTTGCCATTGGTAGAATTTATTATGTCGCTGAAGCCGCTGGTGTAATTTTGTGAGATGTCCCCGTCGGCAGTAGGAATGGTGGTATTGAATAAAACCCAGCTGCCGCTGCCGCTAAAATTGGCTATGTAGCAATAACCCGCTTCTCCTGCATTTTCATAGCCGTTAAACCTGACATAAACCCAGTTGAGGAGAACCATATTCTCGTTAATCTTGAATTCAAACCTCCATAAGGCGTCCCTGTTAGAGCCACCAGATACGCTTCGTGCATAAGCGGCGTTGTCCGTGCTGAGATTGATGTATTCGTCAGCGGTCGCTTCTGTGGCTGAGACCCACCCATTAGCCCACGTCGGAGCAGTAGGATAAGCCTGATAGTTAGTATCACCTTTCTTGTAAGCCTTGTTGTTGGTGCTGTCGGAGTAGTTGTAGTAGACTGTCGGATCAATGTATACTGGGTAAACGGCATCGTCGAGCCATGACCTCTTTATCGTGAATTTTATCTTGTCTGCCTCGTAAGCCCAGCTGGCAGGATAGGCGTTGCCCGCCGAGTCCCAGACGCTCAGCTCCCCGATTGTGAACCTGCCCTTTGCCAAGTCCCTTTTTAGGGTTTCGTTGTACTCAAAATCGTAAGGCAGGGAGAGGTTGTAAACGGTTATGAGCTTCTCGATCCGGTCAGGATGAAGAGTCAGGTCCAGGGTCGCGTTCACGAAATAATTTTCATTGCCGACATTAAAGGACCTGGAAAGGTCGTATGCGAGAACATTGCCGTGCGCAACAGGGAGGTTGTCTGCCGGAACGCTGAATTCTATTTCCGAATCTTCCTCGCCAGTTATTGTTATCCTGTTTCCGTTTGCACGAACCTTGAAACTGTTCTTCTCTGCCTTCCATCTGTTGTCGCCATTGTCAAGCTCAAAACTTGTGTTTATCTCGTTCCATTCTCCCGACTTTTTGTAGAACTTTCTGCCTGGATAATAGGTTGTTATGCACCCCCCATCTTCAGGGCATTCCCTCTGCCAGCCGGCTCCTCTGATTGCTTTTTTTCCTTTTATGCCCGTAATCTCCCGGAAGAGGTCATCACCTTTTTCGTATGTCTCAGCAAGCGTTTCATTTTCCAAGAACGTCCTGCTCCCGGCAGCTTCTTCAGCGGCTTCCGTTGCGTCGGGTTGTCCACCGGCAAGCGGCTTTTCTCCTGTCTCATTCGTAGCGTTCCCGTTTTCCAAAAAGTTCCTGTCTTCTGCCATCTCCGAAATGAGCTCTTCTCTCGTTATGTTGGTTTCCACGAAATCCCTGCAGATGTCCCAGACATACGCGCCGGGAATGAAAGATGCGTTGGATTCGTTATACGCCGCCAAGTTCTCGGCCTTGTATTCGAGAAAAGTCCTGTTGCATTCAAAAATCTCCAGGTTTTCCACTTCAAAATTCTGGGCGTATTCAGTATCGCTGGATTTTATTATTGCCGCATAGCTGCCGGGAACAAAGCCTATTATGCGCAGCTCGTATTCCCCTTTTTCATCGGTCTGGAAAAATATGTTGTCCTTCGGGGTGATGGACTTGTTTTCAGGGTTCAGAAGGATGAGACTGAAATTCATCAATGGCGGGCCTTTTATCTGGAGTATTATCAGCTTTTCCGGATAATCCTTGGTAACGGACATCTCGAACAGGTTCGCTGAAGTGCCCCCGCCAGAATTGGCGCTTGTTGTTGCGGTCAAAAATATAGCGGCTGCAAAGAAAAGCATAAGCGGAAAAATGAGGCCTATGGCGTTAAGGCCGCATGATGATTTTCTGTTTTTCGGCTTCGGCCATCTGTAACCATTCTTTGTTTTTGGATAGTGGAGTTTCGCCTTTCCTACCTCCCTTACGGTTATCTTCCCTGTTGCCTCCAGGATGGCAAGATATTTGGAGGCGGTCATCCTGTTTATTTCGAGGGCATTGGCCACCTCCTCTATGGTCAGGCCGTAATCATCCCTGACGAGAAGCTTCAGTATCTTTTCTTCTATCCCCCTCTCACCCATCGCAAACCCTTGGATAACTATTCTAAGTTTGATATATATAGCTTGCTAATTATTATTGATTATCATTGATGATTATTAATTCGCAGAAATTTTGCGGAATTGCCATGGGCCGTGGATGCGTGCAGGCAAGGCGGAATGCTGCCGTCAGTATTTATACGTGAAAGTGGATGTCGGTGTGAAGCGCGGATTTTCAGAATTTTTTCCTTTTCAGATATTCCGCCACCTGCTTTGCAAAAGTGTCAAAATCCTTGACATCCCTCTGAAGATGCTCATATAGTTCTTCTATTTGTATGCTTCCGTACCTGTGGACAAGTATGTTCCTGAAGCCTGCGGCGGGAGCAAACTTCTTGGCAAATCCGGAATCTATTACCTTATTCTCGCCGAGGATTTCTATGACTTCTCTGTATGTCTCCGGTTTTTTGAATCCTTGTCTGGCTATTATCATCTCGCCTGTCTCAACCACTATTTCAATGGCAAGCTGCATGTATCTTTCCACGGCCCCCCTGAGCGTCATGTCGCTTTTCAGCTGCCTTATAGTGGACTTTTGATAGTCTTTCAGCATCTGCACGTATCTCTCCATTTCCCTGAGCTTTGCCGCAATCTCCCCGTTCACAGAATCCCCTTTCTTGAAATCCTTTCCAATGTAATATTGGCGTGCATATCTTCATAATATTTCCTGTCCAAGTAGTCGCACATTATGCGCGCCTCAAAAGCCATCCTGCTCCTATCCGACTTGAGCACCTTGCCGTGTTTTATTATGTTATTCTTCATGAGCAGACTTGCTTCGTTCATTATTACCAAGTCAAAGTTGTCGCTTCTCATGATGGATGATATGCCGTTTATAAGAAACATTTTCTTATCCCTGATATCTCTTTTGCTCAGGTTCTCTTCCAAAAAAACGGCAAAATCGAAATCGCTCAGCGGGCCTTGCCTGCCTTCCGCAACGGAGCCGAATATGTACGCAACCCTGACAAAATCCTGCTTCCCAAGGAATTTCTTCACCTCTTCCAGCCTCTTTTTCATCTCCATGTTAACTTTTTCGTTCATTGTGTTATAAAGACTTGCATGCGCACGCCCAGAATGTCGCAATGGCCCGTTGGTGCGTGTGGCGGCGAGGTGGAATGCGTGGGATGCATGCCGGCAACCCCAGCCGAGCGAGAGATATTCTAGCTGATTTAAAGATGGCGGGCCGGAGCGAATTTTACTACCGCGTTTCCGGCTCTATTTTCGCTTCAGGATCAGCTATTTAAATAACTGCCGTCCAATATTCTGATTACTATGCCGAAGGAGAAGGTAAGCGTCATGGTCGAAGGAGGCAAGGCAACGGCAGCGCCTCCGCTGGGACCTGCCCTGGGTCCGTTAGGCGTACCGATAAAGAAGATAATAGACGAGATAAACGCCAAGACCAGGGACCTGCAGGGCATGCAGGTTCCGGTGACGGTCATAGTCGATACCGCGACCAAGAATTTCGAAATCAGGGTCGGCACGCCGCCGGTGAGCGCGCTCATAAAAAAGGAGCTCGGCCTCGAGAAGGGATCGAGCGAGTCGGGAAAGGTCAGAACAGGCGACCTTACCGAGGAGCAGGCCACGAAAATCGCCTCGGCAAAATTCGGCTCCACTGGCGAGAGATACGTAAACCAGGTGAAAGGGTCGGCAAGGAGCATGGGCGTCACCATCGGCCAGGGAGCGCTGACCGAAGCCGAACTTAAGGCGCTCAAGGAGTCGCAGAAGAGGGCGGCCGAAGCGAAAGTTGCGGCTGCCGCGCCCGCAGCGGCGCCGGCCGGGGGGGAAGCTCCGGCAGTTGCGGCGCCTGCACCGAAGAAGGAAGAGAAAGCCAAAGAGGAAAAGAAGAGAAAGGTCAGGAAGGGCAGGTAAAGTTTTCCCTCTAAGAATTTTCAAAATAATTGCATTTTTAATGATCAGTCATTTCTATCTTTTCCGCGAGGCCCTTCTTTATGAGAAGGTCGGCATTCGGTTCAGGCAGCGTCGCGATGTCGCCCTTGCTGAACGGCCCGTAATGCTTCATGTTGATGCCCACGAATTTGTGGACAGGCTCCAGTATGGCGACCAAGGCCAGGTTCTCTTCCTTCTTTTCCATCCTGCCCTCGCGTTCTTTCTGGAAGGCGTTGAGGCATTCCACGACCCTTTCGAATAATTTCCTTTCCTCATCGGTCATGTTCTCGGGCACGACTCCTGAATCGATGAAGCCGTGCGCCGCGTTCAGGATTTTTCTTTCGCGGCGCTCAAATATCGTTTTAAGGCGGCGTTTGACCGATTCCAGCGCCCATTGTTCGCTTTCGTCCCTGGACATCCTCGCCTTGTTTTCCATGTAGCCCCTGGCTTCCTCCAGGAAACCGTCGGGAAGCTTTGAAAGGCCGGCCAAATTCCTCTCTTCTTCGGCGATCTTCCGTATCGTCTCGTCCGTGAGCATGATTAATGGTTGGATAAGGGAAATATAAAAATAAAAGGGCACTAAAGAGCACTGCGCCAAACCTCTTATAAAGCCGCGCAGGATAATAAATCATCAGCTATGATTCGAAGTGATTCCCATGGCGATAAGACAGCCCATAATCTCAGTGCTGGGTCACGTCGACTCGGGGAAGACGACCCTGCTCGACCGCATCAGGGGAAGCGCCGTCGCGCCGGGCGAGGCTGGCGGCATCACGCAGCACATCGGGGCGAGCGAGGTCCCGATAGAAAACATAAGGAACATATGCGGGAACCTGCTGGAAAAGATGCAAGTCAGCGTTAAAATACCGGGCCTCCTTTTCATAGACACGCCGGGGCATGAAGCATTCACGACCCTGCGAAAACGCGGGGGTTCAATTGCGGATCTCGCGATACTGATAATCGACATAAATGAGGGTGTCGAGAAGCAGACCGAAGAAAGCCTCACGTTTCTCAAGGAGTTTAAGACTCCCTTCGTCGTCGTCGCCACGAAAATAGACAGGATTCTCGGCTGGAGGCCGCAGGAAAACGCGTGCTTCATCCCCAGTTTCGCGGCGCAGGACGCGCGTGCGCAGGACGAGCTGGAAGAGAAGCTGTACGGGATCGTCGGCCAGCTCGGCGAGCGCGGCATAAAATCCGAGCGTTATGACAGGGTCGAAGACTTCTCGAAACAGGTTTGCATCATACCAGTTTCATCGGTGACGGGCGAAGGCATTCCCGACCTTCTCATGCTTCTCGCCGGCCTGGCGCAGAAATACCTTGAAAAGAGGCTGGAGATTTCCGGAGGCATGGGGAGAGGGACGATCCTCGAGGTGCGGGAATTCAGGGGCATGGGAACCACCATAGACGTCATACTTTACGACGGCCTGGCGAGCAGGGGCGATACGCTTGTGATCGGAGGGAAAGAAATAACCGTCACGAAAGTCAAGGCGCTGCTCAAGCCCGCGCCCCTCAAGGAAATGCGCGTCGAGCGCGTATTTCAGCCCATCGATAGCGCTTCCGCGGCCTGCGGCGTCAAGATATCCTCGCCGGATCTCGAAAGCGTCATTGCCGGCTCGCCCGTGAGATTCGTGAGCGACGAGAGAAACGTGGACGAAGCGAAAGCCGAAATAGCGAAGGAGATAGAGGAAGTCGAAATCGAGACTGAGCACGATGGCGCGATTCTCAGGGCCGACACTCTCGGTTCCCTGGATGGCCTCATCAAGGTCCTGAAGGAGATTAACATTCCCATAAGGAAGGCGAAGGTCGGGAACATCGTCAGGTCGGACGTCATGGAGAGCTCGGGCATGAAAAAGCCCGTGATATTCGCGTTCAACGTCGACGTCCTTCCGGATGCCGAGGAAACTGCAAAGAAGCTTGGCGTGGAGATTTTCAGGTCCGACATCATTTACAAGCTGGTGGAGGATTACCAGCAATGGGAAGCGAGCATGAAGAAGAGCGCGGAAGCCAGAATGATTGAAAGCGTCACCCACCCTGGGCGCATGAAGATCCTCCGCGGCTACGTTTTCCGACAGTCGAAGCCCGCGATTTTCGGCGTCGAGATCGAGGCCGGTATCATAAAGCCCGGCTACAAGCTAAAAAAAGACGGCGAAGTCATAGGGGAAATAAAGGAGCTTCAGGCCGAAGGCGAGAACATCGGAGAAGCGAAAGCCGGGGAGAAAGTAGCGGTTTCGATGGACGGCGTGACCATCGGGAGGCAGATAAGCGAGGGCGACACGCTGGAGAACGCGCTTAACGAAAGGGACATCGAAATTCTCAACAGGATCAAGCACAAACTGTCCGAGGACGAGCGCAGGCTGCTCGAGGAAATTGAAAACGGGTGATGACATCAACATAAGAGACTTCGAACTGGAAAGATATTTTGCGAGGTACGAGTTTGCCGTGAAATATATCATGAGCGCCTCCGACTGCGAAAGCCTGCCGATGAACGAATTGCTGCGGATGGCTGATCCTGAAACGCTGGACTTATGGAAAAATCTTAAACTGGGGTATACGGAATCGCAGGGCCACCCGTTGCTGAGGAAGGAAATATCCAGACTTTACGATTCGATTAAAACTGAAGAAATCCTTACCCTTGCCCCCGAAGAAGGGATTTTCATAGCAATGAACTGCGTGCTGAAACGAGGAGACCACGCAGTCGTCACGTTCCCCGCGTACCAGTCATTGTACGAGCTCGCGAATTCGCTCGGATGCAAAATAACCAGATGGTCTTCCAGCCTTGAAAATGGCTGGGAACTCGACTTGAATTTTCTCGAGAACAGCATAAGAAAGGAAACGAGAATTATTATCGTAAACTTCCCGCAAAACCCGATGGGTTACATGCCCAGCAGGAAAAAATTCATGGATATCGTAAAAATTGCCAGGGACCACGATTTGTTCCTTTTTTCCGACGAGATGTACAGGATGCTGGAATACGGAAGCGAAAGGCTGCCTCCGGCATGCGACGTGCATGAAAAGGCGATTTCGCTTTCCGGCCTTTCCAAAGCGTTTTCCCTGCCGGGCCTTAGGATGGGATGGCTGGCCACAAAGGATGGATCGTTGTTCAAAAAAATCGCCTCCTTCAAGGATTACACGACCATCTGCGGCAGCGCGCCGACCGAAATCCTCGCCATCATGGCGCTGAGGGCGAAGAATGAGATCTTAAGCAGAAACCTGGAAATAATAAAAAGGAACATCGGACTGACGGAAGAGTTCTTCTCAAGGCATGGCGAGTTGTTTTCGTGGGTGAAGCCAAACGGGGGTTCTGTGGCTTTCCCGCTGTTGAAATCAAAAACCGGGGTTGACAAATTCTGCGAAGACGTCCTGAAAAAGGAAAACATGATGATACTTCCCGGAAGCGTATTCGATTTCCCGGGAAACCATTTCAGAATAGGCCTTGGCAGGGAAAATTTCCCCGCTTGTCTGAAGATACTCGAAAAATACGTGAAGAGCTCAAAATTGAAACGGATTTAAATCCGGCCGAGCTAATTGATAGGTATTGATAATCGATTGATGATCATGCAAGAATACGAAAAATTCCTGGACATGGCGATGGAAAAGCTGCCGAAAAAATCCGAAGGCAGCGACCGCTTCCAGATGCCGAGGGCGAACATCCAACCGGCGGGCGCAAAAACCGTAATCATAAATTTCACCGACATCGCCGGCGTCTTCCGCCGCGAGCCCGACCACCTGCAGAAATTCATACTCAAAGAGCTAGCGACTTCGGGCGAGATGCAGGGCGGCAGGCTTGTCGTGCAGGGCAGGTTCAGGCCCGAGGTCGTCGACAAGAAAATCGAGCTTTATGCGAAGGAATACGTCCTCTGCCCGGGCTGCAACAGGCCTGACACGAAGTTCGTCAGGGAAGACCGCTTCCTGTTTCTCAAGTGCGAGGCGTGCGGCTCAAGGCACACGATAAAGAAACTGTGAACGGAAGAGAACGTACTGCTTTCAGTTTTTAATCCTTTGTTATTAAAGCCGCAGAGGCTATTACAGTTTTTCAACAACCGCGTTTATCCCGTCGCTTGAAATTCTTACCCTGCCAGCATCCGATTCAAATAAATCATTGCCAAAAATCGTGACAGGCACAGATTGAATCAGATTCGTCCTGTTGTGAATCATGCCAGCGCGCATATCGTCGCTAACGACAACAACCGTTGGCTTTAGCAGATTTAAAAAGAGCTGTCCGTCCTCGTAGGAATATGATGGCATTGCCAGGCAAACGTCTCCCTTGTATTCTTGCCTTGCCCTTTCTGTCGCCTCTGATTGGTATACAAGTGTTGAGAGGGAAATCTTGGCTAAATCGTCTATGTTCCTCATTCTACTTCCTGACTCGAATGCGTTCTTAGCCAAAAGCATGTGACGGGAACTTCTGGAATGAAGAGGGTTGACGGGATCAATAAATTCATCAAAATCATGAGATCGTAAATCGTGTGCGCCTTTAATTCTGACCACCGGCAACTCCAAGTCCCTGCATATTCCGAACGCCACGTCAGCGTTTGCCTTTGCCTTGTCCAGCCTGAAATCGCCCTTCCTTTTTGGCATGAAAGGCTTCAGTTGATACAGGACAAGCTCCTTTGATGCTCTATCCGGTCCATACTCGCCCTGGCACGACCAATCGTCTCCAAAAATATTAAGTGGTTCGAAAAGCCGGCGTGCAAGGTCCATCAATTGGCGATGGTTTTCGGTCTTTCCGGCCACGAGTCCACTCTCGTCATATCTCGCGTAAAAATTTTTGTCGCCGCCCCTTAATGTTGCGAACGAATTCAGCCTGTGAAGCTCCGACATGTTGCTTTGTGTATCTCTATATTTCTCGCCGCCACAAGACGAAAATGAACGTTCCCTGAATATTTTTTCAGAGTCATTGTCTTCGAAATAATCGACCATTGTCATTCGCTGGTTCGGGTGCTCCGTGACCATGCCGAAGCTTCCTGCCCACATCGGCTGGACAATAACAGGAATCACCTTTTCCGGCTCCAGTTCGTTTGCACCCACAAAGCTAAAATATGCCCCTGTTGGTTTTCTCACGGCGTGGATTCTTTCACCGATTTGCGAGCAATTCACGAACCTTTCGGAATCAGTCATTCCGGCGGTTCCCGGAAGGAGCTCGTATCTGGACGACGCCCTCACGACGAAATATTCCGCGTTGGATGCCCTGCACGCCTGCACCTGCGCTTCCGCCGGGTCTGCGTCGGGACTGACCTTGACATACGGATGGATCGGCACATCATTGTGTTGTCCCCTTATGGCATCAAAAACGACTGCCTTTGCGCCATACTTCGCCAGTTCTTTACCATCCAAGCCGAAGGTGAAATCCATGTTTTACGTATTTTTGAAAGCTTTAAATTCCTAGACTGAGCCTGAAAATTGTCAAAAGTGGTGCACTTATTCATCTTCTCGCGATAATGAATCCGGTCGTCATGCCGCCCATCTCAGGTATTTTGATGCAGTCGCAGAACGTGTCGCTGGTCGAGGAGCATATCTCCGCGTTTTTCATCATCTCGTCGTTCGAAACGTTCGAGGCTTCCATGCCCTTCGGAATGGTTATCGAGATTATGTAACCGCTCCCTTCGTAATCCGTTTTGTACATGAGCATTACGCTCCGCCCGGTCGCGGCCTCTATTATTCCCTTAAGCATGTCGTCGCTGTAGGTGTTCTCGCCGCCCACGACGCTTACCCCTTGCTTCATCAGGATTCGCACGGTCGCCACGCATCCTTCGGGAAGCGGGCCGCCTCCTGTGAGCGACTTGAACTGCTCATCGCTCATGCCCAGCATTGAGGCCACGCCTTCGGTTACGCTGGGAAAGCCGCTGAAATTCAATACGGAGAATATCACGACGGCAACTATTATGGCAGCGCCGGCTATGACGTAGGGGTCGCGCAGTCTGCCGCCGCGCTCTATTTTTTTGACCTCCCCGGTGTATGCGCCCAGCGTCACGACCGCCTTCCTGCCGCCTTTTTCAAGCAGGATTTCCCAGTCCGCGTCCTTCAGGCCCGCCTGCTCCGCAGAGAATCCTGGAAGCAGGGATTCAGCGGTTTTCCTGGCCTCGCCCTCCTTCAGCGTCGGTGTCTTCTGCCCGAGAAGAACGCCTTCGAGCAGCCTGACCCTTTCCTCCAGCTTCTTTATGGTCTTCCTTTCGCCCTCCGTTTCCCCGCGCGTTATCATGTAAAAGGCGAGGCCCACCAGCGCAGCGCCTATCAGGCCGCCGACGAAGAGGTCCAGCTGGAGCATCTGGAAAATCGTCCCGTCGAAGAAAAACATGAACTTCCTCATGGCCGCGCCGGCCAAGACGCAAAGGAATCCAACGCCAAGCTTTGCGGCTATTTTTGCCGCGAGCGGGATTCGTTTTTTCATGCCGCGGAAGGCGAAGGAGCCGAAAATCCACGAGAGGACAAAAAATACGAGTATCTGCGCTATCGACAACAGCTGCGGAAGAACGTCGATTATGCCGGCAAACGAAGGAGAAGGCATGAATAATATTTGCAGGAAGCCGCTATAAATTGGAAACGCTGAAAAATCCCGATTCGCAGATTTTGAGGATCTTGTCTTCCTCGGGCATGTTCATCGAAAAGATTTTCTTGAGGTCCCTGAGGACTTCCTTGTACGTCTTCCTGTCAACCGAATTGCTGTCCCTTAGTTCCCATTCGTCATCCGTCCTGTGATAAAGGAAAAATACCTGTCCGTCGGTCGTTATTTTATGGACCTTCCCCTCGAAAAGGGTTTCCCTCATGTTTAAACATATGTTTAAACATTTTTAAAGCGGGATTGTTCCAAGCTGAACGCCAGCCAAGAAAAACGAACGCGAAACGACCGGGAAATAAGCTTTTAAATATGCTCGGTCACTATAATCACAAGAACAAGACAGTGCCTCGCAGGCAGCTAGCTTGTATCGGGCAAATCAGCTTGTTCTAAAAATCAATTAATGTGATGTTATGCCAAAGACGAAAAAAACCGGAGCCGCGAAGAAAGCGGTGGGATGGGTCGACTACAGGCCGAAAGAGGTCGAAGACCTTGTCATCAAGTATGCGAAGCAGGGCATGCAGAGCGCGCAGATAGGTTTGGTCCTGCGCGACCAGTACGGCATACCCTCGGTCCTGACCGTGGCGGACAAAACGATAATCCAGATCATGAGGGAGAACAATCTCCAGACGAAACTTCCGGAAGACCTTCTGAACCTATTGAAAGGGGTCGTGGAGCTTCGCGTCCATCTCGAGCGCAACAAGAAGGACTACCAGTCCTACAGGGGGCTGGAACTAGCCGAATCGAAGATCAGGAAGCTCGCGAAGTACTACAAGAAGAAGGGACTAATTCCCGGGAACTGGAAATACGACGCAGAGCAGGCGAAGCTGCTGATACGATAAAGGCTAGCAAATAATTTCCAGGGAAGTGCAGGCAGGCGGTTTTGTTTTTTCCGCTTGCGTTTTTGTTTTTATTGGATAGGATTCGAAACAGAGAGACTTGGGGCTTGCCGCCAAACGAGAATCAGCGGCATTAAATTGCGGTGGCTTAGAGCGGGATTATATCTCTTATATCTTCACGGCGCAGCGGAAAATTTCTTTTTCCGTCATTGACCCAGACACCCTCGTCGCTTGCTGGTATATGAGTAATTGCATAATCGGTGTCTGGTTTCGCGTAAGACCAGCGATGTCCTGCCAATTCTGATTTTGGATTTAGCTGAACAGGACATCCGGGCTTTAGTATTAAAATTAAGTGTTCGGGGGGCAATGAAAATTCCTTATCGCCACAAGTGACTTGAACGTCCACGTGATTGCCGCCCGGATGGCCGCTTAAATTATTTATGCCAACTACGTGGTAATCAGCATCTTTCGGCAACCAAGGGAATTTTTTTCAGCGATGAATACGGAGCTAGCCGAACAGTATCATATGGCGTTAATCTTTGGGCTACTTCTGGTCTTAGTCTTACGGCCATGTACATATCGTTTATTCAGCAGCAAATTTTAAAAAGGCTAAAGGCTCGTTATCGTTGAACTCCGAAAAATCGATTATCCAAGGAAACGTCTCAGATGCGCCGCCCTGAGTATGTGCTCGCCCATGTGGTTCGTTTTGTTTTCCGCGAGCATGGTATTGATGTGGTCCGTCAGCTTCCTGTGCTCCTCGTTCGTCTCGAAACCGGGCAGGAACTCCCTCACCTTCGCCTCCACGCCTTTCGGAAGGAACGGGGTGTCTGGATTAAAGTAGCAGATGGCACCCTTCATGTCTTCTTCAAAGTGGACGAAAGCCTCGGCCACGAACTCTATGTCCTTGTCGCCGAGCGCGTTCAGCCCGAGAATCTCCGGCGGCAGGCCGACCGAGTAAAGGGCGGACGTGAACGGTATCGCCCTCGGCAGGCTGATTTTCTCCACCTCGCGCGAGTAGCCGAAAAGGCCTATGTGCAGCTTTCGCTTCCTCCGGCTCGGCACGTGCTTCGAAACGCTGTTTATGGTGTGCGCGAGCCCGACGACCTGCTTCCTGTATTCGGCCGAGTATCTTTTGATTATATCGAGGCATCGCTCCTCGTCGACTGTTTGGGGCGTTCTCGCCTTCCTTTCGCGAAGCTTGCTTATTGCTTCCGTGGCCTCCCTCGAAGGATAGTCGTACTTGAACGCGGACTGTATCGTGAACGTCTGAACGCTCGGATATTCTTCGGCGACGCGTTCGGCGTTAGGCGGCGTGAGATTCCCGCGGAATGGAGCCGAGCCGACACCGATGATGGGAGGAATGGGAATCCCGCTCTCTTCGGAAAGCGAATGCAATCGCTGGAGCGCGATCTTGTTCAGCAGGACGGCCCCGACCAGGCCGTAGTTGACGGCCGGGTCCGAGCGCGCGAGGAAGACGCGTTGATAAGCGAGTTCTTTCCCCTTCATGTATTCCCTCGTCATGGCCGCCGCGTCGAGCATGTGCGGCATGTCCTCGAACAGCGGAATGACATTTATCTTTTCCGGCCTGAACTCGCCTATCCATTCGCTTATCGTAATGTCGCCGTTCGAGAAGGGCTTGTGCTGCTTGCCTATCACGAAATCGCGGTAATAATGGTAAATCCTGTCAATGCATTTCGCCGATGACGTCATCGGCAGGATGACCTCAAATATCGGAGGCGTATTGTCGCGGTAGAAGAGATTCGCAGCGTCGTACGACCTTGGAATGCTCTCCAGCGTCTCGATTACGATCTTCGCCTCCGCCCTCTCGATGGTCGGGTTCGGTACGCGAAGCGTTATGAACAAATCGCGTCCAAGCTTCTTCTGCCTGAAGAACGGTTCATACTTCGAAAGCAGTTTCTTGACGAGATAGTTGTCGACTTCCTTGCCCTCGCAGTCCCACATCTGCTCGTCGCAGCCCAGATGCGAAAAAGCGTAATATGCTTCCTGCACCTCGTCCTCGCCGCCCAACTCCGTGTTCTGGGCAAAGAACGGCGAGTTGACGTTGTCCGGGTGCTGCGTGCTCATGCAGCGGGGGATTTTGTGCTTCTGGTCGTCAGCCATAATTCATCTCTTTCAAAACTTTCAAAAATCAATTTTTGTGTCCAGAATATTTTTACAGGATTTATTATATAAACGGATAGGATGAAAGGAGGGGTTGTTCGGCGGAGAAAAAAGATTGCTACACTCTGAACACGAATCGCAAAAAGAAAGTTATTAAATTGCTTATTCAAATTTCCTATAGTATGAAAATATTGGCATTTTCAGACTGGAGAATACAAAATATTGAAAAACTTATTGAATATGTTAAAGATTTGGACCCGAAACCAGATATCATTGTCTATGCTGGAGATGATATAGTAAGGTTCAACAAAATTTCAAACAAAAAGTTAGCAAAGCCGCTTGCGAAAATTTATTTGGATAATTCCCCTAGTAAAAACTATTTTGAAGAGCTTGCTAAATATTCGAACCACGGTTTAGTCGCCGTTGCAGGCAATGACGATTTATCATTTTCTGCCACAGCAATATCTGGAAAAGGCGTATATGACATCTTCAGGAAACCCTTAGTCATTAGCAATTATGTATTCATAGGGATAGAAGGCGCTACCAAACCACCAGGACTTCTTTTGCATTCAGAAAAGGAAATTTTTGATAAATTGAAATCTGCTTTAAAGAATTTCCCAAACAAAGAAATTATTATAGTATCTCACCCCCCGCCACTTAACATCCTTGATGTGGGTATAAGGTTTGGAATAAACCATATCGGCTCCGCATCGTTGAGGAAATTCCTTGATGAAAATTATAACAAAATAAAAATTATATTTTGTGGTCATGTTCATTCCCAAGGGGGTAAAGAGGTTGTCCATAAGGGTGTGACTGTCATCAACTGTGCTTCGCACGATAACGAAGGGGAACCAGGGAAAGTGTGTCTGGTAAATTGCACAAAGGACATCGAAACTGATTGGAACTTAATTTATGAATGGGGACCCATTAAGAAAGAAATCAGCGAACTGATGGAAGTTCCACTGGTTGGTTATTCAAGAGCAAGTGCCTTAGTTGATATGGGTATAAAGAGCGTGGAACAACTTGCAAAATTTGACAAGGAATGTGATACATCAGAGCATCCGTGCTTTAACCAGGACACATTCGACCTGATTAGAAACTATGCAAAGGCGATTGAATCGAATAGACCAATTGTAACCGGTAGGCATCCTTTTTTCGATAATTCAAAAAAGGTTTATTTTTTTGATGCAGAATACAACCCAGTTGGCACTAAAAATGGCCCATATGGCATATTCTTATTGGGGATAATGGACAACGAAGGCAATGCCAAACAATATTTTTTAAATGGCCCAGAAGATGAAAAGGCCATGTTGACCGAATTTAGAAACTGGCTAATGAGAGAGAAGCCTATCTTGGTAGCATATTCTTCAACCAGTGCCGATAAACCCCAGCTTATCAGTACATTTGAGAGATTTGGCATACCTACCACTGAATTGAGCAATTCATTTTTTGATTTATACTATGAATGCATCAATACTCAGAGAACCGACAAACAGTTCATATTTCTTCCGATGGAAGGTTCGATGGGCGTCAAGGAAGTTTCTGTCCTTTTGGGTTACAAAGAACCTAAAAATATGGAAATTACAAATGGTTTACAGGCGTTGATTGAATATGAACAATTTCTTGAAACAAAAAATATTAAAATCAAAAAAGAGTTGCTCCGATATAATAGGGTAGATTTAGAAAGAACAAGATTTATTTTCAACATTATAGATAAACTTATGAAAAATTTTTAGGTACAATCTTCTGCATATGTAGCATATTTTATGTAAGATTTGTTTTATTTTACGTATAATTTGGATCCTATTACTGCTACAACTGCCCCCGCTAATACATAATACCAATACAGTACATTTTGTATTGGATAACCGATTATACCAGCGACTACAAGGGCAAGACCTATAGTTTCAAGCCATCTACCATATATTTCTTTTTTTGAAGCCATTAGAAAATTTTAATTATTAGTTATTTATTTTTATGTATTACAATTTTTCGCTAAGACAGCCTAGGATGAACTAATTTTCTTGTAGTTCTCCCTCACGTACTCCTCCAGCTTGTCCAGCGCCTCACCGAGGACGCCGAGTGGCGGGAGGAAGACGATGGACGTCAGGTTAGTCTTCATGTAGCAAGCTGCAGGAGGCTATGCGACAAGCAACTTGTCCATCTCTTTTGCGAATTCTTTTGACCGCTGCAACGAGGTTCTGGCTTTCGACTGCTTCTCGGTTTCTATTGTCCTGTACTGGATCAGCCTTCTCTTGTTCCTCTCGAATTCGAGCGATTCGATAAGCGAGTCCGCCCTCATTCCCGCGAGATTTAGCGCCTCTTCCCTTGTCTGCTCGTATTCTTCGATTAGCGACTCTTTCAGCTTTCCCCTGACGTAGACAATCATCGCATCCGAGGTTACCTTGTGGACGATCTTCTCTCCGACTTTGTATCCGGATTTCAGGAGCGCAGCGTTCGCATAATAATACATCGCGTAATATGAGCAAACAATGACCCATAAATCCGAGAGATTCTTTTGATGGATTTCTTCCGCCACCCTCAGGCTCTCTTTTGCGTTTCTAAGAAAAATATTCATTATCTGTTCATTCATAATAGTCTTCCTGAGCAGGCCTTCACTCAGATAGGATCTGACGTTATCTTCCGCTTCCTTTATCCTCTTTTCATCGAGCATCTAGAATCACGTTTTCTGTGCGTTTGACAGCAGCCTATAATATTCTTCTTTTCCTATAAGGATAATGTTATTCTTCAAAGCTTCGCTTACGACCGTGAATTCCTTGCTTTTTACCATCTGAATGAATTCATCGCAGCTTAATGTTGTCAGATGGATTTTGTTGGGCAGCAGGGAGATGGCTGACTTTATCTCTTTCTCATCTCCATCTATTGTCAAAATGTCAATATCAGAATGCTTGTTTGCCGTTCCTTTTGCATAAGAGCCGAACACCAGTGCAACAAAAACGAAGTTGAGCTCCGCCAGCCTGTTATGAATCACAAGGAAATCCTTGTTCCTTTTGAATAGTTCCTCTCTCCTATAAAACTCCGCTTCATAAACTTTGTTGTTGAATTTATTATTGAATTTGTATGTAAATTCAGAAATTTTTGAATTGCCTACTCTCGTTATTTTGAGCAGGCCTTCCTTCTCCAGCACCGCAACCCTTTCGTAAGCTATCCGGTAGTTGATTTTCAGCGTTTCGGCTATCTTTCTTATGGTAAACTTGTCTTCTTTCCTGTCCAGCAACAACTTCAATATCTTGATATCGCTATTCATATTATTACCTTTTGTAATAATATTATTACAAATAGTAATATATAAAATGTTTAGTTTAGAGGTGTTTAAGGTAGAAGATACTCCTTCAATTTATTTTTGATTTTGCGAGAAGTTATCTGTAATTCTCCCTGACGTACTCCTCCAGCTTGTCCAGTGCTTCGCCGAGCACGTCGAGCGGCGGGAGGAAGACGATTCTGAAGTGGTCCGGCCGCTCATAACCGAAGCCGGTCCCGAAGACCGCGAGGATTTGTTTCTTGTAGAGAAGGTCCATGATGAATTTTTTATCGTCGTTCACGCCGGGCAGCTCGAATTTCGGGAAGGCGTAGAACGCGCCTTTCGGCTTGGCGCACGACAGGCCGTCGATCTCGTTAAGCCGCTTGTAGATTAGGTCGCGGCGCTTTTGCAGCTTCGCGTTCATTTCGGGAATATGGTTTTGCGGCCCCTCGAGAGCGGGCTTGATCGCGTACTGCAGCGGGTGCGGCGCGGAAAGCCTCGCTCGGGCGAGCCTGAAGAGCGTCTCCTTGTAGTCTTTCGTCGCTTCCTCCGGGCCGCTCACGATTATCCAGCCGATCCTCCATCCGGGCACGAGGTAATTCTTGGAGAGGCCGCTGAATGTCAGAATGGGCAGGTCGGGCGCGAGGCTCGCGGTCGAATGATGCTTCTCGCCGTCGAATAAAATCTTGTTGTATATCTCGTCCGAGAAAATGACTAGGTCGTGCTCGTTGGCGATGCCGATAATTTCCTGGAGCGTTTTTTTCGAATACAGGGCGCCCGTCGGGTTGTTCGGGTTTATGAGAATTATTCCCCTGGTTTTGGGGTTTATCCGCTTCTTTATGTCGTCGACGTCCGGCTGCCAGCCGTTCGCTTCGTCTGTCTTGTACTGGTTGAGGACCGCGCCGAGCTTGTGCACGACGGCAGAGTAGACCGGGTATCCGGGGCTCGGGGTCAGGATGTTCTCGCCCGCGTTCACGAGCGACGCCATGGCGATGTCGATGCCCTCGCTCACGCCTATGGTCATGAGCACGTCGCTGGAAGCGACGTTTTTTATGCCGTCCTTGGCGGCTTCCTTCGCGATGGCGTCTCTCGCTTCATCGATTCCTGCCGAATCCGCGTAGCCGTTGAGGTTCGCCTCCATCGCCTTCTCCGCGGCCTTGACTATGTGGGCGGGCGTTACGAAGTCGTAGACGTTCGGGTCGCCGATGTTCAGGTTAAGGATTTTCTTCCCCTGCGCCTTGAGCTTGTTCGCTTCCACGACGACGTCGCGGATGGCGTAGGTGATGTTCTTCGTCCTCTCGGCCGGGATTATTTTTTTCATGGTAATATGTCTAATAACTTTCATTATTTTAAATATTTTGCCAGTGGTCCTTCAAAAACGAAATTCATCTTTTGGTTGAGCGGGTCACTTGCACTTGCCAAAGTCTGCCTGTTTGAATACGGAGGTTGCGCCTGTGCCGAAATCCCGCAGCTCGATTTTCGTATTTATCTCCTTTCCCGCTACCGTAGTGTTTATTTCGCTCTTCACCATCACGAAAGGCACCTGGCTGCTGTACCAGTATTCTCCGCTCATGCCGGACGTATTAACTTTGTACTTGTTGACGTTCACGGTCTTTCCCGCGGGCGTTGTGTATGTGCCTGTTCCCAGCGCAGTAACGCCAGCACCGCCTTTTGCATAGGGGTCTGCTGTCGCCGGCAAATTTTGCGGCTCCGTATTAATCGGATTGCACAGCACAATCTGTCCTATTTTACTGAGCGAGTACATTCTGATTCCGGCAGCGCTTCTGTCCTTTCCCTTCTCCCAAAGTACGGCTGAGTTGCTTGTAGATATTTCGGTCTCTATGCCGGAAAATACCATGCCATCTATCGTTGCCTCTATGCTTTTGTACGTGAATTCGATGGGTTTAGCGCTCGTACTTGTCATCGCCACCTTGGACCATATGCCTAGCTGCAAACCTATCTGGGCTTCGGGAGGTGCCGTGGGGGGCTGACCTGTTTGCCCGGACCGGTTGTCTGTTGTCCCGCCTCCTGTTCCGGGAAGCTGCTGTACGCAACCGCTCACAAGAACCGAAACAAGCAGCAAGGCTGCCAATAGAATGTGTTTGGATTTCATGAACATAATTTTGAACAGAGGCTTATTAAGTATTTCAGAAAGCAAAACAGTAATTCCAATGGAAGCCAGGATTGAGCGAAGCGAATGACGATGGCTCCATTTTGGCTTATTCCGCAAGTTCCGCATCAGCGGAACATCCAGCGGAATCCTGAGCCTTTTGGGTAAAAGGCTTTATTCCCACACGTACTCGAAGCCAGCTTCGCCGAAGTTCTTTTCCCTCTTTTCGGTGAGCCTCCAAACCGTCATCAGCAAGAGACCCGTTATTATCCCGCCGACGTGGCCGAAATTCGCCACGCCCGGCTCGAGGCCCATGAAGCCGAAGAAGGTTTCCTCTATCAGAAGGAATACCAATGTCAGCGCCGCGGGCATGGGGAAGAAGCCAAGCATGTAAACCCAGGTCCTCGGGAATTTGAAGGCGTACGCGGCGATAACGCCGAACACCGCTCCCGACGCCCCTATCAGGCCTGCGCCGGAAACGCCAATGAACATTTCCATGATTGCCATGTAGAAAACCGCGGAACCGATGCCTGAAATCAGATAAAGGGCGATGAATCTTTTCTTTCCTGTTGCCTGCTCGAGCGGGAAGCCGAATATCGCAAACACCAGCATGTTCATCGCTATATGCATTGGGTATATGGTAACGCCGGCGGATGTCTCGGCGTAAGTCGCGTGCAGGAAGATGTACGTAAGGAACTGGTAAGCATGCCCGAAACTCATGGTTTTCGGCTCCAGCGAGAAGACGTCATCAACAAGGGGATACGTGATAAGCTGGAGGATCCACACTATAACGGTGATTATGATAATGTAAAACGTCAGCGATTCCGTGAAGGGGTAATCCCTTTTCAAAGCCATATTTTTACCTGCCCTTTAATTTATTTGGATTTTTTATTTTAACATAGACCTTGGCATAATAATCGCATACTTTGCTGAACTCGCATATCGCGCATCTGGGATTGCGCGTCCTGCATATCTCCTTCCCGAAATTCACGAAGCCGAGGTTGACGATGAAACGTTCGTTTTCCGGTACGAGTTTTTCGAGCGACGAGCGAATCTCCTCGTACTTCGCTTTTTCCCGCGCGAAGCCCAGCCGTTTCGAGCAGACTTCCACGTGCACGTCGACCGCTATCACCGGCTCGCCGTAGCCATACGAGAGAACGATGTCCGCGGTCTTCGGCCCGACGCCGTGCATGCTCATCAGCTCTTCACGCGTGCGAGGGAAAGAATTACTGTAGTCTGCCGCGAGGACTTTCGATATCTCGATTATCTTTTTCGCCTTCTGCCTGAACGGGCCGGAAGGCCGGATGAGCACCTCGAGTCTCTTTTGCCCCAGCCCCAGCATGTCCTCCGGCGTTTTGGCTGCGGAAAAAAGCCGCCCGCTGACGCTTTCGGTGGTTTCATCCCTTGACCTCTGCGAGAGCACGGTCGAGATGAGCAGCCGGAAGAGGTCGCTCCTCTTCTTCAGAACAGAAGTGTCGACCTCGCGGCCGTACCTTTTCTTAAGATAGGCGAGAATGACGCGCATCCTGCGCCTGTCCTCCTGGAGAGCTCTGCGTGACATACAATTAGTTATTTGTCGGGGGTTTTTAACTGGCAGAAAAAATCTATGATTGAAAGAATAGCGGTTCTAGATGGGACAGATAAACTTTTAAATATTTATTAATAACTAGTAAGTGATGATGCATGGTCTTAAAAATAGTCAGAAAAGGAGAACCGTCAAAAGATAACCCCGTTGAACTCGTTGGAGGCAAAGGCCATAATTTACTCAGACTTGTCGAACTGGAAAGGGACTTGGGTTTCGAAGTTCCCGGTTTTTGCGTGATTCCAGCAGGCTTTCCCTATGCAAATTCACGCCAGCTTCAGGAAGTTTACGGCAGCCTGAGGAAACCTCTTGCCGTCCGCTCCTCGGCGGCCCCCGAAGATTCGAGGGGGCATTCCTTTGCCGGCATGTTCAAATCGATGTTAAGAATTGGCAGCTACGATGCCTTCGAGCAGGGGATTCAGGAAGTGCTGAAAAGCGCAAGGGGGGAAAGAGCACTAGATTATGCCCGGAGGCATGGAATTCAAATTGATGACAGGATGGCGGTTATTGTGCAGGAAATGATTTCTCCTGAATTTTCTGGCGTTTCTTATTCGACTACAAACCCCAAAAACCCGAGAACAAAGGTTGAGTTCGTCAAAGGGCTCTCGGAAGGATTGATGTCAGGAGAAATCCAAGGGAATGTTGCAAGCTTTGACAGTGATTTCAATCTCGTCATGGAATATGGCTGCTCATTTCCCGGCTTGGAGAGAGTGGCGAAAGTCGCCAGAGGATTGGAAAGTGTTTGTGGTGAGAAAGTTGACGTCGAATTTGCTGTTTCAAACGACGGAACCCTTTATTTATTGCAATCGAGGCCGGTTACTGATCCGGCCTGGCCAGACGTTCAAATCCCAGATGTACATGCAGACAGGATTGTTTTTGAGGCGGACATCGTGAGAGGGGCGGGGGTTTTCAACGGCCCTGTTTTCGTGTTCAGAAGCGGGAAGGAATTGAGAAACTATTGTATGGCGAAAAACCTGGAATTCATGCCGGAATTCCATGAGCAAAACCGTAAAGCGCGTGAATTCAATGCGGGCGCCGAGAAAGGGTATACTCTGGTGACCGACAATCTGGAAGGCCACAATATTCTAATGATGAACGACGGGCTTTCCAATCTGAGGGCATTAGTCACGGTCGATTATGCATCAAGGTTTTCGCATCCGATAAATATCGTTTCCGAAACCGGGGCATTTTACATGGGCGCGGTGGGCAGAAAAGACCTGCTGGCCCGCATCGAGACCGGTGACAACATTTCCGCGGCTTGCGACCAGTCGAGAGGTGTCGTATATGACCTCAACAAGCCAGAAATTGAATTGAAAAAAGTGGATTTATCAGGGATTCCAGCGGTGGCATTTAAAGACGCTATCAGCATGCGCAATCCACATTACGAAGCTGTAGACAATCATTTTTTTCCAGACGGAACTGGAAAGGTTGGTGTTATTTTCCACGACTACAACGATGAGAACGGACGGCCTGACGTTGTTTTCTACACATTAGTCGCGGACGGCCGCGAAGTGGGACATGGAGAATACAACGCCGGGAAGGCAATTTATCAGCATCCGGATTTTTCTTCACTATTAAAGCAGTTGTTAATTGAGGCAACGGGAAAAATTAAACGATAAAACCGAATTTTGCAGCATCAGAAATCCCCCAGCCTTTTCTGCATCAGGATGACGCTTTTCCTCGCGTACTCGTAAACCGGGGTCTTGAGCTTCATGCTGATGTGCTCCAGCGCTTCTTTCAACGTTGCGAATTTCGAAGGAGGCTGGTTGAAGGCATTTCTCACGTTCTCGAGGCACTGCCACACGCCGACAGGAATCGTATAACCCTGGTGTATCTCCCTGAAAATCACGCATCTCGCCTGGCGTCCGAGACGCTCGAGACCTTCAGCGAGGCCGAGCCTGTTCGCATAGAAGCCGCCGCCCTGTTCCGAAGCGTAGCTGCTGCGGCCGGCGAAGGGCTCGTATTCCTCCGTGATTTCCGACGCCTTTAGTTGCTGCGCCCAGTACGAGCCCGGAGACCAGCACTCGAAGTTCTCATATTCCCAGCTGCCCGGCATGAGCAGTATTTCGTAATGGTTGTCCAGGTATTCGCTGGAATAGACCACGTATTCGTTCACGGAAGGATATTCCCTGATCTTTTCGAGAAGGCGGTTGGCCAGCATTGAATGCGTCGCCGTTATGCTCCAGCGCGTCGGGACGAGCTTTCGCTTTTCGCTCATCCCGAAAATGCCCGAGGAGAGGATGGTTATCAGCTTGTAGATGTCGACCCCGCCGCTGTAAAGGGCGAAGCTCGCTTCCGTGGTTTTGAGCTCGTCGGTGACGATTTTCTCGACCTTCCTTGGTACCTTGGGGTTGCCGACGACCTTGAACTTGTCTATCGTTCCCGACGGGCCCATCGGGTGGCTGATGTCCGAGAACTCAAAGGACATCCTGGGCACGTTCTTGAAAAGAATCTCGACGTCGGTCGGCTTCGCGGCGAGAGCGAGCTCCTGGTTCTGCTCTATGAATCTGGAGCGGGAAAAGACGCTCTCCCTGTACTGCGAGCGGAGGAGGAGGGAGCGGAACTGCAGAATCTCGCCGTACGGCCTGCCGAACCATGAGCCGGGAGAATCGACTATATCGATGTTGGTCGGGTCGATTGCGGCCATCGGCCCCACATAAACGTCCGGGTAGAAGTTGTGGCCGACGAATACGGAAGTCGACGGCCCGAAAAAATTCTTCTTGAGCGAGGCCTGTATCTGCGGCGCAAGACGGATTTTCGAGTAAAGCGGGCACGTCCGCCAGCCGCAAAGCCTGCGCGCGCCTTTGCATATTATGCACAGCCTGGCCGGAGAAGTCATATAGAGTATAATGTATTCAAAATTATAATCTTTTTCCCGCTTTCCCCGCCAATTTCCGTCCGATGTCTCCTAAAGGTCTATGAAAACCAAAAACAGAAAACCAAAAACAATTTAAGTATTTATTTATATGACTGTAATATAGATTCTTCGCGTTGCTCATTGGACGCTTATTCAGCCCTAAATGGCAAGAGGGCGCTCAAAAAGGTCAGTGGAAGGAGATGAAACATGGACCAGAAACTGCTTGAGGAGATAAAAAGGGCCGAGAAAGATGCGGACAGGATAATAGAGACCGCGCAGAAGCGGAAAAGCAGGCTTGTCCTCGAGATGGCGGACAAGGCGAAATCCCTGGAGCAGGGGGGAATGGAAACCCTGAAAAAAGGCGCCGAGGAAGAGATAAGGAAATTCCACGAAAAAACCGAAAAAGAGCGGGAACGTTTTCTGGAGGGAAAAAGGGAGGAAACAGAAGGCATGAAAAAAGATGCCGAGAAGAACATGGTGAAAGCGGTCGAAGCCCTCAAAAAGGAATTCTACGCCTTTATCGGAGAGTGAAAAGGATGTTTTACCCTAATGAGATGTTCAGCGTAACGGTGGTTTCGCATAAAGCGTACATGAAGGCCGCAATAAAGGCGCTGTACGAGGCGGGCGTGCTCCACCTGAAGGAATACGTGCCGAAGGAAGGCGATTATTATCCCATCGGAGCGCCGCTGGAAAACGCTGAAAAGATTTCCGAATTGCTTCTCATCCTCAATTCCATAAAACCGCAGCTCAGCCTGAAAGGCGTTCAGGCAGGGGAGGCCGAATTCGACCCTGGAAAAATGGAAGCGTTCCTGGTCGGCCTGCAGAAGGAAGCCAACAGGCTCAACGCCGGGATAAAACAGGCAGGGGAAGCGCTCAAAGCCAGCGAAAAGAAGCGCGAGGCGCTCGAATTCCTGGCAAAGGCCGGGGTGAAAAAATTCGACACCCTGAAAGGCTACGGATCGCTGGAAGTCATGAGCGGCTTTGTAGCTAATGCCGAACTGCTCAGAGAGAAGATTGGAGGGATAGACTCGGAACTGATATCCGGAGAGCGGATGGCTGCAGGGTTCCCGGTCGTGCTGTTCGTGAGGAAGAGGGACGCCGAGAAGGCGAAGAGCGCCGTTCTGGCTGCGGGTTTCGTTAACGTTGACACGGGCTTTGAATGGAAGACTGCGTCGCCTGCCGAGGAGAAAGCCGCGTTCGAGCAGGAAACCGGAAGCCTGGCCGAGAAGGCGGAAGAGCTGAAGGCCTCGCTAGCCGCTTTGTCCGCGGAAAAGGGAGGCGAGCTGCTCGGCATCGAGGCTTCGCTGACCGCCGAGATACGCAAGTCCGAAGCGCCGCTGAAGTTCGCGGTGAGCGACCACAGTTTCATAGTCCAGGGGTGGGTGCCAAAGGGGAAACAGGAGTTTCTCGAAAAGAGGCTGGCAGGCATAACGGACAAGATGTATTTCCACGCCGAGAAAGCGGAAGAGCACGAAGAAGCGCCTACCCTTATCGATAACAGGGGCCCGGTCAGGCCCTTCGAGTTCTTCCTGAGGCTCTACTCGCTCCCGAAATACAAGGAGATAGACCCGACCTTCCTGGTTTTCATAACCTTCCCCATATTCTTCGGCATCATGCTGGGCGACATAGGCTACGGCCTGATACTCCTGCTCTCATTTGCGTTCATAAAATTCGGGATGAAAAAGATGCGCTCGCTGGCATCCGTCCTTATGATGTCGTCCATAATAACCATTGTTTTCGGCTTCATATTCGGCGAATTTTTCGGGGCGGAGGAAATCCTCGGCTACCAGCTCCACCCGCTGCTGGTCAGAAGCGCGGGCCTGGGATCGATGCTCCCGATAGCGGTCATCATAGGCCTTGTCCACGTCAATACCGGCATTCTTTTTTCCCTTATAAATGAAATCAGGGAAGGCAAGCGCAGGCACGCCCTCGGCAAGTTCAGCTGGTTCGTGCTCCAGACAGGAGGGATACTTTACCTGCTGCAGGCGTTTTTCAAGATGAACATAGGCTTTCCCCCGCTGGCAAGCCTTTCGATTTTTGCGGCGGGAGTGATAATGCTGATGATAGGAGAAGGCTACACAGGAGTCATAGAAATCCCGACCCTCGTGAGCAACGTGCTCTCCTACGCGCGCATCGCCGCGCTGGGCCTGGCCGGCGTCTCGCTCGCCGTGGTTATAAACGAAATGGCGGCGGGCATGTTCCGCGCCGGGGGGCTGTTCATTGCGATGGGAATCGGCCTCCTGATCGGGGGGCACGCGATAAACACCCTCCTGGGCCTCATGGGCTCGTTCCTGCAGTCGCTGAGGCTCCACTACGTGGAGATGTTCTCGAAGTTTTATCATGGTGACGGAGAACCGTACAAACCGTTCGGAAGTTGAAAGCGCATGACGGCCTGGATTCATGGTCGAGGCTGTCTTTCAAAATAAGCGCATGACGCTTGGATTTATGGTCCAGGTCGTCCTTCGAAATCGGAGGTGTAAGTATGGCATCGGATATGATAGCGCTCGCCGCGGCGATCGCGCTGGGCGCAAGCGCCATAGCAACGGGATGGGCCGAGAAAGAGATCGGGTCGGCGGCAGTGGGGGCGATAGCGGAGAAGGAAGGGTTATTCGCCAAAGCGCTGATATTAACCGTAATCCCCGAGACGATAATAATCTTCGGCCTCGTCGTGGCGCTGCAGATACTGGGAATGGCAGGATAAGGGCGGGGAAACATGGGTCTGAACAAAGTGGCAGATGAAATAAGGCTGAACGCGGAAAGGGAAGCGCAGGCGATAATCAGCGAAGGCAGGAGAGAGGGGGAGCGAATGCTGGAGGAAGCCGAAAAGCGGCTGAAGGAGCACGAAGAAGCTGTGAGGAAGGAAACCAGCAGCAGCATGGAGCAGATAAGCATAAGGAGCCAGACGCTCACGCAGAAGCGCATGAAGGAATTCGTCATGAACACCAAGAGGGAAGCGGTCGAAAGGGTTTACCGGCAGTTTCTGGACTACCTCAAAAACGCGAAAGGCGGGGAAAGGGACGGGATTTTCAGGAAAATGATGGCCAGCGCGAGGAAGCAGATAAACGCGCCGGAAATCGTTTACGCGCGGAAAGAGGACATGGCGCATGCGAAGAAATTGTTCAGGGGCCTGGAGGTAAAAGCGAAGGGCACGGACGGCGGCTTCATTCTGGAAAGCGGCGACGGCAGGGAAATAGCAGATTACAGGTTCGAGACGCTCGTCGAGCTGCTGAAGGGGAAGACCCTGAAAAGCGTGTCCAAAACGCTGTTCGGCGAATAGATGAACGGGTGGATGAATGAAATCCAGGAAAGCGGGCAAATGCGGGAAAGCAGCCGGAAGGGTGAAGTTCAGGACGTACCCTTACACCGTCACGAGGGTGAGGGTCATGAAGTCCAAGCTCCTGAAAGGGGAGGACTACCTCAGGATGAGGAAGATGGGCCTGAACGAGATGATACGCTTCCTGGAGGAGAGCGAGTACAAGCGCGAAATAGACTCGCTCTCAAGGGAATACCTCGGGACGGAGCTGATAGAGCTCGCCCTCAACGACAACCTGGCGAACGTGGTCAACAAGCTTTTGGACATCTCCATAAAGGAAGAGGTAAAGGTGCTGATAGAATTCTACTCCCTCAAATGGGTGCTGAACAACGTGAAGCTGGTCTTGCGGACCAAGATGAACAGGCTCGGGGAAACCGACCTGCGGTATGGCTTGATACCGATAAAGCCGATGGACTACGAAACGTCCATGAAGATGCACAAGGAGGGCGAGGACGAGATTTTCAAGGTCATAAACAGGATAACGCACATCGACATCCACACGCTTTCCGCGCTTTACAGGGCCGGCGACCTTGTAGGCCTGGAGAACGAGATAGACGTGAACTTCTATTCCGGGCTGATGGAGCTGGAGAAAAGGCTCAGGCTCAAGAAGTCCGATCCGCTGAGGCAATTCTTCAAGCTTCTCGTTTACCTCATGAACATCAAAAACATAGTGAAGTTCAAAATGGGGGGCATAAAAGAGGACGTGATAAGGAAATTGATGGTGCTCGACGAAAGCGGGCGCGGCAAGGCATATTCGCTCGGGAAGAGGCAGGAAAAGCTGATAGCGGACATGATCGCGGCGAATGACATGAAAGCGCTCTTCGATGCGCTCAGGAAAAGCCAGTTCCGGGATCTCGTGACGGCGGAGGTCGAGGAAAACCCGACGAGGCTGGAGGGAGCGATAGACAAGTTCCTGCTCATGTACGCATCCAGGCTGCTGCACAGGAGGCCGCTTTCGGTTTCGCCCATATTCGGCTACCTGCTCTGCAAGGAGATAGAGACGAAGAACATAAAGCTTCTCGTGCATGCGAAAGCGATGGGCCTGGACGAGAGGTTTGTCGATTCGAACCTGATACTTGTGGACAACTATCTAATCAACGTGGTGAAAAATGCATGAAATAGCCGTGATGGGCAGCGAGTATTTCACCCTGGGTTTCCAGGCGGCGGGCGTGAGGAACGCGTACGTTGTCACGAAGGAAACCATAAACAGGAAGTTCGAGGAGGTCATGGAGAGGCGCGACATAGGCATACTCATAATGAACAACGACGACTTCCAGATGCTTAACGAGCGGGCGAAGGAGAAAGCGCTGGTCCAGGTTAGGCCGACTGTCGTCATCCTCTCGCATGACATCTCGGCCGAGGAGAATCTCAGGATCATGATAAGAAGGTCGCTTGGGATCGACCTGTGGAACAAGAAAGGCTAGGTGATATTGATGGAAGAGAAAAAAGGCGGGAAGACCGGGAAGATATACAGGGTCGCAGGGCCCGTGGTGATAGCGGAAGGCATAGAGGCGAGGATGTACGACCTAATGCAAGTCGGAAGCGAAAAGCTCATGGGCGAGGTCATACAGATAAACCCTGACAAGATAACCATCCAGGTTTACGAGGACACGTCCGGCGTGAAGCCGGGCGAGCCCGTGGAGAACACGGGCCAGCCGCTCGTCGCTGAGCTCGGGCCCGGCCTGCTGACCAGCATATACGACGGCATCCAGAGACCGCTGCCCGTCCTTAAAGGGATGATGGGCGACTTCATAAAGAGAGGCGCGAAAGCGCCCGGCCTCGACAGGAAAAGGAAATGGAAGTTCAAGCCGGCCGTGAAGAAAGGGGACGATGTAAAGCAAGGCCAGATCATAGGGACGGTCAAGGAGACCGCGGTCATCGAGCACAAGATTCTTGTCCCTCCCGGCGTTTCAGGGAAGATACAGAAAATCGAGGAGGGCGAATTCACGGTCGAAGAGACGATCGCGACGCTTGCGAACGGGAAAAAGCTGAGCATGATGCAGATATGGCCCGTGAGGAAGCCGAGGCCGGTGAAGGACAAGCTGACTCCGGAAATCCCGCTCATAACGGGCCAGAGAGTAATTGACGCGCTGTTCCCGCTCGCGAAAGGCGGCGCGGGAGGAATACCGGGTCCCTTTGGATCGGGAAAAACAGTATGTCAGCAACAACTTGCGAAATGGTCGGACGCGGACATCGTCGTCTACGTGGGCTGCGGGGAACGCGGGAACGAGATGGCCGAAGTCCTTAAAGACTTCCCGAAGCTCATAGACCCCAAGTCGGGCAAGCCGCTCATGGAGAGGACCGTGCTGATAGCGAACACGTCCAACATGCCCGTCGCAGCTAGAGAGGCGTCGATCTACACCGGAATAACCATCGCTGAATACTACCGCGACATGGGCTACGACGTCGCGCTCATGGCCGATTCGACATCGCGCTGGGCGGAAGCGATGAGGGAGATTTCTTCCCGTCTGGAGGAGATGCCCGGCGAGGAAGGATATCCCGCCTATCTGTCCGCGAGGCTTGCGGAGTTCTACGAAAGGAACGGAAGGGTCAGGCCGCTGGGCGTGAGCAAGATCGGCTCTATTAGCATCATAGGAGCGGTTTCGCCGCCCGGGGGCGATTTTTCCGAGCCTGTAACCCAGTCGACCCTCCGCGTCGTCAAGACGTTCTGGGCGCTGGACGCGAAGCTCGCGCAGAGGAGGCATTTCCCCTCGATAAACTGGCTGAACTCTTACTCGCTTTATGAAGACATACTCGAGCCGTGGTATGCGAAGAACGTAGCGAGTGACTGGAGGAAACTGGTGAACGAATTCAAGAAGATTCTCCAGGAAGAGGACAAGCTCCAGGAAATCGTGCAGCTTGTCGGATCGGACGCGCTGCCAGAATCCGAGCAGTTGACGCTCGAAATCGCCAGGATGATCCGCGAGTTCTTCCTGCAGCAGAGCGCTTACCACGAGGTCGACACGTACTGCAGCCTGAAGAAGAGCTACATGATGATGAAGGCGATCCTCCATTACGCTGAGAAGGCGAGATCCGCTTTGAAGGCGGGCGTCCTGATGCGGAACCTGCTCGCGGTGAAAGCCAAGAACAGGATCGCTGACGCGAAGTTCGAGAAGGACCATGAGAAGATCCTCTCCGAGGCGGAGCGGGCGATGGACCAGGAAATAGATGCTTTAATTAAGGAGCTGAAGTAGGAGGTGCGAGCATGAAAATGAAAGAATACAAGACGATAAGCAGGATCGCAGGCCCTTTGATATTCGTGGAAAAGACGCACGAGGTCGGGTACGGCGAGATTGTCAGGGTCACTCTTTCAAACGGGGAGAAGCGGCTGGGACAGGTCCTCGACACCTCGAGGGAGATAGTCGTAATCCAGAGCTTCGAGGGGACGAGCGGCATGGACAAGAAGTCGAGCGTGCGCTTCCTTGGCGACGTGATGAGGCTCAAGGTTTCGGAAGACATGCTGGGAAGGATTTTTAACGGGCGCGGAGAACCGCTCGACGGCGGGCCTGAAATCATACCGGAGGACGAGCTTGACATAACCGGCGCTGCGATAAACCCGTATGCGCGCGGGCCGCCGGCAGAGTTCATCCAGACCGGAATCTCGACGATAGACGGCATGAACACGCTGGTCAGGGGGCAGAAGCTTCCCATATTCTCGGGCTCGGGCCTGCCGCACAATGACATCGCCCTGCAGATCGCGAGGCAGTCCAAAGTCCTCGGGGAGAAGGAGACGTTCGCCGTCGTCTTCGCGGCCATGGGCATCACGAACGAGGAAGCGCAGAAGTTCATAAAGGACTTCGAGGAAACCGGAGCGATCGAGCGCGCGGTCGTGTTCCTAAACCTCGCGGACGACCCGGCCGTAGAGAGGCTTATCACTCCGAGACTCGCGCTGACGACGGCTGAGTTCTTCGCTTACCAGAAGGACATGCACGTGCTCGTCATACTAACGGACATGACGAACTACTGCGTTGCCGGGGAAACAGAGATATTCGCAGGGGATGGAGAAGTCAAAACAATCAGGGATTTTGTCGAAAGCCGGTCTATCGGGACCGACGTAGATATCTCGAAACAGAGCGAGCACATCGTAACATGGGATGGGAACAGCGACGCTATAAAGCATGTCGCGCGTGTGCAAAAACTTCCTGCATCAACGTTCATGCTGGAAATCACCAGCCGTTCCGGCAATAAGGTAAAACTGACTCCGAATCACAGAATTTTAGCCGACACAACATTCGGGTTAAGGATGACTCCAGCCGAATTGCTAAAGACCGGGGACAGGGTAGCTGTCGCGTCAAAAATCAGCGTCAAATCCAGTACGCCTTCCGTAATCGATATGCTGGATGAGGATTCGATTGTATTTGTTGATAAAGCCCTTAGGGACGAGATAAAGCTGAGCCTAAAAAATAAATACAAAACGATAAAATCGGCTTGCAAAGAGTTGGGAATAGACTATTCCCGATTTACAGATGCAGAGAGTTTCCTTAAAGTCAAGGAGGTAAAATTGTTGTCAAAAATGTTCCCGGAAAAAGGATTCGAAAACTCCATAAATGCGGTATCTCATGTTGGCGGCGCCCGTTGCAATATAGCGATCGCGAGCGCAAACGAAGATCTTCTTTACATATTGGGGTTGGTGGCTTCGGACGGATCTTTAATCCGGAACGAGCCGAGCCATATTTACCGTGTTGACTTTTCTAACAAAAACCGGGGGCTGCTAAATACCTATGCTCAAAAAATCAATGCAGTTTTCCCGCACATAAACCTGAAGGAATTCAAAAACCGGGATGGGATAACAATATGCAGAGTTAACAATAAGGCATATTACGACGTGGCAAGCTTTTTCGGCTTAAGAGATAAGGAATTCAAAAAAATAATTCAATTGCCGGAGACCCTCATTGCAGCATTTTTGCGCGGCTATTTTGATGGCGACGGAAGCTGCGTTGTTAACAGAAGATTGATTCAGTACACGTCAAAAGATGCGGTGGTGATTAAAAGACTTCAGCAATTGCTGAAGAGATTGGGTATCGCATCAGTCATAAGCAGGAGAGAGTCAGCGGGCATAGGAGGGCATAAGAGCAAAGTATTTGACGTTCTTATCAGGGGGAAAACGTACTTGAGCCTGTTCGCCCAATGCGTGGGCTCCAACCACCCTGAAAAAAAGGCCATGTTGGGGGCGCTTTCAGAAAAAATCTTGGAAAGTACCGAATTTGAACATGCGCCGCGGATTTGCGGAGCTTTAATCCGGCTTTTGAGGAATAAGTACGGTATTAAGCAGACAGACATAGCACGGACCGGCCAAATATCCGAAGTGGAACGAGATTTAAAGAAAATAAGTAAGGCGGAGTTATCATTATATATCGAAAAGTTCGCCAAACTGGTTCCTTCAGACGATGAGATTTTAAATGAATTAAGAAAGTGCGTCAATAACAAGTTTATCTTGGATGAAATTATCGAAGTGAAAACGCTTCCGCCACATGAACTTTTCGTTTTTGACGTGACCGTTCCCGAGACAGGAAAATTCCTAGTTGACAACGGGCTGATTATTTCCAATTGCGAATCGCTACGAGAGATTAGCTCTGCGAGGGAGGAAGTCCCGGGCAGAAGAGGCTTCCCTGGCTACATGTACACCGACCTCGCCACGATATACGAGAGGGCGGGGATGATAAAGGGAAGGAAAGGCAGCATCACCCAGTTCCCCATACTCACGATGATAGGGGACGACATAACCCATCCCATCGCCGACCTTACCGGTTACATTACCGAAGGCCAGATAGTGCTCAGCAGGGAGCTGCACATGAAGGGGATTTACCCTCCGGTCGACGTTTTACCATCGTTATCGCGTCTCATGAACCAGGGGATAGGCAAGGGGAAGACCAGGGAAGACCACCGCCAGGTGTCGGACCAGCTTTACGCTGGCTACGCGGAAGGCAGGGACCTCCGCGGCCTTGTTGCGATAGTCGGCGAGGAGGCGCTTTCGCCGCGAGACAGGAGGCTGCTCAAGTTCGCGGAAGAGTTCGAGAAGACTTTCGTGAAGCAGGGCATAAGGGAGAACAGGGGAATAGAGAAGACCCTGGAAATTTCATGGAACCTGATTTCCGCGCTTCCGAGGGAGGACCTCACTAGAATAGGCGAGGAGTTCAAGAAGAGGTTCTACAGGGAAAAGCCGGCGGAGAAAAAGTAAAAGAGATTATCAATAAGTCAAAATAAGTCGGAAAATTATGGCAGACGTCAAGGCGACTAGGTCGGAGCTTTTGAACCTGAAAAGGAGGATAAAGCTGGCCGACACAGGGCACAGGCTGCTCAAGAAGAAACGCGATGGTTTGATACTCGAGTTCTTCGAGGTCCTGAAGAACGCCAGGGACCTGAGAAAGGAGCTCAATGAAAAATACCTCGCGGCGCACAACAAAATAAGGGAGTGCACGGCTCTCGACGGCATGGTGAGCATAAAATCCATCGCCTTCGCCCTCCGCGAAAGGCCGGCGATAGAGCTCGAGGTCAAGAACATAATGGGCGTGACTGTCCCTGTGATAAAATCGGGCGCCGTCAGGAAGAACCTCATAGAGCGCGGCTACGGCGTCATGTCGACCAGCATGAGGATAAACGACATGGTCGGCAGCTACGAGACTTTGCTGGAAAACATAATAACCGCGGCCGAGATAGAAACGACCATGAGGAAGCTGCTCAAGGAAATAGAGTCGACGAAGCGCAGGGTCAACGCGCTCGAGTTCGTGGTGATCCCCAGATTGAAACGCCAGGCCGCCTTTATAAATTTCAGGCTGGAAGAGATGGAGAGGGAAAACATATTCAGGATGAAGAGGCTGAAGGGCGAATGAATGAAAAAAATGAACAGTAAAAGGATAATGGCAATATTCATCGGCGTGGTCATGCTGGCCAGCATACTTGAGGTCTCGCTGTTGCGCACGAAGCCTGAAGCCCCCGGCCCGGTACAGGTTCCTGACGTGCTGAACAGGACGCTGACACCCGAGGAAAAGGTAGGGATACTGAGGAGCGGGAAAACGCTCATCGAGTATTTCCACAACGAATCCTGCATCAGTTGTGCCATCAAGGAGAAAATGTACCAGGACTTCGTCGAGTCGGACCAGTTCAAGGGATACGTCATCCTGTCATATGGGACCTCCCAAAACGAGACCGCGGACTGGATAATCAATCTGGACGGGACGCAGATAGACCTGAAAGGAATAAACGGCACGGCGGACATGAAAAAGCTGTTCTGCGATGATGCGTTAATAAAACCGACCGCGTGCCTGCTCGAGGAAGTGTAAAACGCACCCGGCGAAGCTTATAAATTAGGAAAATCTTATAAATATAACCCGACAAGTTATAAACTTATATTCCAAGGTGATGTGATGTACAAGATTTTCGACGTGAGCGAGAAGATACGAGTCGCGCCCGATAAATTCGGGATGAAACTCGAAGAGGCGGTGAAAGCGAGTCTGGAGGAGAAGCTGGAAGGCTCCATTGACAAAAGCCTCGGCGTCATCCTCTCCGTAATGTCCGTGGACAAGACAGGGGAAGGCACGATAATACCGGGGGACGGCGCGTTATGGTATCCGGTCGAGTTCAGGGTTCTGACCTACGTTCCGGAACAGCACGAGATCGTGAGGGGCGAGGTCATAGACGTGACGGAGTTCGGCGTGTTCGTCAGGCTCGGGCCCGTCGACGGGATGATACACGTCTCCCAGCTCATGGATGATTTCGTGTCCTACGATTCGAAGAACATGATGTTCATGGGCAAGAAAACGAAGAGGAAGATAAAGGAAAAGTCGGTCGTTCTTGCCCGCATAATATCGGTTTCCATGGCGGAGAACCAGTACAAGATAGGCCTTACGACAAGGCAGCCCGGCCTGGGCGCGGCGGACTGGTACAAGAAGGAAGAGGAAGCTCCGGCCAAAAAGGAAGAGAAGAAGGCCGAAAAAGCGGATAAGAAGAAGTAACTGGAGTGGTAAGCATGGTCGAAAAGGAAAAAATATGCAAGACTTGCAGGAGGTTCGTTTACGACGAGAAATGCCCCGCATGCGGCACAAAGGACTTCACCAAGACATGGAAGGGGATAGTAGTCGTCAACGACCCGGCCGAGTCTGAAATAGCGAAACTGCTGGGCATAACCGCTCCCGGCAAGTACGCCCTCTGGGTGAAATGATGTCATTGAGAATCATAGAGCACAGGAAGAATCCCCTGATGAAGAGGGATGAAGTGAAGGCTGTGGTGGAGCACGCAGGCAAGCCCACGCCTGCCAGGGAGGAAATCCTGTCCTCGCTTGAGAGCGTGCTTAAAACCAGCAGGGACCTGATATTCATAGACAAGATATTCACGGAGAAAGGCAGAGGCCATTCGGACCTGAAGGTTTTCGTCTACGGGAAGAAAGAGGACGTTCACAGGCAAGAGCTGCAAAGGGCCGAGAAAAGGAAGGCGAAAGCGGCGGGCGAGGCCAAGACGGAAGCGGACGGGGAGAAGAAAGAAGCGAAACATGAAGAGCATGCCGAACAGAAACACGAAGCGCACAAAGAAGCGAAGTAAAAGAAAGCGTAGAAAAGGTGAAAAAAGCGAGGGGATTTATATGGTTTCCAAATTCCTGCACGTGAAATGCGAGAAATGCAAGAACGAACAGGTCATTTTTGAAAGAGCCGCAAGCGTGGTGAAATGCCTCGTATGCGACGAAGTTCTTGCGAAGCCCACGGGCGGAAAGGCGCTTATAACCAGCGAAAGCGTGACAGAGGTCTAGGATGAAAGGAAGGGTGCCCAGGTACGGAGAGCTCGTCGTGTGCAGGGTCACCAAACTCAACCCGCACTCGGCAATAGTCTACATTATTGAATATGACACGACAGGGCTGATACACGTATCGGAAATCGCTTCCCGCTGGGTCAGGGACATCCGCGAATTCATAAGGGAAAACCAGTACATAGTTTGCCGGGTTCTTGACGTCAGGCCGGAAGGCATCGCGCTTTCTCTGAAACGCGTCCACCGCGAGGACACGGCCCGCAAGCTGAACGAGTTCAAGCGCGAGAAAAGGACGGAAAAGCTGCTGGAGATGGCAGGGAAGGATCTGGGCAAGACGCTCGATCAGACCAAGAAGGAGATAGGCGACCAGATAATAGAGGAATTCGGCTCGTACACGAAGCTGTTCGAGATCGCGATAAAGAGCCCTGACCTGCTGACGAGCAAAGGCCTGTCCGACAAATGGACGAAGGCCATAACGGAAATCGCGCGCAAGAACTATTCGGAAAAGACGTTCATGGTCAAGGGAAGGCTCAGGCTTTCGACCACCGAGCCTGACGGCGTCGAGCTCATAAAGAAGTCGCTTCTAAGGGCGAAAAGCCAGGGAGTTGAAGTGCAGTACATATCCGCGCCCAAGTACATTCTCGTTGGCGAGGGCAAGAACTACAAGGAAGTCGAGAGCAAGGTCCGCTCCATCGGCGAGGAAGTCGTGAAAGAGTTCGGGAAGCACGGAGAGGCGAATTTCGAGATGGAGAAGTGAAAAGATTACTTGATATGACTTATTTTGGATAATTTTCTGGTAAAACTCTACCATCCGATATTCCTGTTTGCGGGTCAGGTATATCCAACAAAACAATTCTGTCCCCATTTCCAAATTTGCCCAATAGTTTCCCGCCATTTGCTTTTTCCAATTGCATCTGGTGTTGAGTCCACCCATCCGCTGTATGCGTGAGCGGTTCATTCTGGAAATTGCCCCATGCTACACCAGGCCTGAAATTTACTTCTACTGGTCTGGCATTTTCGTAAGGTCGCTCGTATTCACAATAGTCAACACGGCGCGCAAGGCCACCTAAAAGAAGGAGTGTTGCTCCTACACCGCCTATAACTTTAATGTAGTTGTTTATCGGCATTTTAACACCCGAGTATATCTATTTATGAACCTCTGCTCTATATATTTAATCACTTATTAATAGTTAATTTATTAAATTCATGGTATTTAAAGCTTTATGGACGGACGGAAGCGGAAGGGAATTGTGCGAATTCCGCATGTTTAAGCTTTATTTACGAGGGAAAACATATATAAATCAGAATGCGTAATCAATATTATAAAATTCTAAGGAGTGAATGATATGGTAAAGAAAGCTTTTGGTGGTTACACGATTTCTTTTGCCGGAAGGAAAGAAACTGTTGAAGACGTTTTCGGCAAGGGAAAAGTGACCCCCAGCGAGATGACGAAAAAATTGTGGGTCTTCGTGAAGGGCAAGAGACTCGCTAACAAGTAAAGTTGACATGTAAAAGAGGATTTTTTGTTTTTATTGTTTTTTTATTTCACTGATGTTAGCCCGAGGCATGCCGGAATATTTATATACGTCAATCAATTCTATAACACTGTGTCTGCGCAGCGATTAAAGGTGAACGGATGGTTCTTGACAGGTTCGGGACGGGCATAAAGGACGTATTCCGCCGGGTAATGGGGCTCGGCGTCGTGGACAGGGAAGCAGTCGAATCCATCGTCCGCGACCTCCAGAGAACGCTGATTCAATCAGATGTGGACGTGAAGCTCGTCTTCGAGATGTCCAACAACATAAAGAACCGCGTTCTTAAGGAAACGCCCAAGGGGATGACGCTGAAGGAGTTTTTCATAAAGACGCTTTACGACGAGATCGTTTCGCTTCTCGGCAAAGAAAGGGGGAAGCTTTCCCTGGCAAACCAGAAAATCCTGCTGGTCGGGCTTTTCGGTTCGGGAAAAACGACAACCTGCGGCAAGCTCGCGCTCTGGTTCAAGAAACGCGGCCTTTCAGTCGCTTTAGTCGCCTGCGACACCCACCGTGCGGCCGCGCAGGACCAGCTCAGACAGATAGGCAAACAGCTCGATGTCCGCGTCTATTCCGACGGCAGGAAGCCTGAGGACATAGCCAAAAACGCGCTCAGGGAAGCGAAAGAAAACGTTATCATATTCGACTCCGCGGGAAGGGATGCGCTCGACAGCGAACTGGCGAAGGAGCTGAAGAAGCTCGGCGAAATCATAAAGCCGGACGAGGTCTTCCTTGTCATCCCCGCAGACATCGGCCAGGCCGCGCGAAAGCAATCGGAAGAGTTCAACAGGCTGGTCGGGATAACGGGCATGATAATAACGAAGATGGACGGGACGGCGAAAGGAGGCGGCGCGCTCGCCGCTTCGGCTGCATCCGGCTCGAACGTCCGCATGACAGGGGTGGGGGAGAAGGTCGAGGATTTCGAAGAGTACGACCCCCAGCGCTTCGTCTCCCGCCTCATCGGCTACGGCGATCTCCAAGGGCTGCTTGAGAAGGCGAAAGACGTCGGCGCGGAGGAAACCGCGAAAAAGCTGATGGAAGGTAAGTTCACGCTGAACGAGTTCCAGGAGCAGCTCGGCTCGCTCCAGAAGATGGGCTCGCTTTCCAGCGTGATGAACATGATCCCCGGGATGTCGAGCGGAGGGCTTGCTAAGAAGCTTCCCGCGAATTTCGCCGACATACAGGAAGGCAAGATGAAGAAATGGAAGCACATAATAAACTCCATGACGCCCGAAGAGCGCGAGGACCCGGACATCATAAAGCAGCCGCGCATACAGAGAATCGCGAAGGGATCTGGAACGACCCAGAGCGAGGTGCGCGAGCTCCTGAAGAACTACAGCCAGATAAAGAAGCTTCTGAAGATGACCGGCGGGGGAAAGGCGTTCAAGCGCGGGCCTTTCGCCAAGCTCGCGAAGCAGTTCGGCATGGGCTGATTCTCCGCTGCATGGCCTGTTTAGAAAATGGCCGAAAGAAAACGTATTGTTTTTTATCCTATCGCATTAAAATATACTATATATTACATAATGTTGCAAATCCGTCAGGCTGTAGGGGGTCGGTAAGATGCATTGTATTAATAATGTTAATAAAATTGCGATAGCTCTTGTTCTTTCCGTGTTTTTGTTTTCTCTCGCTCCGTCTGTTTCCGCTCTGGGGATTTCTCCTGCTAAGTTTAATATTGATTTTGCCCCAAACTATGAAAATGAATTTGAGGGGTTCATATCGAATAGTCGTGAACAATCAATAAATATCAACATCTATTCAGACGGCGAGCTTAAAGATTACATAACGTTTCTGACTCCAACCAATATTTCTATAGAACCCGCTCAAACATCCAATTTCAAATTTAAAATTAGATTACCTAGCACTCTTTCTGCAGGTATACACACTGCTGTTATTTATGCAGAGGAAGTTTTGATTTTAAATTTAACACAGGATATTGTTGCAAGAGTAAAAGTTGGAGTCCACGTAGAAGTTAATGTCCGATCATGCACGGACTCCGACGGCGGGCTGAATTATTATGTGAAGGGAACTGCAACTAATGCCGATGGAACTTATGATACTGATTATTGCTCAAGTTTAAATGGACTTAATGAGGCATTTTGCTGTTCTTCGGCGATGGAATATAGTTGTACTCCTGTGGGTCATTCTAATGTAGCTTCTGCCTATACCTGCCCGAACGGCTGCAATGATGGGGCGTGCGTTCAAAATCCAAATGTCTGCGGCAACGGCGTCTGCGAGGTCGGGGAGACGCTTGAAAGCTGCCCGCAGGACTGTACGAAGACATGCCCGGCGGCAATTGAATTGAGCTTCAACAAGGAAACTTACTATCCGGGCGACTATTTCGAGGTCACCGTGAAGATTTATGACCAGAACAGGAAACTCATGCCGAACCATATGTTCTATCTTTACAGGGGAATGGGCGCCAAGACCTCGACGTACTACACTGATTCCACCGGAATTTACAGAAGGACTTCACCCATACCTCAGGATGCAATAATATATTACAACAGCGAATTGACTTTCACCGCATACGTAAGCGAGGGGAACTGCCCTTATGTTTTCGATAAGGAGACCGTCTACCTTAACGTATCAAACAAATGCGGCGACGGTTATTGCGACAAAGATGAAAGAGAGCTTGAATGCGGCACTAAGTGTCTTGCAGAATGCCCCCCTCCAGCATCACCAGAAACGGCAACAGGAACGGCTTACTCTGGTGCCGTGACTGCGGTGGCTGCGGCATCAATATCAAACATACAACAGGTTGCAGCACAGCCCATTACATCAAATTGCGGCGAATGCAAGACGTACTGCCACGCAAAATGCCCGAAGGACTGCACGCCAAAATGCGGGGACGGCGTATGCGACACAACCGCCTGCACGGCCCTAGGATGCCCGTTGCCAGAAAACGAGCAGAACTGCCCGGAGGACTGCCGGCAGGCGAATTACTGCGGCTCGCAGTCTTCGGATCTATACTGCGCATGCCAGAGTGGCTACACGAAGGAAGCTTTCGAGGCCCCGTGCACAACATTGGTGACTGGGGCTCAAGGCCACATCCCCTCAACCGGAGCTATGGACGCGATGGGAAAAAATGTATGTGCAACTGAATTTGTGATATGTGGATTAGGAGAAAAAATAGAAAGTTATCTAGGTAGTGATGGATGCATGCATAAGAGATGCATATTTGAGGGAATTGTCACAGGATTCACGGCACTTGGTGCACCGAGAGATTGGAATTTGAATAGCGATGGCAAGCTAACTATAACGCTTACCAACAACAAGATGTCAACAACACTAAAAACACGCAAAATAGAGGTCCGTATAGGAAGTATGGCGATTTGGTCCAGTGATGAATATTTGCTCGCTCCAGGGGAATCAAAAACCATAACGATGGACACTGGTATAATGCCGGCAGGATCAACATATTCGATGGAACTTTCGATACTTTACAGTGCAGATGGTTTAGACCACACGGATTCAGGCACGATAGTGGGCAAGGTATCTGGTGAAGTTGATGAAACGACTACTTTTGAAGGAAGAATTGCCACAGGGTTCACGGCACTTGGTGCGCTTGCTGACTGGGATTTGAACAGTGACGATCTTCTGACGTTAAACATCGCAAACGATAAAATGGCAGCAACAATTAATATAAAAGAGATAAATGCGACGATGAGCGGTGTCACGACTCAATATAAAACTATATTTACATTAGGTCCGGGAGAGTCCAAAATCATTAAATTCTTGAAATATCCAACACTTTCGGCAGGATCAAGATATTCGATAAAACTTTCGATACTTTACAGTACAGATGGTTTAGACCACACGGATTCAGGCACGATAGATGGCAAGGTATCTGGTGAAGCGAAATGCACCGATTCCGACGGCGGGAAGAAATGTGCGAATACAACTGCGATGTGCACATACTACCGCTGCGTTCCTGCGTATACGAATCTGTACCTTGCCACCAACAAATATGCATACGACATCGGCGAGCAGGTCCAGATATTCACGACTTTCGAAAAGGGCCGATTGAGTTTGACAGAGCTTCAGGTTTCCGTAAAGGACCCGTACGGCCAAACGCAGACTGTCACGCTGAAGCCTTCTTGCATGGCTCCTATTAGAACATGCCCTGTATGCGCATCCGGCGGATATTGCCCGCCATGCATGGAATATACCGTATGCAACCTTACAGGCACCTACACGGGAGCCAATTCGGTCGGCATTTACGACGTAAGTTCGCTTTATACGGGAACCGGTGTGAAAATCTACCCCGGCCAGTTCATGGTCTTCGACTATTCGCTGCTGAAGAGATACCTCATACTCCAAGACATAGGCGGCTTCAAGTATAAAGGTGCGCAGTTCCTGCCCGGCCCTGAAAACATGGTAGGATATGTGGCAGCCTACGAGAAAGGCGGCAGGCAATACGTCGCATTGGCGATTGACTTTGAAACAAGGGAGAAACTGGAAAGCTACCTTAACGAGGGTCTGAGGCAGAATCCTCCCAGCGAGGAAAAAATAGACGGCAATTACATTTATGTTTTGAGCAGCGGCGGCCAGAAGGTATACGTATGGACGTACAAAACATTCCTGGTCGGGATCATGGAGCAGACGACATACGTTACAAATGAAGCGGCACAAACCGTCATGCCTGAAGTCAAGGAAAACGCGCCCGCAACAGGAGCGCCCAGCGCGGCAGAATCGTCCAATTTCATCACCGGCATGGTAACGGGCGCGCCTGCCGCCACACCAAAGCCTGCAAACTGCGGCACGGATTCGCTGTACTCGGCATGCGCATGCAAAAGCGACGAAACCAAGGAGAGCTTCACGCCGCCCTGCGCTTACCAGGGCCGGACAGGGACGGGATTCCAGACTATCGGAATTCCCACGGATTGGGGATTACAAAGTGACGGGACGCTGGAACTGATGCTGGCGAACAACAAGATATCTTCAGAAGTGAAAATATTTTCGATAACCGCAACGATAAACGGGCAGGACACTACGTACGATACGCCCAACCTGGTGCTTGCTGTCGGAGCGTCCACCACCGTGAAGTTCAAAACGTCTCCAGTGCTCAAGCCGGGAACGTCCTATTCAGTCAGACTGGCTATATTGTATAACGCCGGCGGCTATAACCACACGGACATGGGGACAATCACAGGGACGATCGACGGAGTTCAAAGCAGCTGCGGAACGCATTACATGTGCAGGCAGCAGGAGCCGACGGAACTGATAAAAGCGTACCTCGACAAATACCCGAGCGACATAAAGGCGACCGGAACCGAATGCGAGCAGAAAAGCGGTTACTGCATCTATTCGCAAGACTCGTGCAAGGACGGATTTGCCGAAGCGGCGTCTGCCTGCAAGACTGCGAATGAGAAATGCTGCGTAAAACAGGTTGACAAGAGCGACTTCCTGGACATAGTGATGAAACTCGAGGGCATTCGCGTCCGAATGGACTCGCTGCAGCGGCAGTCGGGAGCGCTGGCCGATTATTACAAGTCGACCGGAGACGCCGACAGGGCGAAGAAGTTCAGCAACGTCACCGAGATGTTCAGGACTGCGAAAGGAATGATAGACAACATCATCACCAAGATAAGGGAGAATCTTGACAACACCGAATCCATAAGGGGCGAGATCAAGAAAGACGTGAACGCCCTCAAGGATTACATAGATTCAATACTCAAGAGGATGGTATCGTAAGGAGGTAGTTATGGCAGAAGACCTGTACGGAAAAGCGTTAGAAGAGGACAAGAAGCTCAAAGGCGGATCGAAGAAAATCCTTGCGCTGGTCCTGGTAATAATTGCCCTGGCTGCAGCTTTGGGATACGTTCTCTATTCGGGCGGCCTCGGAGGAATCCTTCCCGGATGGAAGATAGCCAACGCTAATGAGGCAGCCAACACGCTTTCCGGGCTCGGCAACGACGTGAACAATATTTCAGAGGGCCTGAAAGACATCGGCAACAATCTGTAATCGAAAAAACTAGACCATTACCTTCAGCGTTCTCGAGGAAACCGCTCTCAGGATTTTCTTCCCTTCCTCGGATTTCTTTCTTACCCTTACCTCGCCCTTTCTTCCCACCACGGGCGAGAATAGATACTCGTCCCCGTCGTAAAGGTCGATCTGCTGGCCGGTAAACCTTTCGCCCAGAATTATGCTGAAAGCCTTGCCGCGCTCGCCGATCTGGAAACTCGTTTCTTCCTTCAAAGTGGCTTCCCTCGGCTCGACTGAAATCCTTATGCCCGTCTTCCTTTCCAGCGCTTCTATGTTGGAGCCCTGCCTGCCGATGACCTTGGGAATCAGGTCATTCCTCACTCGCAACACGATCCTGCTGTCGGAGAGGAATTCGATCTGCAAATCCTCGTCCGAGCTCCCCAGCTCGTTCATTATGACCTTCATGACCTTGTCCCTCAGGGGCTTGGGCGCTTCTTTTATCGGAATCACGACGTTCTCCTCGCCGAACGTGTATATCTCGTATTCGAGCTTCCTCGTCTCGAAGTCGCGGACTTCAACGACCGGACGAGCGAGATCGGCTTCGGTCATGCCGCTCGGAACTTTTACCAGCAGATTCAGCGTGTAAGTTTTCTCTATTCTTCCGTTGCGTATGTAAATGACCGTATCCACGACGTGTGGGATCATGCCAAGCTCGATTCTTCCCATGAACCTCTGTATCGCGGATATTATGTCCGTCGCGTGCACGACGCCTATCATGCCCACGCCGGCGAGGCGCATGTCCGCAAAGACGCGGAAATCCTTGGTCTTGCGAATCTCATCGAATATCGTGTAATCCGGCCTCACAAGAAGAAGAAGCTCCGCTGTCTTCTCCCAGTCGCCTTCGAGCGGCGCGTACTGCGTTATCTCGGGCCCGACCTGAAGGTCGCGCGGCTGCTCGAACGTCTTTACCACCTTGCTTCTTTTGGAAAGGAATTCGGCAATGCTCGCTGCGAACGTCGACTTCCCCGAACCCGGCGGGCCCGCGATGAGCACGCCTCTCGTGTCGTTGACTATCATCTCTTCCAGATCCTTGTGCAGGCTGTAGTCCTTGAGCTCGAGCTTGACGATAGGCCTTACCGCGGTGATTTCGGTCGCAGAAGAGAACGGCTGCCTGGTGATCGCGATCCTGTACCTGCCCATCTGCACGACCATCGCGCTCGCTCCCTGCTTGCCAATCTCCATGAACGACGACGGGTCCTTGTGGACTTTCGAAAGTATCTCGTAGGTGATGGATTTCAGCTCGTCTTCGTCGACGGGCTTTTCGCGTATGTGCACAAGTTTGACTTCGCCTGGCTTCCCTCGTTTCGCATAAGGCCTGACTCCCGCCTTCAGATGGACGGACTGCGTGTCCGGGGTGAAGAAGCTCTCGATCTTTATCGATTTCTGGCTTATGTCATAGGGAATGTAATCGACTGATACGTTCTCAGCTTCGCCCACGAGGGCCTGCACGTAATCGCTGGTCAGGAGAGTCGCGTTTTCCTTGACCGCGAAGTCGCGTATCAGCGCGTCGAGCCTTCCCTTCCTCGCAAGGTTTATGTCCTCCTGGGTCGGGCGCTCTCCGGTGAACGCGAGCTTTATCTTGTGCTTTTCGCAAAGGCTCCTTATCCTCTTTATCTCGTCGAGGCCGCGGAAGCCCACGTCCTTCCCCCTGGAAGCCTGAGCCTGCAGCTCGTCAACGACTACGCGCGCTATGACTATCTTTGAGTTGTCGAGCTTGCCGCTTTCGATCAGTTCGGAAAGCTTCCTGTTTATCAGGACAGAAGTGTCGGGGACGAACGTTTTTGAACTCGAATTCGTTATTTTTCTTATGCTCTTCATTACCATAATATCATTTTCTCTGCCGGTTAAGTAAATCTATTGGGGAAACGGACTTAAAAATATTAGACGGCGATTTTCATCCATAAACTCGACTTCAAAATATTATTTATAAAACAATACGACATATTGAATCATATGCCACGAGAACGATTATTGATGGGGGATTTATTGCACAAAATCAAGACTATAATAGAAACAGACAATCTTCCTTTTTCAGAAGCAAAGCAGGAAGTTTCAGTAGGACGTAAAAGTGCTGACATAGTGATTTATGATAAGACTAGTAATCCTGTTCTAGTTTTGGAACTCAAACAGCCAGACGGGTCCCCGATACACGACCCCTATCATCCTGATGTTGTCGAGCAGACATGTAATTATGCAAGCGGGCTTGGAGTCGGCTACTTTATCACAACAAACCTGAAACATTTTGTTCTATGGAAAACGTTCCAAGAAGGAACACCGTTGCTTGAAAGACAGTTGCTGCATTATGATGCAATGACACCGATAGAGATTACACTGAAGCAAATTCTTTCAGATTTGCAATTAGTAAAGGAGGGGAAAATCAGCTTTCTGAGCATTGATGCAAAATTCATCCGTCGTCTTAAGACTTTTCATGAAATCCTTTGGCCGACAATGGTCGATGGTTTGGAAGAAAAGGCCAAGAAAGATAAGCGATTCAAAAAGGAATACGTTGAATGGTTGTTCGAGCAGGAGTTTCTGTACAACAGGGAAACGAACGAGAGAATAGTGAAGCAATATTCGCATCTGCTCTCAAATAAAATATTATTTTACAAACTGCTTGAAGGTAATTTTTCTAAACTAACAAAACTCGTGAAAATAGACACAAAAAACGACGATGAGTTCAAACGCAAGCTAAATGAATACTTTAAAGAGGCGCTTGATATCGATTACGAAGCTGTCTTTTCCTCAACATTCTTTGACAACATACCCCTGACAGAAGACGCAATAAAATTGTTCAATCAATTTATTTCCGAACTTGAAAGGTACAAGTTGTCTGAAATTGAATATGACATAATCGGAAAGGTTTTCGAATCATTGATTCCGATAGAGGAGCGTCACTATCTCGGGCAGTATTACACGCGCGCCGATGTTGTCGATCTCATCGAAGAATTCTGCATAAATACGCCCCAAGACACGGTTTTTGATCCAGCGTGCGGCTCAGGCACCTTTTTGGTCAGGGCCTACTATAATCTAAAAAATAAATCAAAGGATAAAAAGCACAAAGAACTGTTGTCCCAGATTTATGGCACTGACATAAACCAATTCGCCGCACACCTCAGTGTAATAAATCTGACAATCCGCGACCTATCCCAACTTACAAATAAGGTCAACGTGCTGGTAAAAGATTTCTTCTGCCTGCAACCAACGCTTAACGTTCTTCTTCCTTTCTCCGGAAAGGATATAAGAAACAGGGACCGCACCATAGATATTCCGAAATTTGATGCCGTTGTTGCAAACCCGCCTTATACCAGACAGGAAGAGCTTGGCGAATATTCAGAATCGTACAAACATTGTTTGGAAGCGACGCTTCGCGAAGACTGGAGTTCCAAATATCTGCTGGGGAAACGCGCCGGCATCCACGCATATTTTCTGCTCCACGCACCAAAATTCCTCAAGCCGGACGGCCGGCTAGGGTTCATAGTGTCTAATTCGTGGATGGATGCCGACTACGGAAAGGAAGTCCAGAAAATGCTGCTGGAGAACTTCAGGATAAAGGCGATAATAGAATCTAAAGCTGAGCGATGGTTCGAGGATGCGGCAATAAATACCTGCATTATCATCGCGGAAAGGGAGGATGATCAGGAAAAAAGGCGGAAAAATACAGTCAAGTTCGTGCTGCTGAAAAAGAAACTACCGGAATATCACATAAAAAAATTCGTCAAGGAAGTCGAAGAAAGGCGCGATTTTTACGAGGATGACTATGTGCGCGTTTACTGCATTAACCAGAACGAGCTTTTCCAGGAAGGCCTTGTTCAAAATGACAAAGGAAAGCTGGAATGGCATGGCGCGAAGTGGGGCAAATACCTCAGGGCACCGACAGTTTTCTTCAAAATCATCGGGCAGAAAGACAAGCTCAGACCGCTGATAGAGCAGGCCGAAATTAGATATGGTATAAAGACTGGTTGCAATGATTTTTTCTATCTCACCAAAAAAGCGGCCAAGTCTTTCGGCCTTGAGAGAATATTCCTGAAACCTCTCCTGAGGACTAAGGATTTCAAGCGCGTAAAGGCCAGAAATGAAGATGTCAGAAACTTTGTTCTGGTAGTAAACAAAGAAAAGCCTGAGCTGAGAAACACGAACGTTCTCAGATACATTCAGATGGGCGAGGTCAAGGAGATAAACAAATTAAGCACATGTAGTTCGAGAAAAAGATGGTATGACATAGGACGCAGGAAACCGGCATCCATGTTCTGGTCAAAACTGACATATCAGAGGCATATCGTTCCCTTTAATGAAGCCGACGCTTTTGCGGATTGCAACGTTTATGAGATAACTCCAAATAACGAATCCTTGGCCAAGGCTATGTGTGCCACGCTTAACTCAAGTCTTTATGCCTTGTTCGCCGAGCTCACGGGCCAGAAAGGCCTCGGCGAAGGGGCGAATGCGATGATGGTTTATGACGTCGAAAAGCTGCCCGTGGTGGACGTTTCAAAACTAGATAAACAAAAGATAAAGGAACTGGAAAGGGCAATGGACCGTCTTTCAAGACGCGATTTGGGCACTATATTCGACGAGACTGAAACGAAAGACCGTAAGGCACTGGATGAAATAGTGTTTGACATGTTCGGATTGACGCAGAAAGAGAGGAAGGAAGTTTATTCATCCCTGAAAGATCTGGTTACAGAACGCATCACAAAGGCGAAATCCGTAAAAAAGAACGGGAACAATAACAACGGAAAAGGGAAAGACAAAGGCAAAGAGGCGAACTCCTCACACACCCAAAAAACTTTGTTCACCTTTTCATTTTGATTTAATCATCTGAAATCTGATTGATTTCCCTTTTAACTTCCCCGGCCTTGAGCATTTTTTCCCTGCCGGAGCGCATGTCGCGCAATTTTACCTTTTTTTCGTCCAGCTCTTTTTTGCCCACGAAAATGACGTACGGAATCTGAAGGGAATTCGCATAGTTGAGGTTCGCCGATATTCCCCTTCCGGCAAGGTCGATTTCCGTTCTTATTCCGGCCGCTCTCAACTCCTTCGCCACCTTCACGGCTTCGCGCAGCGTCTGGATCGGTATGACCAGCACCTGCGTGACCGTCTTCGGCCTCCCTTCCTTCCGCTCTTCTCTCCTCTCTTTCATCGCCTCGAATATCGGTTCGACTCCGAACGAAATTCCAGTCGCGGGGTATTCGCCGCTTCCTATGAACATGCCTATCATTTTGTCGTATCTCCCGCCGCCTGCGACGGAGGAGGAGATTTTCGAATCTTTAAGGTAAACCTCGAACACCGGCCCCGTATAATATTCGAGGCCGCGGGCGAGCGAGAGGTCGATGCGAATTTCGAAACCCATCAGCCCGCAGTATTCGAGCAGTTCTTTCAGCTCCTTCACGCCTTCCTTCCCCTCCCCGCTTTTAACCAGCTTCTCCGCTTTTTCGAGAATCTCGCCGTTCTTCCCCTTCACCGCGAAAATTTTCAGCAGGCTTTTTATTTCCTTCGCCGCGAAGCCTTTCTCTTTCAGCTCTTTTTTGACTTCCTCCGCGCCGGACTTCTCGATCTTGTCTATCGAGAGTATCGCGCCCATCTTCTTCTCCTTTATTCCGGCGTAGTCAAGCATTCCGTTCATTAACTTGCGCGAGTTGACCTTGATCATGACATCGAAGCCGAGCGCCCTGAAGGCTTCGTCGGCTATCGCCAGTATCTCCGCGTCCGCAAGCATGGATTTCGTTCCGACCACGTCGACGTCGCATTGCATGAACTCGCGATACCTTCCGAGTTTTATCGGCCCGTCCCTCCAGACCGGCTGTATCTGGTAGCGCTTGAAGGGCTTCGGAAGGTTGGGGTTCATGCCCACGACCTTCGAGAGCGGCACGGTCAAATCGTAGCGCAGCGCGAGCTCCCGCCCTCCCTGGTCCTCCACGCTGAATATCTCCTTCGTTATCTCCGCCCCGCCGGCGAACTTCGCGGACAGGACGTCTTTCCTCTCGATCGCCGGCGTCTCGAGCGGGGAATAGCCGTATTTCTCGAAAATGGATTTGAGCGTATCGATTATTCCCTGCCTCGATATGGCTTCCTCTGGCAAAAAGTCCCTGACTCCCTTCGCGTTCATGAGCTCGAATTTTGCGGGCATTGTTGCACCTTCAATATGAGATTAGCATTGTATCAATTTTGGTACACATATATCATTTTTGGTACAATTGAAGGTAAAAAGCTTACACACAGTCATAGTTCTTCTCGCCTCTCCAGTAGGCTTCCCTCATCGGGCAGCTTTCATACGGCGTGCTCCTGATCCTTTTTGCGGTCTCGCTGTTCCATATTTCTTTCAGGTTCTGTTCCCTGATATTGCCAAGCGTCTTCTTCGAGCCCGTACATGCATAGGCTTCCCCGAGTATGTTTACGTAGAGCGCGTAGTGCAGCTGCCTGCACCATACGCCGCCTATGTAAGGCAGAATCATCTTGTATTCAAGGCCGAACTTTTGCCTGTCCATTTCCTGCGCCCTCCTGAATATCCCGACCGTTTCCTCCCTCGTTATTTCCCATCCCTTAAGCTTCGACGCGCCGCCAATCGGCATGAAAGGCCTGAAAAGAGGGAATATGTTGTTTCTCCTACAGAATTCCAGTTGATCCAATACTTCGTCCATGTTGATTTTTGTTATGACAGCATCCATCCCCAGCATGGTCGGTTTTTTCTTGTTGAGGCCCGCCTCCATAAGGTACCGGATGGCTTTATTTCTTATTCCTGCGTAACCTTGCCTTCCTACCATTTTATCTTCTATCTCCGGTTTCATCGAGTTGCATTTCACTATCAGCGATACGTTCGCCTTCGCCAGCTTTTCCGCCATTTCCCTGTCTATCGCCATGCCGTTCGTGAAGCTCATGACCTTCATGCCGAGCTTGTTTGCGTATTCAATCATCTCGAAAAAATAACGGTCTATCAGGGGCTCGCCTGCGCCGGTTATCTTTATCGTCTCGCAGCCAAGCTTTTTCGCCTGCCTGAACAAATCAAGCCTTTCTTTTATGCTCAGCTCTTTCGCCAGCTCGCTGTGGCCGCCGTACACGTCCCTGAAGCAGTACGGGCATGCCAAGTTGCAGATGTTTGAGGTTTCGACGTCTATAAGCAGCATCTTTCCTTCTCTCATCGCTTCCTCCATTTTTTCATTTCCTATGTCCAGCCCGCGTATGACTGGAATGTTTTCGTTTATTGGCACCGCTGTCATATCAAACCACTCTCCTTGAATTTTTTCTTTCCCAAGACGCCTTCCATTATGAGCCTTTCCTTCCCGTCGAAAACGGTCTCAAGCCGCCATGCGGGGAGGTCGTTGACGCCGAACTCCGCGGCGATATCGAAACCCGCAGCCCTCGTCATTTCAGATAGGCCCATCCTCTTGCCATCAGGGACGTAAACCTTGCTTCCGTCCGGGCTCACGAACTGGAGAGGGTAGCAGTTGAATATCGCCGAGGTGCTCCCAGCCTTCGAGACCCTGTCCAGCTCTACCGCCACTTGCGGCGGGTCCGGAATGCGGTCCAGCACGTTGTTCATGTTGACGAGCCTGGCGACGCCGTTTTTTAACGGGATGCGCTCCATGCTGCCCTGCGCGACGAAAATGCCGCCGTATCCCCCAGTTCTCTTCATCGCCTCCCTGACCATCCTCTCGGAAATGTCTATGCCAATGGCAACGCCGCCGAACTTCTTCGCGAGCCTTGCGAGATTCTCACCCGTCGCCATCGCGCCCTCGAATATGACGCCTTCAGCTAGGCCGAGCCCGCGCATGCAATCCATAACGTCCTCCGGAAGCGTATAGCAGCCCCTGTAGTTTTCGAGATTGTATCTGGCCGCGGTCGCGGCCTGTGAAATTATTGCCCTTTGCTCCTCGTTCAGGCCTTGCGAAATCTCGCCCTCGATCCTGAAAACCTCCCTTATCGCTTCAAGGTCGCTTCCGCATTTTTCCGAGAGCCCGTAGGCAAGCCCGGTGAAAGAGTCGAGGCACAGGCTTGCCATGCCTTCCCTCGCATACCTGGCTATGTCCGCTTCTATTTCCGCAATTTCCCTCCTTCCACGATTCTCCACGAAATCGAAGAAATACGGAATCCCTCCTGCGACCTTGTATTCCCTGCCGCACGAGCATGCTAGGCGGCCGCTGACTATCTCCCTGCCGCCGCTGCCGGCTTTGAACGACCCTCCCCTCAGCTCAAGGCTGCCGTCACAACCAGCGTCCGTGCAAGTCAGATAGGGCAGCGTACTATCAAGACTTTTAACGCCGACCATACGAACCACTCCTTGATTTTCCAGGGCCAAGACCGGGATTTGAACCCGGTCTAGCAGATCCACAGTCTGCTGTGCTGCCAGCTACACCATCTTGGCCGTTTTCACTCCTCTCAAAAATCAGAACCGCGAAATTCTTCCCGAGGTCGAAAACAAGTTCGATTTCTATTCCTTCCTCTAGCCCGAAATTCTTCCTGAGCTCGCAGGGTATGGAAATGCGTCCTTTCGAGTCGAGCTTCATTTTCCTGCAGAGGGAAGCTTTGTTTTCAGAACTAGGTCTGACAAAATCGGGGATGAACTGACCCCCTTTCGCCCGTGAACTTCCCACCTTTTTGTCTTCACCATCTGCATCACTTTCCTCTTATTGGAGAAAAACACTTAAAAGCTTTTGGTGGGATGGAGTAATGCCTGAAAAGCCTGCATGAATCAGACGTCGAAAACCTTTATCTTCTCCGAGGGGAGATCGACTACCGCCGCTTTTCTGAATTCCGGCAGCGCGGCGTTGACGAAAATCGTTCCCCTGTACTTGACGACGCCTGCGGACTCGTGTATGTGGCCGAAGACGTGCAAGACGGGCCTTATTTTCTCCACGATTTCCCTCAGTTCCAGAGCGCCCGCGCTGCTGCCGAAAAAGCTCATGTCGAGTATGTCGTAGGGGGGGTCGTGCGTGAGCAGGATTATCTTCTTCGGATCCTTGCCCTTCGCAAGCCTTTGGATTTCGGAGTAATGCCTGAAATCCGCGCCGATGAAAAAATACCCCCCGTATTCGGCGGCCTTGTTGGAGAGGAACGTTACCTTCTTGTTGCTGATCTTCATGTTGTAGTCCCAGTTGCCGCGCACGACGAAAGTGCGGAATTTCGTGTTCTCGAGCACTTTCGAGGCGAAGTCCTGCGAAAGGAAGTCGCCAGCGTTGACGATGACATCTACCTTCTGCTTCGCCGCGAGCTTCTCCACGTTGTCCGCCAAATCCTTGTGCCTGTGGTAATCCGCAACGCACAATATCTTCATAGGATTCTTTTTCCCTTAGTGCATTAATAAAAATTATCCCGAAGCTGACATGAGATCGAAGCAGACAAGGCACAGAATCTTCGAGAAGTCGACAAGTTCGCGAATGCGTATGAATTCGTTTGCCATGTGAGCGACCTCCCCTCCCGCCGAATATCCCACGGCAAGAATCCCCTTCATGACCAGAGGTTTTACGACAGTGGTCCCGGAAAGGCCAGTAACTTCAGGATACTTCCCTATAACCTCTTTCGCATGCTGCCTTATCTTGCGGACAAGGATGTTGTCTTCATCGACCTCGACCGGTTTCTGGTGGTCAACAACCTCGAGCCTGAACCTTGCTTTCCTGTTTTTTTCCCTTACTTTACTGAACATGTCTTTTATTCCTCTTGTCATATCTTCCGTCTTCTGCGACGGCAGGTAGCGGAAGTCCAGATGGACTTCGCATTCGCCAGGCACTATGTTGGCCGCATTGCCTCCCCTTATGATGCCCAGATTGCTCGTCGGGCCGGAGAGGAGCGGATGGCGCCTGAAGCGCATCCTGTGCTTCTTCAGAATGTTGAGGAATTCAACCATGTTCCATATCGCGTTCACGCCTTTCTCGGGCCTCGAGCCGTGCGCCTGCCTGCCGAGCGACGTGATTTTCAGATGGAGCAGGCCTTTTTCAGCGACGTCTATCTTTTTCATGCTGTAGGCTATGTCAGGGACTATGCCGTATTCCCCCTCCAGTTTGCCTTCGTTAAGCAGGTAGTACATGCCGTATTTCGAACCGCACTCCTCATCCGCGACGCAGGCGAGCACGACCTGGCCTTTCAGTTTCTTTTCGAAGCTTTTGAGTATTTTGCCCGCTATCAACACGCTCGCCAGCGGGCCTTTGTTATCGGTCGCCCCTCTGCCGTACGCCTTCCCCTTCTTTACCTTCATTCTAAAGGGGTTAGTTTTCCACCCTGAACCGGCGGGCACGACATCGAGATGACAGGCGATGATTATCCTCGGCTTCCCCTTGCCGATGTAGCCTATTATGTTCGTCCTTCCCTTCTCCTTCTCAAAAATTTTGTACGCTATCCTGTTCTTCTTAAAGAATTTTTCAACGACTTTTGCCGCCCTGCGCTCGTTCCCGGGCGGGTTGGTCGTGTCGGCGGCGATTAGTTTCGAAAGCAACCTTATCATTTCTTCCTTGCCGGAATCCACGCTTTTACACGCATCCATATTTTATTATTTCCAAGGGTTCTATTAATTGACATGACGGAAACTGCGAAATTCACGGTCAGCACGAAAGGTGATACAGACATCATTGATATCACTGGCGAAGTCGCCAAGATAGTCGCCAAATCTAAAATCAAGTCCGGCGTTGCGTGCGTCTTTGTTTCCGGCTCGACCGCTTCGATTTCGACGCTCGAATACGAGCCGAACCTTGTAAAAGATGTCAAACGCGCTCTCGAGAAGCTTGCGCCTGAAGGAGCGGAATACGAACATCACAAGACCTGGCACGATGATAACGGCAGCGCGCACGTGCGCGCCTGCCTGATGAAGCCGGGCCTCACCATCCCCTTCGAGAATCGCAAGCTTCTCCTCGGTACGTGGCAGCAAATCGTCTTACTAGACTTCGATACGCGGCCGCGCGAGAGGGAGATAGTGGTGCAAATAGTCGGGTAATAGGACAGAAACAGATAATCTGTTTCGCAGAAATTTTTAACGATTTCGTAAACTTGTTTGCTTCACAGGATGTTCTTCCCCGGTTCCCAGAAGCCATTTCCAGAGAGGGACGAACAGGATCTTTCTTCTCGTGCCGAACCATTCCGCATCCTCTTCGGCCTCGTAGCCTCCAGTTATGACGATGAGGTTCCGGCACCCGAGCTCCTTGCTCGCGTGTATGAGTGATCTGATTTCCCTCCGCTTCGTCTTTTCCGAACCAACTTCGTAGCATACCTGGATGAGATGCGTTATTGCCGTGCCGCGCTTGACCACGAAGTCCACCTCCTCATGCGAAAGGGACTTCCAGTAGTAGATTTCCGCCAGGCCTTCCGCCTCCGCCCTTTTCAGCTCCGTCGCCACGGCATTCTCAAAAAGCCTCCCTATGTCCGGGCTGAGCCTGAAAGCCTTGGCCGTGACTATGCCGTTGTCTATGCAATATATCTTCTTGTTTGATGACACCTGTTCCCCAACCTTTGCGGAAAACCTTGTGACCCTGAAGAAAAGGAACGCTTCCTCAAGGTAACCGAGGTATTTTTCCGCCGTATGGACGCTCCTACTTTTCGTCACCCTGGCGAGCGTGTTGTATGAAAACTCCTTTGCTACGTTTGAGGCCAAGTAGAGGGCGAGGTCGTTTATGGCCTGCGGCGACCGTATCCTGAACCTCATGACTATGTCCTTGTATATCACCGAATCGAAAAGCGCCGAAAGGTATTCCCTGAAGTCCATGCCCTTCACGTTGGGCTCCGGGTAGCCGCCGTTCGTCAGGTACGCGTTCAGCTTCTCCTTCGTCTCGGCCTCCGTAAGCTGCCGGCCTGAAAGCCTTATGAACTCCCTGAACGAGAAAGGGAATATGACGGTCTTTAAGTGTCTCCCCGTCAGGTGGCTCGCAAGCTCCATGCTGAGAAGGTTCGAGTTGCTCCCCGTTATGGTGATTTCGTATCCCTGCCTCTGGAGCCTGTTGACGAAAAGCTCCCAGTTCCCGAGGTTCTGTATCTCGTCGAACAGCAGGCGCTTCGGGTTGCCGTAGACGGATTTTATGGCCTCCATTATCTCGTTGTAATCGCCAGCTTTCGCCAGGACCTCGTCGTCGAAGTTCGCGTACCCGAAACTGCCTGCGGAAATGAGGTTGTGCATGGCGAAGAAAGACTTCCCTGCCCTCCTCGGGCCGATTATGGCGCTTATCATCCCCGTCCCCGCTCCCTTCAGGACGGCGTCCCTTTCCACGTATCTTTCTCTTGCCATCCTGCCCTCGAGCTCGGCTTTCTGCAAGAGTATGGAGTCCCTTATCATTTTCCCGCCTTTGCACGTTTTACGCGCTTTTATGCATTTTTATGCATCTTTTAATTTATAATGCACAAAAGTATATAAATTTATGCATTACAGTAAAAATTGCGATTGACGTCCCCGCCTCTTCGGGAACGCGCCTAGTGGCTTGGCGTTTGAGCGCTTGATGGGTTTGATGGCCTGATGTTAACTACTGCCATATAAAATCCTTTTAAAGAAATATAATTTACTAATAATTATGACAGATGATTTGTTGGAAATAAAAAAGAAACTTATAGGGAAAAGAAGTGATAGAAACCAAGAGTTTTGGATTGGAATTATAGCGCTTGTTTTCTTTTTCTGGACAATAATAGGAGCTATGATAGGGATAGTATTAATTTTATGGGGATGGGAAGAAAAAAGAAAAATTGATCAAGAATTGGCTGAAATTGATTTCAAACTCAACAAAAATTCTGAAAAATCTGAATTATACGAAGACCCAATAAAAATTTTAAAGTTAAGATATTCAAAAGGCGAAATCACTAAAAAGGAATTTGAAAAAATGAAAAGCGAATTAAAATAAATTATTAATTATTTCAGGTATAGCTCAACCCCAAAAAACCTTTGTATCTTCTTTGCCGTCTGCTCGTCGGGCTTGAAGCCGTTTTCTATCCGCTTGTAAATTAGAGCGGAGATGCCCATCTTCATCGCTGCTTCGTCCTGGGTGAGATTGAGCTTTTCGCGGGCTTTTTTGACCTTTATCGAGAAGTCGCTGGCGAGCTCGCGTTCGTCTTCTATCGACTCTGGCCTCGGCGTCCTACTGGCTGACGAGCTTGGAAGGAAGACTTTCTTCGGCTGGTAGACCTCCTTGCCGAGCTTCGCGCAGTCCTCGCACACGTCGAGAATGACGCCGTCTATCTCGGCCCGCTTTAAAAAGGGTATTTTCTTCCCGCACACTTCGCACTCTGCCATGAAAATGCGCCAACCCCGTTCCAGCCGGCGTTCATATCGGCATATTCATCGTTCATACCAACATGTTCATACCAGCATTCAGTAGGGTATGCCCACCTTTACGCTTGAGATGTCCCAGCTTCCCGTGCCGGAGAATGACATCGTGTTCTCCCCCTCCGCCGCGTAACTGGAAGCGAATTCCACCGTGTTCTTTCCGGACTTCACGCTCTGCACGCTTAGCTGGTTACTGTTTATCCTTATCGTCAGCACGCCGTTCTCCTCTATGTTGTCGACATTGAACTCTATCCTTCCCTTGCCCTTGCCATTGAGCAGGTTGATGTCCTCTTTCGTTATGTTAAAGTACCTGTTGCTTACCGCGTTTCCGCTGGTGAGGAGGACGTCGAATTCCACGTCGTCCAGATTCCAAACACCGCTGGACTTGAACGAGAGGACATTGTCCCCGACTTTAATGGCGTTGCCTATCTGCGAAAATTCGAATTCCCTGGTCACGAGATGCTCGGGGTTCGAAGAGCTGTATATCTCCTGGCCGTTGAGCTTGACGCGCACGTCGCCGGCCTGGACCTTGGTCGCATAGAACTTGAGAACGCCCTTGCTCCACGCCTCGAGCTCGTTCGGATAGACCTTGAAAGACGCGAACTTCTCCGAGCCGTATTCGGCCACGACCTTGAAGTTCTGCAGCCCGTAGTATGTAGCGGCCCAGAAATAAAGGCCGGGGCCTGCAGCGGAAATCCCGAGCGTGTTCTCTTCCTTTACGTCCTGAGGCTGTATCGTGATGTCGTAGCGGTTCAGGTTCGCGAGCCCGTCGAAAACGACCTTGTCGTTCCATCTGAACACGAGATTGCCGTAAAGATTCGTCTCGCCCATGTCAAACGATATCTTCACGTCCTTGAGGTTGTTCAGGATGTTCTGGTCGACATTCATGTCGAATTTCTTCGGGTCCGCCCCGAAATAGCCCTGCGATACGCCGACGCTTGCCATGTCCTTCAGGGTTTCGGTCTGGGCCTGGCCGAGCGTGAAAGAGCCGAACTTTACGTTCCTTGATATCTCGTTCCCGGAAATGCCGACGTTCCCGAGATCGAAAGAAGTCAGTATCTTGAAGTTCCCAATCGCGCCTCCTCCGGTCGTCCAGTTGCCGCTCGCCCAGTTGGCCAGCGGCGTGCCAATCGCCACCATGACGCCTATTATCACTAAGGCTATAATCAGGAGAACGATGAACTCGTCCATATTAATTTCTATTGGGACAATGCTTTAAATCTTTATTTTAAGCCTGCGGGAATAGATAAAAGGGGAGCGCAGCATGAAGATACTGAACAGGAATCTGAAAGAGCAGACGCTCGAGATCAAAGTCGAAAGTCCCGAGGATTTATGGCACCTCGAGCGAATCCTTGAGCCGGGGGACATGGTCACTTCCAGAACTTTCCGGAAGGCCTCGGTGAAAAGGGGCGGGGAATACGAATACGGCGACAAACGCCCGATGACGCTTACGCTCAGGCTGGAAAAAGCCGAGTTCCAGCGCGATTCGGGCGTCCTGCGGCTCAGCGGGCCCATAGCCGAAGGCCCGGAAGACGTTCCCAAGCAGTCATACCATTCCATGCAGATTGATGCCGGCTCGGTCCTTTCGGTGCGGAAGGAAAGGTGGAAGCCGCACCAGATCGAAAGGCTGGAAAAGGCGAGGACGAGGAAGCCGGCCCTGCTGATTTGCGTACTCGACAGGGAGGACGCGGATTTCGCCATGCTCCGCGAGTCCGGCATCGAGATGAAGGCGCGCATAACCAACTACGACCGCGAGAACATGGAAGAGTATTATGGGAAGATAATTGCCTACCTGAGGACGCAGGGCACGCAGGCGATTGTTATCGGCGGGCCGGGCTTCGAGAGGGAGAACCTGCTCAGATACATAGGCTCGAAGGACAGGGAGCTGGCCGGGAAAATCATGCTCGAGCACTCCAGCTCGACGGGGATAAACGGCGTGCAGGAAATCCTCAAGAAATCCGCGAACAGGATACTGAAGGAAACGAGGATCGCGCAGGAAAGCGCACACGTGAACGAAATCCTGAAACGGATGAAGACCGACGGCCTCGTCGTCTACGGCGCGAAGGAAGCCGAGAAAGCGGTAAAATTCGGAGCTGTCGAAACGCTTTTCGTCTCGCAGGAAAAGGCGAACGAATTCGAGCCGCTGATGGAAGCGGAGGAAAGGACGGGAGGCAACGTCGTCATAATCGCCAGCGACCACGAGCTCGGCGAGCAGTTCCTCCATCTGGGCGGGGTAGCGGGCTTCCTGAGATTCAGGATGGATTTATAAAACTTTTTGTCGTATAAGAGGAATATGAATTACGGAAAAGCAATACTATGTACCGGAGCCGCTGCAGGAGTATGTTTGTTGGGCATAAAATTGTATTCTCGTTACGTGGATGGAAGTTTGAGAGGTTATGGCGTGTCGGCTTCTGGTTCGCTTCTCAATAGAAGAAGGTTATTAAAATTTATCCAAGAAGATGAGAGAAGAGTCTCGGAAATCCTCCCAGCGTCCGATGTCTAGATTTTGACGAGTCTTGGAATGCCAAGCTTGGATAATGAAAGATTTTAAAAATTAGCGTCTTATTGGATGTGATATGAATGGTTACACGACATCAACAATAATGCGTAGCAGGGCAAATCGATATTTTAGGATCGGCTCTGCTAGTCCGGATAGCCAGTTTGAAGGTTGTGAACTTGGTAATACCTTTAGCGACCTGGCAAGACTAGCGATAGAGAATGGCCTTGAGCCGAGAAATCTTGATAAGGCACCGCCGCCTCAGAAACCGCGATTATCGCTTGGTTATTACAATCCCTTGCCCCTCTTCATCTGACTAATTTTAGGTATATAAGACAGGCCAGAAGGACGAGCGCTACTATTGCGAAATTGCTGAGTTCGGAGAAATTGGCAGGGAAGCCGACTATTATTTTGATGGTGTCCTGATCCTGCAGGAGAAGGTCGGCTGTTGTATTCCCCGTCATCACGAGAGGCAATCCTTCTTCGGATGGTGGAGGCGGGACCAGCCTAGCGTAAATGATTTTTTCTTCCATCGGATTAAGCGGGACCTGGATTTGTTGCTGGTCGTTTTCCAGGAATCTGGCAAGACCGCTGTCGAATTTCAGGCCGACCATGCTGAACTGGTCATAAAAATTCCTCACTTCTATGGCGATGAGCTCGCTTGAGCCCATGACCGTCCTGAGCACGTCGCTCACGAGGAAGTTGCAGATGGGGTGGCGGTAAACGAGATAATAAAAGTAACCGGATGGCGCCGTCGGCGGGACTAATTCGACTGCGCCCGCGTTTTCCGCCCTTATGGCGTAGTCCACTTCTTTCCTGTCTTCGGATTCGCTCACGTCTGTGGTTATGGAGGCGTTGCATTCCCTCGTATCCTGGCAAAAGGTGTTGTTCCAGCCCGAAAGCTGCTGGGGAGGAAAAAGGCCAAGGGTGTGGGCGTAATAGTATACTGTTATGTTCAAGTTTCCCACTCCCGCCTTGGCTTTTACGCTTATGATGACCGCCCTGTTGTTTGCGACTTTGCCTCCGTTCCTGATGGTAGCGAATGTCACGTTTTCTATTGCGCTGAACGTCACGAGGGTCGGCACGTAGACTGTGGCGTTCGTTTCCCATGCCGTCTTGGCTGGCTCGACGTTGCCTGCGTTGTCCACGGCAATCGACCTGAAGAAGAACGTATAGTTGTTGGCATTCTGTATGCCCTCGGTGGAAGGGTTGAAGTCGTACTCCGCCAGGGATAGGGATGTGCACTTGCCGTCGGGGAAGGTGACGTTGTTTTCATTGGAGTAGTGGCTCTGGCTGTCGAGGTATCTGTAGTTGACGTAATGGCATCTTATGCCGCTGTGGGCATCGCTGCCTGACCAGGAGATTTTGAAGACCGGGCTCATTATGAAAGAACCTGCGACCGGGTTGGTCATGCGGGAAGAGGGGTTCACGTAGTCTATGCCTATGCCGACCGTCTTGGTGACGTTGTTGCCGTTGGTGTCGTTTACCCATATCCTTATGATATAGTTTCCCGACGAGACCGACCTCGCAACGAAAGGAGCCGTATAGTTCCCAAATGCGTCCATTGCCATCGCGGTCCAAGAGCCGTTGCCCGTGGAGTTCTCCCAGTGGTAGCGCATGGTGTCGATCTGCGTGCTGGCCTTGGCTTTAACGGTGAAATCCGAATTGTACCAGCCGGGGACAGGACTGAATATCGTGATTACCGGGAGCCGCCTGTCTATCTGAATGTTGCTGACGAGGGTTTCGTTGACAAATCCCACGGAGTCGTTCGCCCTGACCCTTACCGAATAATTCCCGTCCGAAACCGCGGCGACGTTGAAATTCGCCGTGTAATAGCCTCCGCCTAAGCTCATGTCAACCCACGAGCCGTTACTGGTTGCGTTCTCCCAACGGTAGCGGACGTTGTCTATGGGAGACAGGTCCGTGACGGTCGCGTTCACGAGGAAGTCCTTCGCGTAAATGTCGTTCTGCCTGGGCTTGTTTATTGTCACGTTGGGCGGCGATTTGTCGAGTATGAAGGAATGAAGGGTTCTGTCGTCCGTCAGATTCCAGCCCGAGTTCTGGAAGAAGTCGGAATAAAGGCCGCAATAGCCCACGTTCCATACGCCCTCGGGGTCATAGCTGCTGAAAGTGTAAGAGAAAGTGACATCCATTCCCCAGTTGTCGAAGTAGATGACGGTTCCGTTCGGCAGTCCAACGGCGCATTCGGAGAGGATGGTGAATCCTGCCGGGATTTTTGTGACCCCGGTCAGGCTTATCTGGAACGCTCGGCCGACTTTATACGAGCCTGAAGGATAGTTGTAGGAGTTCCAGTTCCCGGTGACCTGCGTTGAACTATCTCCTTCTGCACATGACGTTAGACTATTGGCGCAAATAGACCCAAGGCCGCTTTTGATTGAGCTCGTCCTTCCGCAAGCCGAATTGTTCCATATCCTTTGATTGCCTGCGCCGGGCGAAGGGACGGCGCAGCTAAGCCGGCAGCCGCCCTGGGTGAAACAGTTGCCGTCAGGGCGGTCGCATATCCCGGACATGCCTGTACATGATTGGCCGCATTGCTTTCCAGAGCAGGCCGGCGCGGCCCACGTGCCGCTTTGGCATGTCACTCCCGGCAAACTCGGGTGAAGAGCAGCGTTAGCATAACATACGCCGTTAAAAACGCAATCCAATTGCGAGCAGCAAGCCGTGGCACCAGAGTCGCCTGTACAGGTTCCGCTGCATGTCTTGGTATATTCCCCCCAGTCGTCGCCGCAGCAGAGGCCGCCAAGCCACGTACGACCACATCCCGAGCATCTGGCATAGCTCGTGTCCGGATTATAGTCCGTAAAAGTGCAGTTGTCGTTTCCCGGGCAGGCATCGTTTGAATCCGCAGGGGAATATACCCTGTATAGGCAACCGGGGCACGTCCCTACGCAACTGTCCGTTCCTCCTGTGCCTTGGAATGTTTGGAAAACTCCGTTGGTAGGACAGCTCGCCCCTGTCCCGGCCGTGCACGTATTGCCGTTCTTGGTCGCGGCAACTTCGAAACTTGAACAGCCAAGTTGGCTGAGCACGCACAAAGTATTACCGGAGCCACCCGGATTGTATTGATCCAGCTGGGTTGACGTCGCACAGGTATCAACACTGTCAACCGGCTGGCATGCACCTGACGAGCAAGTTGTATGAGTGGTGCAAGTTGTCCCAGCTTTGGTTGCTGGTTTTGTTGAGCAATCATCGATAATCGACTGACTATAAACGCAGTCGCATGCGGGAGGAGTACTAGAGCCAGAGACTGCTGCTGCGTAACAATCCCTGTATGTCACTACTTTGCTTCCGTCGCATACTGGTCCGCATACATCACCTAGCGAGGTTGGGGCTGTATTGCAATCCTTATAACTTGTATTGGTGCAACTGCTACACGAAGCATATTCATTCCCCGTTCCACTGCAGGAAGAGGATCCGGAACAAGTGCAAGAAGTTAATCCAGCGAGGCTGTCGGTATTGCAGCCAGGCGTGTTCCCGCCGCCATACCAGCCGTTTAGGTAGTCGCAATACGCTTTATTACCAGCTTGACATTCACAAACTGCACCTCCAAGTTGAGGTATGGGTTGAACGCATTTGGTTGTCCAATACGTGACAGTATTACCAGCTGTACATGTAGAACTGAAGCCGGCTGGTGGACCTACTGGTGTCGGACATGGTGTTTCTAGTGATGACGTATAAGAGTTGCATGTGCATGTCGATGATGTGTCGCAATGATAAGTTCTAGTTTCTTTTGTATAAGCATCCTTGCAATACACGCCATTATACCCGCTGCAATCAGTATCACTCCCGCACCCCGCTCCGCATTTATCCTTAACACATTGGGAGGGAGTGGAGGGATAGGAGCATGAGCATGTTGCATATGCTGGGGCAGTATCGCATGTTCCGGCGGGTCCCAGTTTCTTGCCGTCACACGTGCCGGAGCAATCGTTGTCGTTGGCGCATGTCGCGCTGCATTGCCCCTTGACGCACGTTGCTGTAGAATAGGTACAGATACAACTTGAACCACACGACCCACCAGAAACTTTTTTGTGACCATGTGAAGCTGCACAGTCATCAGGGCAACCTTGACCACATGACGATGTGGATGAACATGTTGTGGTGCAGCTGCCTGAATCGCATGTATGTGGGGAGCAGGATTGAGTGTTATAAGAACATTGGCAATTACTGCACGTACCGTCGTAATATTTTGTGTCCCCAACGCATTTGTTATAACAGTCAGTACTGGAGTCGCATGTCGCACCGCAATCGCTGCTACATGAAAATGATTCCACCACATAATGCTCATCACAACCTACTGGTTGGCAATTGGTACCTAGATGAACCATCGTAGTACCTTCACAAACCCAGCTATTTCTGGTGCAGTCTTCGGTTGAGTAGGTGGAGCAGCCGCAGTCTGAAGTGCACGTTGACCCGTAATATCTTGTGGCGCCTGAACAATAATTACTAGGACAACCTTGACCACATGGCGATGTGGATGAACATGTTGTGGTGCAGTCGGCTGAATTGCATGTATGTGGGTAGCAGCTCCAAGAGTAAGGTCCTGAGCATTCGCCACCGCCTGGGGGGCATTTATAAGCTTGTAACGTTGTCTCAGAAGAGCAATAGTTTAAGGAATCACAATCGTAATCAGAAGTGCATGATAAAGCAGAGGCAATGACGACATATGCCGAAAGAGCACCAACCGCAACGATTAGCAGGAGCACGGACAGCCTGAACAGATTGAATTTGGGGAGATTGCGAAGATTGGAAAGTTTGGGGGATTTGGAGAAGTTCGGGCGCCTTTTTGCTGGGAAGTTTATCTGCTGGTGATTTGTCTGGGAGCAACTTGGCCGGGGATGTCCTGCGTGCATTCATTAATAATTTGCCGCCAGATTAATAAATAGCGCAATAAATAGTAAGGACAAATAAGTACAATTCCGCGCCTCCGTGCCGTGCAAATGCCGCGCGTGCCCTGCGGGATAAGTGAACGGGGAACTTGCGCGAAATCCTATCCCCATGAGCCCTGAATTTCTAAACTACTCCGGCCTAAATTTTTACAAGTTTGAAATAAATCATGCCGGCCAGAAGGACGAGCGCTAATATCGCGACATCGCTCAGCCCGTAGAAATTCGCCGGCAAGCCGACTATTATATTGATGGTATCCTCGTCCTGCAATTTGCCCAGTGTTGAATTTCCCAATATTGTGAGAGGCAATCCTTCTTCGGACGGTGGAGGCGGGATAAGCCTTGCGTAAATGAGTTTTTCTTCCATGGAGCTCAGCGGGATCTTTATGGATTGCTGGTCGTTCTCGAGGAATCTGGCAGGTCCGCCGTCGAATTTCAAGTCGACGATGTCGAACATGTCCTGAATGTTCCTGACTTCTATGGCGATGATCTCGCTGGAGCCCATGACCGTTCTGAGCACGTCGCTCACGAGGAAATTGCAGAGGGGGTGATTATAGACGGTGTAATAAAAGTAGGCCGATGGCGCCGTCGGCGGGACTGATTCGTTTGCGCCTGCGCTTTCCGCCCTTATGGCGTAGTCCACTTCTTTCCTGCCTTCGGATTCGCTCACGTCTGTGGTTACGGAGGCGTTGCATTCTATCGTATCCTGGCAAAAGGTGATGTTCCAGTCCGGAAGCTGCTGGGGAGGAGAAAGGCCAAGGGTGTGGGCGTAATGGTATACCGTTATGTTCAGGTTTCCCACCCCCGCCTTGGCTTTTACGCTTATGATGACCGCCCTGTTGTTGGCGACTTTGCCTCCGTTCCTGATGGTAGCGAATGTCACGTTTTCTATTGCGCTGAACGTCACGAGGGTCGGCACGTAGACCGTGGCGTTCGTTTCCCATGCTGTTTTGGCTGGCTCGGCGTTGCCCGCGTTGTCGAGGGCGATTGACCTGAAGAAGAACGTATAGTTGTTGAAATCGTGTATCGATGGCAGTTCATTTGACGGGTTGAACTCGTATTCCGTCAGGGACGTGCATTTGCCGCCGGGGAAGGTGACGTTGTATACGGCTGCGGGGCACTGCCTATGATCATCGCAGTACTTGTAGTTGACGTAATGGCATCTTATGCCGCTGTGGGCATCGCTGCCTGACCAGGAGATGGTGAAAACATTATCCATTATGTAAGAGCCTGCGGCAGGTTTTGTCATCATGGAAAACGGGCTGACGTAATCTATGCCTATGCCGACTGTTCTGTTGGCGCTGTTGTCCAAGGTGTCGTTCGCCCACACCACTATGGTGTAGTTTCCCGAGTAGACCGAATTGACGTTGAAGATGGCGGTGTAGTTGCCGTCCGCGCCTGTCGTCATAACATTCCATAAACCCGTGTTCGTGGAATTCTCCCAGCGGTAACGTACGACGCTTATCCCTTGGTTGTCCGTGACCCTCGCTTTCACCTCAAAGTCGGACCTGTACCAGCCGGGAGAAGGGTCAAGTATGGTTATGTTGGGAGGCTGCCTGTGTATCAGCACGTTGCCGACAACGTTTTCATTCGCGTTTCCTACAGAGTCGTTCGCTGCGACCCTTATCGAATAATTCCCGTCCGAAACCGCGGCGGCGTTGAAATTCGCCGTGTAATAGCCTCCGCCTGAGCCCATGCCGACCCACGAGCCGTTACTGGTTGCGTTCTCCCAGCGGTAGCGGACGCTGTCTATGGGAGACAGGTCCGTGACGGTCGCGTTCACGAGGAAGTCCTTCGCGTAAATGTCGTTCTGCTTGGGCTTGTTTATTGTCACGTTGGGCGGCGATTTGTCGAGCACGAATGTGTGCGGGGTTAAATCCTGCTTCAACTGCCAGCCGGAATTGATGGCGAAATCGGACCAGAGCTGGCAGGAGTTGACCGTCCATATCCCTTCTTGGTCCGTGCCGGTAAAAGTATACGAAAAGGTAACGTCGGTTCCCCAGTTGTCGAAGTAAATGATGCTTCCGCCTGGCTTTGTGACAGAGCATTCTGAAAGTATGGTGAAGCCGGCCGGGCTTCTCGTCACGCCGCCCAGTATTATCTGGAACGCCTGCCCGACCTTGTAGGAACCAGACGGAGGGGTGTAAGAACTCCAGTTTCCCGTGACCTGCGTTGAACTATCTCCTGTTGTGCATGATGCTGAACTATAGGCGCAAATAGAGCCAGCGCCGCTTTTGATTGAGCTCGTTCTTCCGCAGTTCTGGCCCATCCATACCCTGCTGTTGCCAGCGCCGGCTGAAGGGACGGCGCAGTTGAGCAGGCAACCGCCTGGGTAGCAGATGCCGTTAGGACCGTCGCATATGCCCTGCGCAGGTAGTGCGCATGCCTGGCCGCACTCCTTGTTCTGGCAGGGCGGCGTGCCGCTCCATACGCCGTTCGCACATATCGCCCCTCCCAAGGAAGGATTGGAATAGCCGTTGCTGGAGCATATTCCGCCATAAACGCAATCGGTCGATTGCGAGCAGCATCCTTTATCATTAGAGTCGCTTGTGCATGCGCCCCCGCTGCACACTCTGGTCTTGATAATTTCGTTTGCATCATCCCCGCAGCATTTCTGGGTGCCGCCCCATGTGCCCCATCCTCCCGGTACGCAGGAGTTGCACGTATTGCTGTTCGTGTCAGAATCGTATAATTTCTCGACGCACGCATCCAAGCCGGGGCATGCATCGTCCGAATCGCCGGCAACGTATTCCCTGAACTTGCAATTAGCGCCTCCGGGGCATGCGCTACTGTCTACGCATCCTTCTATCCCATTTGGATTTTGCGTCGTCGAGAAAGCGCTACCGGAACAGGTTGCACCCTCCCCTCCGGTGCATGTTCCAGTTAGTGCCGGATTGTCGCCGTCATTGTCTGTCGCAAGAACTTCAAAATCCGTGCAGAAGTAGGGTTTGATGATGCACATCGTACCATCGCTGGAGGTTACGTATTCTTTAAATACGGTGGATGAGTCACAGCTCTCGGAATAGGTGCCATAATCGCATGTCCCTCCCCAACATGCCGTGTAATCACCGCATGTTCCGGCAACCGCGGGATTGTCGCCATCCGAATCGACAGATGGCTTTGCCAGGCAGTCCTCGACATTCAGCCACTTGCAGTCGCACGTACAGCTCTTCCCGCCGCCTACAACATAGCAATCAAACGTGTCAGCTGCATGAGAAGTGTCTAAACAATATTTCTTGGAGCAGTCATCATAAACATCGCAGCTATAAGGAGTATCCGTGTACGTGCAACTGCCTGGTGGAGTATTCGGTATTCCAGAACACAAATAAGAACGCTGGGTCGCTGGGTTGTTGGTCTCAGCACCACAGCCAGGTGTGTCCCCCCCTCCGGTACATACGTTTTGGTCAGAACATACCACATTATTACCTGAAATCTCGTTGCAAAAAACGTTAGGGGACATGCCTCCACACCAGAAAGAAAGCTGTGTATGTAGTATATCACTGTCCTTGCAATAAGTTCTACCGTTATAGGATGAGCAGTCATCGCTGGATAGTGGATTATATTTGCAGGTGCATGGTGTTGTTGGGTTGCTTGTGTCGCAATAATAATCTCTATTTTCTCGTATATTACCATTGCAATACCAGCCATCAGTGGGGCAGTCGGAATCTTGCACGCACCCCGTGCATGCCCTTGAACAGACAGGACCAGTACATTGCCCGCCCGAGCAGCCTGTGTACTGTTTGAGGCCTGCACATCTTCTGCAGTCTTCCCATGTCCCTCCTGTGCAGGTGCAGGTGCTTGGATTGCAAGTGCGGCCAGAATAAAGTGTATCGAGTGAGCATCCGTCACAACCACTATTGCTGGAGCACTGGCCGGCGGTAATACAGCTTGAATCGCATTGTGTGGTCTGGTATAGGCATAAAGATAAAGAAGTAATACATTGTCCATTATGATATTTTGTGGTGCCTGAACAATAGTCAGGGCAGCCGCTGGAGCAGCCGCCACCGCCTCCGCCAGTTGGAGATGTAGGCGATGTTGGGGAGGTTGGGGAAGTGGGCGAGGTGGGGGAAGTGGGGGACGTAGGCGAGGTTGGAGAGGGTGGGGGTGTAGGCGAGGTTGGAGAGGGTGGGGGTGTAGGCGAGGTTGGAGAGGGTGGGGGTGTAGG
>Ga0315274_10000051_pt1 | contig 178133 bp, 156 predicted proteins | sample YL17G02_20_MG_FD_203700 | JGI IMG/M metagenome (GOLD analysis project Ga0315274, IMG submission 203700) | Sediment microbial communities from Yellowstone Lake, YNP, Wyoming, USA - YL17G02_20 | ecosystem: Environmental > Aquatic > Freshwater > Lake > Sediment | place: USA: Wyoming | collected...
CCTGTGATACCGCTGTGTGTGTTTGCCTTGTCGCATTAGAAAATGGCGAGAGACAAAGCGGCTCTCCAGAGAGGGCGTTTTTTTCGGCATCATTGAAAATTTCTTTACAAAAATGGTTTTTGTGATATTCTTGGGAATTTGAGGAGTCGCTATGGGTAAATTGATATCAGAGACGGGAAAAGTATCTAAGAAAAAACTTGAGAAAATGGTAAGTATGCCTCAGCAGAGGCATGCGGACAGGTCTATATCCTGTGCAAAAGAGGTTTTTGCCATAGGCGCAGAGGCAATGTTGGAATCATCCAAACGGATTGATAATAATTTTGCGGAAGTGGTGAAAAGAATCTTGAGTTGTAAAGGCAGAGTAATTGTCTGCGGGATGGGCAAATCTGGTATTATAGGGAAGAAAATATCGTGCACTCTTGCGTCTACGGGTACGCCCAGCTTCTTTATGCACCCGGCTGAGGCATTTCATGGCGATTTGGGGATGATAAAAGCAGAGGATATTCTCTTATTAATTTCGTATTCAGGGGAAACTGAAGAAGTGTTGAAGATTATTCCTTTTTTAAAAGACAATGGTAATCTGATAGTTTCTATGACCGGGGATGTAAACTCAACATTAGCTACCAGTTCTGATTATCTTCTGAATATAAACGTCAAGAAGGAGGCATGTCCACTTCAAATGGCCCCGACTACTTCTGCTGCCGTCGCTCTTGTGATGGGTGATGCTCTTACCATTGCCTTGATGAAGGAAAGAGGGTTTAATACCGAAGATTACGCAAGATTTCACCCTGGAGGCAGCCTTGGCAGAAGATTGCTGACGAGGGTTGAGGATGGTATGGTCAAGAATAACCTCCCGATTGTTTCGAAAGCCTCTTATATGAAGGACGTCATCAACGTTATGACATCCGGTCGACAGGGAGTGGCGGTAGTTGTTGATGAGCAGCAGTGTGTAATTGGGGTAATCTCCGACGGCGATCTTCGAAGAGCTCTGAATAAGTATGAAAATGTATTCAGGCTTAGAGCAGAAGATATCATGACAAAAGACCCCAAGACCGTCGGCAAAGATTTGAAACTCTATGAAGCTGAGAAGATATTCAATCGTTATGAGATTATCACGTTAATTGTCACTGATGATAATAGTAAGCTTCTTGGTTTGCTGCAGCTTTACGATGTCGAAAAGCCTCGAGAAGAAAGAAGGTATGCGAAAACGTAAGACGATAGAACCGCCATTTGCCGTAATCTATGCCGAGGGTCTTGGATTATTTTAGTGACGGGGTTGGAGAATGTGGTAACCGTGAGCAGATTGCTTGGGCAGGTTAAACAGAGAATCGCACAAAGCAGACGTCGGGCAGATATTAAAGCATATCTTAAAGGGGGTAGAAAGCCATGGTCTCGTGGATATAGTTTAAGCAAATTTGATTTTATAAAGACAGTTTTGAATGATGATGTTCTTGTTGCGAAATTTAGATATTTAGATGTACTGCCCAAAGGTTATGGATATGGCTATGATGAAAGAGTAGTTGAGTATCCGTGGGCTTTGTCACGGCTTTCTAAAAGAGAAGGTAAATTGTTGGATGCCGGTTCTGTTTTCAACTATCGAGAAATCATCGAGGACTCGAGACTTTCGGGTAAGAACCTCACGATTATTACTCTTGCGCCGGAAAACAGAGCTTTTTGGGAGAAAGGGATATCGTATCATTATGGCGATTTGCGCCGGTTGCCTTTTAGGGATGGCTGGTTTGATGAGATTGTCTCAATATCGACTTTGGAGCACATCGGGATGGACAATCGGATGTATACCAGACAAGACTCCTCGGAACGAATTGCCTTGGAGGCTAAGCAGGCTGCAAAGGAACTTATCAGGGTTCTACGAGCCGGTGGTAAATTTCTGGCATCGGTTGGATTTGGTAAGCATCAGCTGATTGAATGGGGTGGGACACCGTTCGCCGAGCAGTTTGACAGCCTTTTGCTGGAGGATTTGCTTAAGGTATTTTCGTCGTGCGCCAGTGTTTCAACGTCTTTTTATAGGTATACGGTAAACGGCTGGAATCTTAGCAATGAAGAAGATTGTCAGGGTGTTGAGTACTTTAATATCCATACAGCCAAGTCATTTGATCCAGATAGTGCGGCAGCAGCACGTGCAGTGGTTTTAATCGAGGTTGTAAAGTAAGAAATGCTTTTTTGTGGGGGGAAAGGTTTTGAATGCTTGACGAGATGGAGGTAGTAGTTGATGGTATCATTTATCAACTTCAGTTGCATGGAGGCATTTCACGGGTTTTCAGTGAAATTCTTCCTCGTATGTGTGACATCGATGATTTGCTTCGGATAAAACTTCTGACTCAGGGGCAGCTTAAACAGCCCTTGCCTGAACATCCACAGATTCGGCACTGTCCTATTTTTGATCCAGCGCGATATCTGCGTCCACAGAGGTTATGGTCACCGGCGATGCCTGCCATTGAACGGTTTGTGCGAGGTCTTTACATTGGACGTGGGCGACAAAAAATTTGGCACTCCACATTCTACACAGTGCCGACAAGGTGGGATGGGCATTTGATTATGTCGGTCTATGATATGATTCATGATAGATACCCTGATTTATACAGTGGGGCAAATTCGGATAAATTTAGAGAAAGAAAACGGCGCAGTATCACTCAGTCTGATGCGGTAATTTGTATATCTGAAACTACTCGTCAGGATGTGCACCATTTCTACGGGCTTGATTTAGACTTGATTTATGTTGTGCGTTTGGCCTGCAGCGATGTCTTTAGAAAACTGGTACCACCTCAATTGGTTCCGAACACCCTGGTCAATCATCCTTTTTTACTTTACCTCGGAGGTCGTTCTCATTACAAAAATTTTAATCTATTAACCGATGCCTTCAGCATTTGGCCGCATCGGAAAAATGTTACTTTGGTTTTGGTTGGTGGCAGACCATGGTCAACTGATGAAGAACATCGCTTGTTAGAGTTAGGAATTCGAGACCAGGTGCAGGTATTGACTGACGTTGATGATCAAACTCTATGTCAACTTTACAATCAGGCCCTCGGCCTTGTTTATCCTTCTCTTTATGAAGGATTCGGCATTCCCTTGCTGGAGGCGATGGCCTGCGGTTGTCCGATTGTCGCCTCCCGTATTTCCTCCACAATTGAAGTGGCAGGTGATTGCCCAATCTACTTTGACCCTACCGAAGAAGATGACTTGCTTAATGCTTTGGATATTGCTTTGTCCCAGGGACGTAATTCCGAGCGGATACAAACAGGTCTTGAAAAGGTCAAATCCTATTCCTGGGATAAGACAGCCGCTCAGACGCTGAAGATATATCGAAGCGTATGTGCGTAATCTGAAAGAATGGAAACAATAAGGAAATCAGTTACTCCAGCTTCACGATGTCCAACCTTAAATGATTTGCCGCCTCCTCCCGAAAGTAAAACCGGCTGGCCGTGGACCGAGCAAAGCAAGCCGCTGCCGGACACAACTGCCGATGGTCAACTATGGCCTAAGATAAGCATTGTTACACCCAGCTATAATCAGGGTGGGTTTATTGAAGAAGCCATCCGTTCCGTTTTGCTCCAGGGCTATCCTGATTTAGAATACATTATCATAGACGGCGGCAGTACAGATGAAACCATCGATGTCATAAAAAAATATGAGCCGTGGCTGGCCTATTGGGAAAGTGAACCAGATAGAGGACAGAGTCACGCAATCAACAAAGGACTGCTGAAAAGCACGGGAAAATTATTCAATTGGCATAATTCGGACGACGTACTTATGCCCAATGCTATAGGAATTGTGGCGAAGGTGATGGTTGAGCATCCAGAAGCAAGTTATGTTTATGGAGACCGTATTTACATTGATGAGATGGGAGTTTGTCGTGCGGGCAGCAAAGAAACCGGTGGCAGTAAGACTTGCTTTTTCCCTGAGGTGACAACGGCGTTTTCAACCCTGCATGGAGGTTCGCAGCCGGGCTGTTTGATGGACAAAGAACTTGTCACAAAAGTCGGCGGAATTGATGAAAGTGTGCATTATATTATGGATGTGGATATGCTATTGCGGCTGGCTCTGGTTAAGCCTTTTGTGCACATAACTGAACCTGTAAGCTATGTGAGGGCTTATCCGGGCATAAAAAGCTCGCAATGGACTAACCAGCGTGCCAAAGAGAGGATTCACGTAGCCAGGAAGTTATTCGCGTACCGAGATGTGCCAGATCCGGTCAGAAAAGTAAGAAGACAAAGTTTTGCGGCTGCTCATCAGTTTGCTTGGCGGTGCTATGCAAAAGCGAAAAACTACAGATTTTTTTTATGGCATTTTGTTCTGGATGTTTTCTATGCTGGTGGTCGTGGGTGGAAGAAACGATTGAAGATGTTGTTTGGTCTGCATAAGGAGTGGCTGTGAAACCGAAAGATTCGATTATATTGAATAGCATATCCAGGGAAAGACTCGAGGAATTCTTCAAAGGTGCCTACTGGTATCATTTCATTGATACTGGTTTGGGTATAGTAACTCCGGGTGCTTTTGACTATAGACCTGTTCTTGATAAATTTCATTTTCCTGAAAGCCTCAAAGGCAAAACCGTCCTCGATGTTGGTGCGAGTAACGGTTACTTTTCGTTCCTTTTTGAGAAAAAAGGTGTAGAGAAGGTCTTAGCCGTCGACACCGATAAATATGATGGCACCCTGCCTTATACCTTTGCGCCAAAATTCGAGGAAAACTTCAAAAGAAAGTATGCGCGTGATGCCGAATATTACGAAAAATTCAGGGATATTTACACCTGTCTCAATCTCAATGGAAGCAATAACTTACTCGTCCTCGCTGACATCTTCCAGTCGAAAGTCCAGTGGAAAAACCACTCCATTTATAATCTCGAAGCTCTAAACGAACAGTTCGACTTGGTATTCTGTGGCTCTTTGATAGAACACCTTAAAAATCCGGTTGAAGGTGTAGAACAACTATGCAAAGCTACAAAAGAATTGTGCATCATATCGCTTTCGAACTGCATTTATTGGTGGCCTCTTAACATATTAGCAAAATTCGCCTGTGCATTTAGTATTCGTCTTCCATTTGATAAATTGGTTCTGTATCAGGGCAATGTTTCAGGGGGCTCGTTCTTTCATTTTCATCCTCTGGCATTCAAAGAGTTGCTGATTGCCTCGGGTTTTTCTAAGGTCGAAATTGTCTCCATGTTTAAGATTAGAAATTACAAGAGAGACTATATAAGATACTCTCCTCACGCGATTTTTCACTGCTATAAATAGCATTTTTCGGTTTTTTCGGCAGCTCAATACGGTTGAGGGTAGCAATAGTGGGTCTCGGTGGCGCTTTAATCTGGACAGGACTTGCCTATAACTTGAAAAATAGATGGCCGGATAAAAAAACCATTTTCCTGTATGAAAAGTCTCTGCGCGATTTTATCTTTAGAAAGCCCCATCCTGACCATGTAGTTTATCAAAACAACCGCGATATCGACTATATTTTTGACCGCATAGTGTGGCGTTTAAAAAAGGGGAAATTTAACCCGCAAGATGTAATTATTGTGGACACGGCAAATCCGGCATATTCCTATTATGAGAAGGATACGCCCAGGAGAATTTTTTATAAGACCGGCAGACACGCTATCCAGATTGCTTGCGATGTGCATAATATCCCGAATGCGAAATTGCAACCCAGGATTGAGTTGTCGGAGAAAGAAATTGACAAGGCAGATCGCCTGTTGAAAAGATATAGTCTCCTGCCAAACCAATATATTTGCATAGAGCCCCATGCCAAAAAGGAATTTACGCCGAATAAAGTATGGTTCTGGGAAAACTGGCAGTGCCTGATGGACCTTATAAACCGGTATATTCACGATAATAATCTTACCTGCAAATTAGTCCAGATTGGATTACCGGCAGATAAAGTACTTGATGGTGTTGTTAATCTTACGGGCAATGCCACCTTTAGAGAAACCGCGCAAATTCTCAAAAGATCAATCACTTTTATTGGTTATGTCGGCGGATTGGTTCATCTATCCAAAGCGGTCGGCAAAAAGAGTATAGTGCTTGTCAGTGCTTGGGAGCCTTTTGAGTTGGCATCCTATCCGAGCGATATTAACTTTTATACGGATATCGACTGTAAAAATTGCGGACTGAAAATTCCCTGCCCGATTAACAGAAAGTGTATGTCAGCTATTACTGTTGAGCAAGTTTTCGAGGCTGTCAAATCTGTGCTGTCAACATCCTTGACTTCGTAGAGTCGGAGTAGTTCAATGGACTTGGAATTTGAGAAATTAAACGATTGCCCTGCCTGCGGACAGGACGATATTAAGTTCGATTTCAGCAAATACGATGACTACCTTAATCACGAGTTTAATATATTTCGTTGTTCGCATTGTGGATTGTATTTTGTAAACCCAAGGATTGACAAAAAACATATTCTGGAATTATATGATTCTTCGTATTTCCACGGCGAAAACTGGGACGACAAAACGGACTACTATTCCAATTATTCGAATAAAGCCAGGTTCCACGAGCTGGAAGTTCTCTACTGTTCCCAGTATGAGCAGATGAGACGATTTATTGGCAGAGATAATTTAACCATAGTTGATGTGGGTTGCGGACTTGGTTTTTTTTCATGTTTAGTTCAAGCAAAATTCCCGGGCGCAAAGATAACTTCGATTGATATCTCTCCTGAAGCAGTCAATCACCTGAAACAAAAAGGAGTAAATGCTATTCTTGGAGACTTCTTGGATGTCGACTTACAAAACGAACTGTTCGATGTCGTTTACATGCGGGAAGTTCTCGAACATCTGTATGAACCGCTGTCTTACATCAGAAAGGTAAAAAGATTATTAAAAAGGGGCGGATTATTCTTCTATACCACGGGCAACACAGACCAGATTGACGATATGAAAAGCTGGGGCTATGTTCGACCGGCGGGCCATATTAACTATTTTAATCTCAGCTCTATCCGGGAACTTTTCAGAAGATCAGGTCTTAAATGTTACCCAAGAGAACTACTGGAGGGTTCTATACGTGGACTGCTCAAATACTATGTGCGTAAAGTAGCCTTCAGGACCGAGCTGTTACCTGTTGGCTACCGTCATAAATAGGTTTCTTTTCTTATTCCTATGAGAGTTCATATTCTCTTCGAATTTAAAGACGGTTCTTGGGGAGGCGGCAACCAGTTTCTTAAATCTCTGAAGAAATACCTGCAGTCGGCAGATGTGTACGAGCCGGCTCCGGCAAAAGCAGATGTTATTTTGTTTAACAGTCATCAAAGTACCGCCGAGGTTGCGAGGTTTAAACTTAAGTGCCCTGGCAAGCTTTTTGTACATCGAATTGACGGGCCGATGCGCCTTTACAATAAGATGAGCGACAAACGAGATAATATTGTTTTTGCTGCCAACAAGTATCTCGCTGATGCTACCATCTTCCAGTCCGATTGGTCACGGCAGCAGAATCATCTTTTGGGGCTGCCGAAACGTAGGTTTGAAACAGTGATTGTTAATGCACCTGAGCTGACAGTCTTTAATCGCAAGGGGAAAATACCGTTTTCGACACAACGTAGAGTTAGATTGATAGCCACGAGTTGGTCTCCAAACTGGAACAAAGGATTTAGAGTTTATCAATGGCTGGATGAAAATTTGGATTTTAGTAAATACGAGATGCTTTTTGTGGGCAGAACTCCTGTTGAGTTTAAAAACATCAAACATATTCCACTGCTGAACAGTGAACAGTTGGCCGGAGAGCTTAAAAAAAGCGACATCTTTATTACTGCATCCCAAAAGGACCCATGCTCTAACTCTCTGATTGAAGCCCTGCATTGCGGCCTGCCTGCCGTTGGCCTTAGAGATGGGGGGCATCCAGAGATTATCAGCGACTGTGGGGAAACTTTCATCGAAGCTGACGAAATTCCAGAGTTGCTTGAAAAAATTGCCAAAAACTATGCCGAATATCAAACCAGTATTTGTTATCCATCTATAAGTGAAGTAGCAAAGCAGTATTGCGATTTTGTAAGTCAGGTTTATCAGAATATTCAAAACAAGAAATCTAAAGTTAAATCCTTCGGATGGATAAGTTACGCCAGAATAATGGCAACGATTTGCCGCTGGAAACTATCCGAGCATGTGGCTGGCGTTATAAGTAATATCAGGAAGTCTCGATGAACGACATTGAACGCTTACATCATCGCGAATGATATTTACTATGGAGCAAGAATTACCCGGGGTTTAAACGAACCTGATATGCATAGTACAGTTTTGTTTTTTTTGTGGGTTTCAATCATTGTGTAGTTGCTCGGGATTGAAAAAGAATTTGGCTTCAGGGAGTTCAAAACCTGAATATATAGTACAGGAGTTTATGTTTTACACAGGGTTTGCAGGATAAAATGAGCGTGGTTAAAAGTTTATATTGTCGTTTTAGGAATTCTAAGTTGGGTTTTATTTCTGACCTTCTTACAAACAAAAAACCAAGAGAGCTTTCGTGGAAAGATTATCTGGACCTCCAAACTACCACAATACGTTACCAGCCATTGGTATTTCCGAGTGGCGCTGTAATTCCGAAGAAATGTTGCCCTACTATTCCCGAGAGTATAGAAAAGTATGCATCTCTTGAAATTCCGGAGGACTTTTCAGGCAAAACTTTTCTTGATATTGGATGTGCTGAAGGTTTTTTTGTTATCCAGGCTGCTGTCAAAGGAGCCGTTTTCGCTCGAGGATGCGATATATCCGCAAGCAGGATAAGAATAGCAAAGATTGTTGCCAAAAGCTGGAAATTGCAGGACAAAGTGGACTTTTCTGTGGTTAAGCTTTACGATATTCCGAGGGATTATGCCGCTGATATTGTCGTTTGTTTAGCTGTTTGTCATCATCTTCATGGAGGAAATCATGATACATGGCAGATTATTTCTGAACCCCAGAAATACGCCACTGCTTTTGCAAATATGATGAAGGCTGTTTCTGCTGTGGCTGACCTCACTAAAGAGAAGACTTACTGGGAATATTGCTATGAATATAGTGGCGAAAAGCCTAAAAACATAGATTATGCCAAGTTGGGGTGTATTTGGGAGGAGAAAGGATTATATCGAAAAGTTAGGTTTAAGGGGTTATTCTACTGCTCCGATACTAAAGACCGCGCTATCTACCATGCCTATAAATAGTGAAAGTAACAAGCCGGTATTGCCAATTAGGAATTCCATTTGTGATGAACCTGATAGGATAATCCGCCGCACGGATAAGGGACTTGTGATGAAGTTTCTCCCTAATTGTGTCATTAAGGATTACAGCGCCCAGCCGGAACATCCTGACATTTCACGCAAAGAGCAAACTTGCCGTCTCATCGCTGAAATTGCCGCATACCGCCGTTTCGAGGAATTAGAATGTCCTTTTGTACCTAAATTACTGGAGGCCTCTGTCGAACAGCGTTGGTTTGCTATTTCCTTGGTTCATGGGAGCAATCTACTTGAATTGTTTCAGGCAGGTCAGTGTTGGTTTTCGATGCGTCGCGTTCTCCGGCAAATCGACGAGATAAATTGCTGGCTGAGAGTCTATAACTTCGGTAATCTTGGAAATAACATCAAGGATCTTGTTTTGGATCCAGCGGGCAAATTATATCTTGTCGATTTTGAGACATATTCACCCAATTCTCGCAATAATAAGACGATAGATATCTATGAAGCAATTATATGTGACATTTTAGAAAGAATACTGATTCGTAAAGGTAGAAAAGCAAAATTAACAGGGCAATTTCTTCGCTTTTCCATAAGTATCTTTTTGAAAAGGCCGGTTAAAACCATTCGCTTGATGATGTGTTGCTTGTTGCGCGAGCTCCGGAATTCACGGTTTTTTTAGTAAAATTGTCAAGGTACGGAATAGCCTGAGACCAAATTTTTGAATGTTGTCACTTCTTGAGTATGGAACTCTGCTTCTGACTTATTGTTGAATATCAGGATTATGCAGTATTTCCTCAAACCCATTATTTTCAGCAGAACACTTGCCAAGTTTTTGATTAAGCCAATTTTACGATGGCATTCTCTGTGCTATAAATGGGCGGGATTATACGCAGTTATTTTGAATGATGGTGTGCATCCCAAGCATTACATTATGAAATATAAGGAATGGTTCTTAGAGCATATTGAGCCAGAATGGGTTGTTCTGGATGTAGGGTGTGATACCGGCCTGTTACCTGTGTTGTTGGCTGAAAAGGCGGCTTTTGTCTACGCTGTCGAGAGAAATAAAGAGCGTATTGCAGTTGCTCGAACACAACATACCAGACCCAACATTGAATATATTCTCGCCGATGCCACAACTCACGATTACCGCTTATGTCAGCCAATCAATTGTGTTACAATGTCGAATGTGCTTGAGCACATTGAGCATCGTGTTGACTTGTTGAAAAGAATTGTTCGCCAGATAAAATGGGCTGATGAAAACCACAAATGTTTTCTTTTCCGTGTCCCTATGATTGATCGCGAATGGATTGTATTATACAAGAAAGAACTGGGATTAGATTATCGCCTTGACCCTACTCACCATATTGAATATACGCTCGAACAGTTTGAGGAGGAACTGGGACAGGCGGGCATTGTGCCTAAGAAGGTTGAGGTACGCTTTGGTGAAATCTATGCGCTGTGCGAGGCAATTAGCTAAGTTGTCCGAGTTTCCTTTTTACCATATATTATGAAGCTTGCCCTCTTTTTTACCCGCGGAATTTCTCTTAAAACTTGGATTGACACAGGGTTGTTTGACCGTGAGAAACAATTGTACGAGGAACACCTTCGCAGGGGACATCTTAGGAAAGTATATTGGCTGACTTACGGTACAGATGATACAGGGATAGCCAGTGAGCTTAAAGCGGCCGGCCGGTTGCATCCCGATGTAATGGTAATTCCTATGGCGCGTTTTTTCTCGGGCAAATGGGGTTGTTTACTTTATTCATTTCTTATGCCTTTGCTTCACCGCCGCTGGCTTAAATCGGCTGATATCTTCAAAACCAATCAGATGGATGGCAGCTGGACCGCCGTACTGGCTAAATGGCTGCATCGAAAACCTCTTGTGGTCAGGACAGGCTATACCTGGTCCCTCCTGGAAAAAAAGCATGATGTGGCTGAGTACAAACAAAAGCTGATTGGTCTGATTGAACATTTCGCATACAACAATGCCACGATAGTTGTGGTCACCAGCGAAAGACAGGTGCATTATATTTCTGAACGCTACTCAGTGTCTGAAGAGAATATTCAGGTAATACCCAATTATATTAACACGCAGCTTTTTACACCGACAGAATCTGCCAATAGGTATGCCGACCGGCTTATTTTTGTCGGACGGCTCAACGAGGAGAAAAACCTTTTTAACCTGATTGAGGCGGTTGCCCAAACCGGCCTGACACTTGACATCTACGGCAAAGGTAATATCCGCAATGAGTTGGAAGCTCGGGCAAAAAAACTGAATGCAAAGGTTAATTTTATGGGTGTTGTTCCCAATAATGAATTGCCGAACATACTTAACCGTTACCGTTATTACATTCTGCCCTCTTTTTATGAAGGAATGCCAAAAACATTGCTGGAAGCAATGGCCTGCGGATTGGTATGTATCGGAACCGATGTAGAGGGAATAAATCAGATTATAGAAGATGGAGTTAACGGATACTTGGCAAAAGGAACCCAAGCCAATGCTTTTGTTGAGGTAATAAAAAGGGCTGCCCAACTGCCACATGATTCCATCACGGCAGAGGGAATACGACGAGTGCGAAATAACTTCTCACTCGAAACCGCAGTAGAACGAGAAAAAGAAATAATCGTAAACTTGAAAATATGATACGCTATTTTGATAAAAGTAATAACCGAATTGTTTATGTGGGCAAAGCAGCCGATGATACCTATTGGGACCGGCATTGGAAGTCTGAAAGTTCAAAACTTAAAAAGCAAATCAAAGTTAAGAACGATAGATTTATAATTGGTTATACCAAAAAATATCTTCCTCCGGGGACTAAAATATTTGAAGGTGGATGCGGACTGGGAGAGAAAGTTTGTGCTCTTCATTATCATGGATATGATGCCTATGGGGTTGATTATGCAAAGGAAACTGTCAAAAAAGTTAATCGATGTGCTCCGGAGTTGAAAATTAAAGTTGGAGATGTCAGGGATTTACAATTTCCGGATAATTTTTTTGACGGTTATTGGTCATTAGGAGTAATAGAACATCTTTACGATGGTTACGAAAGAATTGTCAGCGAAATGTTTCGAGTGCTTAAGCCGGGAGGATATCTTTTCCTGACAGTACCTGTAATGTCTCCGCTGAGAAAAGCTAAAGTAAGGCGAAAAAAATACCTTGAATATAAAGAGTCCGAAGAAATGAGGGAGAATTTTTATCAGTTTGCATTTGACCCAAAGAATATTGTTAATGATTTGAAAAGTAGAGGATTCAAATTGGTCGATGTGAAACCTTATGATGGGATTAAAGGCTTAAAAGACGAAGTGTTGGTATTAAAACCTTTCCTGCAGTACCTGTATGATAAGGAAAATCGCACTTCGAAGGTGGTGAAAAAAATATTGGATATTGTACTTAGGCCTTTTGCAAACCATGTATGCCTGTTCATTATGCGGAAGGTTGAGACAAATTGAACTTGATAAGAAAAGTATTTTCAGACCGGAACGGAGATTTTGAGCTTATAAAAGCAGACAACTTTATTGATGCTCCTGTGATTTCAGTTGTAATGTCGGTTTACAATGGCCAAAAATACCTGTGTGAATCGATTGACTCAATTCTGAATCAAACCTGTAAGAACTTTGAGTTCATCATTATCAATGACGGCTCAAAAGATAATAGTCTGGACGTCCTCCTTGAATATCAAACCAGGGATAATCGGCTCTTAATAGTAAACCAAAACAATATTGGGCTGACACGTTCACTAAACAGGGGAGCAATATTAGTTGCGTCTGAATACATTGCCCGCCAGGACGCCGATGATATCTCTCTCCCAACCAGGCTCGAAAAGCAACTCAATTATATGGAAAATCATCCGGAAGTTGCTGTAATCGGTTGTTTTGGAGACTTTTTCAACGTCAATGGTGTGCTTCGAACAAACAAAGCCCCCAGGTACTCTCGAGAGGGAATAAAACGGCATTTGGCAAGTAAAAATCTGTTTATGCACGGCTCGGCTATGATGAGAAAATCATGCTTGGCAAAAGTTGGTTTCTACCACGAATTTTTTCGCCACTCGCAGGATTATGATTTGTGGTTGAGATTATCACAGTATTTTGACATCGCTATTTTGCCTGAACACTTGTACCAGTATAGAGTTACTCCTCAGGCAATAAGTGTTTCCAAGTGGCCGATTCAAAAGCAATACGCCAATGTTGCCAGAAAACTCCACGCAGAACGGCTTGCAACGGGTAGAGATTCGTATGATACGTTCGTCCGGTCCTATCCGGACGGTTTACCTGTTTGCGATGACGCAGCGTGCAAATATGAGTACCACCTTTTTTTGGCCAGGGAATTCGTAGGCGGCAACAAATTAAAGGACGCACGCAGAGAATTACGAAAGGTCTGGCAGTTAGGGTGCCGAAGGCCGGAGATGTTCTATTTGCTTTTGAAAAGCCTGCTCGGGACGAGATTGCTTAATATATGTAGGCATCTGAGAACGTTGATATTTGAATTTGATGCGTGAAGTAGAACTATGAATGTAAAATACCCTCCACCAAAAGGCACGGATGTTGTGGTTCTGATCCCGCATTACAACAATCTCGAAGGGTTAAAACAGTCGTTGGTTGCCGTGTCTCAGTCTACCATACCGGTTGATGTGCTGGTTGTAGATGATGGCAGCAGTACCTTGGTTGAAGAGGAACAGTTGCGGCAAATACATCCTTCGACCACCGTGTTGCACTCGCCGACAAATGAAGGTATCGAACATGCCCTCAATCGTGGGCTCCGATATATCTGCGACCATAAGCCGTACAAATATGTTGCACGCCTTGATGCCGAAGATATCTGTTCTCCGGACCGCTTCGCTAAACAGAGAGAGTTTCTGAAAAACAATCCCGATGTCTTTTTGGTAGGTTCGTGGGCACTGTTTGTCGACCATTCCGGCAAACCGCTCTGGAGGTTTTGTCCGCCCGTTAAGCACGAACACATCCAAAAGAGAATGTTCTTAAATAACATGTTTTGCCATCCCACCGTGATGTGCCGCCCGGAAATATTCAAAGAAATCGGGTTTTATTCTACTGAACATCCTTCTGCTGAGGATTTTGCTCTGTTCTTTAAAGTCACTCGACGATTCAAAGTGGCCAATATTCCTGAGTATTTAGTGCGCACATTTGTTACACCAGGCGGTATTTCGTTGGGCTGGCGCGATCAGCAAGTAAGGTCACGGCTTAAAATTATACTCGATAACTTCGATTTTTCATTCTGGGCTTTTTACGGGTTGACGCGTAATCTTCTTCTGTGGCTCCTGCCTCATTCTTTAGTACAAAATCTGAAGTGTCGGATGTTCAGGCCTTGAGTGTGTTTTGAATAACAGAATTGACATGTGAGTCAGTTCCGGCGAAACTAATGGTATTAAGCCCAGGATATAAGCAGGATTGGTCGGGTAATTAACTGATATCCATCTGACTTTCACAGAGCAAATATGGCAAAAACAAAGACTAAGCCTGTTATAACACCTTCGCTTCCAGCAGAAGCAGCAACAGAACGCAAGGAACAATTCAAAATGGCTTTTATCTGCGACTGGTTGACTGCTATGCGGGGCGGTGAACGTTGCCTGGAAGCTATATGCGATATCTACCCGGATGCCGACATCTTCACGTTAGTGCACTTCCAAGGCTCTGTATCGGAAACCATAGAGACGCACAAAATACAAACCTCATATATCCAGCGATTGCCTGGTAGTATGAAAAATTTCAGGAGTTACTTACCGCTTTTCCCTCATGCTATACAAAAATTCGATTTGAGTGGATATGATTGTGTCTTGAGTTTTAGCCATTGTGCCGCAAAAGGCGTCAAAGTTCCGCAGGGCCGCTTACATATATGTTATTGCTATACTCCGATGCGTTATGCTTGGCACATGCGGCATGCGTATCTGGACACACTGCGCCAACCAAAAAGATTATTGATAGAATGTGTACTAAACCGTCTCAAGAGATGGGATAGAAAAACTTCATCCAGAGTAACACACTTTATAGCTATCAGCAAAAATGTTCAAAACAGAATAAAACAAGCATACGATAGGGATTCAATAGTTATTTATCCTCCGGTTGAATGTGGTCGATTTGCCATTTCTGACAGCGATGATGGTTACTACCTTGTTCTTTCCGCATTGGTGCCTTATAAACGAATAGATATAGCGGTCAAGGCCTTTACTGCTACCGGTCAAAAACTCGTAATTGTAGGAAATGGCCCTGAGTTGCCCCGCCTGAAGAGTATGGCATCTGCTAATATCTTTTTCGTTGATAATGCTGACGACAATGAAGTTGTCGAATACTTAAAAAAATGCAGGGCCGTGATATTTCCCGGGGAAGAGGATTTTGGCATCGTGCCGCTCGAAGCACAGGCCTGTGGTAAGCAGGTTATAGCTTTTGGCAAAGGCGGAGCATTAGAAACAATAATAGGATTGGACCACGCTCAAGCTACAAAAGCAAATGCAACAGGAATATTTTTCTATGAACAAACTCCCGAAGCACTACGAAAAAGCATTTTGCTGTTTGAAGAAATAAAAGACCAGTTTGACCCCAGGAAATGTCGTGATAATGTGCTTAGATTTGACCGCCCCATCTACCAGCAATCAATGCAAAATTATATTCAATCCGTAATGGCTGAAACCGCCAATCTCACCTGCTGAATTTAGGTTAATGTGTTTGCCTATAGATAACAACTTTGGCTTCCTTACCCTTCCCCTTAATAGAAAATACCTCTTTCATCCGTAGCATCTCTTCGCCGCTCGGCGTATTATTCTTGCCTTCGAATATTTTCACTACATATTGGGCTTCTTTTGGAACAGCCCGACCATTATACTCGACACCTCTGCGGCCGGAATAAAAACCAATACGACTATCGGGAACCGCTATAATGTCCTGCTCGTTGGTATTCTTTGCAAGCCATTGGGCAGCTTCCCGATAGCTCTGTTTTTCTGCACGTATAGGTCTCAGTAATTTCGGGCTGCATATAGCAATGCCGATTACTAATAAAACCATAAACCAGAAGTCCGCATTGGCCTTGACAGCAAACAACCGTTCAATTGCTTTGGAGAATTTCTCATTGAGCCAGGATGCTAATGCCTCCAGGCCGGCAGGAACGTAAAAAATTGTAAATATCACTAATGGCAAAGTATGTCTTCTGCTCATATAGCCGAATTTACAATATAACAATATCATTACAGATACATTGAGAGCAATAAGGGCGATTGTAAAAAACCTCTCCGGCTCACGCCAGTCTCGCTTTCTAAAATATTTATAAACTCCTATCAATAAAGCTGGCACAAAGAACCACATCAGTGTCTCGCTGACTCTTTGTGCTAGTTTACCCCAAGCCCCTGCGATATCTGATGGCGCAAAGCCGGCGGCATATACACTATTTGAGCAAATTTGGATTCCCTGTTCATAAACTTCAGAGGATTGTGCGTTGGGCGCGAACTGAAATAACTGCTTTTTAGGAAATACCGCTCCTTTCAGTTTCATATACGGGCCGGCTATAATCAAAAAACCAACCAGCAGCAAAGCGAACGCAAATACCGCCTTACGTTTGCTTATAATCCGCCCGGAATAAAACACCTGCAGTCCCAGCCACAAAGTACCAAACACAACCACTTGAGCGCACTCAGGCCGAATTAGATACCCCATTCCAGCCGCCAGTCCCGAAAAACCAAACAGCCACCATTTCCCACTTACCGCTCCCTGTATCAACAGCAAAAAGCCGGCTGACAAAAAGAAAATATATGGCCAATCACTAAGGGCATCACTTCCATACTCTGCAGCATCAGGAAGCAGGATAAGAATTAAGATAGCCCAGAAGCTAAATCTCTCTCCCACAATCTTTTTGCCCACAAAATAAAGTAATACCACAGTGAGCAATCTGAATATCATCGCCACAGCTTGAGCAGAATAAATCCAGCTCCACAGTGATGAACCGTTATGTCCTATTTTTGCTATTTTATGCGCAACAATAATTAGGAAAGGATATCCGGGGTGCTGATATTCGCTCTTCATCGCCTCGATGGGGGAAGTCTCAAGATTTTTGGCGTATTCTATGAAATTTGTCCCGTCTTGTGCAATAAGAACCGTCGTGCTGACAAGATATATGCCGACACAAAACGCAACCGCCAGCAGAATTGAGATATGAATAATAGTTCTGCTTCTGCTGGATTGTTCATCCGTCATTTTAATACGCATTCCTGCTTTTTATAATACGCCAGGGAGTTAACAACAGTACTCTAAGGTCCAGCCCAAACGACCAATTCTTAATGTAGTATAAATCATATTGCAATCTTTTTTTTAGAGAAGTATCACCGCGAAAACCGTTGACCTGGGCCCATCCGGTCATTCCGGCTTTCAGTTTATGCCTGAGCATATACTTTTTGTATTCCTCAGAGAACTGCTTTACGAAGTGTGGCCGCTCCGGCCGCGGTCCGACAAGGCTCATTTCGCCTTTTATCACATTTATAAGCTGGGGCAGCTCGTCCAGACTTCCGCGCCGCAGCCAGGCGCCGATTGCCGTGCGTCTTGAGTCGTCCGGCTTAGCCCATTGTGGACCATCTTCTTTCTCCGCATCAACTCTCATCGTGCGAAACTTCAGTATTTCAAATTCCTTCTGGTCCATACCTACCCTCACCTGCTTGTAGAAAACCGGTCCCTTGCTGGATAGTTTAATCAGCACGCCGATTATTGCCATAGGAATCGAAAATGTAATAAGTAGTGCAGCCCCCATTACTCGGTCGAAAATTTCTTTCAGCACAATGTTATACCCGCTCAACGGCGATTCCGCCGACGAAAACAGCAGCTGAGAGCCTATCGGCACCGCCTCCGCATCGCTTATAGACATAAGGTTGCCCCAGTCAGGAACGATTCGTATAGTCACACCGGCACTTTGGAGAGACTCAAGAATCGGATATACCTCCTGTGCTTCATTGCCGCTAAGAGTAAGAAAAACCTCGTCTATCCTCTTGTCTTTGACTAATTCCTCTAATTTCTCAATGGGACCATATACAGGCACCCCTGACAATTTAGTGCCGATACGACCGGGATTATTGTCCACGAAAAACCCGCATCTTAGCCCTAACCATCCCATTTGCTTAATGTCCCGAACCAGCAGTTGTCCCTTTTTCCCTGCTCCCACCACGGCATAATATCGCAGGTTATATCCTCTTCTTCGCAGAAACCGTAAGCTCTCTATCGCCAGTAAATGTGAGATACACAGCCCTGCAAACAGCATCGCTATGAACAATATCAGCAGCTTCCTCGAGTAAGGCACATTCTGAAGGTAATAGAGAAATGCCAGCACTAATAGACCGCTCAGCAGGCTCGCCTTCAAAATATCCACAAGCTGCAGGAGCATACCCTGAACTCGCTTGGATTTGTAAAGCCCCGACCACAAACACCCTGCATAGCAGATACAAACCACCGGCACCGCCAGAGTTAGATGCCCCCGCAAACTTGGTATCCCCTTTGTGGTCGCGAATATCCCTAAATAGAATCGAACGAAATAGACGGCAATCCAGACGACGGCGATAATTATGATATCGATGATTGAGCGAAGCAGATTAAAAAATGCCGCATATCTTTTTAGCATATTACCCCTTTACGATTATCTTGGCTTTCACATCCTGTAGTCCCGATTATTTTGCCCTTTCCACCCCAAAACTGCAAGATAAATCCCGAAAAGATATGTCTCATTTCTCGAATGTGAATCTATGCGCGTCGGCGTCGATTTTTATTGTATCGCCCTCGGCAAATTTGCCGGCCAAAAGTTCAGCGGCAAGCGGGTTTTCTAATCGCTGTTGAATCGTCCGCTTCAAAGGCCTTGCACCGAAAACAGGGTCATAACCCTCGTCCATAATCTGCTTACGCGCATCGTCCGTGAATTCAATCCCTATCTTCCGTGCATTCATACGTTCACTGAGGTAATTGAGCTGGATATCAACAATCTTTCTTAAATCCTCTTTTGTGAGCATATGAAAAACGATTACCTCGTCGATACGATTCAAAAACTCCGGCTTGAAGACCTTTTTGAGGGCATCTTTGACATGGGCCTCGATTTCCCAGTCTGCACCGGACTCTTCGGTCAGTTCCTGAATTTGTTGGCTTGCAATATTGCTGGTCATAATGATGACGGTATTTTTGAAGTCCACGGTTCGGCCCTTGCCGTCGGTTAATCGGCCGTCGTCGAAAACCTGCAGAAGCACATTGAACACATCCGGATGTGCCTTTTCAATCTCATCTAATAAAATCACCGAATATGGTTTTCGGCGGACAGCTTCGGTCAATCTGCCGCCTTCTTCGTAACCAACATAGCCGGGCGGCGAGCCTATAAGCCTCGCAACCGAATGCTGCTCCATAAATTCGCTCATATCAACCCGAGTCATAGCGTTCGGGTCGTTAAACAGGAAATCAGCGAGCGCCTTGGAAAGTTCGGTCTTGCCCACGCCCGTCGGCCCGAGAAATAGAAATGAGCCTATCGGCCGATTCGGGTCACCCAGCCCCGCTCGGCTCCTGCGCACCGCATTGCAAAGTGCCGTAACTGCTTCTTCCTGGCCGACTACTCTTTCAGCGATAGCCTTCTCCATCTTCATTAATCGTTCACGCTCACCGCTCAATAATCTCGCCACCGGTATCCCTGTCCATTTGGAAACTACATCAGCTATGTGCTCTTCGGTTACTTCGTTCTGAATTATGGTCCTGTCGGATTTGGAAAATTGGACCTCTTTTTCTTGTAGCTGTTTTTTCAATTCCGCTATTGTGCCGTATTTCAAACGGGCAGCGGCCTCCAGTTCGCCTTTGCGTTGGGCGTTTTCAAACTGGTTTTGGGCATCTTCAATTTTTTGTTTTAGTTGTTTTATCTGGTCAATGTCACCCTTTTCGCTTTCCCATTGTGCCGTCAGTTTCTTGTCCTGCTCCTGCAATTTGGACAATTGCTTTTCGGCATTTTTTAATCGTTCTTTGCTTGCATTGTCGCTTTCTTTTTTCAATGCTTCACGTTCGATTTGCAGCTGAACTATTTTTCTGCGAATGTCATCCAGCTCGGCAGGCAGTGAATCGTTCTCAATCCGCAGCTTCGAAGCCGCCTCGTCAACCAAATCTATTGCTTTGTCCGGCAGCCATCGGTCGGAAATGTATCGGTTCGATAACGTTGCCGCCGCCACAAGCGCGGAATCCGTAATCCGAACGCCGTGATGGGTATCGTAGCGGTCTTTTAGACCTCGCAGAATCGCTATAGTTTCCTCGACACTCGGCGGGTCAATCAAGATTGGCTGAAAACGTCTCTCAAGCGCAGCATCTTTTTCCACATATTTTCGATAGTCGTCGATAGTGGTCGCGCCGATACACCGCAATTCGCCTCTCGCAAGCGATGGCTTCAGCAGATTGCCCGCATCAACCGCACCCTCGGCTTTGCCCGCACCGACGACGGTATGCAGCTCGTCTATAAAAAGTATTATTTCACCCTTAGCCCCGACTACTTCTTTCAGCACGGCCTTGAGCCGGTCCTCAAATTCGCCCCTGAATTTTGTTCCTGCTATCAGTGCCCCCATATCCAGAGCGATAATCTTTCTGTCCTTCAAACCCGTTGGAACATCACCGGCAACTATCCGCTGGGCAAGACCTTCAACGATTGCGGTCTTGCCTACGCCAGGCTCGCCGATTAACACAGGGTTATTTTTCGTCCGACGATTGAGAACCTGCATACATCGCCGGATTTCTTCGTCTCTGCCGATAACAGGGTCGAGTTTTCCCTTTTGGGCCATCTCCAAAAGGTCAATCCCATAACGTTCCAGCGCCCTGTATTTCTCTTCCGGATTTTGGTCGGTTATCTTTTCACCGCCGCGAATTTCCTTCAAAGCATCTTCAATCTGTTCGGGCCCAATTGAATTAAGCCGTAAAGTCTCTTTCGCATCGCTCTGCACCGAAGCCAGCGCAATGAACAGGTGCTCCACACTCAGATATTCGTCACCCATCGCATCAGCCCGATTTTGAGCATCCAGCACAATCTGATTAAAAGCCGGCTCAGGCATAAGCCCTGTGTTGCTCCGACCTTGCGGCAGACGCTCAAGTTCGCTCTCTGTCATATCTTTGAGGCGGGAAACATTAGCGCCTATCTTCTTTAGGAGCATAATCACAACACCGGTATCGTCATCTAAGAGTGCGCTTAGTAAGTGCAGTGCTGACAAGACAATATGCGACTTGGCCATCGCGATTTGCTGTGCAGTGGCCAATGCCTCCTGGGCTTTTAATGTAAATTTGTCGAATTTCATAGCTTATTTATCCGCCTATGTTTACCCGCCTATGGCGGGGCGGATTCCTTCAAATACAAACTTGTCCGCCTATGGCGGATTATCCGATACGCTCTAATATACTTCAAGAGCAAACACTATGCCAGTTCCAGCCCTCCTTTCTTGCAAAAGGTAATTTCGGGCTTAATCCCTTATATTTCAGTCAGTTACGCTTTCTGCCCTCTGTCTTCTGACCTCTGTCTTCTGCCTTCTGTCTTCTTGTTAATCGTGCCACTTTGGCAGAGTGGTCTTTTTGGTATTGACGGGGATTGAAAAGGGGGTAAAATTGGGTGAGCAACGGCGGAGAAAAACATCGCGGGTGCAGCGGCTGGATGATTTCGCTAAATAAACAAACATAATGGCAATTACAATAAAAAGGAATATGCGAATTAGATCGATTCTCGTAGATTTTTTAAAAATGCGTTTGCAATCTACGCAAAAAAGAAGATTTTTTATCTTAGTTTTTCTTGTTACATTACTAGTGGTTATTTTAGTGTGGATTGGATTGTTAGGAAGTCTCGCTTTTTGTTTGTCTCTTGGTTTCTCTGGGTTGTATCTGTTTATTACCTCTGAAGTATTACGTTTTGACTATTTTGCTCTCTCCCTTTTTTTAATTGGTTTAGCAGGCATTTGTGCAGGGATTCCGTACTTCAAAAATCTACGAAAATCTTTTAATTCGGGAGAATTTCTAATAGAGCAATTACTTCCTGTTATAGGTGTAATCCTGTGGTTATTGGGCTTGATAGGAGTGGCTGTTTGGCTTGTTAAAAAATAGGGAACAGTCACCTATTTTTTTTAAAATGCGACCTATGAAATAGGAATTGGTTTAGTAAAAATCAATCAAAACCGCAGCGACCCGAACACAAACGGTGGTTAATTTTAAATTTTTTTTTATCTCTTTAGCCGTAAGTACTTAGCCAAAATTGCACCACTGAAAACCCCAAAATTTTCGCATCAAACGCGCATATTCGCCCTTACTAAAGGAGGGAGGTATTATTTCTAAACATTATGAAAAAAATCCGTGTAAATCCGTGTTCATCTGTGGCTAATTTTCCTATTTTGCGCAATACGACATACGCATCACGCAATACGGTTCAATCAAAATTGAACGATTATGCAAAACAAACCCAATTTTCGAAAAGCCAAAAATGTTTGTAAGTTTAATAAAGACAATGACTAATAACAAAAAACAACCAACTTTGAACTATCAAAAACAAAGCCAAACAAAGCCAATCTTGTCCCGAGCGCAGTCGAGGGATCTATCAAAACAACTATCCGCCTCCAGCTAATTCAAAGGGCAGGTGGACAAGTTTTTAAGAATTATCTTGCAGTTTTGGATAGTTACGGGAAAAATAATCAGTATTCTCGTACAGTTTCCATGGAAGGGCATTACACGGATGGTAGTTTTGGCAGGGATTGATGAAGCTGGTTTCGGGCCAATACTGGGGCCGTTGGTTGTATCATCGAGCGCCTTTTCGCTACCAAATCATTTCCTGACAGCAGACCTCTGGCAGATTTTAAGAAAAAGCGTCGGCAGCACGCGAAAACATCTTGCGGGTCGGCTGCTCATTACCGACAGCAAAAAGGCCTACAGCAAACAAAAAGGAATCAAGCACCTCCAAAGAACGATTCTGGCGTGCCTCGGATGCCTTGGTAAAAACCCGGCCACTTTGACGCAGCTTCTGACACTGCTGTCTCCGGATTGTGTTGAGCGGTTAAATGATTATCCCTGGCACAGAGATATCGGCAGTTTCCGTCTTTCGACCGATATTGCTGATATGGCGATTGCCTCAGCGGTGCTGAAAGAAGACCTGGCCTCGAATGGCATCGAATTGCTGGAGCTTAAAAGTTATTGTCTCGACGTCGCATATTACAACAAAATGGTTAGCAGTGTGAAAAACAAAGCCAGCGTCCTTTTTACCGCTGTCTCGCAGCTTATAAAGAACGCCTTCGATAATTTCGCAGGCGACTATCTGCAGGTTATAGTGGACAGGCAGGGGGGGCGGGTCCGCTATCGAAGAAACCTGCAGCGAATGTTTCCGGATATGGAATTGAAAATTCTCCGCGAAAGCCCAGCGGCCAGCAGTTATGAATTAGAGAGCAACGGCAGGCAGATGCGCCTGCATTTTGTGGTTGGTGCGGACCAGCGGTTTTTCCCAGTCTCTCTGGCATCGATGGTCAGCAAATATCTCAGGGAGCTTTTAGTTGACAATATGAACCGTTATTTTGCAGGTTTTAATCCGGATTTGAGGCCGACCGCAGGTTACTGGAAGGACGGCTTGCGTTTTATCGAGGACCTGAAAAAGAATATACCCCACGTTACTTTTGACAGCAACCAGCTCATCCGCCTTCGCTAATCCTTCTCCGCTAAAGCTACGAAGGACAGGAGCTACGGCGGACAGGTCCGCTGCCGGTAATCGACAGCCGCTCTGATTGCTGTTATTTTCCTTTTGGCTGTTCGGCACTCTCCGTAGCCGCTATGGCAGTGAGGCGGTCGTCAACAAAATCGAAAATCTTGTCAAGGCCGGTTACAGTGAAAATGTATTTGGTCGTAATGGCAACATTGCAGAGAATAAGCTGACGCCCGCGATCTTGCAGCAATTTGCGCAATATCATCAGATTACTGATGCTTGAAGAAGTTATTATCTCAACTCTGAAAAAATCAATCACCACATCACAGTCGCTTCTGGTATTGACGGTTTCGTTAAGATTTTTGAGCTCATTGCCTATTTGCGGTTCTTTCGATGGCAAATCAACAAAAAGAACGTCTTCTGAGAAATTTTGAATTCCCATTTTAGTTATTCCATTTAACCCAATATGGTTTTGCACTTTTCAAATATTATATCGGAATAAGTTTCAGCCCAGTTAAGCAAAAAAGCGATAAATTTAACCCCTCGGGAAAGCGGTTTTTTTTGAAGGCGCCCTTCTAATATGCCGATATTATCCCAAGGTAAACGAGCTAACAATAATATTCCAAGACACCATAGTTTAGAGGTCAACTTCTACAATAAAGGGAGACAAAAGTGTTAAACGCAAAATTAAAGACTGTACTGCTTAAAGTGTTAAACGCAAAATTAAAGCCTATACTGCTTGTTGAGGATGATATCGTTGATGCTATGACGGTTAAAAGGGCGTTAAAAGAGCTGAAAGTTCAAAACGAACTGGTTCATACAACCGACGGCAAAAGGGCATTGGAATACTTAAGAACTCCTGGCAACGCAAAGCCCTGCGTTATTTTCCTCGATTTAAATATGCCGGAGATGAACGGCATCGAATTTCTGCAAATTATAAAAGCAAAAGGCATACTGAAAGAAATCCCCGTTGTAATTCTGGCCGCATCCAGCGAAGAAAAAAATATTGTTGGAACTTTTCATCTTGGTGTTGCCGGTTATATATTCAAACCTGTTGATGCTAAAAAGCTTGATGAGTTCAAACCCGTTAAAATGTACTGGACGGTAGAACAGCGAAGAGTGCAGAGGCGACATTACAACCGGCGTCAAGGTCGTCAAGATAAATAGACGCGAAGTCGAATTCGAGAAGAACGGCCAGAGATGGACGCAAAAAGCGCTGGCCAATCTGAATCCCGCCTGGAAAACGCCAAAATCGCTTACAGGATAGAAGAAAAAAACAACGTTACCTTAAAAATCCTGAACGATACCCTTCGAAAGTTCTTATTCACAAACCCTTAAAACGGCGGCGGCGCGGAGTTTGGAATGCTTCAGACGAATTAGAACTTCGTTGGCCTGGGCCAATGGAAATTCCTCAATGGTAGGAACAATTGGAATTTGAGCGGCCAACGGCAGGAATTCCTCAGCGTCTCGTCGGGTAACGTTAGCAACGCTTTTTATTTCTTTCTCAAGCCAAAGATGTTTGGCATAATCCAGTTTTGGCACGGCTGTCTCCTTGCGAATCGCATTTATAACTAATCGTCCGCCCTTATCCAAAACCGCCAGCGCATCACGGACGCACTCACCGGCTGGCGTAAAATCCATCACCTTGTCTAATTTGGTAGGGGGGTGGTCGCCGGAGCGTCCTGTCCAAACCGCGCCCAGACTTTTTGCCAATTCTGCGTGCTCGGCTGTTTTGCTGAAGACAAAGACCTCGCTGTTCGGGAATTTGTATTTGATTATCTGGATTACGATGTGGGCGCAAGCTCCGAAGCCAAACAGCCCGATAGTTTGCCCATCAGTGATTTCAGCCAGTCGCAGAGTTCGGTATCCGATTACGCCGGCGCATAAAAGCGGTGCTGCCTCAGCATCGGAAAAACTTGCAGGAAGAGGATAAGCGAAATCCTCGGAAATAACCATATATTCTGCGTAGCCGCCGTTGACGTCTTTGCCGGTCCACTCGGCCTGGTCGCAGAGGTTTTCGCTGCCTCTTTGACAGAAATTGCATTTGCCACAAGCTGAATAGAGCCAGCTAATCCCGACACGCTCATCAATTTTGAATTTGGTTACGGCTTTTCCTTTATTCGCCACCGTTCCAACCACTTGGTGGCCCAGTACTATAGGCAGTTTCGCCGGTTTCAGCCTGCCTTCAATCTCATCGAGGTCGGTATGACAGGCGCCGCAAACCAAAGTCTTGACCAGAATTTGATTATCGCCCAGCGTAGGAATTGGCAAATCAACTGCTTCTAAAGGCTCCCCTTCGATTGGCGATATTTTGTTTAAGACCATCGCCCTCATTTTGAAATTTCCTGCTTTAGCTGGTTTGCGAAGACTTTGTAGCTGTCCCGCCCGAAGAGGCAAAAGATAACTTTTTCCAGGCCGGTTTGTCCTTCCGGGCTACGGCGGGGCGCTTCGCCCCGACGAGTGAGATAATCAATAGTTGTTCGCAGCATTATTTTTGCGCATCTTTCGATAGGAAAGCCGAAAATCCCTGCGCTGATTGCCGGAAACGAAATGCTTTTTATATTATTTTCATCAGCCAATTTCAGCGAGTTTACCGTTGCGTTTTTTAACTTTTCGTCTTCGTTTCCTTCGCCCATTTGAGGCCCAGCAGCGTGAATCACATATCTTGCCTTCAAATTGCCGCCGGTGGTTTTAACGGCTCCGCCAACAAACGTTCCACCTGTTTTGCTGCATTCTTCTTGGATTTTTGGGCCGCCTTTTCTTCTGATTGCCCCCGCTACGCCGCCGCCCAGAATCAACCGGGCATTGGCGGCATTGACGATTGCCTCGGTTTGCATTTCCGTAATGTCGCCTTCTAAAAGTTCCAAAACGCAATTTGCGATATTTACTTTCATAGTATCCCTCGACCGCGCTCGGGCGGTTCGACAGTCCTGAGCTCACCGTCGAAGGAATGGTGAGCGAAGTCGAACCATTGACCGTTGTGGGCTGATTACTAAAAAAAACAATAGCTCAAAACAGCCTTTGAAGCAAGCACAAAAACTACTTGAGATGGTTTCTAAGCGTAGGGAATTTGGGGAGGAGCATATAGGAAAGCTCAACCCCCACGAATGGTCTGCCCTTAACGTCTACAGGTTTTTTTGAGCTTGACCGGGCATCGTCCTCAGAAGGTCATAGCCTTCCCACCCGAAAGTCTTGACCTATTGCCCCTTCTGAGGACGGCAACCAGGTATGACTCTATGCGACGGCTCTTTTCCTATAAAACAGGAAAAGAATAATACCCAAAGCAATCAAACCAACAAGCCCATTGTCGCCCAGGGTCTTAAGTAATGCGGTGAGATTGGCAACAACACCTCCAAAAAAAGGAACGGTATTGCCAAAAAGGATTTCAATTGCTATCCCCAGGGCAATCAACAACAAAGAAATTTCAGTAATCTCACCGAGCCATCTTTTCAACTCTACCAGAAACTGCATCGTTAATTCTCCTAATAAAAACAAAGAAATTATTGGACATCCTGATTTTCTTATTCGGCGTATGTTTTCAAATTACTTTAGTATTTATGCCTAAAATACTTAGAATATTGTTCACATAAAAAATCTGCTGTTTAAATTTTCAACCATTACACCACCACAAAAACCGCTTTTCCAGTATTGATATGACCTTCTTGTTAAAATGGGCTATTTTCACTTGACCTTTCTTGTTAAAATGGGCTATAATGTGGCTATGGTTGGAAGCATTGTATTGTTTGTTTTACGTATAGGGCTAATCGCAGTACTTTGGGCCTTTATATGGCGGGTTGTGGAACCCAGAACACAGCTTATGCGAATATTGAGAGCCGCATTGCTCCTGCTCGGTCTTTTAGGTATCTTGGTCGTGTTAAGGTTAACAGGGCCGTGATCCCAAGGCTGTGCCATTTCTCAAAAAGATAAATTCTTGTTTTTCCTTCTTGCCCCCGCCATATAAATGTATTATACTTTACACAGAACAAATAGGGGGTGTGTTCAAACAAGCATTTATGTCTCTGAACAGCTTCGAATAGCCTTATACTCCTCTTCTTCTGGGAGACGTGCTGGCCAGCCAAGTCAAATAAATGGGGGGGTCACCGTCTCCTTTTTTTTGTTGATTTTTCCAGACTCTTTGGTTTCACCGCTGGTAGGCTGCAGGATTAATATGCAGTGACAATTTATGGCTTAGCCATTAATTACTAAGCAGAAACATTACCTTCGGCGGTTTGGTTCGTGCATACCCCTTGTGCGAATCTGTCCCCCGGATGTCCTTCTCCCTCGAACCTCCCGGATTTCAAGCCTTCCTGACTTTGGTGGCCTTTCTGAAGGAGATTTTTCTCGCGTCCCCCGGCTTATCAGTAATAAAGCATGATTGCATGCATTTCTAATATCAGCTCTACTATGTTTCAGGCCTTGCTCTAAAAGGGTCAAGGCCGGTTTCTTCATCCTGCCTTGCATATTCCTCAGGCCGTAAACTGCTGCAATTTTTGCTGTCCTCGAAGAATCACTAAGCAAAGCTTCCTTTAGAATGTCTAATCCGTCTTCCTGTTTCCACGACAAATTAAAAGCTGCTCGCCGGGCTGCCGAAATATCATCCACGTATAATTTTTCTCTTAGCTGTTCGAGAAGCTTTACGGCCTCTTCATCTTTTTCCCGTCCGGAAGGTTTTCTTTTTTCTAATCTCATAAGACCACCCACTAATTAAATTATATCGGCAGGCACAGGTGAGCTTCTAAAACCGTTTTGTTTTCCCGTACGCAGCGAAACAACAAGCAACCCGACAATCCTTTGCCTGACAAATAGGGCAGGGGGGTTCATTTCCCAATACTCCCCCAGCCGCCCCATTTTTCACATCCTTATTTTATCCTCCTCCGAAGAGCCAGATTCCTTTTGACTTACCATTACACTCAGCCGGCTCCCGCATCATTTCAAAGCGGCGCCTCGGCCGGTGCTCAACACAACTTATATAAACTAACAAGACCAAATTGGATTGTCAAAAGATTTTTTTGAAGAAAAATCCGCCCCTCGTAGCATAGCGAAGACCCCAGAATTGCCTGCCCCTGCGTGTTGTAGGCAGGGGTCTTTATCTGGGGTCCAGTTCTACTATTCTCCGCTCGCGGTGTTTAGCCCCGTTGCTTGCGACGGGGGAGTTCTTATTCCGGCGTCGCCCTGCCTGCCCTCGAGGTGTGCTTCCACGGATTCACAAACCAGGGGTCTTAACGTCTCTATCAGGCATCTTTGCGCCTTGCCTTCTTCCCTAATTTGCTTTGGCTTTTTAGTTTGGGTTAAGAGCCAAACTAATTTCATGCAGCCAGCATCTTATTCTAAAGAATAGCGTCTTTTAATGCGCAAAAACGTGCCGAAAGGTGCATCGTAAATGGCCGAAAAGCTCAAAATAAGAAGAGTTGCCTTCTATATAATGGCTTTGGCGTGCCTTGCTGCAATAGCGTATATAGGGCACGGCTGGTTTTACGGGGCCGCTACTATACGCGAGCTTTTAACTGAGAACAAACAGCTTAAGCAGGCAATAACCAACCTCACACTCGAAGACCAAATCGGTTATGCAAAAGTAATTTCCCAGGAATATCGTGATGGAAAACTGTTTACAAATGTAAGATTCGTTGAAACTGCCAGAGACGATAAGTTGAAAAAAGTGCTTGAGAAGAGTTACATAGTCGAGGGTGACATAGTTCATTTTGACGCATTAATCGTGAAATTCGGCAACAAGATGGTAATAAACGGGAAGGGAAAGGCATTATACCTGTGGCGGAGGGTATATGGTGAAAATACTGCTCCGGAGGACGGCCTAACAATAGAAGAGCCGGGCAAGGAACCTCAAAGATATAAAGACCTGCTGAAGCTGCTGCCAACAAAAGAAAGCAGTTTGTTCTGGACGAACATATGGGAATTGGCGAACAATCCAGACCAACTAAGGGAATACGATATCAAAGCTGTCTATGGCAACGTCGTGTACTCCAGGGTGAGGAAGGGACTTATTTATGTTTTTAAAATAAGTCCGACCGGGCAGCTATATCCGGAAATTGTACCCGATATGTACGAGTAGTAACATCTATACGTTTTCAGCAGTAATAAGACGAAACAGCCTTTAATTTACAAGAAAACTCGACCTCCTCTTCTTGTAATACTACTTCTTATACTCTCGCTTTCAAGAACTTCCTTTAGCTGAACAGACCTTTACCTATTGTCGAAGAGATATTATTTCCCCTCAGTGGAAATGACAAAAAGAAACCGGTGTGTATTTGAAAAAATCCGAACTGATTTTGCGCGAGATTGGCTCGGCGGGCGGAATTCCCCCCGAACCCTCTTTCCGCCCGCCTCGCCTTGAAGCGGAAGCGAAAAGGACGATTTCAAGTTTTTCTTTGGCGGCAAATTCTAAACCAAATAACTCATTATAAAATTCTTTTCTACCGATAGAATTCAAATAATCTATTTTTCTTTTTTCGTAAAAATCGGCTGCGCTTCCTCTTTCAAATCTCCAGATACAATCTAACATAATACTTAATTTAAAAACATCAAATAAATGCCTTTTTTCGTTATCGTTTAATGGCCGGTATTTTGTATATTCTGAAACAATTTTTTTAGCTTCGCTAAAATCAAACACATTTTCATCTTCCTTAAATTTAGACCACGTGTCCCATTCAAAAGACGGAATAAAAGGATTAATCAGGGAAACAAGATCAAAAATGAGAAAGGTGTAATTTGCGTCATCAAAGTCAATTAAGGCATTAAACTTTCCATTTTTAAAAAGAACATTTGAAAAATGAAAATCACAATGACAAATTCCTTTTGGCAAAGATTTCGGAAGGTCTATTTTTAACAGTTCTTTTTCAAACCATTTCAATTTCTCTCTTGAATTTGTAGTGTTAAGCTTTTTTGCTTCTTTCCGGGCCAATTCCCTGCATAATTCAACGCTATAATTCCACCTGTATTTTTTATTAGCTGGTTTGTAGTTTTTAGTAATGTTTTGTAATTCAGCTACTTTTTGAATAAGTTGCTTTTTCTGATTTCCGTTAGGATTTTCTAGATGTTCGCCTTCAACAAATTCAAAAATGATATAGGGTTTTTCTTTGTAGGTGCCAACAAATTTTCCGTGTTTATTTTTGAATGGAGCGGGGCACGGATAATTTTTATCTTTTAGATATTTGATTAAACTGCTTTCAAATAAAACTGAATCTTTTGTGCGGTTTTCATAATACCTAAAAACAAATTTACCTTTTGTTGTTTGGAGCAGAAAATTTGTTTGGACTGTCCCAGTGGTAAATGGTTTGGAATCTTTATATTCTCCCAAATCGTAATTTGAGAGAATATTGATAAAATCGTTTTTTGAAAATTTTGTTTTTACTGCCATACCAAAATTATTTTAACAAGTCCTCAATAGCAACATTTAACGATTTAGCGATTTTTGCCATTATATGCACGGTTGGTTTAGTAACGACACCGCTTTCAATTTTTGAAAGGGTAGTGTATTTTACGCCCGATTTTCTAGCTAAATCGTCCTGCGTTAAATTGAGCTTTGCTCGCAGTTTTTTAATGTTATCCCCAATTGTATTTTTATCACTTGTCATATCTTCAAAGTTTTGATAGCATAAGATTAAAATGATGTTTGATTGCAATTTTATACTATCAAATAAAATGAATTTAATCAATAAAAATTCGAAAAGCCCGCTTCTGGCCAAAATAAAGTTCGAGCCGACATTTTTTCAGGTTCTTTGGCGGTTTGCCTTTTCGCTTCCGCTTCAAAGCGAGGCGGGCGGAAGGGGGGTTCGAACCCCCGTTACCCGGAAGGGTAAAACGGTTTTCAAGACCGTCGCCTGAAAACTCTAACTCTGATAACAACAAAGACTTACAATCACAGGCCAGCGGTGCTTACAAACCAGCTTACAAAGAAAACCCAAAAACAGCTAAAAATCTGGCTGAAAACCTGCCCAATGATTTAGCTGAAATCGTAGCGGCCTGGCCGGAATTGCCGGAGCATATCAAGGCAGCAATCAAAGCCTTAGTTCACTCTCATATTTAAGGAGACAAATAATGACTGTATCAGAAAAGCAATTAGAAGCTAACAGAGCTAACGCTCTAAAGCACGGTTTACTTGCCAAAAAAATAGTTATTACCGTTGGGGAAGGGGCTGAGAATCCAGAGGAGTTTAATGCGCTTTTGGAAGACCTGAATACCCAACTAAAGCCCGAAGGCACGTTGGAAGATGTACTTGTTGAGAAGATAGCCGTTGCTTATTGGCGGCTCAGAAGGGCTTACAAATACGAGGTTGGCCTTATCGGAAACGAATTGGACAATGCTACAGATAAATTCTATAGCAAAACAACCTATAGTGGTGATAAGAAGAATAAGACAGACGAAGAGATAGCAGAGAAAATACAAAAATCAGAGGACGACATCAAAGTCTGGCAAAAAGACAAAACCGACCTTATCAAAATGCGTAAAGAAACCACACCTTTGGAGAAGATTTATGACTGGGATGGGAATTGGGAACAGTTGTACTATAAGGTTGAAGAACTCGTGCCAGAAGACGAGCTTGACGATGATGAAGAGTGGATTAAGCAACTTAGAGAATTTCTGAACAACAAAGTAGGTTGGAGTGACGACCAGATATGGCAAACGCTAATAGAAATCTGTGATGAACAGATAGAGCATCACAAAGAGCAGCTTTTAGCTTTAGAGAAAGAGAAAGAGAAGAATAAGCTTAAGCTTCAGGTCTTGAAGAAACTGGGCAACGTACCGTCAAGAGACGAATTAGACCGGCTCTTGAGGTACGAGGGGGCTATAGAGCGGCAATTTTACAAAGCTATGAATCAGTTAGAGCGGTTACAAAGAATGCGCTCGGGAGAGAGCGTGCCTGCCCCAATAGAGGTGGAGGTGGGTGTCGATACGGGGCAGAACGGCTGAGAAAATGGGTTTGTTTCGCAGTTTGTATCATTCAAAGACATGTACCTCTCCGTCAAGGCATAGCCATAAAGTGTGTGAACGACCAAACTCGCTGGTGGGAACGAAGCGTAACAGCGTTCCCCCTCAAGTGCAGCAGCTTTGCTCGGACTTCTTTGAAATCGTCGATGCCAATAATCCAACGGTCTCGACGGGGTGGAGCGGGGGGTGGTCTCAACTCAGGAATGGGCTGGTGCTGTAGAACGCCTTTCCCCAAGGGCCTTTGAGATAAACAGCAGGTCCTCTCGCAGACACTCAGGCACACTCGAAAAAGAAAGCTCGGCAATCCCCTTCGCCACATAATCACTCGCAAGACGGCATGCAATCTTCCTGGTCTCATCCGCTGTGTGGGACGTCACTTCGGCGGCCAGAAACCAATGGATGTTACTCGGATAGAGATTTTCTGGAGCATGGTCAATGATGTCGTCGAGGTCATCCTGGATTTGATGTGCTACACTAAGATTGAATGCCCAATTAGAAAGATGCTGTCTCAGGTCATCCGCGAGGCTATGCCCGCCTACTGTAGCTGCGAACTGCAGAAGAGCACCCGTCTTTCCTCCGGCAATTTTCAAATACCCTTCGAGACCCTCTTGGTAGAGCTGGAAAGCCTGTAAATCAAGCGCTTGACCGTCTAACATGTTTCCAAGCGTTTCCGAAAGCGATGCGACAATTCCAAGCCTTAACCTATCTGATAGTTTTTGGGCAAGCGTGAGCATGGAAATTGCCGTGTTCATCGCCAAAGCATGCCCATCACTCATCCAAACAGACGGTCTTCCCCATCTTCTCTGATGCCCATCCTGTAAATCATCGACGATTAGAGATACTACGTGAACCAACTCTGGAATGCCGGCAAGATTTGGCGGTACATCCGTAGCAAATTTAAAAGAGTAAAATCAACTTAAGCACCAAAACTATATCCGTTGTTAACGAAGGCAACAAGGCCTCAGCCCCAAAAACGAGAGAGCCGCTATGCACAATCCCTTATTTTCTGTGAGCTTGACTATCAACAACAGTGTTTTCCAGAAGTTCGTCCATTTTTTCAGGTAAAACCTCTGGCGTGGGCTTACCATCTAATGGCAGAAAGACAGTAAAAGTTGTGCCTTGCCCCACCTCACTTTCGACCTCAATTCTGCCACCGTGTATCATCACGATTTTGTTAACTATGGAAAGTCCCAGACCTGTGCCCTTGGTCTCCTGCCCGGGCTGATGTGCTTGATAAAATGGGTCGAATATTTTTGTAAGGGCCTCCTTAGGTATCCCTGTGCCTGTATCGCTGACCCGTATAACTAAATCTTCACCTTTGTGCTGAGCAAAAACGGTAACTTGGCCCTTTTCAGGTGTAAATTTGATTGAATTACTAATTAAGTTTGTTAGGACCTGCATAATTCCGTCGCTATCAAACCTGGCTTTAGGCAAATCATCATCAAGTTTAATGGAAAGTTTCACCCTTTTCTTCTCCGCATAGAGGGCCATTGTGTGGCACGCATCCTTAACAACTTCCTTGATATCGTTCTCCTGCATATGAAATTTCATTTTATTGGCACTGAGCTTTTGAAAATCCAAAACCTCGTTGATCAATCTGACAAGCCTGTCTATATTTCTTTCTGCGATATTTAAGAAATGCCTTTGGTCTTTATTAATTTTCCCTGCTACTTCCTCTGAAACAATGGAGATAGCTTCTTTCATAGCTGCCAAAGGCGTCCGCAGTTCGTGCGAAACCGTAGATATAAATTGCGATTTTGTTTCCATTGCCTCTTTTAATTCCTCTTCTGCCCTTTTGCGTTCAGTGATGTCTGTGATGACGCTTATCGAACCTATTATCTTTCCCTCAGGATTTTTCAGAACGCTCAGCGAAACGTCAACATCTATCAATTCGCCGTTCTTTTTAATCATTTTGGTTTCCAGGTGACGCTGTAATCCTTTTTGTCTGATATTGAGGGCCCTTATTTTCCGCCACTGCCCTTCAGGATAGAACGATTTCACCGGCCTGAGGTATAAATCCTCTTTGTCCATACCCAGAAGATTCTCTGTGAATTTGTTCCAGGAAATGAGGCGCTCCTGCTCATCAACAAGCGAGATAGAAACCGCAGAATTTTCAAAGATAGTTCGGTACTTGTCTTCCGCCAATTGGCGTTCACGCTCTGCCGTTTTGCTTCTGGTAATGTCATTAATAGCAAAGACTGCATGCGGGTGACCATCTATTATTGCAGGCACGCCACTTATAAGAAGCCAGCGTGTAATTTGTCTGCCGTCAATCTTGAGCGTAAGTCGGTTCTCAACCTCACGAACAGGCTGTTGTGAATCTAATACCGTATCTATGGTTTTATGGAGTCGACATACTTCACAAGCTGGGCTATTTCCACAACCTTTCCCAATGCTAATAGCGTTCACGCAGCCCAGAGCATCACCGAATCGTTGATTAATAATCTGCCGATAATCTTTGTTAAGCATTTGCCTGACAGCATCATTGATACGCCTGACTACCTTATGCTCGTCGATTAACATCATGCCAATAGGTGCTGCGTCGAATATTGCCTCTATATTTTTTTGCTTTTCATCGAGTATTTTACTAGTCCGTTTGCGCTCGATGGCATACCGCACAGCGCGAGTCAGCAGGTTGCTGTCAACCTGTCCCTTGACAAAATAATCCTGCACCCCCTTCTTCACCGCTATAACTGCCGTTTCTTCATCGTCAAGACCACTTATCACAACAACGGGTACATTCGGAGCCTTAGCGTATATTGCGCTGAAAGATTCAATTCCCTGGCTGTCTGGCAGGCCGAGGTCAAGGAACACAACGTCAAAATGATCTTTATCCAGAAATCCAAGCGCCGTATCAAGACATTCTGCGGATTTTATATCTGAAATAGGCAGTGCCGATTGGGACAACAGTCTTTGCAGCAATTTTCTGTCAACTATGTCGTCTTCAACTATGAGTATTTTTAATTGTTGTGTAACATCGGTCTCCATTTTTGCCCTACATTTTGTAAATGTCTCTTTGGTCGGTGAATTGCCTATCGCTTTGCCTTGTTTGGGTTTTCAGCCTGCTTTTGTACATTACCGCTGGATTTTGTTTCCCAAGGCGTTCGATATTTTCCCCATCAGCTCCGTGAAATCAAATGGTTTAGTAACGTAATCAGCTATACCGAGGTCGGCAGCTTTAGTTACATCCTTTGCATCGCTGTATGCGGTAAGCATTATCACAGGTATATCCTTTAGATCCGGACGATTTTTGAGGCGTTCGAGCATCTCATGGCCGTTCATAACCGGCATACTGATATCTAATAATATAATGTCCGGTTTTTCGTTTGCCGCTTTTTCCAGGCCTTCTTTTCCGTTGGTAGCTGTAATAACCTCAAATTCGCAAAATTCAAGGCGGTATTGGATGGTGCTGACTATATCGGCTTCGTCATCAACGACAAGAACTCTAGCGCGAGAGGTTTTCTTTTTTGACTTAAATAATCCCAACATTATAGGTTCCCTCTTCGAATCTATAAACCTCCTGTATTTTCTTATTTGCAGAATCGCTTTGCTAATTTTCTATCGACCCAAACCAATTACAGCATTAGCAAAGAATAACGTTAACGTAATGATATAAGGGTTCATATTCGTGTTTAGGGCTATCCCATACAACTTTTCAAAGGTCGCAAGTTGCTGCTAATTTGGCGAATGGGGTGAAAAACTAAATAAAGAGCCGGGAGAAGTCCTCAATCCGACAAATTAAGAGTCTCCCAGAAAAGCAAGATTATCGGTCATAAACCCAGCCATTTCGCCGGCACTGGTAAAGTTATTATTGGTTTTAGTATCGGACTTTTATATTACCGGCGGAATGTTCAAATTTGATAGATAGAAGCTTCTCATTAAGTCTTCGCTGGGCAATGTCGATAGTGATTGTGAACCATATAACTATGCGCTCAAAAATACTATGCAAAAGCAGGAACACATAATTTCATACATATTGGAGCAGAATATTCTTGATGAAAAGACCTTGCAAAAGGTTCTCAAAGACCAAGAAACAAGCGGTCAAAGCCTAATAAGCATTCTCAAAAAAAATAACTTTGTAGATGAAGAGCAGCTCATCAGGATAATTGCCGCTGGTCATCAGATAGAATTTGTGAACCTTTCACCAGATATGATAAATCCCATAGCTGCTCACATGGTGACATACGAGATGGCAAACCAATACAATATAATCCCCGTGAAAAAAGAGGGTAACAAGCTGCTGGTGGCAATGAGTTCGCCCTTGAATCTTGCTGTCAGGGACGAAATAGAGATGAGGACGGGTCTTAAGGTAGTTCCTCTGGCGGCTACACAGAATGCAATCAAACAAGCTATTACATATCACTTCAACGTGCAAAATGTAACACGCCAGGCTATAGCTTCAATGCGGTTAACGACAGACAGTAATAAAGATGAGTCAAGGGAAGCCGAGCCTGAGAATAAATCGCCACAAGTTACCAATGCTCCCATTACGAAGCTGGTTTCTTCCATAATAAGCAGCGCGATTGATGCTGGGGCAAGTGATATACACATCGAGCCACAACAACCCGATATGAGGGTGCGGTACCGTATAGATGGAATCTTACACGATGCAATAAACGTGCCCTCGTCGGCACAGCTTGAGGTAGTATCGCACATTAAGGTTACAGCGGATATGGATATTTCTGAGCAAAGAATCCCTCAAGACGGTCATATGATTGTGCAGCATGATGGCAGAGAGTATGACATGAGGGTTTCGTCCTTACCAGGGGTGGGAGGAGAAAAAATAGTTATCAGGATTCTCGATAAGGACGCAATTAAATGGTCGCTTGACACTGTTGTGCCATCGCCCGATGATAATCGAAAATTTCGAGAATTGGCCAGCAATCCCTATGGCATGTTACTTCTGACCGGCCCGACTGGCAGTGGTAAAACGACCACGCTATATTCGGTTCTGCAACTGCTAAATACTTCTGAAAGAAATATCGTTACTGTTGAGGATCCTGTTGAGTATCGCCTCGATGGTATTACACAGCTGCAGGTCAAACCGATTGCGGGGATAACGTTTGCATCAGCATTGCGAAGCATAGTTCGGCAGGACCCGGATATCATATTGGTAGGAGAAATTCGTGATTTTGAAACAGCAGAAATAGTTATCAGTGCTGCCCAGACGGGACATCTGGTACTAAGCACATTGCATACCAACGACGCAGCAGGCGCGATATCACGTTTAATCAATCTCGGAGTAGCGCCGTTCCTTGTTGCTTCAGCGCTTTTAGGAGCAGTCGCCCAAAGGCTTATAAGGAATTCCTGCCCCAAGTGCAGGCAGGTCTATCAGCCATCTCAAGATGACCTGAACCGCTTGTTTGGAGAATCTCACGGGGACAAGAAGATAGAATTTTATGAGGGGACAGGATGTAACCACTGCCACAATACCGGATATCACGGCCGAAAGGGCATCTTTGAGATACTGCCTATTTCTCCGACAATAAGGAAAATGATCACAGATAGAAGCAGCGACGATGTGATTAGGCAGCAGGCGATTAAAGAAGGTATGAAAACACTTCATAGAAGCGCTGCCAATGAGGTTCTCGCCGGCGTGACAACAATAGATGAGATAATGCGAGTCATCAATGTGAGGATAGAGTAATGGCAGTCTACCAATACGTGGCGAAAGATGGAACGGGCAAGAAGTTCTCCGGCATATACACCGATATTGATAATGTTATAGGACTGCGAGAGGAGCTGGGCAAGATAGGTTGTGTCATCGTAAAGGCTCGGCGGAAAAAGAGCTCAGCAGCGAAACGCAGGAGAATAAAGCGTTCGGAAGTGACGACTTTTGCCTATAAGTTCGCAGAGATGTATTCGGCAGGTCTATCAATACTGAGCTGCCTGGAGGCCTTGGAGGAGCAGACCGAAAATCAGGCCTTCAAGTCTGTAATTGCTGATATCAAGCAAAGCATACAGACCGGTTCAAGCCTAAAAAACGCCTGCGAAAAATACAAAAACATATTCTCAGCTTTCTTCCTCGGAATGATTGAGGCCGGTGAGGCCAGCGGCAAGCTGGGGAAAACGCTCGATATGAGTGCTGTGTATCTGGAGAAGCAGGCAGATATAAGACGAAGGGTCGTTTCTGCTTTTGCTTACCCTGTTATAGTAACTATTATGTGCTTTGTAGTTATTACCTTTCTTTTGATTTTTGTTATACCGGTCTTTATGAAATTATACAAGCAGGCGCATGTGCCGTTGCCTGGCCCGACCCGAGTTCTTATAGGGTTAAGTTCTCTGGTAACACAACAGTGGTGGGCAATCCTTATTGTGGTAGCGGCAGGAGCAATGGTATTACGATGGCTGCTAAAAAACCCACAAGTACAAGCATGGTGGGATGCTTTCAAACTGAATATGCCTGTTTTTGGCAAACTAAATCGTATGCTTGTGGTCTCACAGTTTACGCGGACCTTCGCAATGCTGGCTTCAGTTGGAATCTCGTTGATTAAGGCTTTGGATGTAGCAAGTGTGGTCGCTCACAATCACAAATTGACCGAAATTTCCAAAGAATTGCAACAAGAGATTAAGGCAGGCAATCCTGTTGCAAAATCATTTAAAAATTATGCAATTTTTCCTTCGATAATCATACAGCTGGCCGCCTCGGGTGAACAGGTGGGGCAATTACCGGAAATGTTGAACAAAGGCGCAGACCTTCTTGATAAAGACATCGAGAGGGCAATAAATGCTTTGCTTCTGAAATTGGAGCCCGCATTGACGATTATTATGGGTGCTGTTGTTGGATTGATTCTTATGGGGGCATATTTGCCTATGTTCGATTACATGGGCCATTTGGAATAGTCAACTCTATATAAGAAAATCACGGCTGTCCGGGTAGATAAGTTGTGATAAAATACAGGGGATTTTTCCTATTAGATTTGGATAAAGCAGATTTTGCTTTATAATTTATTAAAAGAGGGAGCAAATGCAGACAAAAGGCGATTACCTCCGATAAAAATGCTTCCCGCGATAGGAGTGTATGGATTGCCGAACTAACTTGCAAGCCCCGGCCTGATAATTTTTTCATCTGTTTTCTATAAAGTAGGTAATCTTTTGTGACGATTAACTAACTAAATTAAAAAAACGTTTTTTTGAAGAGAAGGGACAAATTATGAAACTATCGAAAAGCAGAAAAGGCCTTACACTAATTGAATTGCTCATCGTGGTTTTAATTTTAGGGGCGTTAGCAGCAATTGCCATTCCAAGAATGTCTCAGAATTCAGCTACCGCCAAGCTGAGGGCCTGCCAAACTAATGTCGCCACGATGAACACACAAATCGAATTGTACCGTTCGGAAAATGACGCGTGGCCGGCTACTCTTGCTACTGTCACTGGTGACCCTAACTATTTCCCTGATGGTGTTCCTGTCTGTCCGTCTGGTGGAGCCTATACGATGAGTGGCACTACTTACCGTGTTGATTGCGATGCCTCCGGCCACTAATCAAGGGACCGAAACGTTTACAGGGTGTAAAAGGCAAAAAAATCTGGATAGCTTGTATACAGAGGAACCGCCTTGTGGCGGTTCCTTTTTGCTTGTCCATTGTGAATTTGCATTATGACAAAGAAAAGGAAGGCTCACACACGGGTTGAACTGATTGTAATTGTAGTGATTGTGGCCGCGGTGACCTTAGCTGCAATTGCTATTCCAAGAATGTCTCGAAATTCAGCTGCCGCCAGGACCAGGACCTGCCGAACTAATGTTGGAATGATGAACACACAAATTGAAGTGTACTATTCGGAAAATAGCTCTTGGCCATCCGGCCTGACGGATATCACGAACGACCCTAACTATTTCCCTAAGGGTGCTCCTGCGTGTCCGGCTGGTGGAAACTATTTGATGGACGGTACTACTCACCGTGTTTCTTGCAGCACCCACGGCCATTAATCAAGGGCTTGTCCATTGCGGATTTGCATTATGACAAAGAAAAAGAAGGCTCACACACTGGTTGAACTGATTGTAATTGTGGTGATTTTGGGCGCATTGGCCTTCATAGCGATACCAAGACTTCAGTTTGCCACTCTATATCGTAAACAGGCTGATACAGTTGCGAGAAAAATTGTCACCGACCTTCGCCGAACACGCCAGCTTGCTATTTCCAACGCCGCGACCAATCCCAACGGCTTTGCACTAAACAGAACCGGCTTAACCTATCAAATAGTAGACGGCAATGGGACACCAATCCCGAACGGCACATTTTCAATTGACCCGAAAATCACCTGCTCAGACGGAACAATCTTTCAATTCGGCCCGCTGGGGAATTTAAAAACCGGAAGCCATTCCCAGTTAGCCGTTTCTGCAGATGAAAAAACCTTCACAATTAGTATTACTCCGGCAACAGGTATGATACAATGCACCGAAAACTGAAAATCGCAAAACGATTCGCTGGGTTAACTATGATCGAGGTTGTTATTGCTTCAGCATTACTGATTGTTGCGATGGTTCCGATATTGAAATGTTTGACCATTGCCCACGCCAGTGCCGCAAAAATCGAGCATAAAACCCGCAGTTTCATTCTTGCCCAGGCTAAACTTGACCAGATAAGAGCTCGCTCGATATACAATTATACTAACGGAGGCGCTTCATTTGCGGAAGACAGCAATTCTCTCGACGGTTCATACCTGTGTAACGTAACAGACAATTCCAGCGACCCTCTCAAGACAATAACGGTCTCAGTCGGCTTTGACTCAAACGGCGACACCAGCCTCTCACCCGATGAAGTCAATATAACTCTGGCGACCCTCATTGCCAGAAGATGGACTGATTAAGTCACCAGATAAAACTTATAGGACATTCCCGCTGGACTGGTTGTTCCTTTCTCGTGTTAATCACTAATGTCTGATAAAAGCAGACCCTAACGCCAGATAACCCCATTTTTTTGCATTTTTTTCTGTCCTCATTTTAATGGCTGATAATTTAAAACTTGCGTAACGGCTGCTTTGTCTTATGCCGAAAATATCAACAATAGCGCTAAAAGTATGTGGTGACAAAATGCGGTATCGAAACAGAAAATTTCGAAGTTGTCCGGCTCTAACCATTTTGGAGATAATTATAGCTTTGGCTATAATAACTATCATCTTTGCAGTGGTGCTGCCGCAATTCAGGGTTATCCATAACAGCTGGGACTCCAGACAAGCAGGCACCGAGGTCCTTCAAAATAGCAGGGTCCTCATAGACCATATAAGCCGCAACCTTTCAAAGGCCGTCAGGATAACCGCCGTTGAACCCAACGTATATATCCAGTTTCTGGATAACGATAGTAACACATACCAGTATGATATTAACCCGACCAGCGGCTACGTCAGGTATGGTCGAGTCGGATACACTCCCGCGGATTTGGCAGGGCCCGTCAGCTCCTTGCAATTCACTTGCTATGACGGCAACGATTTTACAAACACCACAACAGATGTAAACTCTATCCGCTTTGTGAAGGCAGAAACAACCCTTACTAACTCGGCCGCACTCGGCCAGGATAAAACGTTCACTGCCTCGGTATACCTCCGCACAAACGCATATAATGGCGGGCTTGTGGGGTGTTGGAAGCTGGATGAGACCAGCGGAACAACTGCGACGGATTCATCAAGCAAAGGCAACAATGGGACACTGGTCAATATGACCCCCCCAGGCTGCTGGGTCCCAGGACAAATCGGCAATGCGCTAACTTTTGATGGAGCTGATGATTTTGTGCGAGTCGCAAACCTGTCAAACCAGCTTGGTGCCAATTACACCATATCCTGGTGGGCTAAACCTAATCAGATAGCCCTGAAGGAGAATATCCTGCTGGGGACTGATTCTACCAATCACGACTTCGAATACTATCAGAGTAATGCAAATTTATACGTAAGAGCTGACGTAGGTTCCAGTGATGACATAACGGTCAGCAATGTATTTACTGTGGGTCAGTGGGTACATATATGCGGAGTGGGTGACGCCAACGGAACCAGTGTTTATGTTAATGGGACCCTCGCAGGAACCACAGGTGTTAAGAAAAATACCACCTCAAATTATAGTCTGAATATTGGCGCATATCCTTCGGGGGCCAATAGCTTCGACGGCACAATCGACGATGTCCGTCTCTACAACCGTGCACTCACGACAACGGAAATAGCACAGTTGGCTAATATCCTCAGATACTGGACTTTCAGCGAAACCCCAGTCCCCTCCGACAGCAATACGACTATCGTTATTCAAAAACCGAGCGGGACCGCTCAAAACGACCTGCTCATTACGGCAGTCGCTACAGACGGGGACACTTCTGGCTCCCTTTCGCCACCAAGCGGATGGACGCAAATTGATTGTACAGCTTACGGCACTGCGGTAACACTGGGGGCCTGGCGGAAAATTGCAGGCGCCTCAGAGCCGGCCAGTTATGATTTCACCTGGACGGGAGGTCAGAAGGCATACGGCTGGATGATGCGCTTTAGCGGCCATAATGCTGCCAATCCGATTAATACCTCGGCGACCGCCAATCAAACCAGCATTACTCCGACCAGTCCTGCAGTAACCACAACAGTTCCTAATTGTCTGATTCTTCGTCTGGGGGCGTTTGATGATAGCGATATCAACAGTCTCCCGGAACCCGGTAATCCCGGACTTTCCGGCCATACCGCAATTACTATGGACAAGAGTGGCGGCAGTGCCGTACCGGTTGCAATACTTGGCTTGTGGGTAACAGGTTTAACTCACGCAAAAGAGTCAGGCACCAACCGTGCCTTGGTTTTTATTGCGCATGCCACACCTGGTAATAATCCAACATTAACTGCTGTGTCATACGGCGGGCAATCAATGACAAAAGTTATCGAGCAATCCGGAGGTTCGGGCTCTAACCGAACATACGTTGCAGCATTTATCCTCAACGACGCCGGCATTAACGCTGCAACTTCTCCTCCCGGCACCTTTACTCCAACCTGGAGCGGGACACCTACCAGCGTCACATACTCCAGCGTATTTCTACAGAATGTTAATCAAACAACTCTTACAGGAGGTAGTGCCGGTAGTACGGTCAGTGGTACTACTATAACAACCTCTGCGCTTGCTACCGGTAATGGGGATATGGTTATTGAAGCTGCAGCTTGTAACGCAATTGGAACATATACAATGAACAATAGCTTTACCAAAGATATCGACCTCTCCGTGACCGGCTATGATGGTGGGTGTGGACACAAATCTGCAACAGGCGTCAGCGAAACACCGAGTGTAACACACGAGACTGGCCGCCATGTCCTCATTGGCTTTGTAGTGCAGGTTGCAGCACTTACCGGCACGGTCTCGGGCGGCGCAGGATACATCAAGCAATCAACTGCCGGCCTTAGCAGCGGGACACCGACTTTCCAGCTCACCGCACCGAATGAGGCAAGAATGCTTACGATAGCGATAGCCCCGGCTGGTAACAGCGGTTATGACTGTTGTGGAGACTATATACAACCTTAGAGCGGAACTGCTATGAAAACAATGACTAAAAATAACGGTTCGGTCCTTCTGATAGTAGTATTCGCTGTAGCGATGCTGTCTGTGCTCACCATTGGTATACTCGAGATGCACACTGAAGAAATACAGCTTATGCAAAACCAGGTCAATGCTGCCGAGGCCCTGGCCACTGCCGAAGCCGGTCTCAACGATGCCTTTGCGAGAATCCGCCAGGGTAATGACCCGAATATTGCCAGTACCCCTTTCAATGGCGGCTCGTATGCCGTAACTGTCACAGGCACCTTGCCGAATCGCACAATTACCTCCACGGCCACTACATCGCAGGGTTTTGCAGCCAGAGCGAAAACCGACGTAACAGTGGGAAGCAGTAGTCCCTACGTAATTAGAATTGATAATTTAAGGATTAACGAATAATGCTCAGCATGAAAACCGCATTTGAGATGCTCAAGACAAACAGCGCACTGGAAAAGCTCAAGACCAGCAGTGTGCTGAGGATGCTCAGACCCAAAACCGCTTTGGGAGTGGATATCTCGGATAAGCGGATAAGTCTGGTGCTCCTTAAGAGGGGCAAAAACGGAGTTGAATTACTCGCCTCTGCCAGTGCCCCTGTTCCCGATGGAGCGATAAAAAATGGCAACATTGAAAACGCTGCAGTTTTAGCTAATGCGATAAAAAGATTGAAAAACTCCAGCAAAATACGGACAACCCGCGCTGCTGTATCGTTATTTACCGAACCGGTTATTGCGCAAATTATGGGCATACCCAAGCAGGTTCCGAGCAATATAGGACAATTTGTTCAGGACCAGGTGAAACACTTTGCTGTCTTACCCGGCAAGAAAATTGCTTTGGACTTTTGCGGGGTCGGCGGAGTCGGTTCAGAAGCAAGCTCTGCAAGCCGTCTTCTTGTTGTTGCTACTGATGGCCGAAAGGTAGATGAGATTGTCAAAGTGTGCAGTCAAGCCGGTCTCACTGTTGAGGCGATTGAACCACCATTGCTTGCCTATATCAGAGCGCTTTATGTTAAGAAGATAGCAGGAAAATTTGATTGCAACGTGCTTATAGCTATATTGCAGGGAAACAGCTTAACTCTGTGCGTGTTCAGAAGGCAGACTATGGATTTTGTCAGAACCAAGAGTATCAGCAAAGAAAAAGCACAGCCGAACGAGCTCTGTCAGTGGCTTGCCGAACAAATAAATATGGTTGTCCAATTTTATGATGTCGAGGTCCCAGACAGTTGTGGAAAGTGGGAAATCACTGTGGTTGCAGATTGTGCGCAATTACCTGAGAACGCTGAAGGGTCTCTGAGAGCTAAAGTTGCGAGTACCAATTTACAGTTGCTAACCAGCGAAGATATTTGCCAGGCTGCTGTCGTTAGTCAACCCCGCGGACTCGCTAATTGCCAGCGAACCGATAAACCTTCACCTGTAGCGATCGGCCTGGCTATGAAGCTTTTGGATACAGATGCGCATAATTTAGGCGTGAACCTGCTTCCCCCGGAAGTAGTCCGGCTTAGAGCTGCTCAAAAAGGAACTCTCATAACAGCTAATATTGCAGCAGCAGTGCTGCTGTTTATGATTTTGGCTATCCTTGTGCCGGACTGGAAGATTAAAAACCTAAACAAAAGCATCGGTTCCAAAGAGGTCAATCTATTTCAGGACGCGCATACTCTGTTTGGAAAACGAGCATCGGTGAATAAACAAATCGATGCCGTAAGTAATCAAATTAACCAAATAAACGGTATCTTGGGCTCTCATCGTGACACGGACTGGCCCGGCCTGCTGAATGACATTGGAAAAGCAATACCCAAAACTGCATGTATAACCAACCTGTCCAGCGGAGCCGATTCCGCGGTGCTCCTGAAAGGTCTGGCGATGTCAAATGAAGCTGTTTATTGGTTTGCGGATAGGCTGAACAAATCCGAACGCATAAATTCGGCTTCCATCGCTGGGACAGAGAGAGATAGCAAAGGATTAATCAGCTATGAAATCAACTGTACTCTGGCTCCGGAGAAAGGAAAATAGTGATGCTAATTGATAATCTTGCCAACTTGAAGCGTTCAACAAGAAATATTGTTTTTACTGCGTTGATTATAATAGCAACAATAGCAATGTATGACTGGATAGTCGCTCCGCACGTCACCTGTTTGTCCGCATCGCAACGGTATGATTCGGTTGTCAGTAAAGCGGTGGAGAAAAACGAAGCCGTCGCTCGTGATGTCGCGACCAAAACGAAAAGATTGGAAGAATTATACCGGCAGCTTGCCGAGTCCCGCAGCACCCTGTTTACTCCTGACGAGGCTAAAGCGTTCTTCAGTGATTTGCAGGCCGTTTCCGAAGAAACAGGCTGCACAGTTCATTCACTTAACCTGGTTGTCAGTGGACCATCTTCTGGAAACAAGCAAAAGCAGTCTGAAGATACTTCAGGTATTGTCGCTAACAGTGCAACGTTGACCGTTTCAGGCCAGTATAACAGCATAATCAGACTGGTGGAAAAACTGCAAAATCATGCCAAAAGGATTTGGATGAACTCATTTAAGATGGAAACTATCGACTTCGGTTCTGCTCAACTTAAATGTGATATGACCATTACAATTTACACAATTCAGGATAAAGGGGCTGCCCTATGAATAAACACCGGTATGCAAAAATAATTTTCTTCGGTATTATTTTGACCGCCGTCTTCTGGTATGGTTGGACGCAGGCTCAGCCGGCAAACTCTGAATCTAATAGCACATCAGAGGGTGGCCGTGATAATCCTTTTGAAAATTCCTTCGGTAACGAAAAACCCGCAGCACAGAAAGTTTCCCAAACTTCACAGCTGGTTGAGGGAAAGCCGGAGTTGCTTGTTGAAACCGTAACCCTTAAATTTCTGGATGCCGGAAATCTTAAGTCCGCAATTGCAGGTATGTCTTCTAAGAATGGCAGTATTTCTATCGATGAAAAAAGTAATTCTTTAATTGTCTGCGATACGAAAGAGAATCTCGAAACAATTCTCGCTCAGATTAGAAAAGCTGATAAAAAACCCGACCAGGTTATGATTGAGGTTGTTCTCCTCGATGTCCAACTCAATGACGAAACCGAAATCGGCGTCAACTGGGATATGCTGACCACCAAGTATAATATAAAGCTCGATAGTAGTAAGCAAATCGGCACTTCCTTTAGGCAAAACCTTACCTCAGCCCGCATAAGCAGCGTAGATGGAACCGATACCGCCAATATCGGTAATGCTACGGCATTCAACAGCGTCGTTGGCACCGGTTCAGACTTTGCCCTCCTCTTTAGTGATATCAGAACCGTAATTCACGCTCTGCAGGAGAAGAACAACGTTGAAATTATTGCCAGTCCTCGAGTGATGGTTGTAAGTGGTAAAGAGGCCTCTATCGAAGCCGTCGAAGAAATCCCATATCAGGAACTTACACAGACCTCCGCGGGCGGCGGAGGCAGCAGCGCGATAACGTCCACTCAGTTCAAGAATGTCGGCGTAACGCTTAATGTCGGAGCAACGCTGACAGACGATAAATTCATCCTTCTCAATGTTCAGGCGGACCAGAAGGTCCAAACAGGTAAGTCGTCGGCGGCCGGCACCAGCGGCGTACCGATTGTTGATGCACGAGTGGTAAAAAGCTCTCTGCTGCTCGAAGACGGCCAGGTGCTTGTCATCGGCGGCCTGCGGCGAAAAACGACGCAAAAACAGACCAAGCAGATTCCTATCCTTGGAGACATACCGATAATCGGCTTGGCATTCAGAGATACAATTGTCACTCAGAATAGTTCTGAACTGCTGATACTCCTTTCGCCTCATATTTACAAGGGCCAGTTGCCGGACAATGCGCAGATGGCGAAATTCAACGAAATTACCCAGCGGCCTCTTTTGATAATCCCGGAGGTCGAGGAGAGAAAGAAAGAAGAGGAAAAAGAAAAAGCCAGAATTACAAAAGAAGCAGAAAAGATAGAAAATGCAAAAAAAGCAAAGGATGCAAAAAAGCAGAAGAAGTAAATAAGAAAGCTAAAACTGCAAAAAACCAGAAGTCGGAATAAATTTCTCACGGGACAAAACTAAACTAGGGACAGCCACCATTTCTCGTTGACATATATGCTGGGTAGGTTATTATGACAGAATGCCAAGGATAGCAAGAGCAGTTGCGGTTGATTGTGGTCATTATATTACGCAGCGGGGGAACAATCGGCAGCTTTGTTTATGCTCATACATTACCCAGCCCCGCAATCCCTGTCAATCCAGAAAACTTGTCCTGAGTGTAATCGAAGGATTTGCCCTCTCCAACTAAACCACCCCCGGCTTTGCCGGACTCAACTGACTAACGACCAACTCAAAACTCAACGCTAAAAACTCAAAACCCCGCCTTCGGCGGATAGTTTGCATTACCTACCATAAATTTTCGCATATTTTCATACATTTTTTGACCGTTTCCACACAATTTTTGACGGTTTCTATACATTTTTCGCAATTTTTCTCACTTTTTCCACAACTTTTGACCATATACTCTTATAATAGCACAGTTGACCCTTTTCAGACCATTTTATGATTTGAAACCCCCTAAAAAACCAACAGGCGGCGGTGGGATTCGAACCCACGAATAACGGTTTTGCAAACCGTCGCCTTAGGCCGCTTGGCTACGCCGCCAGCTTGAAAACTTCGCTTATTTTACCTGCAATCACCACGTTTTACAATAAAAACACCCCTGAGAATCAGGAGATTTTTTTGCAACATTTTTGTCGAAATAAACGTCTGTACTAAAAATTAACGGTGACGGTGCACCTTTTTGGACTCTTTTAGCACGTAAGTTATTGAATTTAAGAGTCTTATTGAAACCCTTGGTGTAAAAATATACAAAATTGTTGTTGCTGATGTGGGCTTGGCCATCCCTTACGGGAGATATATTAGCCGGCTTTTTGGCTTTTTTCTTATAACCTTTTATGGTATAATGATATAGATACAAACAACGGTGCCATATAAGTGGGGATTGTACAGGAGAAGGGTCTTATGTTTTGTAATTTTAGGCCGGTTACGCTGTTATGTTGTGGGTTGTGTGCCGCTGTTATCTTCGGTATGGCCGGTGCATGCAGCCCTAAGCACTACAAAGCTGATGCCGATAAAGAAGTATATAAGATTATCGACAGCAAATGGCGGGAAAGCTTTGGCCAAAAGGTAAATTACACAATCAGTGACGTACCGCCATCGCCAAATGACGTGCAGATTGAAAAAGCCGTGCCGCCATCCGGAGTTATAAGTCTTGCGCAGGCAGCCGCTATGGCTACCGCACATAATCGGGACTATCAAACCCAGAAAGAAGACCTTTACCTCAGCACGCTTGACCTGACACTTGTTCGACACGATTTCGCAACAAAATGGCTTGGTACTTTTGACGGCACGTACACCAGAGGCGATGCGGACGAAACACTGGAATACAACGGCAATCTCGGGTTTAATCAGTTATTGGCCGATGGAGCCCAAATCAGTGCGAATATAGCGTACGACTGGCTGCGTTACCTTACTGGCGACCCACGTGCCTCAATAAGTTCAGTTCTGACTGCCAACATAACCCAGCCGTTACTTCGTGGCAGCGGCCGCAAAGTCGTTCAGGAGAAACTAACTCAGGCGGAGCGGAATGCTTTATATCAGATACGCTTGTTCAACCGCTATCGTCAGCAGTTTGTGGTTTCGATAGTAAGTGACTATTACCGTGTTTTGCAACGAAGAGATACAGTAACAAATGCCGAAAACAACTACAAAAGGCGGGTTGAATTAAGACAGCGTTCGGAAATGGAGGCTGATGCCGGTCGTACGAATCGCTTCGAAGTTGACCAGGCAAAACAGCGTGAACTGGACGCAATGTATAGCTACGTGCAAGCTCAGCAAAGTTATCAACAGGAGCTCGATAAATTCAAGATAGAGTTAGCTTTGCCGACCGACGCCAACGTAGAGCTGGACCAGAATGAGTTAAAAGCATTAGAGAAGGTCGGAATAAGCCAGCCCGATTATACGGCGGATATAGCGATTGAAACGGCATTACTTCAGCGTCTGGATTTAGCTACCAGCATGGACAAGATTGATGACACGTTGCGTAAAGTTATGGTGGCTGCTGATGGTCTTGGTCCGGAACTGGATTTAGTCGGTGGTCTTGAGGTAGGTTCGACTCCGCCGAAGGATTACAGCAGACTGCAGTTTCACCACGGCACTTACAGCTTCGGTCTTAGTGCTGATTTGCCGCTCGACCGAAAAGCAGAACGCAATGTATATCGCCAAGCACTAATAGCCCTGGAGCAGCAGCAGCGACAATATGAAAATGATACAGACACAGTTAAACTGGAGGTGCGCCAGGCATATCGTGAGCTTGAGCAGGCAGCAGAGAGCTATCGCATTCAGAGAAACAGTTTAGACTTGGCCCAGATGCGGGTCGAGAGCACGACGCTGTTACTCGAAGCCGGGCGATCGACTACCCGGGATTTGCTGGAAGCACAGGACGCTCTGTTACAGGCTCAAAACAATCTTACAGCTGCTCTGGTGAGCCATGCGATTGCGAAATTAAGCTTTTTCCGAGACGTTGGTATCCTGCAGGTCAGGCCGGACGGAATGTGGGTACAATAGAGACAGACCAATGGTTCGACTTCGCTCACCATCCCGAGCGGAGTCGAGGGATTGGGATAGTTGATGAAAGCAGACATCGCAGAAAAACAAGGTAACAAGGCAGCTGGTAAATCAGCAATTGTGAAACGGCTTCGCCCGGTTTTGATTTTCGTGGCTGTGGTTGCAGCTATAAGTGTGCTCGTACTTTTGTGGTGGATATCCAGAGGAACCGATGGTGCTATAAAGGAATTAGGAATTTTCACGGTGCGTTGCGGTGATTTGCCTATTACCGTGACCGAAGGCGGCGATATCAAGGCGCTTAATTCGACGGATATCAAATCTGAGGTTGAAGGGCAAACCACAATAATCAGTATTGTTGATGAGGGAACAATCATCACGCTGGAGGACGTGAATAATAAGAAAGTGCTCGTTGAGCTGGACTCTTCAAAGATAAAGGTAGAATTGACACAGCAGGAAATTACGTTTTCAAATGAGGAGGCAAGCTACACCGAGGCGAAAGAGGCGCTTGATATCCAAATAAAACAAAATGACAGTGACATTAAAGCCGGTGAAATAAAAGTCAGATTCGCATTTATGGACCTGCAGAAATACCTCGGTGCGGCTGTTGCTGAAAAACTTATGTCGGGCACGACAAATCCAGGGGGCGAAAAGCGAGGGACGAGAGACGACCTTCCTTCGCCCGACGTAGCGGGCTACGCGAAGGCGGGGGGACGAGAGACGAGCTTGATTGACGACCCCAATCTTGGCGGCGGGGCTTTGCAGAAACTTCGAGAGCTGAATGATGATATCACTTTGGCCGAAAGCAAGTTCGAACAAGCATCAGACAGGTTGATGTGGACCCAAAAACTCTACGATAAAGAATATGTGACGGAAACTGATTTGAGGAAGGATCGGTTAGAGATGCAAAGCAGTAAGATTCAGATGGATAAAGCCAGGACGGCTTTAGAATTATTCAGGCTTTACGAATTCCCAAAAGAAGCCGAGAAGCTCTTGAGCGATTATAACGAGGCAGAGCGCGAATTGGAGCGGATTAAGGCCGGTGCGAGGTCGAAATTGGCCCAGGCCCAGGCAAGACTTAGCAGCAAGGAAGCAACGTATTCATTGGAGAAGGAGCGTTTGGAAAAGTGGCGCAAACAGCTTGGGGCGTGCACGATAAGGGCGCCTGTGCCGGGACAGGTGGTGTACTCATCGAGCATGATGAACCGCTGGGAGAGACAGAACAGGCCGATTGAGATGGGAGCGGAAATTTATGAACGTCAAAAGATTATATCCATACCTGATACTTCTGGGATGAAGGTAGAAATTAAGATTCACGAGACGTGGGTTGATAAGGTGCAGCCCGGTCAGCAGGCCAGGATAACTGTTGCGGCTTTTCCCGATAAGACCTTTACCGGCAAGGTGTTGAAAAAGGCGCCATTAGCGGACCCCGAAGAGTGGCTCAATCCTGACCTTAAGGTGTACTCAACGGATGTAAGTATTGATGGGACGCACGAGTTTCTCAAAACTGGTATGACGGCAAAGGTTGAAATTATTATTGAAGAGTTGAAAAATGTGATTAGCGTCCCCATTCAGACGGTCGTTAATCGGAATGGCAAAAAAGTCTGTTATGTTATGGGAAGTAAAGAGCCGAAGCAGCGCGAGGTTGAGACAGGGTTGTTTAATGACAATTTCGTTGAAATCAAAAGTGGTTTGGTTGAGGGAGAGAAAGTGCTGCTCAATCCGCCCCGTGTCAGTGAGTCAAAAGTAACCGGTGAAAAAGAGCAAAAAGCAAAAAAACCAACATAATAAAATCATCAAGGTCTGAGTCTGATGGCTGTAGTTGACACCAGGAAGTTGTGTAAAACATACAAGATAGGTTCGGTTCAATTGTCTGCATTGTGCGATGTTGACTTAAAGATTGAGCAGGGTCAGTATATAGCCATTATGGGGCCCAGCGGTTCAGGAAAATCAACTTTGCTTAATGTGCTCGGTTGCCTTGACAGGCCCACCAGCGGCCAATACTGGCTGGGTGGAAAAGACGTTTCTCAGCTCGACGATAATGAGCTGTCCCTGATTCGTGGTAAACATATCGGCTTTATATTTCAATCTTACAATCTTATCGGCCAGCTCAACGTTATAGAGAACATAGAGCTTCCGATGTTTTATCAGGGGTTTTCAGAAGAGGCAAGCGCTGAACATGCAAGGGAATTGGCCACATTGGTCGGCCTTGGCGACAGGCTTAAACATCGACCTTCGGAATTAAGTGGTGGGCAGCAGCAGCGAGTAGCGATTGCGCGGGCGCTGGCGAACGACCCGCTGATTATTCTGGCGGACGAGCCGACAGGCAACCTGGATTCGGAAAGTGGAACTGAGATTCTGAACATTCTTGACCATTTGCATCAGCAGGGCAAAACCCTCATTGCAGTTACCCACGACAACGGCATAGCTGCACATGCCGAACGAACCATATACCTTTTCGATGGGCGCATAAAACAGTAGTAGTGGCGTAAGCCATCTTGACGATAAAGAAGCGGTAGCAAGTTATGTTTTTGTTTCGTTTAAAACGTACAGTTAAGGTGAGCATCAAAAGTCTTTGGATGCATCGGCTGCGTTCTACTCTGACGATGCTCGGTATCATTTTTGGCGTCTGCTCGGTCATTGCGATGCTTGCCATTGGGGAAGGCGCAAGTCAGGCAGCGCAGGAAGCCATAAAACAGCTTGGCAGCACGAATTTGATTATTGAAACGGTTAAGCCGCCGGAGAAGCAAACCGACACCGGCAAGGTGGAGACTGTGCACAAATACGGCTTGACATATACGGACGCCGAATCAATCCACAACACGATACCCGACATTCAGGTAGTCGTCCCTGTTCGCGAGATAGACCAGCAGGAAGCGCGATATCTTAATCGCCCCAAAGTGGCTATAAGAATTGTGGGTACGATTCCGTGGTACACGGAGATTTCACCAGTTCAGCTGATTCGTGGACGGTTTTTGAGCAGTATTGATTTGCACCATCAGCAGAGTGTGTGTGTTGTTGATGAGGAGGTGGCGAGAAAGCTGTTCACATTTGACGACCCGATGGATAAAGACGTCAGAATCCAGGGTAACTATTACCGGGTTGTCGGTGTGGTTGGGGCACCGGCTTCGGCGCATGGGCAGAATGGGTTTGGCAATGATATGGCCGCACCGACAAATCCCAGCGGGGGAGTCGTGGGGAATATTTATGTTCCTTTGACAACCGCCAAGACTCGATTCCCTGAGCTGGCGGCAAGTTTCAGCGGGGGAAATCGAAACATCGAAAGAGTAGAACTGCAAAAAATCATTGTCAAGGTTGACTCGGATGAGCAGGTGTTGCAGATGCGTGATATTCTGGATGCATCGCTGGCTCGGCTTCACGAGAAAAGTGACTACCATATAGTGGTTCCGCTGGAGCTGTTGCGGCAGGCAGCGAGAACAAGGTGGATATTCAGCATTGTTCTCGGCTCAATCGCCGCGATTTCACTTTTGGTTGGCGGCATAGGAATTATGAATATTATGCTGGCCACCGTCAGCGAGCGCACGCGTGAGATTGGAATTCGCCGTGCCCTCGGCGCCAGGAAATGCGATATTATTGTTCAATTCCTCTCGGAAACGCTGCTGTTGACGTTGACCGGAGGCATTCTGGGCATCATATTAGGTTCTCTTATACCATTTTTGGTGACATATTTTGGCCGTATGCCCACGGTGATTACAGCCGGTTCGTTAGTGTTGGCATTTGGTATCAGTGCGTTGGTGGGAATAGCTTTCGGCTTGTATCCAGCCTATCGCGCTGCCAATATGGACCCAATTGAATCGCTTAGGCACGAATAAGTTCCTTTTTTTGCAAATACTTCCATTCCTGCTTGGCAAAATTCACCGCAAAAGCGCATCTTGAGAAGTTTCTTTTCGCACCGCATCCGGCAGCGCGGAGTTAGGTAACAAAAATTTTTAGAAAAAAATCAAAAAAGCTCTTGACAAACAGGAATAATTACTATATAGTAGTAACTATGCTGGTGTACTGGCTGCCTGTGAAATTTGGGCAATGGATACGGGCGAGGTATCCTAACCGCCAAAGCGAAAAAAAATGAGGAACCACCGCCCGACCAGTTGCTTGTCAAAATCGGTGTTGTGAGCGGGGCCCCCCTTAGGGGGAACCCAGTTGTAAAGTTGGACAAAACCGGTTTTGTTTTCCGATGACGGGGCCGTCGGAGGAGGGCGGCTCCTTTTTATTTGCGCACATCTCGGCGGGTTTCACCTTTTTTGAATTGTCCAATGGTCTGCAAACCCATCGCAACGACAGAAAGGGGATGAGCTCCCCAGCAAACCATAAAACTGAAGAAGGGTGGAATTTTCTATTCAGTGCCGGCAGAAAGCGATATAATACCCCACGAAAGATAATTGATGATTGATTATTGATGATTGATAATTAATAACGAACAACCCTTGAGCGCATTTACTGCCTGTAAATAATCAATAATCATTTATCAATAATCAATAAGGAGCCGGGAATGGATGCTTTTCAAATAAGGTGTCGCAAGGCCGGACTGAAGGTCACACCGCAACGGGTAGCAGTTTATAAGGCGCTGATTGAGTCTAAAGAGCATCCATCGGCTGATATGCTATGGCGCAGAGTGAGGAAAACATATCCGAATATCTCATTAGATACGGTTAATAGAACCCTTTTGACCCTGGCTGAAATTGGTGCGGCTTTTGTCGTTGAGGGTTCGGGTGATGTTAAAAGGTTCGATGGCTGTCTTGAAAACCATCAGCATTTCAAATGCTTAAAATGCAAAAAAATCATCGATTTTCATCATAAGCCGTTTGATAGTATCACTGTGCCGAAGAACATCAGTGAAAAATACACCGTATTAAAAAAAACGGTATATCTTGAAGGTATTTGCGATTTATGTAGAAAATGAATCGTGACCCGTCGCTCGGCCCACATGACCCGAGGCAATTCGAGCGACAAGTGACGAGCGACGAGAGACGAATTAAATATGGCAACGATTAATGAAAATTTTTTGAAGCTTCAGGCGGGCTATTTGTTCCCGGAAATCAGCAGGCGCATTCGCTCCTTTCAGGCCAAAAATCCTGATGCAAAAATAATCAGCTTGGGCATTGGTGACGTTACCCAACCTCTGGCCCCAGCCATTGTCGAAGCAATGAAAAAGGCCGTTGCCAATATGGGCAATGAAGCTGCCTTCCGCGGCTATGGCCCGGAGCAGGGCTATGATTTTCTAATCGACGCGATAATTGAAAATGATTTTAACTCTCACAGTATTGATTTAGACAGCAGTGAAATTTTCGTCAGCGACGGCGCCAAATGTGACACGGGCAACATCCAGGAAATATTTGGTCTGAATAATGTCATTGCTGTAACCGACCCGGTATACCCGGTATATGTGGATACTAATGTAATGGCCGGCAGAACCGGCCGGGCTGACAAGAATGGCCAGTACGGCAAAATCGTCTATATGCCCTGCACCGCTGAGAATAATTTTATTCCTGAGTTGCCCCCGCGTCTTCCTGTCGGAAGACAGGAGCGGGGGATTGATATTATTTACCTGTGCTTCCCGAATAATCCTACAGGAGCGGCGGCCACTAAAGAAATCTTAAGCAGATGGGTCAATTTCGCCCGAGACAACAAGGCTATCATCCTTTTCGACGCTGCTTATGAGGCCTTTATAACTGACCCTGATATTCCTCATTCAATTTACGAGGTTGAAGGGGCGAAAGAAGTGGCAATAGAATTTCGCAGTTTCTCCAAAACGGCCGGTTTTACCGGTGTCAGATGTGCCTTTACTGTCGTGCCAAAGCAGTTGAAGGCCTACACGGAAGACGGCAGGGCGGTCGAAGTCAATCCTATATGGCACAGGCGGCAGTGTACCAAATTTAACGGTGCCTCGTACATATCACAGGCGGGCGCAGCCGCTGTCTACACAACCGAGGGCAAAAAACAGTGCCGACAAACTATTGATATCTATATGACCAATGCGGCTGTAATTCGCAAATCACTCGCTAAGCTCGGCTACGATGTCTATGGCGGAGTTAATGCACCTTATGTCTGGATGAAGACGCCGGACGGCCTAAGCTCCTGGGACTTCTTCGACCACCTGCTGCAAAAGGCAAACGTCGTCGGCACGCCCGGCTCAGGTTTTGGTCCGGCCGGTGAAGGATATTTGCGGCTTTCCGCCTTTGCAAAACCAGATGATGTCAAGGAAGCTATGCAACGCTTTGCCGCCGTTTAATATACAAACTAACCAATTACGAGCATCAAGTATCAAGTATCGAGCGATGACAATAGCATATATTGGACTGGGCAGCAACTTAGGGGACAGAGAGGACTTTATTCATAAAGCCCTTAAAATGCTGGCCGAAACTAAGAATATCGAAGTTGTTCGTGTCAGCGACCTAATCGAAACCGCTCCGCTCGGTGGCGCCAATCAGCCTAAGTACTTAAACGCAGTGGCTCAAATAAAAACCGCTCTAACCGCAGAAAATTTGCACAAAATACTGGTCAACATTGAGACCTCACTTGGCAGGGCCAAGGAAGAAAAATGGTCATCGAGGACCATTGATTTGGACCTTTTGCTTTTTGGTGAGGAAATCATAAATAGCCCCGATTTAACTGTCCCGCATCCGCAGGTGCACTTGCGCTCGTTTGTGCTGAAGGGTCTGCGTGAACTCAATCGGGAACTGGTGCATCCCGTGCTGAAAGAATCGATTGATGAGCTGGCACTTCGGCTGAACGGTGCAGATTTTGTTATTAACGGCGAGCAACCGCAGCTTGTCAGTGTAGCAGGTATTATCGGGGTCGGGAAAACTACTTTGGCTAAAAAACTATCGAACATTCTTGACTGCAAATGTATCCTCGAAGCCTACGACAAAAATCCTTACCTGCCGGATGTTTATGCCGGCAAAAAAGAATTAGCTTTAGATTCTCAATTATTTTTCCTAACCAGCAGGATAGAGCAATTACATCACAATGTATTAGCCGAAGGCCAATTAGCCATCACCGACTATGTTTTTAATAAAGAACTCGTCTATGCCAGACGCCTTCTCAATATGCAGCAACTGACTTTGTATGAAAAAATTTATCCGCCTTTTGCCGAAAAAGTCGTTCAGCCGGTGCTGGTAATATACTTGCAGGATTGGCCTGAAAATTGTCTGCATCGCATCCATAAGCGCAACCGCCCTTACGAGCAAAAAATTGAGCTGCAATTTTTAGAAGACCTCCATCACGACTACCAACAGCTTTTTGCCAACTGGAAAATCTGCCCTGTTATCCGCATATCAGCATCTAAATTAGACTATATGAAAGATGACAACATTGACCACTTAACAAATCAAATAAAAAGTTATATTACAGTATAATGAAAGTCGCAAAAACAATAGAGTCGGTTAGAAACCTGGTAAAAACCGCCCGAAGTAAAGGCAAAAAAATAGGTTTTGTGCCTACAATGGGGGCGCTGCATATCGGCCATATTTCGCTAATCGAAGCAGCAGTGAAAAAATGTGATTTTGTGGTGGTCAGCATCTTTGTTAATCCCACGCAGTTCGGCCCAGGCGAAGATTTTGAAAAATATCCAAGACCTCTCAAAGCTGACCTGGAGATTTGCAGAAAGGCAGGCGTCGATGTTGTTTTTGCTCCAGCAGCAGAGCAGATGTACCCGCAGGAAAATCTTACCTGGGTAAATGTCGAAAAATTGACCGAGCAACTTTGTGGCCAATTTCGGCCGGGACACTTTCGCGGGGTAACCACTGTTTGTGCCAAGTTATTTAATATTGTCGCACCGGATATTGCATTTTTCGGCCAAAAGGACGCCCAGCAGGCAATTGTTATTAAGCGAATGGTCGCCGATTTGAATATGCCTCTAAAAATTGTTGTCTGTCCTACGGTGCGCCAAGCCGACGGACTTGCAGTCAGCAGCAGAAACCGATACTTAACCCGCCAGCAGAAAAAAAATGCACCCCTGATTTATAAATCCCTGCAAAAGTGCCAAAAATTGATTGAGGATGGTGTCGCAGATAGTAAAACAATTATTAACCAGATGCGTAAAATATTACAACAAACCCCATCAATAAAGATAGAATACATAAGTATCGTTGATGCCGACACTCTGCAGGAGCTCAAGAAGATTACTGGCAAGGTTTTGGCGGCGGTGGCGGTCAAAATCGGCTCCACACGACTAATCGACAACATTGTAGTGGACGCAGGTGAACGATAATATATAATTGCTGCCAGGAACTCCTGTATATTATATGGTTCGTACTGTATGTTCGTGAAACTTTTGAAAAGCAAGTTACACCACGCAACGGTAACTGATGCAAAACTGCATTACGCCGGCAGCATCGCTATAGATTCAACGCTGATGAAAGCAGCCAATATTTTACCCTACGAGGTCGTTTTAGTCGCCGATTTAAATAACGGCAACCGCCTCCAAACCTACGCCATCCCCGCCGATGCAAACTCGGGCAAAGTCGTAATCCTTGGGCCTGCAGCAAAACTGATAAAGTCAAAGGACACTATTATTGTTTTCAGCTTCGGGTACTACACCCCTGCGCAAGCCGGAAAACTTAAACCAAAGATTATTATTCTCGACAAAAACAACAAAATAAAAAGCGGTGATTAAAGAAGGTTGACGTTCGGCGATTTTCGATAGACGATTGAAACTCAAAAATCGAAAATCGCAAATTGAAAATCGTAAATCGACTAATGCATCCTAAACTTTTTGAGATACCTTTCATACATTGGCCTGTACCAAGTTATGGTCTGATGATGGTTATTGCGTTTCTCGTGGCTGTTTCCCTGATAAGATATCTTAGCCGCAATATCACACCCAATCCGCAGTTTATTACTAATGCATCGCTTTACTCACTTATTGCAGGAGTGGTGGGCGCACGTCTTTTTTATGTAATCCATCATTTTAACGAGTTTCAGAACCATCTGCTCTCTGCCTTTGCCATCTGGAAGGGCGGCCTTGAGCTTCTGGGCGGCGTGCTTTTAGCCATCGCTGTTATCGTTTTTTATTGCCGGTACCACAGACTTCCTGTTCGGCGCTATCTTGATATCCTCGCTATCGGCCTGATGCTGGCACTTGCGTTCGGCAGAATTGGCTGCTTTCTAAACGGCTGCTGCTTCGGCAAGCCGACAAATCTGCCCTGGGCCGTCCGCTTCCCGTATGGTTCAGACGCTTATTGCAGCCAGATATATCCGGTTCCGGAAAGGAACCGCCCCCAGCCGCAGTTAAAATTGCCTGAGGAATTTTTCGGCTACTATTACGAAGATGGCAAAAGGTTCTATGGCTTAAAACCTTATAAAGATTTAACCCAAGAGCAAAAATATATGGTTGATAAAGGTCCTTATCGCTGTTTGCCCGTTCACCCCGCACAGTTGTACTCATCGGTTAATGGTGCTGTTTTGTCCCTTATACTTTATCTTTTCTGGCGAAGAGCCCAAAAAATCAGCAGTTCCAAAAACCATAAGAGGCTGTTTAGCAAACCCGGCTGCACATTTAGCTTGATGTTCATACTTTATGGCATCACCCGATTCTTTATAGAATTTATCCGTGACGATAACCCCTTTGAATTCGACGGATTAACAATCTCACAGAATATCGGCATCGCTATGGTGGTGTTCGGTGTGCTTTTGATGGTAATATTTGAAAAAATGAAACCACAACAGCCGAAATAACGTATAGACATAAAAGCACAAAAGTAGAAGATACGATATACGCAATATGCATAACGCACTACGAGTAAAATATGGGCCTTTACGATAGAGATTACACACAGGCAAACTTTCGGTCTCAATTTCACAATGCTCCACAGATGCGGATGACCTTTCCTCAGATTACACCTGTGGTCAAATGGCTGCTCATCATCAATTTCACGGTGTTTTTCGTGCAGATTTTGGGGGCAGAGAGAGTGCTGGTGAAATGGTTTTCGCTTTATCCGGTTTCTTTGTCGGTAGCAATGCAGCTGTGGCGACTTGTAACATACCAGTTTTTGCATGGCGGTATGCCCCACATCTTTTTCAATATGCTTGGCTTGTTTTTCTTAGGCCCAACACTTGAACGTTACTGGTCAAGTAAAAGATTTTTGATATTTTACCTTAGTTGCGGGGTGGCAGGGGGGCTGTTCTATCTTCTGCTCGTTATCATTGGTTTCCTGCCGGCTTTGCCTATGGTAGGAGCATCGGGTGCAATACTCGGTATGTTGGCTGCCTGTGCAATCCTTTTTCCGCACTTTGTTGTCTTTATTTTCCTTTTCCCTGTGCCAATAAGAGTAGCGGCAATTGCTTTCACAGCCGTTTACCTTATTGTTGTAATAACAAGGGATACGAATGCCGGGGGCGATGCGGCCCATCTGGCAGGGATGGCGGCAGGTGCAATTTATGTATTCTCGCAGTCCTGGCGAGCTAAACTCAGATTAAAAATCCAATCCAGCCGACTGCAAAAGAAAATAGCCACAGAACGCAATCTACAAGTGGAACTCGACCGCATTCTGCAAAAGGTCCACGACTCCGGCATCCATAACCTGACACCGAAAGAGAAAAAGATACTCGGACAAGCTACCGAAGCCGAACAGAAGCGAAGCAAATTATAAAAACAAAGTCTTACGGGAAATCCGTAAGACTTTGTTCATCGCTACCAAAACAAAAATCCGCTTTTTTCTTCTGTGTCTTCTCAGTAATCAATCCCCTCATTCCACTTGAATTCATCGGTTTTGCCGAGCAATTCTTCAAGCCTTGCCTTTACGCTCTCGTTTTTGAACCCGGCGTCCTTCCACTTTTCCACCTTGGCATTTCTTTGCTCGACCTCTTTTTTTAGCCTCTCGAGCTTTTTGAGCAGTTGTTCGTACTCTATTTGTTTTCGCTTTAAGATTGCATCAAACCTGTGGTTGAGTACTTCTTTCAATTCCTTGACAAGCTCTTCTTTTTCTTTGTCGCCTGCAGTTTCGATTTGCCCAAGCAGTTTATCTTGCTGCTGTTTTAGTGCCAAATCTTCCTTAAGCACTTCAGCCAATTGTGGGTTTTCTCTTGCCGCTTCTGCGATTCTCCCATACTTTTTTAAGCTGAGCTCAAGTTGTTTCGAATAAAGGTTTGCGTCCTTCTCACGCAGTTCAGCCAGTTTTTCCGCTTCTTCAGCGTAATTTTCCTTCAACCAGTCGAGATATTTGTCATATCTCCAATGCATACCCGCGTCAGGCGGCATGCGCATACCACCAGGGCCAAACGGCTTACCACCTTCTTTCATGTGCTGCCCTGATCGCTCTTCCATACGCTCCCTGAATCTTTTACCGAACTGTTCCTGCATAACTTCTCTAAGCTCTGCTTTGAACTTCTCAGGGTCTTTCGCCTGCAGCTGTTTTAACTCTTCTGCTTTTTCAGGGTCGGTCTTTGCCAGTTGATTCATTATACGTTCGATTTTTTCTTCCGTTAGTTCAAACCGTCCAGACTCTCCTTTTGCTGCGTCTTCAGACCAGATATCCTCTTTCTCTACAACGCTGCCGGGGGGAGGAGGAAGAGGCTCGGTCGATTTCACCTCCTCTTTATTTACATCCTCTGCAGCTCGGCAGTATAAGGCGGTTGTGGATAATACCGCTGCCATTGCCAATACTAAAATTATTCTGTAACTCGTTTTCATTTTTTATCCTTTCCAAAAATCGCTATTGATTTCTATCAGTTCCGTTTCCATTTCCAGTTCTGTTATAGCTTCGTGGCCATTGCCGCCATTTTCACCCAATTGCATAGCAAGCAGGTCGCTTTCAATTTGTTCGACCTCGGCGATTAGGGTCGCCGACTCCGCATTATCGTCAGCCAAACGGTTGCTCTCCCAAACTGCTTTTGGTATTATTGAGCCGCTGGCAAGTCTTTCAGGCTCACTCCTGCCTTTTTCAAATAATTTTACGCCTATAGCTGCCAGGAGAATAAACCCAGCAGCAACAGCCACCGTCTTGTAGACTATTCTTCTAAAAGCATTTTCCTTTTTGCGCAGCAGGCTTGCAGCAATTTCAGCCTTTATATTGGCTATAAGCTCGCCGTCAGGCTCAGGCGCAGTATGGCCGCGAAGAATTCGCTCACCTTTCTGGATATCCTCGACAGCTTGCTCAGCTTGCTCGGAATTGAGGAATTTTTCAAATAGGTCCCTTAGATTTTCTTCCGTTTCACCGTTCATGGTCATTTCTGCTCCATCAACTTTTGCAGTTTCTTCAGCCCTCGGTGTAGTTTTGACAATGTGGTTCCTATCGGCTCAGACCGCATCGCTGCTATTTCCTTGAAGCTGGCCTGCGAATAAAAACGCAACATAATCAATTCTCTCGTATCTGTATCAAGCCTGCCGAGTTGCGTCTGCAATTCATCGATTCTCTCGCTGCCGGACTGTTTGGCCTCTGTTACTTCTGATTCAAACTGATTTTTTTGGACATCGAACAACTTTTTCTGCCGCTGCTTGTCTCTTAAATAATCGTAGAAGATATTAGATGCTATTTTGAACAACCAGCTTTCAAAAGAACCGCCCTTAAAAGAGCTAATCTTCTCCACCAATTTGACAAAGAGCTCGCTAAGCAAATCATCACTTGTTTCTCTATTGCCCGTTAATCGGTAAAAATAACCATAAAACCGGCTTGCGTAAATATCAACTACCTCTGAAAAGCTCTCAGCATCGCCGGACTTACAGCCGCTTATTATCCGGGCTAAATCGTTGCTTTTAGCCATATTTAAGCGCTCTTACGCAAATAAAGACGGCATCTGGAACCGATTTATTGCATAAATTCAAAAAAACTATTATTCTATGCCTCTGTATTTATAGCTGGTATTAGAACAATGCCTTTTTTGAGAAATACCTGGTCTGCTAAAGTTAAACGGATGGTCACCAGCGTCTTGTCGGTTGACAAGAGCCGCAAAGGCAGGTGCAGGCGCTGCGGAGCTTGCTGTAAACTGCCGAATCTGTGTCCGTTTTTGGGCATCGACAAAGAGGGCCTGTGTACTTGTAAAATCTACTGGTTACGTTCTCTGAGCTGCCGCAAATATCCTCGCAGCAAATCGGAGTTACTCACAGCCGATACCTGCGGCTATAGTTTCGATGAAACAAAGGATTAATCCGCCATACGTCTGGCGGATTAAAACTTCTGTTTCCGAAAGCACTTAATTGAAGGTTCTTCAGTACTTGTTTTCTTCCTCTTCTTCTTCCTTTTCCCCTTCCTTTTCCCCTTCCTTTCCCCCTTCTCCTTCTTCGTCATCGAGTCTCCAGCGCTCAGATTCGTTTATATCTTCGATTTCGCGTTTCATATACTTGAAAATCTTATCCTGCAATGGTGCTAATTTTTCATACCACTTAAGCATTCCTTTATAGCTGGCTACCAGCATATCAAGACGGATTAGCTGCCATTTGGCTATACACTCTGGCTCCTTGATATTAGTGAACGGGTCGCATTTGAAGGTTCTTCTGCCGTCGGGACTAATCTCGCAAAATTCACAATCTTTACATTGAATCATTTTTGCACCACACCCTGAATCAACAAAAATCTAAAGCAAAAAATTTACACCTTTCATCCTCTTTACTTTCACATTATAATACCATATATTCTAAAGCGTTAAAAGTATTTTGGAACAAAGATTTCTGGTTTGTGGAGAAATAAATGGCAAAACCAAGGCGCAGACGCAAAGTGGGCAGTAAAAAAAGACGCTCCCGCTGGAAAGTACGACATAAAATAAGATAATTATCCGTTGTGCGTATTGAGCATTGCGTAGAATATACGCGATATGATATATGCAATACGCGATACGATAAATGAAACACTTTAATATAACCTTCAAACCTGATGGCAGACAGATTTCTATTCATGCGGGTGCAACACTTCTCGATGCTGCAGGCCAGGCCGGCATAATCTTAAACACCGTTTGCGGCGGAAAGGATATCTGTAAAAAGTGTCTGGTGAACCTTGACCCGGATGGCCGACAGGTTCTTGCGTGTCAGCATCACATCGATAGCGACCTTACGGTAACAGTTCCTCACTCCTCTCGATTCTTTGAGCACAAAATTTTAACTGAAGGCGTTGCTCCTCAAACCGAAATTCAGCCCGACATATATAAAAAATATCTAAAATTTGCTTCCGCCGGCAAAATCTTTGGCGTCGCAGTTGATATAGGCACAACTACCGTTGTCGCAAAATTGGTCGATATGACAGATGGACATCCTCTGGCAACCCAGGCCGACCTGAATCCGCAGGCCCGATATGGTGATGATGTTATCAGCAGAATCAACTACGCTCAAACCGATGCAAAGTTAGCGGAGCTGCACAAAGCAATAATCGACTGTATAAATGAATTGACCGTAAAGCTTTGCAGCCAGGCCTCCATAGACACAAAGCAAATATATGAAATGTGCGTTGTCGGCAACACGACTATGAATCACATTTTTCTGAAATTGCCTGTAGTCCAGCTTGGGCAGGCCCCGTACAAGGCCTTTTCCCTCGATGCAAAAGACCTCTCTCCCAAAAAGATAGCCCTGCAAATAAACCCTGCCGGTAATATCCACACCGTTGAGAACATAGCCGGCTTTGTAGGCTCAGATACCGTTGCCGTTGCGCTTGCGGTGGACATAAACTCAGCGCAGGATTTGACACTGGTGGTCGACATCGGCACAAACGGCGAGATTGTTCTCGGCACCGCTGATAAGCTCTACGCCGCAAGTTGTGCTGCCGGCCCAGCCTTCGAAGGTGCACGCATAAGCTGCGGCAGCAGGGCGATGGAAGGGGCGATACAAGCGGTGGTCATAAACGAGGCCGACATAGACCTGGATGTAATAGGAAATTGCCCGCCTTACTCTATATGCGGCAGCGGCTTAATCGACGCCGTCGCAGTATTGCTGGATTTGGGTATTATCGACAAAACCGGCCGATTTGCCAACCCCGGTAAACTTCCACCGGCTATTTGCTCACGAATCGTCAAATATAACAATCAGCCGGCCTTTGTTCTCGCCGAGCGCCGACCTTCCTTCGCCCGCCGTAGCGGGCTACGCGAAGGCGGGGCGACGAGCGACGAGCGACTTCTGTTGACTCAACAAGATATTCGTGAGGTTCAGCTTGCAAAAGCCGCTGTCCGGGCCGGAATAAAACTCCTGCAGAAAAAAATCGGCCTCGAAGATGACGACATAAAGCAGGTCCTTTTGGCAGGCGCATTTGGCAATTACATCCGGCGGGAAAGTGCCCTCAGAATAGGCCTGTTGCCCAATCTACCGCTTGAGCGCATTCATTTCATCGGCAACGCCGCCGCCTCCGGCGCCGAGATGATTCTTATCAGTCAAAATTGCCGAACGCAGGCAGAAAAATTGGCCCGAAAGATTGAATATATTGAGATTGCCCACGAAGAAGATTTTGAGTCCGTTTTTGCAGATTCAATGGCGTTTTGAATTGGCTTTGCCCGCCAAACGGAGTGGCGGGTAAATTTGGGTTTGATTGGGTTTGTTTTGGCCAAGTGTCCATCGTTCATTTTTCGTTGTAATTCGTTGTTTTTGTTAAGGTTATAAACATTTTGACTTTTTGAAAATTGGCTTTGTTTTGCATAATTTAATTCATTTTGATTGATTTTTTCGCTAAGCGCAGAAAATCTCCATAGCCGCAGTTCCAGCCACAGAGAACACAGAGAAGTAAATTATAAATAAGTATTAGGTGGATTGTTAACCACTCATTGGTAATTCCTCTAAAGAGTTTCCATTCAAGAGAGACTTTCTCTCTACAATTGGATGAACCTGCGCGTTTGAGGCGAAAAATATTCAAGATTTTAGATGCCTAATTCTCGTAACTCGATGTGGGAAAAGGAGTAAAAATTTTTTAGAAAAATCCGTTTTAGGGATTTGACTACCAACGGTTTTGATTGATTTTTTAACACGAGGCACAGAGGAACAAAGGCACATAGGCACAAAGAAGAATTAGTTACCCAAAATGCTGTTGTTTCCGGAAGCGGCTATTGGTTCGACATGCTCACCACGAGGAGGAACATTAGTATTACGCAGGGGCGAAGCCACGAAGTAAATAGGAAAGATAGCCGAACTGGAGGACACAACAGCAAATAAACAAACATATTCTCCAATTAACTAATCCTCTAATCAACTACTTACTTACTCTGATGCATTCGAGGTGCTTGTATTTTCGGGTTGCCATTCTTTTCTGCAAGATTAGCTCGGAAATAGTAATAGTTGAGAAACAAGCCAAGGATTGTTAAAAGAATAAAAGTAATAGTGGTTATGAATGCGGCTTGAATGGTCCGATTGCGATACCACTTTTCTGCCTTTTTGTCCATTGTTGGTTGCTTGTGAATTGATGAATAGTCTCCGGTTTGCACATTCTCGGCTTGGACGTTTCCCAATACGCCCAACTTATTTATCTTATCTATGTTGATAATTGTCGCAGGAGCAGCATTTCCCCCTGTTTCTGTTTTCCCCGCCTTGCCGCTGGTCTGTTTTGTTAGTTTTTCCAATTCCATACAAGCCTCAGAATGAATCATTGATACTGTTCCGTGTAAATCTCGTGCCGCTGATTTGAAACTACTTATACCTGTACCGAGCTTATTATCCTGTTCTTTATCAGCTTTTTGAGCAACTGATAGTATCTTTTCATACTGTTCTCTAAAACGTTGCTCATAAGTTGGCAATCTGGCTGGTAGAATGTCTAATATATATCCGCAGGTTATATTTATTGCGCTCATTTGATACATAAATGGTTTATTGTAAGTTTTATAGAATTGTTCAACTTCTTTCTCAGCTCCCATTTCTACCCATCTTTTTAGACGCATAAGAATATAGGCAGAAGCCTTAGCAAGCCAAGCTATTTGAGAAACTATCGCTTCATCAGCATTCGTGGGATTTTCAATAACATATTGGTCAAATTCGGTAGGCCATTCAATATCACCAAATATAACCTTCATGATTTTATCGTCTGCAAATAATTTAAACGCCGGATGTTTCAAAATGCCGCTACTTATTTCTTCGATTTCTCCTTTGCTTAGTGGTTCGGGGGGAATTATGTTCTCATCTACCATTTTTTACCTGTCCTTTTCGGGTCGGTCGTCCCGATTTTAACCTATAGCTGGCATAATAGCGGAAAATGGTTTTAAAGGCAATCTTCTGCCCCGTTTTTCATTGATTTGCAGCAGGTAAAAACATAGTATTCCGCTAAAGCAATTTCGGGTAAAATTTGAAAGGGCGGAAAATGATAAAACATATATTCATAACATTTCTATCACTTGCTTTATTTCAAGGTTTCCTGTTTGCAAAAAGTGTTAGGTCACCAGATATACCCGATAGCAATACATTGCAGTCGTCCGTTTCGGATACTTACCAAGACGAAGATGTTTTAATTTCTTTTAACCGAGCTTACAGTGAAGCAGATAAATGTTATGTAACATTAACACTAAAAATATTAGCTAACAATAAAATCATAAGATTAAATTATAAGTTAAGGTACATAGAGGTATTAGATAATTTTGGAAATAACCTTCAATATGACCGTATAGGCAACTACCCTTCTGATAGTCTAAGACCAGGGGATGAGGAATTAGTCAGAATCAATTTCAGCATTAAACCGTTAGAAAACACTAAATATCTTCTCCTCAAAATACCAAGCAATAGCTTTGGAAATATTAACGACTTTGAGCTTAAATTTGAACCGGTAGTCACTACCGAAGAACTTGACCAAAGGGCAGAATATAAACGCTGGGGAGAAGAACGTGAACGTGAAAGATTGAGGGAAGAAAATAAAAGACTGTTTATAGAGTCAGTAGTCTCGCCACTGGTTATTACCATTTGTACCATTTGTATCATTTGGCTACTTATTAGCAAAAGAAAAATTATAAAGCTATTTATACGGAAAAGACCTCATTTAATACCGGCTATCCTTGCAGCCGTAATGCTGTTTGGAGCTTTAGGACAATGGCCTGATGGCTATTATCAACTGCTCAGGTTTGTTACTTGTTGTGTTAGTGTGTACGTGGCTTATACGGCGTACACTTGGCAAAAAATGTGGGCAGTATGGCTGTTTGGTTTTATTGCCGTCTTATTTAATCCGTTGGCCCCGATACATTTTTCGAGAGAACTTTGGCAGTACGTAGATATAATCTGTGCTGTACTGTTCACAGTTATTGCGTTTATTTTGAGAAAACCAGCGGAAAAAAAATAGTAAAGGGAAGAACCCGAACCCGCCACACTTTTACTTCTCGGCCTCGGTGCGGTGGTTTTAAGAAAAGGGAAAAAATAAATAACCTACCAACATAAAGTTGGGGGCTTCCGGATAAAAAAATCCGCCGTTCCGGCGACTGCTAAACATTTTGGATTCCTGCTTGCGCAGGAATGACAACAAAGAGGCGAGTTTTCGGATTGAAGAAGCATTCCTCACGTATGCAACCCCAGGAGAAACAACCCCTCGGCAGGCCGAGGGGCTAACCGATATGTTTACCGACAACCAGGCAGGCGTTGTGTCCGCCGAAGCCGAGAGAATTGCTCAGAGCGTAATTGACCTTTGCCTCGCGGGCCTCCAACGGCACATAATCCATCTTCAGGTCGCATCGCTCGTCCTGATTGTCTAAGTTGATAGTGGGGGGGATGGTCGATTCGTTAATGGTTTTTACGGTTGCTATAAGTTCAACCGCACCGGTTGCTCCGAGTAAATGCCCAAGGCAGCTTTTCGTCGAGCTGATGGCCAGCTTATATGCGTGGTCGCCGAAAACGGTCTTTATAGCAATGCTCTCAGATATGTCATTTAGCTCGGTACCCGTCCCATGTGCGTTTATATAATCAATTTTTTCTTTTTCTACACCTGCATCAGTAAGTGCCAGCTTCATTGCCATTGCTGCTCCTTCACCGTTCGGCGGGGGAGCGGTAATATGATAACCATCATCGGTAGCACCGTAGCCAAGAAGTTCGGCATATATATTTGCACCACGTTTTTTAGCATGGCTTTCTTCTTCTAAAACCAAAATGCCGGCGCCCTCGGAAAGAACAAAACCGTCCCTGTCCCTGTCGAATGGTCTTGAAGCTCTTGCAGGGTCGTCATTTCGTGTGCTCAGTGACCTCGCAGCGCAGAATGAAGCCAATCCTACCGGCGTAAGAGCTGCTTCGGCGCCGCCGGTTATCACAATGTCGCTTCGCCCCGAAACAATGTTGCAAAAAGCCTCGCCGATAGCGTGATTGCTGGAAGCACAGGCACTGACAACACAAAAATTGGGCCCACGCAGTCCGTAGCGAATGGCAATATTACCGCACGCAGCGTTAGCCATAAGCTTTGGAACGGTGAAAGGCGAAACCTGTCTTACACCCTTCCCCAGGAGTTTTATGTGTTGCTCTTCGATTTCCTTGATACCGCCTATGCCTGTCCCTACGATGACGCCCACTCGAAAAGTGTTTTCCTTCGAGAAATCAAGCCCGCTGTCATCCACAGCCTGGATTGCTGCAGCTACGGCAAACTGCGAGAAGCGGTCCATTCGCTTGCTTTCCCGCTGGTCGATGTATTTCGTTGCATCAAAGTTTTTTACTTCTCCCCCGAACCTTACCGGATATGTGCTGACATCAAAGGATTCTATGTTGGAAATGCCGCTTTTGCCCTCGCACAGCGCAGCAAAAAGTTCTTCAGCAGACTCGGCCAAAGCGGTAACACACCCCAAGCCAGTGATAACTACTCGTCGCCTGTTCATAATGCTGAGCTTGTTCGTTACTCTTGGCTTTTGGAACGTGCAATATTGGCAATGTAATCGATTGCGGCGCCGACCGTCTGGATTTTCTCCGCTTCCTCATCCGGAATACTCATATCAAATTCATCTTCAAACTCCATGACCAGTTCGACCGTATCCAGCGAGTCGGCGTTCAAGTCGTTAATAAATGAGGTTTCACGAGTTATTTCAGACTTATCTACGCCCATTTGCTCACTTATTATTTCGATTACTCTGCTTTCAATTGCCTGAACATCTATCTCATCAGCGCTCACTTGTTTTGCCTCCTAAGCCTAATAGGAATTTATTTTACTACCTTACAATTAACAAAAACCGGCGATAATAGTTATTTATGACGTTCATCATTTTAGGCGGGTATATTACCTGTTAAATTACTTCTATACAAACATTTTTTTATTTTTTTACATCGCCATTCCACCATCTACGCAAAGAATCTGCCCCGTGATATAGCCCGCCTCGTCACTTGCAAAAAATGCAATTGCTTTAGCAACATCATCAACACTGCCAAATCTCCGCAACGGTATCAGTTGTTTCGCAGCCTCTTTAACCGGCTCCGGCAGCTTGTCCGTCATATCTGTAACAATAAAGCCCGGCGCAACGCAATTTGCCGTTACATTTTTTCTTGCAAGCTCACGGGCCACAGTTTTAGTCAAGCCAATAAGGCCTGCCTTGCTGGCAGCGTAATTACTTTGGCCCGCATTACCAATCACGCCCGCAACCGAGCTGAGACTGATAATTCGACCGAACTTGTTCCGAACCATAGACCTTGCTGCAATCCGCATCGCGATAAAGGCCGCTCGAAGATTAACATTAACAACAGAGTCAAAATCTTCGTCGCTCATTTGCAAAATCAGCTTGTCACGAGTGATACCGGCATTATTCACCAAAATTCCTATCCCCCCGTATTCAGCCGCCAAAGACTCAAGTGTCTCAGTAAAAGCGGCTGTATCGGTGATATCTACACAGCTCGTTTTACAGCTAAAGCCGGCTTCTTTCACAACATTTTCAAGTTCGCCAAGTCGCTCGGAATTTACATCCAGCCCGGCGACAAGACGACCTTGCTTGAGCAGTTCAAGTACAACCGCACGTCCTATCCCTCTGGCGGCACCCGTTACAACAGCCAGTCTCTTCTCCGGCATATTTCCAATCTCCTTGTCAAAGCCTAAGAATTCAGCAGCCCTTCTATGGCCTGCAAACTGCTTACATTCACAACGTTTATCTTTCTATCGATTCTTCGCATAAGGCTGCTCAAAACCCTCCCAGGCCCAATCTCATAAAAATCTTCAACTCCGTCAGCTATAAGTTTTTCCATACATTTTTGCCAAAGAACAGGGCAAGTCAATTGCTTTATTAGTCCTTCTGCGATTTCTTTAGCGCTTTTATAATATTTGGCGTCAATATTAGCAATAGTTTTAATATTCACAGGCTCTGAAATCCTGCATTTCCGCAGTGCCTCTTTAAGAGTATTCGCCGCGCTGGACATCATTTCAGTATGAAAAGCACCAGCCACTTCTAACCGCACAGCTTTTATGGCCCCATATTTGCCGGCTAATCTTTCCGCCCGCCCGCAGGCTGCTTTACTGCCGCTTATCACAATTTGCCCAGGACAGTTAAAATTAACGGCGACCAAAAGTTCACCTTCACTGGCCTCGGCACAAAGCTGACCGACCTTTCCCTCATCGAGGCCGATAATACTCACCATCCCACCATCGGTAGCATCTGCCGCTGCCTGCATCGCCTGTCCTCGCTTTTGAACAAGAACAAGTGCGTCCTCAAAGCTAATTACTCCTGCGGCATACAGAGCGGTATATTCACCCAGGCTAAGCCCTGCTGTTACATCTGCTCCAAATCCACTTTTAGCCGGGCCTGTCTTAACTGCCTCCAGTATGGCAGCCGAAGTTACAAAAATCGCAGGTTGGGAAACCGTCGTCGTATTTAATCTTTCTGCAGGCCCTTCGAAACATATCCTGCTTAAATCAAATCCGACGATTGTCTTTGCCCTCTCAAAAATCCTCGCCGCAGCGTCGAATTTCTGAGCTATTTCTTTGCCCATTCCTGCAACTTGAGCTCCCTGCCCCGGAAATAAGAAAGCAGTCTTCATAATTCGTATCTTGTATTTCGCACAACGCGATACGGCAATTAAAACTCAATTACATTTGCTCCCCAGGTTAGCCCCGCTCCAAACGCCACGAAAATAATAATATCACCTCGCTTGATTTTACCCGACCTGACGCACTCATCGAAAGCAATCGGCACCGAGGCCGCTGACGTGTTGCCATACTCGGCTATATTCAAAAACACTTTCTCCTTAGGCAGCTTCAAACGCTTCGCTGCAGACTCAATAATCCTTGCGTTCATCTGGTGTGAAATAACCATATCAATATCGTCGATGCTCAATCCGCAATGCTCCAGGCAGTCGGTAACAGCCTCAACAATCCGCCTAACCGCCTGCTGATAAACTTCCCTCCCCTTTATTTCCATATAGATTTTTTTCGGGTCTTCCAGCTTCTTATCTGAAGGATAGCGGGAACCATACGCCTGGCAGTTCAATGCTTCCCAGCAGTTCCCGTCTGATGACATAGTGCTGTAAATGATGCCCTTGCGATTGTCTTCACTTCTTTCGATGACAACCGCTCCCGAACCATCCCCGAAAAGGATACAGCTTGTTCGGTCGCCCCAGTTAGTAATCTTACTCAGAGTTTCAGCCCCTATTACAAGGGCGTTTTTAATTCGGCCGCTCTCCAGAAACTGCTGCACAATGGACAAACCATACACAAAACCGCTGCATGCCGCAGCTAAATCAAACACCCACGCTTTCTTTGCCTGCAGAGAGCGTTGCACAAAAGATGCCGTTGAAGGAAAGACCATCTCAGGCGTAATGGTAGCCACAATAATAAGTTCAAGCTCGCTGGCATCAAGATTTGCCTCAGCCAAAGCCCTGCGGGCCGCTTCCGTAGCTAAAAACGCGGTGGTCTCGTTATCGGTGGTAATGTGCCGGGTCCTAATGCCTGTCCGGTCGGTAATCCATTCGTCCGAGGTATCTATCATCTTTGCCAGCTCCTCATTCGTCAGTCTCTTCTCTGGTGCAAATGAGCCGTAGCCGGTGATGACCGCGTGGTAATTGGGGCTATGCTCCCTGACTTCCGTGTTCATTACTTGTCCTTACAGATGTGCTTGACAAATATTCGACAATTTTATCGTTTATTTTTTTCGTATGGAATGCTTTGGCCGTCAAAATAGCGTTCTTAATTGTTCTGCTTTCACTTGCTCCGTGGCATATCAGTGCTGTGCCGTTAATGCCTAACAGCGGCGCTCCGCCATATTCGTTATAGTCATATTTCTTGTAAATCCTTTTCATCACAGGTTTAAACTTCATAACAAGTCGCAGTTTCTCCTGGCCGAGTTCGTGCTTTATCGCCTTAAACAGACCGTCAACAGCCCCCTCGGTCAGCTTCAAAATCACATTGCCCACAAAACCGTCGCAGACCACAACATCGCAGACGCCTTTGAAGATGTCCCTGCCTTCGATGTTCCCGATGAAATTCAGATGCGCGTCGGCTTTCATAAGCTCGCGCGTCTTTTTAACCGTTTCATCGCCCTTTGCATCTTCCTGCCCGATGCTCATAAGCCCGACCCTCGGGTTTTCAATCCCGAGCACGTGCTTTGAATATATCCTGGCCATAACCCCATATTGATAAAGATTTATCGGCTTACAGGCAATGTTCGCCCCCACATCACATATCGTTACTGGCCCTTCGAAGGTGGGAAAAACCACCGCTATCCCGGGCCGATTAACGCCGCGAAGATTTCTCATCCTCATCTGGAAAGCCACGACACAGGCCCCCGTATTGCCTGCTGAAATGACTGCGTCAGCTTGGCCTTCTTTAGCCATTTTGGCCATAACAGCGATGGAGCTATTGCGCTTTTTTCGCAGGCTCTCTATCGGCGCCTCGTCCATACTAATAACTTCCGGTGCGTCAACTACAGTTACAGCGCCTTTACACGACTTTGCTCGTCCCGGCGAAGACTCGCCGAGCCGTAGCGGGAAAGGTAGTCTCGCCTCTACTATCTCCTTCGGGCCGACAAGTATCACCTCATCATTCCCATCGAGCAGTTCGATTGCTTCCAGTGCCCCCGAGATAATCTCACCCGGTGCGTTGTCGCCTCCCATTGCGTCAATTGCAATCCGCATCTTTTATTTCTTCTCCTCCTTCTTGCCTAACTTCAACGTTGTTTTCGGATTGACATAACCGCAATTTGCGCATGCTGCGTGCGGCAGCTTGGCATGGTCACACTTCGGACAGACCGAATAATTTACGCCCTTTAGCCGATGATGGCTTCGCCGGGTGCGTGTTCTGCATTTACTTGTCTTTTTTACCGGTAGCATTTCTATAGCTCCAAAAACCACTAAATAACATTTAAAACCCCCTAAATAATTAAATATCACCCCTATGTCAAGCGAAATTTACAGAATGGCGGCACCGAGTTTAGCCGTCGCCGGCACGGCGACACACGTTGTCATTCCCGCGAAAGCGGGAATCCACTTTCTGTCATCCCGACCGAGGCCGTAGGCCGAGCGGAGGGATCTGGCAACCGCATTACTTCTAAATTCTTACTTCTAAATTCTTACTTCTAAATTCTTACTTCTAAATTCTTTCTCCTGATAGTATAATTACATCAATTCACATTAAGCGAAAGGATACTTTATGAACCTCGAAGAATTAAAACAATTCGTAAAACAGACTGGCTGGGGTTTCTTGGCCACTACCGATGGCCGAATAGTCGGCGTAAGGCCGATGGGTGGCTTGGCCTGGAAGGATAACCAGTTTCTATGTGCAACGGGCGCTTCTTCCGACAAAATCGCCCAGCTTCGAAAAGTCCCTTATGCCGAATACTGTTTCTGCGATTCCGCCGGCAAACACGTCCGCATCGCAGGCCCTTGTTCGGTCAGCACCGACAATGCCGAAAAGCTCTGGCTATACAAGGCCCTTCCATCCCTGAAGGAGCACGTCTCCGACCCCGCCTCGCCGGAGTATGTCGTAATAAAAATGACACCCGACAACATCCGCGTAATGGAAGGCACCGATATGAAATACTCGCAGGTAAAACTTAAATAAACTCTGTAAGATTTTAGAAAGGACAAAAGATGGCAAAGAAGAAAATTAAGTTTCCAAAAACCACGTCAGAAGCAGGTCTTTTAATTATCCATGTAATCCAGGAAATCTTCAGGCAGATTGATAAATACGGCCCAGAAGTTATTAAACTTATCGCAAGGGTATTAAGGTTCCTTGGAAAGTGGGGCTCTACAGGAATACAGTCCCTGAAAGCATATTTAGACAAAGAGGAAAAAAGACTCAGTGCTGCCAAGAAAAAGGCTGTTAAAACCAAAAGACCTAAAAAAGCAAAAACTTCTGTTAAACGCTAAGCGGTAAAAAAGAAAAAAGCCAAAGCCGCTAAGTAGAAGGATAAAAATGTAGGTAATATTATGACAACTATATTCAGGCAAAAATACTCGCAGGTAAAACTAAGATAAAACACTCGATGCCTGTATAGAATTTTGGATTGGGAGATTTTGCGGGAATTGTAGAACTGTGAAAAACTGTAGTAAAGAATCGGACGGGTCAGGAGCGGTAAAGGTATGAAAATAATAGCCGCAAGCAATTTTATGAAATTTGATATTGATTTGGGTTATATACTTGCAGGCATTACCGCGAAGTCATGTAAAAAAGGTGAACAAGTTCCTGTGATCCAGCGTGAATTTATCTCGTCAGAAGATGGTGATGTCTTTATAAACCGTTTGGAACAGTTTCCATCATTGCTTCTTAATAAAGTTAGAGATCAGCACCAGATAATTATTGTTCAATCTCCAATCGACAATATGCTCGCCATTTTAAGGCAAGATAAAAAAGCTACAATTTATATAAATGCGCCAATGAAAGCCTTAATGCAAGCCAAGAAACCGGTTAGTGCTGGTCAAGTGGTTTATCGTGATGATATAGCTGATGTCCGTGAGTTGGTTTTTCAGGATATTGAGATTCCCGATGGTGTGGGTGTTATGGTTTTGTTTTCGGTAGGATGGAGGAAGGGATTATTCTACGACCTTAGTTCACTTTCAGATAAAAACCGGAAAAGAGATTACAACTTAAATCAGTTATTAGGCGGTTATTATGCCTATCTTTCGTTTCAGGAAAGATTTAAGATTTCTGATTCTGAATGGCAATCGCTTCTTCAAAATGGCTGGTTCCCATTTATTACATTAAAAACTGATTTGATTGCCAGTATTATTAATCATAACCGTGAAGGTTGGGATATTGATGATTTACTTACGAAAATACAGGAAGATGTATTGGGAAGACTGCCAGATGGTTTGAAATCATGGGCGAATATAAAAGCCTTTGCACCGCATATGGATTTTATCTCAAAGGCTGCTGAGCATTATCAAAAGAATGATCCTATTAGCTGCATTTCGGTGCTGTTTCCACGTATCGAAGGAATTATGCGAAGTTTTCAGATTATTCAGGGGCAACCTGAAAAGGCAAAACAAAAAGATTTAGCGGATACGGTACTTTCACCCGGTGTAAATCCCAAAGAACATAAATTCAGTCCCTTGTTACCTTTGCGTTTTCATCAATATTTGACTGAAGTTTATTTTGCTAACTTTGACCCTACACGAACAGATAATGCTTTATCAAGACATACCGTTGGTCATGGAGTAGCAACGAAGGAAAATTTCAACTTGAAGGGTTCCACTTTGGGATTCTTAATCCTTGATCAACTTTCATATTATTTTTGTGGTATAGAGTAATTTGAGAAAAAACATTATGAACTACTTAAAAGTTATCCACCATAGCCTGTCTTGAGGAAAGTCAAAAAGTTTTTACTTTTTTGTCGTTTAAGGATATAATTTGTCCCAATATGAAAAAGGATAAAAGAGAAGGAAATTATATCTTTCGAAATATTAGGATTGATATTCCAGATAGGCAAAACGATGAAGATCCAATCACCAACAATCAACTTAACTACATAAGAAGGTTAGCACCAAATCTTATTGATAACAAAGAAATGGAACATCTAGGTAAATGGCAAGCCGCCGCTTTGATTGACCAGATAAAAGACCAACAGGCACAATTAGAGGATGATATTACTGTAGGTAAAATAGAAACTCATAAACAACGCAAAGGGTGTCTATTTTTTATTTTTATTATTATTGCGATTATTGTCTATTTAGTGTTTCGCTATATTAATAAATAACCTGTAATAGTCACTATTTCACCTGACAGACAATTTTTCCCCCGCCGAAACTTTTTTAATTTTGCTTTCCGATTTTTACTTTTGCTCTTATGCCTTTTCGTAGTTAAAATAGTTCATCTGACACGCTGAATTGTCGCTTTTTTAGAGGGATTATATGAAAAATTTCTTCGAGAAAAACAAAGTGCTCGTAACTATCTTCGTCGCAGCGTTTTTAATCGCCGCCTCAGTCTGGCTGTCCCGTCTCGCCGGAGGCTCGCCGAGGTGGACAAAAAGGCCGGCCCCGCTGCAACTATCTAAAACCGCTCTGCCGCCGCAAGATTCCGCCACACGCATCGATTATACCGAAGCATCGAATCACATTGGAGAATATGCTTGCGTCTCCGGCAAAATAGACCACGTTTATACTTCTCGAAAAGGCACTATATTTCTGAATTTCTGTCCCGATTACAAAACCTGTCCGTTTGGTGCTGTAATTTTTGGTGAGGACGCATACAAATTTCCCAATCCAAAACAATACGAAGGACAAACTTTGGAAATCACCGGCTTGATAAAATCTTATCAAGGAAGGCCGGAGATTACCCTCAAGGACCTCGGTCAAATTAAAATTCTGTCACACGAGCCATCGCCTGTTAAAAGAGAAGCCCCGCCTATTTACCGCGTTGTGGAAGTAATTGACGGCGACACAATCAAAGTCGATATCGGAGAAAAAATTGTAACTGTCCGGCTGATTGGGATAGATACCCCTGAGATAGCAAATCCTCATAATCCGCAGAATGATTATTTCGGCCCCGAAGCTGCCCGATATGCTAAGCAGCTCTTGGAAAACCAGTTGGTCTATTTAATCCCCGACCCGATGCAGTCTAACAGAGATAAATACGATAGACTTCTAAGATATGTCTTTTTGGAAGATGGCACTCTAATCAACGCCAAACTCATCGCAGACGGCTTCGCTTATAATTATATATATGAGCCGTTCCAGTTTATGAAACAGTTCGATTATTTAGAGAAGCAGGCAAAAGAAAAACAGTTGGGGCTCTGGAGCGGCAAAAAAACTAAAAACTGATGTGTAATAGGCATTACTTTACCTGACAAACACATTTTTCTGTCTGTAAGTTTTAACTTTTTAGCTTTGGTTTTGGATTTTCAGTTTTAACTTTTAAATTATTCTGTGTTCTGAGTTCCGTCCTCCATCGTCCATCGTCCATCGTCCATCGTCCATCTTCCATCGTCTGTCGTCAGTCATCTGTCTTCTGACTCTGGGCAACTTGTGGCATAGCAATCTTTGGCTGATTTTTCTATGAACTACGAACTAAAAATTCTCTGTGAACTCTGTGTTCTCTGTGGCTAAGAATTTCTTTTGAATTTTGATGTTTCGGTAATTAGAATTTGTTTCGTATTTCGGATTTCGTACTTCGTATTTTTGATTGATTTTTGCCCCCTTTGCCAAAAATCAATCAAATGCGCATATAGGTAAAAAATTTTCGAATATTTTCGAATATTTTCAAACGTTTCTATACTATTTTCAAACGTTTTCGAACGTTTCTTACACAAACTTGCGCGTTTGGTTCGAAAATCTGCACTTTTGATTGAAATCCGGGTTGAAATATTGTAAAAAGATTTGATGTTTTTGCCGGTTTTGGCTTGTTCTGTAGAAATGGCCCGGTAGAATAGTGGATTATCGTATCAAAATTAAGAGGGTCGGGTTATGGCACATAATCGTGAAAAAAAAGCTCTTTACGAGGTAATGAGTAAAGCAACATGGCCTAAGCCACGCTATGACAAGGCCTTAGAGCCGCTGCACCCGGAAAAAACCGGCGAAAATAAGCAAACTACAACAAAGTTTCCAGCCCTGCTGCGTAGAAGGGCGGCAAAATGGCTCAATAGGCCAAGAATTGTGCAATTCAACGCCGGCAGGGTTGAAATATCGATGCCGTATCAGCTTGCAATTGCACTGCTTTTGGGGCTTGTTCTGCTGGTTTTAGTAGTATTTCGGCTGGGTCAAATTACTTATCGAAGCAGCCAAAAAGCGACCGGCCCAGCTGCAAAAATGCCGGCAAGTGTGCAGAAAGCAGCGCCACTCGTCACGGCGGAGCGTGCCGTAGCCGGGAAGGTGACGGCTGTTGTTGCACCGCAAAAAGCTGCTCCGGCCGGAGAGAAAACGCCGGTGCCCCCATTTATCCAAAAAGTCGAGCCGGTTAAACCAAAGGGTGATAATCGAATTGTGATACAATCCTACCAGCTCAGGGCTGATTTGGAGCCGGTAAAACAGTATTTTGCCCAGTTCGGCATAGAAACTGAAATAATAAAAATCAGCGATTGGTATTATCTGGTTACTAAGGACAAATACGAAAATCCGGCAAAGCCGGGGACAGATGGTTACCTTGCAAAACAGAAGATAATCGAGCTGGGTGCTAAATACAAGGCACCGCCGGGAAGTGAAGCCTTTGGCAGCCAGCCGTTTCGCGATGCATACGGCAAGAAGTTTGATGAATAGTTTTTCAGGAGAAATGTTGAATGTCTATTGACCATTCTTTAAAAATCAAGGGCGCCTTGAAGAGGCACCGAAACGTTTTGACACGGGCAGAGCGCGTCGGGCAGCTAAAAGATGAAGAGCGATGGTCTGAAGGGCAATCGGTTTTTGGACTTCCAAAAATTGCTCATCGCAAGAGTCACGCCGGCCGAAAAGAAAAAGAAGAAGCCGCTAAGGAAGCTGCTGCTGTGACGCCGGAAGCACAGGCCGAAGCAACGCCAGCAGCGCCAGCGGCGTCAGCACCACCTAAAGAAAAACCTAAAGAAAAAGGAAAAGGAAAAGAAAAAGGTTAATATAAGTTCTTTAGTAGTGAGTACTTAGCGTTTGAGAAAAGCGGTGCAGGGGGGTGGCGATAGGGGGGTATAGGGAAAGATGGGGAATTGGAAGTGGGTCCTCTGTTCTTGGCCAAGTGGCAGCACTCGGGGATGACGCTTTGCGTCAATTGCCATGTCCTTCGGCCTCGCTCAGGATGACAAAGTCATTTTTGGGTTTTGACTTTTTGGCCAATTCGGTTACGATATTGGTCAAATGAAAAAGATTCTTGCAGACAGAACAAGTAAAATTGACGCCAGTGGGATTCGAAAGGTCTTTGCGCTGGGGGAGAAGCTGAAAGACCCGGTGAATTTTTCGATAGGCCAGCCGGACTTCGACGTGCCCGGGCCACTAAAAGAAGAAGCGATAAAGGCAATCAAGGCGGGGCAGAATAAATATTCACAAACGGCAGGGGACTCGCTTCTAAAAGAGAAAATCACCGGATTAATAAGAAAAGAGTTTGGGTGGACAAATCCGGCGGTTTTAGTTACCAGCGGGGTGAGCGGAGGGCTGCTATTGGCGTTTATGGCGTTAGTCAATCCCGGCGACGAGGTAATTATACCGGACCCGTATTTTGTGATGTATAAGCACTTAGTCAATATGCTGGGCGGCAAATGCGTTTTTGTTGACAGCTATCCGAGCTTCGAGCTTCCGCTGGAAAAGATAGGCAGGGCGGTGACGGATAAAACCAAGATGATTATCCTTAATTCGCCCTGCAATCCGACCGGCGTAGTATATTCAGAAGAGCAGATAAAGGCCCTTGCCAGGATAGCAGCGGAAAAAGATATACTTGTTATAACTGATGAAATATACGAGAAATTCTGCTACGAGGGCAGGTGCCCAAGTATAGCTAATTACTACAGCAAAATTCTTCTGCTGCGAGGATTCAGCAAGTCTTACGCAATGGCCGGCTGGAGACTCGGCTTTGCTGTGGCTGACGAGTCCCTCAGAGACGTAATCGAACAGATGACCAAAATACAGCAATACACCTTTGTCTGTGCGCCAACACCTTTCCAAAAAGCAGCTGTTGCAGCTCTGGATTATGACGTGAGCGATTTGGTGACAGCGTATCGGAAGAAAAGAGACCTTATCTACGAAGGATTGAACGACAAATTTGAGATAGTCAAGCCGGGCGGGGCGTTTTACGCATTTGTCAAGGCGCCGGCAGGGGGGTCGGCGACAGAATTTGTGGAAAAGGCCATCGCCAACAACGTGCTTGTTATACCGGGCAATGTATTCAGCGAAAAAGACACGCATTTTCGAATAAGCTACGCAACAAGTGATAAAAAGATAGAGCAGGGGATAGAGATTTTACGCAGGTTAGCATAACCCATATTAAATATCAAAAAGCAAATATTAAAATTGCGGAATAAAAATTACTGGACTTAATTTCTCTTTGCATTTTCCATTTGTTTTTTTCGTTTGACCAGACAAGGCGAGGAGGTTAAAACTACCGGAACATTGTAATTTTGAGATTCTGGCAGGACTTAGAGATGATAAAAAATATGGCTTTTTTGATGGCAGGGGGGTTAGGGTTATTCTTCTTCGGGATGGGGTTGATGTCGAGTGGTCTGAAGCAAGCAGCCGGGCAGAAACTCAAAAAGCTTCTTGGGACTTTGACAAAAAACCGGGTTATGGGGGTTCTGGTAGGGGCGCTGGTTACGTGTGTGATACAATCGAGCTCTGCTACTACCGTGATGATAGTTGGGCTTGTAAATGCGGGGCTATTGAGCTTGAGGCAGGCGCTGGGTGTAGTCCTTGGTGCAAATATAGGGACAACTATTACGGCGTGGATAGTTTCATTGCTCGGTATCGGTGGACTTGCGATAACGGCGTATTCGCTGCCGGCTATTTTGATAGGTTTTCTGTTGCAGCTCGCGGGAGGGACACAGAAGCGTAAGGGTATCGGCAATATATTATTGGGGTTAGGTCTTTTGTTTCTGGGTCTTGCGTTTTTGAGTGATGCCTTTGGCCCGGAAGGATTTAACATAAGCGAAAGCAGGGGGGTGCAAGAAGCCCTGATACGGCTTGGTGAAAATCCTTTGCTTGGGGTTCTGGCAGGGATGGTGATAACAGGAATTATACAGAGCAGCTCTGCGTTCATAGCGATAGTGCAGGTCCTGGCTTTCAAAGGGGCTTTCGGGACGGATTGGGATTTAGTGCTGCGTGTTACGATACCATTTATTCTGGGTAGCAATATCGGCACGACAATTACGGCGCAGTTGGCAGCCATTCAAACATCACGGAATTCCAAGCGGACAGCAATAGGGCATACGGTATTCAATGCCATCGGTACGATTTATTTTCTGCCATTATTGTGGATGGGAGTATTTGCAAAAATTGTGATGTGGGTCACACCGTGGGAATTGTCACAAAGCACAATAATGGTATATATGGCTATGGCTCATAGTGTGTTTAATGTGATTAATACGATTGTATTTTTGCCGGTCATCAATTGGCTGGAAGCAATAGTTGTCAAGATACTGCCAATTACAGAGGAGGAATTAGCTCGAAAGCCAGTTGTGCTGGAGAAGCACCTATTTCACACGCCTGTGTTGGCATTGGAGCAGACCAAGCGCGAAATCATGCGTATGGCAGAGCGGGCAAAATACGCAGTTCAGCATGCTATTGATGGTTTAATTGCAGGTAACGGCCAGAAGCTGAAAGCAGCAATGCAGACTGAGGATATTATTGATGATTTCCAGCTTGAGATTACATCGTATCTTGTTGAACTTTCACGGGAGCAGTTATCTGAAGAGGTAGCTAACGAGCTGCCTGTTCTGCTGCATACGGTGAATGACCTTGAGCGTATCGGTGACCACGCTGTCAATATTGTTGAAATCGCTCAACGCAAGATTGAGCAGAAACTTTCCTTCAGTGAAGGGGCTTTGGCTGAAGCTGACAAGCTAAGAACAAAGGTAGAGCATATGTTTGATTGTGTCATAACGGCTTTGGAGAAAAATGATATTGAGTCCGCTAAGGCGGCCTTAGTTATCGAGGGTAACCTCAACAGGATGCAGATGGAATATCGTCGCAGCCATGTTCAGCGTATGAGCGATGGGATTTGCACAGCGGAGGGGGGATTGATATTTATCGATTTGGTTGATAATGCCGAGAAAATCGGCGACCATCTCACAAATATAGCCCAGGCGATAATAGGCGGACTGCAATGGGCAGGGGTTAAGCCAGATGATGCACCTGTTTAAATCACAATAGTATTGCCAAATTGGCAGTTTAAGAATAAAATTCTGGTATGAAGAGTGCATTTCGTAAATTAACGGTTGTTTCGTTAGCCCTACTTTTATTTCAAGTTTCGTTTGGAGTAAATGAGCAGAACAATCTCCCGAAAGGGATGCCTGACGGCATTTCGACGCAAGGACGAACGGTTAAGGCAGCGGTAATTGTCTGCAAGGGTATGATTGACAACGGCCTGTATAAGTCAATTCAGCGAAGGACACAAATCGCGCTCGATGCGGGAGCAGAGTACCTGATATATGAGATAAGCACATACGGAGGTCTTCTTGAATCGGCAGATGATATATCCAAGTACTTTATACTCGATGTTGCTAAAAGAGCCCACACTGTTGCCTATATAACAACCGAGGCGATATCAGCCGGCGCAATGATAAGTGTTTCCTGCCAGGACATAATAATGCTCGAAAACACCACCATAGGCGATTGCGCCCCTATTCAGATTGGCGCCAAACTTGAGGGTGTCGAGCGGGAAAAAACCGAGAGCTTTACGCGTGCGGCTTTCACAAGGGCGGCGGAGGCGAACCGTTATCCTGCCGTACTGCTCAAGGCAATGGTAAGTATGGGGACAAAAATTTACCGACTGAAAAATCTCAAAACCGGCGAGAAAGAATTTTTCGAGGAGCATCAACTGCCGGATGACTTAAAAAAGTATGATTTGGAACATAAGGAATTGATTGTTAAAGATAACGAGCTGTTAACGCTCACCGCTTCCCAGGCTTTTGAATACGGTATAGCAAGGGCGGTTGTTGACGACAGGGCTGGGGCGATGGATTTTCTGGCCAAACGTGATGGTGTCATTTTTGCTGGTGAGCCGATAGCGCTGAAAACCAGCTGGTCGGAAGAAATGGTCAGGTGGGTGAATTCTCCTGCCGTGATGGCCATACTTATTATGCTTGCGATGTTGGGGGTCTATATTGAATTCAGCACGCCCGGTGTCATTCTGCCGGGCCTGGTGGCGGTAATATGCTTTGTAATTATAGTCGGCAGCAAATACCTTGTGGGCATGGCCAACTGGGTTGAAGTGGCGTTATTTATTTTGGGTATCATATTACTGCTGGTGGAAATTTTTATCCTGCCCGGCTTCGGCGCTGCGGGCATTCTGGGTATAGCACTTATATTTTTCGGTTTATTCGGGATGCTCATCAAAAATCCGCCCGAGAAACTGCCTTGGCCGCAAACCCAATATGACTGGCAATTATTCACAAATGGAGCTTTGGGTCTGTTATTTGGCTTTTTCGGATTCGTCCTTCTGGCGTGGCTGGTGACAAAACATCTTCCGAAAATCCCCATAGCCAGGCGTCTGATGCTGGCTGCCCCGCAGGAACCGGTGGGAATTGGGATGGGCGATAGCAAGGTCGCTGCAAGGCCTTCTGCAGAAATGCCTGTTGAGGCGGGACAAAAGGGAATAAGTCTCAGTCAACTGCGGCCGGCCGGCAAGGCCAAATTCGGTGGCCTGCGGTTGGATGTGGTTTCAGGCGGTGAGCTTATCGAAGCAGACAGGGAGATTGTAGTTGAAGTTGTTGAGGGAAATCGTATAGTGGTAAAGGAAATACCTAAACCGAAAAATACTGGGTGAACAGGCACTATTAAGGAGCAGTATATTTTGACCTACGCTATCATATTGCTGTTGGCCGGGATATTGTTGGCGTTTCTCGAAACAATCCTGCCGTCGGGAGGCATACTCGGTTTTCTTGCTGCGGCATCGCTGATAGGGGCTGTTATCCTCGGTTTTATGCACGGTGAGCCGGCGGGCTGGATTATCCTGCTTGCCACTTTTATTTGTGTGCCGATATTGATTTTACTCGGGTTAAAGGTTCTGCCTAAAACGCCGTTCGGTCGTCGTATGATATTGGCGGAACCACACAAAAAGCTCGACCCTCTTAGTGGGAAAGTTGGGATTAGTGATGAGAATTTCAGCCGGCTTAAAGATAAAAGCGGTGTAACTGTTACAAGGTTGCGACCCTCAGGTATCGCTGAAATAGATGGTAAAAGATATAGTGTGGTTTCCGAAGGCGAAATGATTGATTCGTCGGTTGAAATAATAGTTAAGGAAGTCGAGGGCAACAATATAATTGTAAGAAGGAAAAACATATAATTGTTGACCCTGAACAAATCGATGCTTTGTTAATTTATCAATACAGGAGTCCATAAATGATGAAAACAATTTTATTAGCTCAGGGAAACGGAAACGTAGTTGTAACGGTATTGGCGATTATAGCAGGTATAATCGTCACCGTTTTTTTTGTTGTTTTTATATCATTCATAAAAACCTGGATTAAAGCCTTCTTCAGCGGGGCGCACGTCGGCTTCTTTGACTTGATTGGGATGTTTTTGCGAGGTGTTCCGCGTGAAGAAATCGTCCGTGCCAAGATTGCCGTCGTCCAGGCAGGAATCACCGACCTCGACACCCCGCAACTCGAGAGTGTATGGCTCGTAGCGAAGAACAGATTTCCCCGCAAGGACAGGCCCGACCGGGAAACCACCTCGCAGCCTCTTGAGCGATGGATGGAAGAAAAATTTGAGCGCGAAAGACGCTTCTGGGGGTCATACCAAGGTGATGTCATGACCTGCGTCAATGCCCTTATTATTGCCCGCAAGGCGGACCTGCCGATTACCTTCGCACAGCTGCAGGCACACCATTTTGCCGGTGGTTATGTGATAGATGTGGTTCAGTCTATGATTGCAGCGAATCGAGCCAAGATACCTCTTAGCTTTGATGTCACTCGTGCCATCGACCTGGCAGGGCGGGACATACTAAGGGCGGTAGAAACCACTGTTACACCCAAAATTATAGATTGCCCGTTGGGTGGTTCTACCATGCTTGACGCCGTTGCCAAGGATGGTATCAGGCTGCTGGTCCGCGCCAGAGTTACCGTCAGGTCTAACATTAACCAGCTGGTTCGAGGTGCGACCGACGAAACCATCATCGCCCGTGTCGGCCAGGGCATCGTTAGCGCAATTGGTTCGGCAGAGACTTATAAAGATGTGCTGGAACACCCTGACCGGATTTCGCGGAAGGTGCTGGACAGCGGTCTCGATGCTCAGACTGCATTCGAAATCGTTTCTATCGATATTGCCGACGTAAGCGTTGCAGGGGTAAGCACCAAGGACCTGGAGGTGGCCAATGTCGGCGCCAAGCTCGAGACCGAACGAGCCGAAGCAGACAAGCGGATGCGCCAGGCGGAAGCGGAAGGGCGTCGGGCTATGGCTGTCGCACGCGAGCAGGAAATGACAGCGCTGGTACAGGAAAACAGGGCCAAAGTCGTCCTGGCCGAGGCGGAAGTGCCGCTGGCTATAGCCGAGGCCTTCAAAAAAGGCAACCTCGGCATTATGGACTACTATCGATTGAAAAACATAAGTGCAGATACCTCAATGAGACAATCAATCGCAAAACCCGAAAAGAAAGAATAATACTATCCGGTAATGGGTGAATAAGTAGATGAGTGGGCCTTCTACGCATCAACTCATATACACAATGCGAAAATGAACTATTGGTTAGCACAATTAATTTTGGCTGCTCGAAACAGCGACGAGAAGGATACCGGCTGGATGCAAATACTTGTTTTTGTGATACTGTCGATTTTCTATGCGCTCGGCAGTATCGTCAAAGCAAGAGCAAATAAGACCGCACCGAAGGAGAAGAAGCAAATACCCCGTAAGCCGGCACGTAGACCACCTGAGAGCACCATAGACCTACAATCGCTTAAGCAGTTTTGGCGTTCTGCAAGGGCTACACCAGGCAGTCAACCCCGCCCGCAAGTTCAACCGAGGTTGGAAGAACTTCCAGAGTTTACCGCTGAAATGGCGTTAGCCATCCCGGCGACTGTCAAAAAGGACGTTCGGCTAAGCTCAGTCGAAGCCCCGGAAGTTATGCGCGTTGCTATGCCGGCAGAAATACCGCAGGAGAAGTATCTTTCTGAAATTTTGTCTGATTACGACGACCCTGAAAAGCTGAGAAGGGTGATTCTGCATTACGAAATATTAGGCAAGCCGATATCACTGCGAGACCCATCAGAACATATCATCGGACTTTGAACTTTAGGCAAGGTATTAAGCCCATCATAAGAGTGTTGGGAAACTGGCCGGACATATTTTCGCTGCATTGTTAGTGCTTTATAAATAACGTCTCATAATATATGTTATGTTTCATTGGGTTGATTTTGAGCCAAATAGCTGATTTGCGTGTTTGACGTATTTTCTGCCCATCTATAGTTGATTTATCTATAGTTGATTATTAAGTGCCTGAGCAGCTGTGTCCGAAAGGTTATCCCACATAGCAGTCGCTCTGTCTAACAGACCCAAGTTTTGAAGAACTACTGAAATGTTCACTGTCGCATCGGCGCAGGTGAAATTATTCTCCAGTAAACGGTTGAGATTGATGAGCGACGATGCAAACTTGAGCCTGTCACAATAAAGCAAAGCCGCTTTATAGTGCAGCTCAAGCGTATCCTTATCAAGACAGTCAGGGCCAATCAGCTGTTCCAGTGCGGCCTGTTTTTGGCCAGTTTCAAACAGGCATACCGCCAGCTTGCTCCTGGCCCTGGCGTAGGTCGGGTTAAGCTCCAAAGCGGTCAGCAATAATTTGACGGCCTCGTTTAACTTTCCGACGCTCATCATTAGAACGCCAAGCCTATAGTGCAAATCCGGGTTTTGCGGCCGGTGAGCGATTTGCCGCTGATGGATGCTAATCACATCCTCGATTAAGTTGATTGAGTCATTCTCGATTAGATTGATTGAGTCATCCTCATTGTGAGATGCCGGATTTACGACGGAGTCTGTTTTGAACTGCAAAGTGGCTGTTTCAGCAAGCAACAAAGAGCTATTGGCGTCAATTGCCGCAGCCAGCGATAATGTTAATAAGGCGCCTGAGACATTGCCGGCTAATTTCTGGGCAATTGCAAGCCCGATATACGCATCAACTATCTGGTCATTTATCTCGACTGCTCTATTAAATTGCTGGGCGGCGAGGTGCTCGTCGCGCATCTGCAAATAGTGTGTCCCAAGCTTTATAGTCGCATCCAGAAAACCCGGGCAAATACGAATCGCATCTTCATACCGTGAAACTGCCTCTGTCGTAGCACCCAGCATACTAAGCACATCGGCGTACTTAACAATCAAATCCGCTCTGTCAGACTGTGCTTCTATCAAATCTTCAAGCTGCTCGGCTGCCTCGTGAAGTTGGCCATCGGCAATGAGTCCATCTAAACAATCATCATCAGCGTGAAAATTGTCCGGATGTATTAAAATTGCGGTGTTAAATGTTTCAATGGCCTTTACATATTTGGCGCTGGCAATATATAAATGACCAAGCGCTAACAACGTTGGCAGGTCATCGGGATATTCGTTCCTTAATAGCTCATATTCGGCTGTGGTCTTTTCCAGCTGGCCATTTTTGAAATAAATGGCAGCCAGTCGCTGCCTGGGAAGCTGTAAATAGTTTTTGAACTTCAGACAATCCTGATAAAACTCCACAGCTTCAGACTCTTTGCCGAGGCGTTCATAACAGTGCCCCAGCGCATAAAGAGCCATTGTATTGTTCGGCTGACGCAGATAGACCGAGTTTAACTCTTCGATAGCGCTGTCCAGCCGGTTTTGGTGCAGACACATTGCTGCCGATGCCAATCGCCCGCGTGTGCAGGAGGGATTTTCAAAAAGATACAGCCTTAGCTGCTCCTGGGCAGTGTCAGCCTTTCTATTGCCCATCAGCTCAATGACTTTATCTAACCGCTGTACCTGTGAAGATTCGTTATCGTTTTTTAGAGGTTCGGCCACATTCAGCCAATGCCATATCAAGTCGGCCGTATCGACCGTCATCCCCCTGCCGAGAATTTCCAGCAATCTACTCATACACCCTCGCCAAATAACCCAGAGAACTTATGACTTATGTTCTTGTGTTCCTCCTTATGCACTTGTGCACTTATAACGAATATCGACTATTACACTACGATTGTTAATCGGTGTTTGCCTAATTAGTTATCTGAATATCCATTTTTCGCGGCATATATGGCGATTGTGTGTGATGTAGGGGTTATTGCGGCTCTAATCCGCCACGGGCGAGACAAGAGACAGATTTGCGGACTTTACCCCCCTGCCGCCTAAAAAACAGCCCGCAAAAACCCTAAAGGCCGCAAATTCAAACCGTTCTAATATCAATTGCAGCCCCGAGTGAAGTCGAGGGATTGTTAATCCGCTTTCGGTATTTGTGCCTGTTTTTCTATCTCGCTTAAATATGTTAATGTGCGTTCGAGCTTGTCGGTTATATGCTTTAGCTTCAGCATTATTTTAACCCGTGTTACAAGCTCCAGTTTATTCACAGGTTTGCTTAAAAAATCATCCGTTCCCGAATCAATGCCGCGTTCAATATCGCCGAATTCATTAAGTGCCGTTACCATTATCACAGGAATGTCGCTGGTCTTAGGGTCGTTTTTTATTCTCTTACAAACCTCAAACCCACTCATTTTAGGCATCATCACATCCAGTAAAATCAAATCAGGGGCACTGGTGCCTATAATCTCCAGCGCCTCCGGGCCATCATGCGCAGGGACTGTCTCGCAGTCCGTATCCTCAAGATAAGCCTGCAGCAGTTCAAGATTCTGCTGATTGTCGTCAACAACCAGCACTACCGGCGTTTTTTTTTGCTCTTTTTCTGACTTTACTGGATTCATAAAAAGTTGCTCCTATTTTATTAGCGTATAGCGTTGAGCGTATAGTTTTTGTATTAGTTGGCCAGAGCTTTTAAAATTGCTGTGCAGAAGGCCGGCAAATCATCCTGTTTGCGGGATGTAATCAAATTGCCGTCCACAACACACTCGGCATCTACATATTTAGCTCCTGCGTTTTTAATATCATCTTTAATCGCCATAAAACAGGTCGCTTTCCTGCCTTTGTAGACTTTCGTGCTGCACAGAAGCCATCCACCGTGGCATATAGCCGCTATAACTTTGCCCGCATTTACCATATCGTTTGCAAACTTTATAACATCGTCGCATCTGCGCATATAATCCGGTGCGTACCCCCCTGGCACAATCATACAATCATAATCGCCTGCCCTGACTTTTCCGGCTGCAACGTTCGAGACGCAGGGATAGCCCTCTTTCGAATGGTATTCTTTTTTTGCTTCCGCCGCAACGAAATCGACCTCAAACCCCCCTTCCCTGAGCCGATAGTAAGGATACCAGACTTCGAGAACCTGGTACATTTCGTCAACCATAATAGCTATCTTCTTCGCCGTCATTTTTAACTCTCCTTCCCGCTGCCCCGACTTGCGTCGGGAGACGCAGGGGCCAGTAACTCTACCTGCGATTAAAGCATCTGAGCAATGATATGTCAACCCTGACTATCCATTTTCTTCTTTACCGGGTTTGTTATATAGGGTCATCTTATGGTTTGCCGGAGTTGATAGATAATATTATTTATAATGCTGCCTATCGCCGGCGACCCGGAGCTTAGTCTGTAGCGTCTGGTTTTCTTTTCTGCCCGCCGTAAGGTGTCCCCAAGGGAGAATCGGCATAGACCCAGCCATAAGTTCCGGCCCACCGGTTACAGTCACTCGTCTCGGCGTAGGCGCCGAGCCGTAGCCGGACAAAATTTTCTTGACTTGACTGTTCGAAATGGAATAATTACTTTCAACAATTAAATTGTAGCCGAGATTCATGTGTAAGGGCATGAATGCGGGGAACCCGATTTTTGGGGCGAATTCCGAAAGGATAGGGTACTTTCAAGCCCGAGCCCGTCAGCTAACCTCGTAGGCTTTTGAAAGGGCAATGGCAAAAGTAAGGGACTGCCGCCCGGCAGTTTTTTTATTGCGCCCTTTTGCCCAATGGTAAAGGGATTATTATGAAAATATCTGATTTTGTAAACAGGCAACTGGTCCTGGCACATCTGAAATCGCACACAAAAGATGAAGTTCTTGCTGAAATCGTGGACCAAATTGGCGTCTGCAAAAAGATTAAAAAAAAAAGGCAGATTCTCGAACAGATACTCGAACGAGAAAAACAGGGCTCGACCGGAATCGGCAATGGTGTTGCCATACCTCATACCAGAATCGAAGACCTCAAAGAGGCTGTTCTTTTTGTCGGCTTCTCCAAACGCGGAATAAATTTCTCTTCCATCGACGGCAAGCCTGTCCATCTGATTGTGTTTTTTTTGACGCCGCTTCTTGAAAGCGGACTGCATCTGAAAATTCTTTCCAAGGTCGGCACGCTCCTGAATAATAAAGTGCTTACCGAACAGCTTATGCACTGTTCAACTAACGATGAACTTTATCACGTCTTAAAAAAGGGAGGAATAGAAAAAGAAGGTTTTCTCGCTTTAAGTAAAGAAGATATTTACCTCGAGCTTGAAACCAGCAATAGCGGGATAACCAAAACGTCGGCTCAGGAACGACTGGAAATATACGGCTCTAATAAATTGAAGGCTATAAGAAGAACGCCGCTTATCATACGGTTTATTTATAACTTTACTAATCTTTTGGCAGTTCTGATGTGGGTTGGAAGCGCCCTTTCTTTCTGGGCAAAAATGCCGGAAGCGGGATGGGCCTGTATTGTGGTAATTGTTGTTAACGCAATCTTTAGTTTCTGGCAGGAATTTAAAGCAGAAAAAGCAATAGATGCATTAAAAAAACTGATTCCTTCTTATGCACGGGTAATAAGAGAGGGCATCGAAATAAAGGTCCATACAAGCGACATCGTGCCGGGTGATATTATTATTATCGAGGAAGGAGACAACATTCCCGCTGATGCAAGACTAATCGAGGCTCAGGAGTTACGTGTGAACAACAGTGCATTCTCCGGCGAATCAAAACTTTCCCATAAAATGGCAGAGGGTTTCCATGACGGCAGGGACTTCCTCTGGCTTGAAATGCCTAATTTGATTTTTGCAGGGACAAGCGTAGCAGCGGGGATGGGAAAAGCAGTGGTCATTGCGACGGGTATGGCTACAGAAATAGGCAAAATCGCTTACTTAACGCAAACAGTTAAAGAAGACCTAAGTCCCCTGCAAAAAGAGGTAAATCGCCTCAGCAAATTAATTGCTGCCATATCGGTTGTTATGGGGTTTGTTTTTTTATTAGTGGGCATAGTCTTTACCAAAATGACCTTTGTCGCTGCCGCAATGTTTGCAATAGGACTTATCTTGGGTAATGTCCCACAGGGTCTTATGCCTACGCTCTCGCTGGCTCTTGCTATGGCTGTGCAAAGGATGGTAAAAAGACACGCTTTAATCAAGAAGCTTTCCTCCGTAGAAACTCTCGGCTGCACAAATGTCATCTGCACGGACAAAACCGGCACGCTCACGACCAATGAGATGAGCGTTAAAAAGATATGGCTCAATGACAAGGTAATTGAAGTAACAGGCAGCGGCTACGAGCCGTCCGGCTCATTTTTATTCGCAGGCAATGTTACAGCTCCGCAAGCTTTCAAAGACGATGGCCTGGAACTTTTGATGAGCACCGGAACTTTATGCAGCACAGCTAAACTCGTTCCACCCTCCATGGAACAGAATTACTGGAGCATAATCGGTGACCCTACAGAAGGCGCCTTGCTGGTGCTGGCCAAAAAGACAGGATTCGATTATGAGCGGCAGCGGGCCGACTGCCAGGTCCAAAAACGGTTTCCCTTTGAATCGGTCCGCAAGAGAATGAGCTCGGTAAATAAACTCCAAGACGGCTGCCTATGTGCATTCGTCAAAGGTGCTCCGAGAGAGCTTCTGGAAATTTCCGATAAAATCGTTCTCGGTAAAAACATCGTTGACTTAACACCCGCCAAAAGAGCGCAAATTAATGCGCAGATAGATGATTTTGCCAGGGATGGCCTGCGAATCCTCGGATTTGCATATCGAAGTGTACACAATAGCGAAATGCCGAATGTCGCAGCACAGACCGTGGAAAGCACACTGACATTTATCGGCGTTACTGCTATGTACGACCCGCCTCGTGAAGGAGTGAAAGAGGCGGTTGCGGTTTGCAAAAAGGCGGGTATCCGCGTCGTTATGATTACGGGCGATTACCAGATAACCGCGATTTCAATTGCAAAACAGGTGGGAATTGTTTCTTCCGACGACCCTGAAGTAATAACAGGGACAGAACTTGCCAACTTAACTGATGAGCAATTAAAAGATAAACTCACAAAGAAAGAAGTAATTTTTGCAAGGGTCAATCCCGAACATAAATTAAGAGTCGTAAATGCTTTTAAGGAAATGGGGAATATCGTTGCTGTTACGGGCGATGGCGTTAACGATGCCCCCGCGCTTAAACGGGCAGACATTGGCGTCGCTATGGGATTGCGCGGAACAGACGTGGCCAAAGAGGCAGCGGAAATGATTTTGATAGACGACAGCTTCGCAAGTATCGTCTCCGCCATCGAGGAAGGTCGCGCTGTATTTGAAAATATAAAGAAATTTATTACTTATATTTTTGCACACCTTGTTCCTGAAGCAGTGCCGTATATTTTTTATGTTTTATTAAAAATTCCGGTTCCTATTACTGTTATGCAGATTTTGGCTATCGACTTGGGGACGGAAACCCTTCCGGCTCTCGCATTAGGTATCGAAAAGCCCGAACCGGGTATTATGGAGCTTCCTCCGAGGCCAAAGAAAAAAGGTGTTATCGATAAGATAGTTCTTTTCCGTGGTTATATTTTTCTCGGACTGCTCGAAGCCGCTGCTGTCTTAATAGTTTATTATTTTGTTCTTTATAAAGGCGGCTGGAGAGCCGGTATGCAATTGGAACCCGATGATACGACCTTTTTAAACCCGCTCCACTTAAAAGCTATTACTATGATTTTCCTCGGCATTGTCATAATGCAAATTGCCAATATTTTTGCCTGCCGCAGCGACAGACATTCTGCTTTTAAATTAGGATTCTTTAGCAATAAACTTATTCTTTGGGGCATTGTTTTTGAGCTTATTTTCGCTTCAATTATAATTTACACACCATTCTTCCAGAAAGTATTCCAAACTACCGCTATCGGCTGGTCCGACTGGGGAATCTTGCTTGTCTTTGCACCATTAATCTTTTTAGTCGAGGAACTCCGAAAGAAGTTATACCGACGACGGCATCCATGAAGACATTCGTTGCCTCGTATGTTATTTTGACAGCTTATCTGTGATATTGCTTTTGTGAACAGTTTGAAAAGTCCAAAAGGTGGACTTTTTGTGTTTAAAAATCAATATATTATTCGGACGCCGAGGTTGACAATTTGCATCAAGCCATTATAATATATTTATATAAGAGTTTGTTTTTACAAGTCTTAGAGTAAAAATATGCCTCTGCAAGCTGGAGCTAAGCAGTAAACCAGCCGGCAGCGAGGCAATCGGTTTATAAACTTTAGGGCAAAAGCTCTAACAATGGCTACAAAACAACCTATCAGTAAAGACCCGAATCCTGATAATGAGCCGGCGTTGAACAAGTTTTTCAGGGCTGCTATCAAAACTCAGGCGAGTGACCTGCACCTGAAGGTTGGGCAGCCGCCGAAATTACGCATTCAAGGACAACTGAAAGACACCACCGGCGAAGTAATGACCAAGGAGAGAATGGAGCAGCTGGTCTTTGAGATACTCAGTCCGGACCAGAAAGAATTTTTCCTCAAGAGCGGCACCGTCGACTTCGCACACGAAATCGGCGATGAAGACCGATTCCGAGTAAACGTGTTTCGCCAGCGAAACACAATTAGTCTTGCAGCAAGACGGGTCAACACTGAAATCCTGCCGTTTGAAAGTTTGAACCTGCCGCCGATACTGGAAAAAATATGTGATAGTAAGCATGGGTTGGTCCTTGCAGCAGGTCCTACCGGCTGTGGCAAAACCACAACAATTGTATCGATGATGGACTACATAAACCGCACCCGCTCCTGCCACATAGTTACAATCGAAGACCCTATCGAATATCTGATTAAGGACAAAAAAGCAATCATATCGCAAAGGGAAATCGGCATTGACGTAGAAGATTTTGATAAGGCCTTAAAATATCTGATGCGCCAGGACCCTGATGTAGTCTACATCGCCGAAATGCGAGATTTCAAAAGCGTAACAGCCGGGATGAGGGCTGCAGAAACCGGCCATCTTGTTTTTGGAACAATACACTCAGCAAATGCCGCCCACGCTGTGCAGCGACTTTTAGACCTCTTCCCTCAAAACGAAAGAGAACTGGCAAGACAAACCTTGAGCTTGACTATTAGAGCCATCATTAGTCAGGTACTGCTGCAGAGCATCAAGGAAGGCGTGGGCAGAATACCCGCTGTTGAGATTCTTCTTGCAAACCCCGCTGTCAGAAAACTGATTTCCGAAGGGCGTGAGGCCGATTTGCCAAACGTTATACGAAGCTCGCAGGAGGAGGGTATGCAGGATATTACAGATAATCTCATTAAACTAATAATGGACGGAAGCATAGAGCCAAGGGAGGCATATAAGTACGCACCAAATGCAGAAGAATTAAAAATGGCGCTAAAGGGTATTAGGGCGGACACAACTGGTATCCTGTGAGTTTAATGTACAATTTCGTAAACGGAGTGTTTTATGACAGGTTTATTGATGACCTCTGTTGAATACAGCGGCTACATATCTATAGTTAAATTTCTCATCTTTTTGCTTTTGTTTTTTTCATGGTTGCCGCTGCTCACCTGGGTATATCAGGATGCCAAGGCCATCGGAACCAAAGAAGTCTTCTGGACAGCTGTTGTTTTTGGTGCTGGAGCCGCAGCGGCAATAATTTGGCTCGTTACGCCTGTTTTCATTATCGGCATGCTGTTTTACCTGATTGCTGTAGCAGCGACATCTATCAGTTATGTAATGCACCGCAATGCCAGAGTTCCGGAATTTGACCGTGTCCTGACTGTAGAACACATCAAAGGCTTGTTCACCAGTGAAGAAAAAAAGCTCGATACCCTCGAAGATTTTCTTTTTATAACGGCCAATAACAATGAAGTTCCTCTGCCCGAACCCAAAACACCGGAATTCTTCGGCTATAAAACAGCCTATGAGATTCTCAGTGATGCTATCTGGAGAAGGGCAAGCGACGTTGTGTTTTCCTCAACCCAGCAGAACTACAACGTAACTTACTATGTTGACGGTGCAGCTTTGAAACAGCCGGATGTAGCTAAAGACCGCATGGAATATTTCAGTCGCTTTCTAAAAAATCTTGCTGATTTGGACCCGGAAGAAAAGCGAAAACCACAAAGAGGTAAGTTCAGAATCCACCAGGACAAAAAGAATATCGACTGGGAAATAACCACCGCAGGTTCAACCGCAGGTGAGCAAATCAGACTTAAACAAATAACCAAGCAGAGTATAACAAAGCTGACTGAGATAAGCTTGATGCCCGAACAATACGAACAGCTGAATAAAATTCGCGAGGCCAAACAAGGTCTGTTTATCGTAGCCGGGCCTAAAAAAAGCGGTGTAACAAGCACTTTTTACGCACTGCTCAGAAACCATGACCCCTTCCTTTACAGTGTAAGCACTCTCGAAAGACAGCCTTCCGCCGAACTGCCGAATATAACTCAAAACATCTTCGCGCTCAGCGATACCGGAACAACTACATACGCAAAAAGGCTGCAGGCAATGGTAAGAATGGAGCCGGACATTGTTGGTGTTGCTGACTGCACGGATGGCGAAACAGCCCAAATCGCATGTGCAGCCGCTAAGGATGGCAAAATCGTATATGTTATACTCGAGGCAGATGACGTAATACGAGCAATCGGAAAATGGATGAAATTAGTCGGCAACAGGAATCTTGCCACTGAGACCCTTTTGGGCATAAGTAGCCAACGCCTCCTCAGAAAGCTTTGTGAACAATGCAAACAAGCATATGAACCCAATAAAGAGCTTCTCAGAAAGTTCAACGTCCCCGCGGAAAAAGCAAAAGTGCTTTATCGTGCCGGCAAAGTGCAGTATGACAAACGCGGAAGACCTTCAACCTGCGAAAATTGTCAGGGAACAGGTTTTGTCGGAAGAATGGGCGTATTCGAAACCATAATAATAAATGACGAATTAAAAAACGTCATAAGACAGTCAAAGTCACTGGCAGAAATCAGTACACAGTTCAGACGGGCTAAAATGCTTTATTTGCAGGAACAGGCACTGAGAAGGGTCATTGCTGGAACAACTGCAATAGACGAAATGGTCAGAGTGCTTTCAACTTCTGAAAAACAAAAAACGAAAAAACCGGAATAAAAAACATAAAGCCTGAAAAATTCAGACGTGATTATCTAACTCGTCGTCGATAACTTGGAGATATTATAATGGGCAACTTACTTGTAGTGTTAATTATTTTAGGCTGTGTCGCTTATCAGTATCTGAAAGGTACGCTGGTTAAATCATTTGTTGTGGTAATAACATCCATTTGCGCAAGTGTAGTTGCCTTTGGCTACTTCGAACTTTTGGCAAATGTTTTCATCAGCCGCGAAATCTTTGTGCTTTGGGCATACCCGCTCTCTTTTGCACTGCTGTTCATTTTGGCTTTTGCCGTTCTACAGACAATCGCCGCCCAGCTGACTCGCCGGCCGATTGACTTGGGACTTCTGCCCGAGCGTATCGGACGCGTTGTTTGTGGGATTTTCCTGGGCCTTATCGTATCCGGCCTTTTGCTCACAGCTGCCGCAATGGCACCTATATCAGCAAAGTACCCTTACCAGCGTTTTGACGAAACCAGCCTTGACACCGAAAACCCCGTCGGCAAGGCATTAAAATTAAATGCCGACGGCTTTGCAACAGGATGGTTCAGTATCGTAAGTAGCGGCAGCTTCAGCGGCAAAAGAAGTTTTGCCACTCTGCATCCGGCCTTCCTGAACCAGCTTTTCTTGAATCGACACGAAATCACTAATGGTGTTTCAAGTGTCACCAGTTTTGACGCAATAGAGATACCAAAGAAAGCCGTTTGGCCAGCCCCTGAAGGCCTGAAAGACTCAGATGGAAACCCGGTGCTGCCAAAAAGCGGACACAACCTTACAATCGTGCGGGTGGGAATAACTACTGAGGCAATAAAAGAGGATGCAACATTTACGCCTTCTCAATTAAGAGTGATTTGTAAGCAGGAAAGTGGTGATAAAAACCCGTTTGCCGGAAAGGGGAAAAATATCTACCCTCTTGGATACCTGAAAACGGCAAACGAGCTGCAGATAAAAAATTTAGCCGACCATATAGAAATAAAACGCTCTGATTTTGAGGGCAGGGTAAAGGAAATTGACTTTGCCTTTTACGTTCCGAATGGTTTTGTGCCTGTTTTGGTCGAGTTCAAGCAAAACTGTATTAACCAGTTGCCGCCGTCTGTACCGGCTGAACAGGCTCCGCCGGTCGTGCCTTTTGTCGAACAATCGGAAAAAGAAAAGGATACTACCGAACGTGATAAGTCTTTAGAGCAACCCAACTCCACCCCCCCACCTAAAGAATCGGAAACTTCTTCCAAAAAACCCGGCCTGAGCAACATCGGAAAGTCAATAGTAGGTGACCAGCTCGACGACAACCAATAGAGCAACCGTGATATTCCGCAAACTTCAAGGTAAAAATAATGTGTAGCTGTATACTCTGCTGTTTTAAGGGCTGCGTTACTACCACATACACCCTCAGGAGCAAACGACCAATTCTTCCAAATTCAGCTCCATCAGGTGCTCGAGATAAGTGCGCAAATCTTCTTCGGAAAAATTGGCAAGGAATTCCGGCTTGGCGCTTTTGTTGATTTCACAAATGCGGTCTATCAACTCCCTTTTATTCATACACGCACGTCCTTTAAAACCATTCCCCCTTAACTTACCGCAATATCGACCGGCAGAACTCCTTTCCTTTAGCCCGCCGGCCGCCCCACTGACCAACGCCCTATAACCTGAGCCACTATATAACTGTGCTGCTTTTCTTTAGGCCACAACATATAGCTCAATCGGACGAACTGTTTTCATTACATCTTTCAATGTCCAATAAAATCACCTTCGCCGCTGGCTTATCCAAATCCAAAAAAATTTACTAATTCTCTCTTTTTTATATACTTTTGTTTGGAGTTGAACTTTACCTCACTTATTGTGGAGCGTCATTTCTGAATACCATACTACAAAAAATCGCTTGCCCTTTATACCCCGATTATTGTATTATTACTTGTTTTAACGAAAACCTGAAAAAATGGGTCTTTTGGAGGTTCAAAAGTGGCAGGTATCGGCGACATTCGCAACGTTGTTCTTTTAGGGCACGGCAACAGCGGCAAAACCTCTCTCACCGAGGCTATGCTGCACACTACCGGTGCAACAAACCGCCTCGGCAGCGTTGATGACAAAACGAGCATCTGCGATTATTACGATGAGGAAAAAGAGCATCAGCATTCTATTACATCAGCCGTAGTTCATACCAACCACCGCGGCAAACTGCTCAACATCATCGATACCCCGGGCTATCCTGATTTTATAGGCCCGGCTATCAAAGCGATATCCGCCGCCGAAACTGCCGTAATCGTCATCAGTGCAGCAGCAGGCATAGAAACAAATACTCGCAAACTCTTCGAATCGGCTGCAGCCGCTAATATGCCGCGGGTCTTCGTTGTTAATAAAATTGACGCCGAAAATGTTGACCTTCCCGCACTTGTCAAGGCCATTCAGGAAACTTTCGGCCCACAGTGCCGCTGCGCTAACCTGCCTGCTGTAGACAGAGCCTCGGTAATCGATTGCATTGAAAACCAAACCGGCGAATCGCCTGTGGCCGATGTCGTCAAAGCACATACTGATTTAATGGAAAGCGTCATTGAAGCTGACGACCAGCTTATGGAAACCTATCTTGGCGGTGGAGAAATCTCCGCCGAAAAAATAGCTTCTGTTTTCGTAAATGCCCTCAAGGCTGGAACAATTATCCCGATTCTTTTCACCAATGCCCGCAAAGAAGTTGGAGTAACCGAGCTTCTCGATTTTATTGCAAAATACACGCCCTCGCCTCTCGATGTGAACCCTGTTCAGCTCAAAGATGGCGAAAGCATAACAGGCCTCAAACCCGACCCCGCAGCTCCGTTGGCTGGACTGGTATTTCGCATTGGCTTTGACCCTCGCTCAAATATGAAGTATTCCGCCGTCCGCATCTTTAGCGGCACAATTAAATCGGACACTAATCTTATCCGCAATGACGAGAAAAAAGGCATCCGTGCCGGCCACATCTTAAAGCCGCAGGGCGGCGAAAACAAAGAAATCGACGTCGGCCTGGCAGGTGACATCATAACCCTCGCTAAAACCGAGGACTTCAGAATCGGCGACCTTGTTCACGATGGCAAAGTCGCCGGAAAGTTCGACACCCCTGCTGTGCCTGAGCCGATGTTCTCGTTAGCCCTCGAGCTGGCCGCAAAAGGCGACGAGCAAAGAATCAGTTCCGCACTCGAAAAACTATGCGAGGAAGACCCCTGCCTTAAGGTTACACGCGACCAGCAGACAAATGAATTGGTTGCCAGCGGCCTCGGTGACCTCCACCTCCGCATAATGCTCGAGAAACTGGAAAAACGCTTCAAGCTCTCCGTAACTACAAAGGAGCCCAAGATTCCTTACCGAGAGACAATCACCGCAAAGGCCGAAGGACATTACCGTCATAAAAAGCAGACCGGCGGCGCAGGTCAGTTCGGCGAGGTTTACCTGCGGGTCGAACCGGCCCCGCGAGGCTCAGACCCGCCTCTGGAGTATAGCTGGGACATCTTCGGAGCTTCAATTCCCGGCCAGTATGAGCCCGCTGTTCAAAAAGGCGTCATCGATGTAATGCAGAGGGGCGTCGTCGCTGGTTTCCCATTACAGGATGTAAAAGTCTCCGTCTACGACGGCAAATACCACCCTGTTGACTCAAAGGAAGTTGCATTTCGAGCGGCTGGAAAGGGCGCCTTCATCGACGCTGTTGCCAAAGCAAAGCCCGTCTTACTTGAGCCGATTGTCAATATCGAAGTTACCATCCCAATAGAGAATGTCGGCGATATCACCGGTGATTTGTCCTCAAAAAGAGGAAGAGTAATAGGCCAGGATATGCTCGCGGGAAATTACATCGTCATTAAAGCCCAGGTCCCCCTGTCCGAAGTTACGCAATATAACAGCCAGTTGAAGAGCGTTACCGGCGGACGCGGCAGCTACTCAATGTCACTTTCCCATTATGAGGTTGTTCCGCCGAATGTTCAGCAGCAAATAGTCGCCCAATACGCGAAAAAGAAAGAAGCTGATTAACATAACATTTGAAAGGATAAGAAGATGTGTAACACATGCGGCTGCAGGTCGGGCAAAGTAACCAAAGCTAAGCCAAAAAAGAAAAAAGCAAAAAGCAAAAAGAAATAATTAGTCGTTAGTTTTTAGAGTAAAAATGGGGGTTTAGGGGTAGGCCCGTCTTCGTTTTTGAACTACCCGGCTTCGGCTCGGCCTACGCCGAGGCAAGCACCGTGGTCTGCGCTACGCTTCGAGGGTGTGTTTAAGATGGGTGGTTTGGGTAAGATGGGGTAGCACCAAACGCGCATGTTCGTGTTTGAAACGTTCGAAAACGTTTGAAAACTGTGGAAAAAGTGAGAAAAATTGCGAAAAATGTATAGAAACGGTTGAAAATATTGGAAAATATTCGACTTTTTTTCACCCCCCCTGCGCATTTGATTGATTTTTTATTAACCGCGGAGAACGCTGAGCACGCGGAGAGTTTATGGTTCATAGTTCATAGAAAAATCGGCCGGTGGATCCCCGACAGAAAAGCAAGTAGGCAACCGTCGAGGATCTTCGCTACGCTACGAGAAAAATTGGGCGCAGATTACCTAAGTTAACAGAGAATTTTATGATGGTTTTTGGATGAGGGTGATGGTTATCTGTTCGACCTGAGATTTGGGGTCGGGGATTTTGCCGACGAGGATATCGCGGCAGTTGTCGATTTTTCGTTTGGTTTCAGCGTCGAGCATAGCTAAAGATTCTTATTCCCTTTCAAAATCTTCAAATATGTTTGTTCGCTGTCACGGTTATCCCATGATGCCTTGACAAATTCAGCGAGTTTTGGCAAATCCTGTTCAATTGTTGAAGGCCACAGATTAGGATCATAATCAAAAACTCTAAGCATATTATCAACGTCAAATATCTGACTTGTTCCTTTAGCTCGTATCAAAACGACCGGCTTATCTTCATCCATTCGCATTCCTAATTCGAACAAAACATTTGGATTATGTTCTGTTAAATCAGCTAGGACTAAATCTGCATTTAACAAGTCATTTATGATAGTCGATTGTATTACATCGCTACCCTTTCTATTGGCGGTAGTAACAGTAAAACCAGCTTGGCTTGCAGCAGGAACAATTAAACTTGATAACGCTTCAGCAAAAAAACCTTGAGGACGTGCAGGGTCTCTCTCTCTGAATGGCATTATAACAAAACACACTAAACCTGTTTTCTGATTCGATTCTCCAATAATGATGGTGTTCTTCTGTTCTTCTTTACCATTGCTTTCAGCAGGCATTGTTGAAGGGACGCCCTCTTTAATGCCCAAATAATTGCAGTTCTTTTTGAAGATATCTGCAAAAATGGTGTGGTCTTCCTTTGGTATCCCAAATTGGGATTCGAGAGTATTGCTCAAATATTTCATTTCGGGAAGAACTGAGCCTTTATAATAATTAAGTACATCTTTAAAAAGTTTGATAGAAAGGAATGCTTGTTTCTTGAACTCGTTTTCAGCGACATTATTGGGTGCATACACGAGTTTCTTTCCAAGTTCTGCTAATGATATTTGCTTGGCTTCTCTGGTACCTACGGTTAAGCCATAATCTCTGGAAGCAGCAGTCAGGTAATAAAAGGAATTAGTCTTTGGTGCCACATTCAAAGCATTTGCAATTTGAGATGGCGGCCAAGGATTTCCACCATTTTTCTCTTTGATTGCGAGTGGAATTTTCATCGCTTCTTCTATGGTTGCTCTAGGAAACATTAACTTGGCTTTAGCCTTTGGCATTTTTGAATCTTTCTTACTCATATATATATTCCTCACATAAATTTATTTAATGGCACATAATCTTTGACATATTCCGGTATCAGTTTTCGCAAGTCCTTGGTCAAAGCGTTGAAGTCGTCGTAGGTCGGACTTGTTGCGAAATCAGCATAGCGTTTTGATTCGACTATTTCGCGGACGATTATTTATTCTTTAGTTCCTCAATGATTTTGTTAATCGCATTACGCCAAATATCCGGGTGATACCAAAAGCAGCCGAAACAACCCCGCTCATCGTCAGCCGGATATTTCGGGTCCCACTTTGAACCGCCAATAGCAAAGAAGTTGATGCCAATAAATGTGCCGCGTTCTCCTGTTTTTGCGCAATGTTCGCAATAACGGCTCTTCCAAAGATTATGCTGGCGGGTAAGAAGCTGAAATTTCGCGTGGATTTCCTCCTCAGACATATCGGGATCATAAGTTTCATCTTTTGACCAGCGCACCTGCGGAAACCTATGGTCCACCTCTAACTGGTTGGGCACCATTTCCCGTAACGTTATCGCCTCAATATTTTCGTAATGTTTTAACACTCTCCTTCGCAATTTTCCCGGAAGCTGCATTCTGACAAACGATGCTTTTTCGGGTTCTGTAGAAACCAGCCGACGATGCACGGTCCTGTCTTTGCATACTTCGCAGTAGGTGCTTTGATTCTCAATCGTAAAACCATGCTGGCGAATAATCTGGATTGCTTTGGCGGGTTGAGTGCCGGGGAGTTCATGTTTGCCGCAATGCCACTTCCCATCAGATAAGGTGGTAAACACTTTGGCAAGTTTTGTTCCCTCATTGAAGGGGTGTTTTGTCATTGCTACCTCTTTTTGAACAGAAATATATATTCGTGCTTGAATATATAAAATCCGCCGACTAATGCCCGGTATCGCCAGAGTTCCTTCTGATTTCTTTTAGCGGTCGTCTCCTCAAAATTCTTTACGATTATGCTTCTTAGCATAAATCCTTTTTTTAATACCTCCTGCATTGTCAGAAAGCCAAGTGGTATCCACTCACCTTTAGAATACTTGTCCCCGATAACCAGCGCAAGATGTCGCCCCTTATCCAATACTTTGCTAACCCTCTCGACCACCATATTCATTTTCTCTAAAAATGAATCGATGGATGGCGCATTCGACAGGTCTCTGGGGTCTCTGCTGAATTTGATAATATCGAAATAGGGGGGATGCATTATAACCATTTGAACAGACTTTTGCCTGAATTTTCTAAGAACTTCAGAATAATCGAGGTCGGTGCTGTCGCCGGTTACAACTTCAGAAACGACATTGTGTTTATTTGGCTCTGAACTGATTAGCTCTTTTGCTTTTTGAGCCACATTTTCCTGTAGTTCTATGCCAATTCCATTCCTTCCCAATCTTTGGCTCTCGATTAAAGTAGTACCGCACCCCACAAACGGGTCGAGCACCCATTCGCCTTTTTTGGTATACCGCTTCAACATCTGGTTGGGGATTTGCGGGATGAAGTTTCCCCAATATCCAGCCGTGTGTACTCCTGAACTATCCCGTTTTTGGAGCACCCATAGACTATCAGTAATAATATCAGAGTATTCTTTCCAGCGATTGAGATTTATGTCATTAACGTTATTGGTCCAGATTTCCGTCATTGCTTTTTCAAGCCGCTCAATATAATACTTGGCACGCTCCAGCGTTTTGGAATCAGCAATTTGGTCAAGCTGTTCAAGTAAGTGTTTCTGACTAATCTTGATTATATCCCCATTGCTATGTATGTTCAGAACACCTATCTTGTCGGTTTTAACGCTGTGCAGGTTACTTTCTAAATCCAGCACATCGGCTCTGAGTTTCGGTAGGGAATTTTGCTCTTTGAACTGTTGAATTGCTTCTATAAATTTTGTTTTGTTTACGAATAATGGCGTATCGGTTCTATTTACTGCGACCTCTCCCCAAAGAGGCCGTGTCGCAGTTTTATGAGTATCCGTAATCATTTATCCGGTCTCCAGTTACAAGCAATCCTATTGCTTTTTGTCCTTACGACAGTTAATTTTACCGATTATTAAAAATAAAGCAACTATCCATCCCATTATTCTTATCCTGTAAAGCAAATAACTCTCCCGCCCTCGGTTATTCAGCAATGGAATCCCAAAGCGTTCTGGCGAGGCACCGACGGGCTTGCGGAGATTTATGAACTTATTGCCTGAATTAATGTATCGCGGTTTTTGTCGAGCCATTCGGTCTTGCGCTGAATCATCCTCAAGAAATCCAGGCCTGACAGGTTTCCGAAAAAGCCGGTTGCGGCCACCGGCAGTATCGCCTCGGCTATCATCGTCTCAATCATTAAATCGAGCAGGGAATTCAACTGGTTTTCATCAAGGGCAATTACCTTGCGATAGCCATTTAAGAACTGAACGAGCTTGGCCTGGTCGAGATAATCGGGCCAATCGGCAGGATTGGGACGGTTTCCCACAATCGAAAATTGCAGCATCCCATTGGCAAGGTCGGTAACCGTCGATGCAATCTTCACCGAATCAAAGTCAAGAACCGCCGTTAGTTTGCTGTTAGAAAAGAGCATATTGCCCGGGTGCCAATCGCCGTGGACGATTTGCTCCGGCCAGGAGTCGAATCCAAGCTCGCTTACGCGAATGCTGGAGGCGTTGTAAAGGGCCATCAATATTTCGGCAGTTCTTTGTAACTTTTTGTCTTGCCCAGCTGCCTTTTCGGTTCCGGTTGTTTTCAGATGGGTGCGAACGGTCGAAGAATCGTGGAAACTGCCTCTTAGCGGCTTCCACGCTCCGTCGCCATAGCTTTGGAGCGTCGGCGACTTCTCGGCAAAATCAGTTAAATACCGATGAAAGTTCGCCAGTTGCCGACCTGTGTCGGCGGTAGCTTCAGCAGAGCCGTCATAGCGAGAGCCGGTGACAAACTCGAAAAGCTCATAAATGCGATTGTTCAGGTGCAGGATTGTATTTTTCTCGTCGCAGGTGGCCACAAGGGGCGCGAGCGGGAATTCCATCTCTGAGAGGCGAGACTGGATTGCGTGGGAAAAAGCGACGTGGTAGAGGTCGTCTTTGCCTTTGGGACGGCGTTTCAGCAGGAATTTACCCCGTTCGGATGTAATCACCAGTTTCGGCGCACGCCTGCTGCCGGCTGAAAGCGGCTTTGCCTGATGGATTACGCCGATGTCGTAGTGACTGAGGACCTGGGCCAGTTCCTCGGAAGAGAAATGTGCACCGCCTCTGGGCATAAACTTTTTTGCTCCACAATACGGCAATTCGAGAAAGTAACTGCTGCCGGATAATGATTACGGTTGGCGGTAGTTTAGTCAATAAAAATGTGGTGAAATGTTTTAGTGAACTAATTTCAATGCCCGCGGATAGGGACGCGTACGCACCGGATAAGTTCCAGGCGGCTAATATACCAAAAGGAAAATGATAACCAAAAGCAATATCGCCACCACTGCTCCCAAGACCAATGTCGCAATCCGGTAATGAGCGATGGTATCTTCTTTGTAAAGCTCTTCCTTGGCTTCGATGACATCTCCCTTTCCTAACTGCCCCAGCACAGAGACATCGAATCTTTTGTGCGCTCGCAGTGGAGGCTGGCCATTGCGAACAGCCTCTAAATCCGTCAGTAGTTCCTCGACGTTGTTGTAGCGGTCTTCTTTGCGCTTAGCCATCATAACCTCAATCACTTCGGATGTTCCTGCGCTAAGCGAAGTGTTTATATGGTCGGGCGGAATTAGTTCTTCCTTCAGGTGCTTTCTCATCACCTCCGCAGGGTCATCTGCCATAAACGGCACCCTGCCGGTTACCATATGATAAAAAGTTGACCCCAGGCCATAAATGTCGGCCCTGCCGTCAATGTCGATTTTGCCTCGAATTTGTTCGGGTGCGATATAGTATGGCGTCCCATACGCTTTGCCCGCCTCAGTTTGTGCCGCCTCGATGTCTGTCGTCTCACGCGCTAAACCCATATCGGCAAGTTTAACTACACCGGCGGTGTTTATCATTATATTCTTGGGCTTGACATCACGGTGAATCAGGCCGCACGCATGGGCGTGATTAAGCGCATGAGCAACCTGAATGACTATATCCAGCGCTTCGTCTTCTTTAAAAATCTTACCGGCTGACAAATCATCGTGCAAAGTCTTGCCTTCAACATATTCCATTACAAAATAGTGGTAACCCCCTGCCTCACCGACGTCAACGGCCTGGACGATATTGTTGTGATTGAGCTTTCCCGCGGCCTGGCCTTCTTTGAAAAACCGTTCCACATATTCGGGATTTCCGCTAAAGCGCTTAGGCAGAACCTTTATTGCAACTGTCCGGTTCAGGCTCAATTGCTGGGCCTTGTAGACAACCGCCATTGCACCGGCACCAAGTTTGCCCAGTATTTTATAGCCCGGAATCTGGTATGCAGCTACCTTGCTTTCTTTAATGTTTTTCTTTAACCTTTCGGCCTGGTTCTGCGTGATATAGCCCAGGTCCACCATAAGGTCCCTGAGCATTACAGGATTGACTTTACGGCGGGATTTCAGCTCCTCAAGCAAACGACGCAGCTCCCCGTCTGTGCACAGACCCTGCTCTACTGCCATTTTGCCGAATATTGTATCGTAACTTGTTTCGTTTGTTGTCATCAATCCTCGCAGTGAAGCCTTGGGCTTTACAATATATATACTCAAAAACGCTGATTATGTTTTATATAGGACCATTGTCAAAGAAAATTTGCAATATTTGATTACAAAAATACAAACTTCTCTATTTAAAATCGACTTTTCTGGTTTCCAAGTTTAGCGGTTTTTCTACCCCGGCACGCCGGGGTCGCCATTCCAGGCCGACGGGACCGGCGTAAGCCATCTTGACGATTTAGGGTTGACTTGGCGTCAAATCCCGCTAAACTGTTGTCTCTCTAAAAGTTGGCGTTATCGAAACAGTAACCTTCAAGGAGCTAATAAGTGGTTTATAATTGTGTTGTTTTAATTAAACAAGTTCCTGATACCAAAAGGATTACAGGTAAGGCGATGAACGATGACGGCACGGTTAATCGTTCTGCTTTGCCGGCCATTTTCAATCCGGAAGACCTTAATGCACTCGAGTTAGCCCTGCAGATTAAGGACAAATTCGGCGGCAAAATAACAGTTATCACTATGGGCCTGCCGGCGGCAGGTGCAATTCTTCGTGATTCGCTTTTCCGCAGCGCTGATGATGCAATTTTGATAACCGACCAACGATGTGCCGCAAGTGATACATTAGCGACCAGTTACATCCTAAGCTGTGCCGTCAGAAAGATAGGTGATTTCGATATCGTTCTTTGCGGCAGACAGGCGATTGACGGCGATACCGCGCAGGTCGGCCCACAGTTGGCGGAAAAATTAGGTATTCCACAAATTACTTATGTTGAAGAGCTTATCGAACTTAACGGCAAAACCATAACGGCTCGTCGCAACATCGGGGCCGGCTGGCAGCAGGTCAGGACCAAATTGCCCGCTCTCTTGACCGTTACCGCTGACGCAAATGAGTCGAGAGTTGCCGCTGCAAAAAAAATGATGAAATATAAAAACGCACGAACACCCATCGAGGTTGAACAAAAAATCAAAGCTGAAAACGCAGAGGCAGCCGAAGCAGACATTCAGAAACTCGCTAAACACAAATGCGAGGAATTAAAGGAAAAAGGCCTGCTGATTAAGCAATGGGATTTGGACTTTGTCGGCGCAGATTTGAACTGGTGCGGCCGAAGCGGCTCGCCGACGAAAGTCCACCGCATCCAGAGCGTCGTCCTCGCCGCGAAAGAAAGTAAAAATATTGAGCCGAACGACCAGGGTATTTCAGATATGATACACGAATTGATTGAAGACAAGATAATAGCGTAACGCGTGTACGAAAGGGACCCCGCTTTGCGGGAATCCAATTATGATAGATGTGAATAAAAAAGGTGAAGTTTGGGTTTTTGCTGAGCAGCATAATGGGCACCTGGAAGATACGCCAATTGAGTTGATGAGCAAGGCCCGCCGGTTGGCTGATACGCTCGGCGTAAAAGTGGCAGCAGTCCTTTTAGGCAGCAGCGTCAAAGGCCTTTCGACAAAGCTGATACAGTATGGGGCAGATAAGGTGTATCTTGCTGAGCATCTGCTGCTTGGCACTTATCAAACGAACAGTTACGCAAAAGTAATTTTCGATTTGATACACAAATATAAGCCGCAGATTGTGCTTTATGGAGCTACTATAACCGGTCGGGATTTAGCACCTCGAATAGCCAGTGCAGCCAAGGCGGGACTTACCGCTGACTGCACGGACCTTCAAATCGGTGACCACCAGACCACCAAAGACGGGCAATTCCATAAGAATTTGCTGTTTCAGATACGGCCGGCCTTCGGCGGAAATATAATCGCCACCATCATAAATTACGACCGCTGGCCCCAAATGGCTACCGTCCGCGAAGGTGTGATGCCGCCGCCGGAACCGGACGTCAGCCGCAAGGGTGAAATTATTGAAGAAAAGGTGCAAATTTTGCAACGAGACCTGCCGCTTGAGATTCTCGAAGAGCATAAACGGCCGAAGAAGGTCAACCTTAAAGCAGCAAGGATAATCGTTGCCGGCGGGGCAGGTGTAGGCAGCAGGGATAATTTCAAACTCATCTGGGATTTGGCAAATTGCCTCGGCGCAGCGCCGGCGGCTACCAGAGCAGCGATTGACCTGGGCTTCATTGATAGTGACCATCAGGTCGGCCAAACCGGCACAACCGTTCGGCCCAGCTTATACATTGCAGTCGGAATCAGCGGTGCGATTCAACACCAGGCAGGAATGTCCCAGAGCCAGAAGATTATTGCTGTCAACAACGACCCCGATGCTCCTATTTTTCAGATTGCACATTACAAAATCATCGGCGACTTGAATGTTGTTGTGCCCAAAATGATAAAGGCAATGAAAGAAAAAAGTATCAAAGAAGAAAAGACGGTAAAGGCTTAAAAGCTGGATATATTATGGCAAATTTTTACAGGGACAACGACGACATACAATTTTTATTTAAGCACATAGACCTGGGCAACCTGGCGACAATTTGCGAAAATGGCTTTAAGTTCGCAGGCGAGTTCGACTATGCCCCGGCCGATGCCGATGAGGCCATACAAAATTATGACCTGGTTCTCGATTCACTCGGACAGTTAAGCGGCGATTTCATTGCTCCGCGTGCCGAAGACATCGACCGTGAAGGTAATACCCTTAACGAAGACGGTTCGGTTACCTATGCGAAGGGAATACAGCAGTCTCTTGAAAAACTTGCCAAAGCCGATGTGATGGGTTTTACGCTGCCATATAGATTTGGCGGCCTGAACTTCCCAAACCTTGTTTACACGATGGCCATTGAGATTGTCTCGCGTGCAGATGCTTCACTTATGAACATATTCGGCCTGCAGGGAATCGCTGAAACAATTAACGCTTTTGCATCGGAAGAAATCAAAGAGAAATACTTATATGATTTTGCCGCCGGTAAAGTTACCGGCGCAATGGTGCTGACCGAACCGGATGCCGGCTCGGATTTACAGGCGGTAAAACTGCGGGCCTTTCAGGATATGGCAGGCAGCTGGTTCCTGCACGGTGTAAAACGTTTCATAACCAACGGCTGCGGCGATGTGCTGCTGGTATTGGCCCGCAGCGAGCCGGACAGAAGCGGAGGCCTCGGCCTGAGTCTTTTTGTCTGCAACAGAGGCCATACCGTCCACATTCGTCGGCTGGAGGACAAATTAGGCATCCACGGCTCGCCAACCTGCGAGATATTCTTTGACAATACCCCCTGTCAGCTAATCGGTGAACGCCAGCGAGGCCTTGTAACTTATGTTATGAGCCTGATGAACGGCGCCCGTATCGGCATTGCAGCTCAATCGGTCGGTATTGCCGAAGCTGCTTTCCGCGTTGCCCGCGATTATGCCGCCACAAGGAAACAATTTGCAGTGGTTATTGAAAAGCTGCCGGCTGTCCGCGATATGCTCATCGATATGAAAATTGCTATCGAGGCAGGTAGAGCACTTTTATATGAGACAAGCCGCGTCGTCGATATGGAAATCGCATACACCAAAATTCAAGAGACCAAACTGCCGGAAGATAAAGAGCAGGCCAAACAGCTCAAGGAAGACACACGAAAATATAAAAGATATTCCGGAATGCTGACGCCGATGAGCAAATATTATTGCTCTGAGATGTGCAACAGAGTTGCTTACGATTCGATTCAGGTCCTCGGAGGCAGCGGCTATATGCGGGACTACCCCTGCGAACGGCACGCCCGCGACGCCAGAATTACAACTATTTACGAGGGAACGAGCCAATTACAGGTTGTTGCCGCCGTTCGTGGCGTCTGCAGTGGAACAGCCGAAAAATTCATTACCGAACTGTCTCAGGAGCAGTATCAACCCGAACTAAAAGATTTGCTCGATAAACTTGCCGAAGGAACGCAGCTATTAAAAAAGTCGGTTGCCTTTGTAAAAGAAAACGGCAACGAATATATGGACCTTTACGGCAAAGCTCTTGTCGATATCGCGATAGATTTGATTAATGGTTTCTTATTCTGCAGCCAAGCCGGCACTAACGTTGATATGCAGGTCGCAGGCGACTCGTCAGCATCTGTGAAAGAGCGAAAGGCAATGATTGCCCGCAGGTACATTACCAGGAATGCTCCTAAAATTGCGTCCCTCGCAGAGCTGATTTGCACCGGAGACAAATCAACATTTACAAAATACGAAGCGATGATAGGGCCTGTGCCAACCGAATGAGGACCAAACAATGTTTCGGGCGGTAATATTTGATTTCGATGGCGTAATAACCGATTCCGAAGTTTTACATCTTCGTTCTTTTAATAAAGTGTTAGCCCAATACGGCGTTGAGATTTCAACAAAGGATTACTACAAGGATTACCTCGGCCTGAGTGACCTCGACTGTTTTAAGGCCCTCATTGATAAAAAGGTACTACAAAAACCAGCGCAGGGAATCGAAAATCTTGCAAAAGAAAAGACCGAAGTGTTCGAAAAGCTGGCAAAAACCGAAGGCAGGATAATCGAAGGGGTGCGAGATTTCCTGCAGATGCTCAGCCAAAATAATATACCAATGGCTATATGCTCGGGGGCACTGCTCGCAGAGATTGAGCTGATATTAGAAGAGGCCCGGCTGCGTCCTTTCTTTGAGGTGATAGTTTCCGCAGAATTCGTAAAAAAAGGCAAGCCCAGTCCTGAAGGTTTCCTGCTGACTTTGCGGAAACTTAACCGCAATCTCCGCAGGACGCCTGACGGCGGACAGAATCCTATTCTGCCAAACCAGTGCATCGTGATAGAAGATTCACATTGGGGACTTGAGGCCGCCAGGGCAGCGGGAATGCATACCGTCGCAGTAACAAATTCCTATGATGCCGACCAGTTAACCTTGGCCGAAAAGATTGTTACGAGACTCGGTGACTTGAGCATAGACGCTCTACAAGAGCTTTGCAGTTGATAGACCTTTTGCTATTAATGCGTTCGAAGGTTAAAGGATTAATCTCCCATCTGCAGCATACTGGGACCGGTAATCTTGGTTTTGATTCTGCCGGTTTTTAAATCGTATTCGATACCGGGAGCAAGGGCGCCGTTGAGGAAGCACGGCTGAGATTCATCGCCCCAGGCGGTTATCATAGACTTGCTGTTGTCATAAAACATTTCGCTGCCTACAAACTGTATAGTTTTGCCTTTTTTCGCTCTTTCCTCTTCATAAGTGATGCCGCCCTTCGCGCTAAGTGTCGAAAGCTCAGTTTGACCGCTGCTTGTTTTATAAAGCACAGCTTCTACGTGGTTGGAAGTGGCTGAAGTTTGTTGACCCTGCTGGCCCTGGACAACAGGAAAATAATCAATAAGAATTTGCTCACTTCCTGCGTCAGCAATAATTATATCCGCCTCTGTTAAATACTTTAAGGTATCAAAATTCCGCACAACCGCATAGCATGGTCTTTGCAAACTGAATCTGCCTACCTCTTTTTCCGGCTCCGCTATTTTGGAGTTATCAACTGCTATTATTCCTGACCCGGTTGCTAAAAACATCTGCTGGCCTGCATCATAGTCAAACTGGAGACACTTTAGCTTGGTAAAGCCAAGCAACTTTTCTCCTGCCCACTTGGAAGTGTCGAGTTGAACCACCTCGCCGGTTGCTGTCAGATGTTTTATGTCGGCCCGTGACCGCTTATCTTTGGATAAATCTACCGTAAGCTTTGGAGACGAAAGCGCGTACTTCTGTTGGAAATCCGCTTTCTCTCGGAGCATCGTACATAGAACATCGCCTTCGAAGATAACCTGATTTAACGCCGGCAGGAACTTGGCTCTCTCCTGGGCCGTTACTTTTACCGGGACGCCGGGTTGTTTGCCCCCGCCCCTCTCGGGGGGGTAGGGCTTGCCTTCAGTACCCATTACATCATTTGCATAAAATGTAAGCTCTGATGGGCCGCTGGCAACGGTATCCTCCGTAACTGCGCAATAGTCAATTCTCTTGGCAATAAACGTGGGCCGGCCCTTCTCATCATTAAAGCTTTTGAGACCTTTGCCCTCAGTCGCTGCACTTTGGGACATTATGGAAGAGTCCATCGGCACAACGGTAATACCATCGTCACAGGTTACAACGATATCGACAAACTGTTCGGATGATTCATTTGGCTCGCCCCGTGGAGAGCTAACACTTTCTTCGTTAGCTTCCACAGTTGTTTCCATCTTGTCTGTGCCGCCGGTGTCCCTGTTTTCATATTTTTTCTCTGGGCCTTTGGACCATAAGATGTTGTCGATGGAAACTTCGTCAGCAAAAATCAATTGCTCCGGACAATCTATGATGACATTTTTCCTGAATACGCATTTGTAGTATGCGCCCTTCTTTTTTTCGATTGTTTCTCTGTCTGCAGTGGGTATTTCTTTTGCTTTTTGTCGCTCTGCTTGTGCCCCATTGCCGGGACTGGCTGGACTCTCAGTGGCTGTTGTTTCCGATGAAAACAAAGATGCTTTCGACGATTGTCTAATACGCAGAGTTTTCAAATCAATTATTTTAAGAAATTCGAGGCGGTCCAGCTCATCGTTATAGACAAGTTCCATTCCTCTGCCGAGCATTTGAGCGTCCTGGGAAGTGAATTTGACCGGCCCGGCAGTCGAAAACTGCGATTTTTCGCTGATAAAAATAACATCGTCGAGATAAATAAAACCTTCTTTGATGTTGCTGTCTTTTTCGGGTAAAATGTGAATAACTACATTCCCCGTAAGTGTTGCATCCTTCGGCGTAGCTCTGCCGACAGCATCTTCAACTTGAACCTTACCTTCATCGGCTGTCATGTAGCATTTAAGATTGCCTCGAAAAATATTCATATACGGCTTTTCAATTTCCCATTCGTCTCCTTCCACGTGCAGAAGTTTTTCGAACCCAAATTCTCGGTCAACTTGTTTTTTTGCGTTTAAGTGTGTGTATTTGGCCTTTTGGATGGTACCAACCCCAACGCCGCCAACCATTCCAATTTTGCTGTCAAATTCACCGGTATTGCTCTCGGCAGCGGTGTCAGCGAATTTTGCTCCGCTATCGATTTCTATTGGGGGAGTCTTGCTTATCTGGTTATAGAGCAGATATATTACAAGTACCGCCCCTGCTGAAATAAGCCATACATAGAGTTTTCGCGACTTAAGACCCATAACAAATCCATTTACGTCGTTTCAGAATCCGGCAGATACCTTTTCATAAGCTCTTGCCATTTGCCGGTGTTTTTCAGAATGTATTCTATTACTTCACGCACAGCCCCATCGCCTCCGCGGCGTGTCGTTATATAATCAGCTATATCCTTAACTTCATCAACCGCATTGGCAACAGCTGCCCCAAACCCCACGTATCTTATTACCGGCAAATCCAGCAAATCATCGCCAATATAAGCTGTTCTGTTTGCCGAAAGGCCCACCTGCTCAAGCAGCTTCTTGAGCGCCGGCAGTTTCTCGAAACAATCCCCTGGCTCGGCAGGCACGCCGTGGCCTGACGGCTGGACACAATAGTCTATCTCAAGCTGCTCAGCTCGGCATTTCGTTGCTTCTGAAAATCTGCCGCTCAAGAAAGCGACTTTCAGCCCCGCTCTTTGCCACATTCGAATCCCATGACCGTCCAGCAAATTGAAGAATTTACCTTCGCCGCCGTCCCCATTGATTATTATGGTCCCATCCGTTAAAACACCGTCAACATCCATAACCAGCAGCTGTATATCCGCAAGGTTTGTTTTTGGCTCTTCTGTCATTTGATTATCTCGTGTCATCATTCTATTATCTTGCAGCACATAGTTATTGAAAGCTCATACTACAATTTTACCACACTTCCACGCTCGTTATAACAGACCAAATTGTGTTTTTCGCCGGTGTAATCCGGCTCAGTGTGAATTATCACACGCTTGTTGCTGAGCTGCTCTATCTGTGCAATCGCAGTTCGCTTCTCATTCTGCAGGTAGCCGCCAACCTCCGGCGATACAAACAGCTCGATGCGTTTTATCTGGTCTTTTGATACCGAAAGATTCAACATTCGAATAATCTCGATGGCCAGTGATTCATGGCTTTTAATAAAGCCTGTACCTCCGCAGTGTGGACACGCCAGATAGGTGGTCGATTGCAGCGAAGGACGCATTCGCTGACGGGTCATTTCCACCACGCCGAATCTGCTTATCCTCAATATTCTCGAACGGGCACGGCCGACTTTGACAAAACTGCGAAAAGCTTTTTCAACTTCCCTGCGGTGTCTCTCACTGCGCATATCAATAAAGTCGCAAATTATCAATCCGCCAAGGTCCCGCAGTCTGAGTTGCCGGGCTATTTCTGGTGCCGCTTCCATATTGGTTTTGTAAGCGGTTTGCTCGGCACTTTGGCCCTTCCGGTACCGACCACTGTTGACATCTATTGACACCAACGCCTCGGTTTGCTCGATTACAATTGAGCCGCCGCCTTTAAGGGCTACCGTGCGAGACTGAACTTTAGTGATTTCGTCCTCGATTCGATATTTGTGAAACAGCGGAACTTTGCTGTCGTAATACATTACCCTTTGTTTCAAACGCGGCGTTGCTATCAAAAGAAAATCCCTAATCTTGCGAACAACGCTTTCCGAATCACATACTATCTTGTCTATCTTACTGTTAAAAACGTCCCTCAGTGTTCGAGTAACCAAATCGGATTCTTGGTAAAGTCCACTTGGTGCCTTTTCAGTTTCTATCCGTTTTTCGATAGCAGTCCATAATCGTTTAAGATACCTCAAATCGTTTTGAATATCCCTTTTTGAGCACCCTTCTCCTGCTGTTCGGATAATAAAGCCCATCCCCTTAGGTGGCCTGCTTTCATCAAGAATTTGCCGTAGTCTCACCCGCTCGTTATCATCTTCAATCTTGTGAGAAATCCCGAGCTTTCGCATCCACGGCATCATAACCAGGAACTTGCCCGGCAAAGCAAGATATGTGCTGAGGGTCGGCCCTTTGGTGTTCATTCCTTCTTTCGTTACTTGAACAATAAGTTCCTTACCTTTATGAAGACAATTCTGGATAGGCAGCCGCTCCTTTAGTGATTTTCTCCGGCCAACGCTTTCAGTAAAGTTGCTGTCAGCACCGGCAAAATAACGAGGGTGGAGGTCGCTGATATGAAGGAAACCATTCTTCCCTGTCCCGCAGTCTATAAATGCCGCCTGTATCCCGGATTCAATGTTTACTACCCTTCCTTTGTAAATATTGCCGACGTGGCTGCTCACGCTCGCTCTTTCCACATACAGCTCTTCAAGCGAACCGTCTTCAACTATTGCTACCCTGCACTCTTCGCTCTCAGCAACGTTTATAAGCATCTCTCTTGCCATCGTTTTATCCTTATATATAGGGGTTCGCATCTCGGTAATAGCGAACCACATTTACTGATTACGATTCACTAACCTGCCATTGTACTCTCGTGCGCCTAATCGGCGCCGACAGCATAGCATAGTCCAGTTCCAGCAGCTCCAGAATCTCATCAAGGCGTATCGAACCAGCCAAACTGATTTTGCACTCAACAGTTATGCCGGTATCGTCTAATTCAATCGATTTTAGGAAAGGCCTAACATCCACGTTTTTGAATTTTGAATTTTCGGGACCCATTCGCCGCTGGAGATTAAGATTTTCACTTGCCAACAAACATTTAATCCTGCTCTTTAACTTTTCGTTCAGATACTCCGCCTGCACCGCCAGCAAATATGCAGCCAGGCAAGGTTGGATTGAGGCCTTTGCTTTTGCTGTCCTGACCGTGAGCAGCTCAAAACCATCAGGTAATTGCTCCGAAAGCCTGGTTTTGACTAAAGTGCATAAGTCACTTGTGCTCTTATATTCCTGTGCTCCTGTGCTTATCTCTATCCGAAAACACAGCAAATCATCATCCACCTCAATCCCTACACTTCTTGGTAAGGGCAGGGATAGCTTCAGACGAGGATTGAATCCTTCACTATATAGCACTTTTATACCCGCTCGGACGCACGCTCGCTGAAAGACCCTGACCATTTCAGCGTGTGATAAGAATCTTAGATTACCCCGAACCTTGAATTCAATCAGTACCAAGATAGTTTCGTTTGAAACGGTTATGCGTCTATCTCCCTAATCTCTAATCAGAAAGCTTCTGGCAGAATCGTTCTCGTAACATCACGCAGATAGCTTGAAATCTGCCTTTCGGAATTCATACCAAGCACCGCTCTCGCTACATTGTTGCAGTCTTCTATTGTAACTGAGCGAATAATTTGTTTTATTTCCGGTATCATCGGCGGAGTAAGTGAAATCGTCCGTACTCCCATTCCCAGCAGCAGCATAATATACTCCGGCTCAGAGGCCATTTCTCCGCAGACACTAAGCCCTATTTGCGCCTTGTGCGCATCTTGGATAACCGTCCTGATAAGCCGCAGCACCGCAGGGTCCACCGATGAATATAGTGTGGAAACCAGTTCATTACCCCTGTCGACAGCCAGAGTGTATTGAATAAGGTCGTTTGTTCCGATGCTGAAAAAATCGACATCTCTTGCAAGTGTAGAGGCTGTCAAAGCCGCAGACGGCGTTTCAATCATCACCCCTATCTGAATGTCTTTATTGTATGCTATAGATTCCTCATCAAGGTCTTCCATAACATCGTGCAAAATCATCTTCGCCTGCATCGATTCCTGAGGGTTCGTAATCAACGGAAACATTATCTTAACCTCGCCGAGAACCGAGGCCCGCAAAATTGAGCGCAATTGCGTTTTGAACATCGTAAGGTTCTGCAGGCAAAATCTAATCGACCTAAGCCCCAAAAATGGATTTGGCTCGGGTGCAAAACGTTTGCTTTGTGTATATTTATCTGCCCCAAGGTCCACAGTTCTTATTATCACCGGCCGATGCTTGAAAACTCGAACGGTTTCAGCATAAGCTTGATAATGGTCTTCTTCTGTAGGTTCGCTTGGCCTGTTGAGATATAAAAACTCCGTCCGGTATAACCCTATGCCTTCCCCGCCTTTTTGCAAAACCACTTCCGCCTCATCGGGAAACTCAATATTGCCTAACAATGTTATTCTCACACCATCCCGGGTTTCAGCCGGCTCTTCTTTTATCGCATCAAGTCTATGCTCAAGTTCTGCAAATTCGAGTGAATACTCTTCATACTGCCGGATTGTCTCATCATCCGGATTTACAATGACAATGCCTCGATTCCCGTCAATGATGACGATGCCTCCGCCGCTGATGGTCTCTGTAAGGTCTTCCAACGCTACCACCGCAGGTATCCCAAGTGACCGCGCAACAATTGCCGTATGGCTTGTTCGTCCGCCCGCATCGGTAGCAATGCCTTTCACAAACTTTTTGTTAAACTCTGCAGTTTGGGTAGGACTCAAGTTTCGGGCAACAACCGCCACCTCTTCGGTCAAACGCTCAACATCTTCACGCTTGCCGCCGACAAGCTGCTTGAGCAAACGTCTTTCAATATCGTAAATATCTGCTGCACGTTCGCTGATGTAAGCATCTTTTACTTTGGCAAAATTTGATGCAATCTCTCGCAGCGTCGCCGAAACTGCATATTCCGCTGTCACCGATTCCGAATGGACCAAATCCGTTATCCTTCTCCGCAGATTCCTGTCACGCAGAAAACTCAAATGAACAGCAAAGATATCTTTTATTTTACGTTGTTCTATTGTCTTTTGCTCTGCTTTCAGTTGAGCTAATTCATCAGCCGCAGCCCTAAAAGCGTTCCTCACCCGCTGAATCTCTATCATCCGCTGTGTTGGCTTTATGGAACGCCGCGGAATTCGATAGTCTTCGGAATCGATAATCAGCGATTTAGCGATAGCAATACCCGGCGAAACAGCTACTCCTTTTTTTATTTCCATCGCAAACTTCTGCCAAATCCTAACGTTCTTTTTGGCCGCTTGGTGTCGGCTCATCGAAATGCTTCTCTTCCACAAGCTCTTGCAGAGCATTGATGGCTTGTTGTGCATCTGCACCTTCAGCTTTAATTTTTAGCTTGGTGCCACAAGTTGCGGCAAGCATACTCATCTGCATAATACTCTTGCCGTCCACACTGTTTTCATCGTTGCTGACCGTAATATCACACTCAAACTTGTTTGCAACATCAACAAATTGCATCGCGGGGCGCATATGAAGTCCATCCGCGTTTTTTATCTCAACTCCCGTTTCACAAACCACTTTTTCCAATGTATTTTCTTCCGCCCGCATTTGCAGGCTTCGTGCCCCCTCTATCACATCCATAAATTCGTATTATTATAAAGACGGATTTTCATCGGCCTCTCTGAGAAGATCTTCTATCTCTTCGGCCTCTTTTGATTGTCTAAGGAACTTGCGGAATTTCTCTTCTTGCAAATGCTTGAAAACGTTCTCCATTACTTGTAAATGTTTGTCCGGGTTGTTAACAGGGCTGATTATTAGTATCACCGAATAAACCGGCTGTTTGTCCAGCGAAGAAAAATCAATACCAACACTGCTTTGACCAATTGTAGCAACCACATCTTTAACCACCTTATGTTTCACATGAGGCACAGCAACACCCTTGCCCATGCCCGTACTTGCTTCATTTTCTCTTTTTATAACCGCCTTAATAATTTCTTCACAATTTCCTTTGCCGAGCTGGCCGGCTTTATAAAGGGCCGAAACAAGCTCCCTTATTACACCGTTGCGGTCCCTGGTTTTCAGCTCCGGAATTATCGCCTCAAAACAGATAAAATCTGCAAACTTCATCTTATCTCCCTGAAATTATTCCTTAACAGCCCTGCCTGACTAAGTCACAATCACAAAACATATTATTGCAAAAATGCAAGTTATGCTGACCCTGCCCCCCCTGCGTGTTTGTTGTCGCGTTCCTTGCCCTTTTTCCTTCTAAGCTGTCTTTCAAGTTTATGAACAGCTACGTCAATACAACGGTAAATGTCTTCACTGGTTTCGGTAACAACGAAAATCTTACTATGTTCACCCCTTGCAAGTATCTCCACGCTCGTCTTGCCGCTCTGCTCACCGTCGATAATTACCTCAACCTGGTTGACACCATTGTAGTATTTAGGAAGCTTGGACGTCTTTTCCTCCGCATACTTTCTGATAGCTTCCGTTATCTCGATATGTTTACCAGTTATAGTAAAAAGCAAAATCAATCTCCTTAAACTTTCTTCCAACAAAATCCGTTTTTATTCTTTAGCTGCCAACTCAGGTATCGGCAAAGCCCCGGTTTTATTGCCTTCGCTCAACTGACTACTCGGCGATATGACCCCGCCGCTAACGATAAACCTAAGTGCCTCTTCTGTTGTCATACCGGCATCTATAACTTCATCTTTCGGGACCAATATCACAAAACCTGTAATTGGCGAAGGTGTGGTGGCAATAAAAACAGTCAAAAATTCTTTTTCCTCTTTATCTACTATTTTTTTAATCCCTGAGCCGGTAACCATCCCAATCGACCACAAACCTTTTCGCGGATACTCAACTACAACCACCCTTGAAAACAACTTTTCCTGCTCTCCCGGTTTTAGCAGAAAATCGGTAATTTGTTTTACGTAAGGGTAGACCTGCCTTAAAAACGGCGTATTCATTATGAACTTTTCAATCATTCGCCATAGCGCTTTTCCCACAACACTGGTCAGCACTACACCCAATACGCATACTCCAACCAGGGCTATAAGAAAACCAGCTATAGACCCCCACCCATCTACCCAGAATTTGACCATATCCTCTTTGGTAAGGTATTGCTGCTCACCCTGTAAAAACATTACCAACCGAACTATCCCACGATTTACATAGACACTGATGTTTTCCTGGATGAACTTGTAGCCCCAGAAGAATATCCAGATTGTTACAATGGTCGGCAGCAATACCGCCAGACCACGCAAAAAGTAGCTTCTAAAATGTCTGGTAGCACGCATATTCTTAACAACAAGTCCTTTGCTGTTATCGAGTTACTGATTTTTGGTTAACCCCGGCACACCGGGGCCGGACAGAAAAACCGCATCCTGCCCGGAACACCATAGCTTAATCTATGGACTTATTATGGTCAACAAAAAAGTCTTTTGGCAGATGAACGCCACTCAGATGTATCGCGGCTCCCGGCAAGGACCAGAGCAGCCAGATGATACGTTGCCATAGTGCCAGAGCCCCGGCTTGTTCACCCGAAATCAGGCATATTTTGACAAACATTACTTTTAACCACCATTCCATAATGCCAGTCCCTCCCACACTTATTGGCAGGGTACCCAACAGCCAGGAACCAGGGAAAAAAATTAAATAATACTTAAATTGTATGCTGCTGTTGATTTCTCTGCCAATCAGCCACATACCTATAATAAACACACCCTGACAGCAGAAGGTAAGCAATAATGCGGCGAACAAGGCCGGTCCCTTGCTAAGATAAATACGAATAGCCATATAGGTTTTGACTGACACTGCGACGCTGTGTTCGCGGATAATTACATAGGCACGACACAGCAGGGAACGACCTTTTTGATTCAAAATAAAAGCGGCAACGCACATAATAAACGCAACGGCAACGGCGGCAAGAACCCATTTGTATTCAGTAAGCCGAGGTAAAAAATTAATGCTGTAAGAAAACGAGAGCAGTTCTTTCTTCCCTTCTGCAGGTATAAACCAGTAGCCGACAAAAGCCATAACAAAAATTCCCATCAATCCGACGGCTCTATCCACAAAGACGCTCAAAGCAGCTTCCAGTTTTTTTTCTGTGTGTTTTGTAACATACCATGCGCGAAGAAAATCACCTCCGACCGAACCTGGCAGGCAATTGTTATAAAACAGGCCCAAAAAGTGCAGTCTGACCGCTGGCCAATAACCTATTTTGATAGATTGGACTCGTAACAACAAATACCATCGTGAGACAAAGATAAGCTGGCTAATAATATAGAGGCCCATAGCTGCAGCAACAACCCATAGGTTCGGTTTTAGAAGGTCTTGGCCAACCTGTCTCAGGTTTTCCTTCCTAAATGCCATATATAGAGCCGCGGCAGCTACGATAAAACGCAGGATATATGAAATACTTTTCTTAATTTTGGCCATTGGCATTAAAGCAGTTCACCTTAAAAAAACTTGTTTTCGCAAATAATAACCGGTAAATTGATAACTGACAATCGAAAATTGACTATTTGAGGACCCGACAGATGACTACAAAGCGGAATATCGAAAAAGGTACTGACTTTACTCCAAAATTTGACGGCAATGGCTTAATTACGACAATCGCCCAGGATGCGAAAACCGGCCAGGTCCTGATGGCCGCTTTCATGAATCGACAGGCACTTGATTTGACAATTCAGACAGGCTTCGCCACATACTTTAGCACATCGCGACAAAAATTGTGGAAAAAAGGCGAAGAAAGCGGACACACCCAAAAAGTAGAGCAGATACTCGTCGATTGTGACCAGGACTGCCTGCTCCTCGAAGTAACCGTCGATGCCGGCCAATGTCACGTAGGCTACCAGTCCTGTTTCTACCGGGCATTAAAAAAAGGCAACAGCGAAGAGCTCGAATTTATCGCAGAAAAAGTCTACGACCCCGAAAAAATCTACAAAAAATAAAAAAAACGCTGCCTTGCACAAGCGTATTTGCTTGATATAAAAAAACTTACCGAAGTTGCGCTTCACTAACAACACTTATTGTGCGATAATTTTCTTGACTTCAAATTGACAACCCTGTTAGAATATATACTGATTTTAACGACTTTAGCGAGGAGTGATGAGAGTGTTTTTTCTTTCATTTCAGCTTTCTTCCATTACTCCCAGCGAATGTGTTTGAACCATGTACACTTGCAGGCTTTGGAGCCTGTTAGAATAACCATAAACCGTGATAAACTTATAGGTAGGTTTTAAAAATTAGGAGGAGTGATTATGAAAAAGTTAAGTCTTATGAGTTTGCCCTTGCTTCTGATAATGGCATCTCTGTGCACCATTGTATCTGCAGCAGCGCCGGTATACATCAACAATGTAGGCCTGATGCCGGACTGGAATCAGCCGGCTGACAACGGTATCAACGGCTATCCGCAATGGTGCTCCCCCACCGCAGTTGCAAACGCTTTCGGCTGGTGGGAAGATGCAAAGAACTGTGTTGGCCTGACCGACCGCAAGCAATATCGCAATACCAACGCAGCTCCAGCGGGTAATCCACTTCCGGGTCAATGGAATGAACTGCTCTGGCAGGACGGCACTATCGAGCTGGGTTGGAAGATGGACACAGGCCCGTGGCAAACGAATAATCCGCAGGTTCCAGGAAACGGCGGGACGCAATCAGGTATGATTGGTCTTGGTGGAGTTAATTATGCCACGGGCGCCTGGGTGGACGGCGCAGTGACAAAGGTCGCTTTTCCAAATGCTTCTGTTAGCACCTATAGTTTTGGCTGCGCCGGTTGGTCAGCGTTGAATACCTGGAACGATTATAAAAGTGGTATAGACAAGGGGCTTCCTGTGGTTGTCTGTTGGGAAACGTGGGTTAAACCGGACACCGAGCATTTATTGCAGGATGATATTTACACCTATGACTGGGCGGCCGTGAGTGCGCTCGGCCATACAACCACCGGTATAGGTTACATTGACCCCAATTCCAATATCTTGGGAGATGAATGGATTATCGTCCATGATGACTGGACCACTACGAAAGAAAAGGTTGCCATGCCCTTGTGGCTAAACCCCCAATTCAACACCTACTGGCGGCAGGATGACCTCTTCTTGATTCCTGAACCGGCCACAATAATGCTGCTTGGTCTTGGTGGCCTGCTGCTTCGCAGAAAACGCTGAACATAAGTTAATTGTAGGGACGTATAGAATTAAGGGCTGCGAGGTTATTTGTCCTCGCAGCCTTGCTTATTATGCTCAAAACACTATTCGGCGGTTACTTTCATCTAATCAATCTCAATCTGTGCATCTTTTTCCATAGCTCAAGAAAAACCGCTTTGAAAGTCGATATAAATACTTGGTATCCTGTGGATAATAACTATGTAAACACTATTAGCAGGAGCAAACGTTGACAAGGATAATCGAAAAACGCCTTTCTTTGCACAAGCACCTCGCAAATCAACAACAGCAGAACAACGCCTTAAAATCCCACCTCACTCACCTTCAGGCCCTTGCCAACATCGGCACCGCTACCTATATGGTCGCACACGAAATCAATAATTTACTCACACCTCTGGCTAATTTCGCAACTCTTGCCCTCAACAATCCCGATGATAAACTCTTATCCGAAAAGGCGCTTCAAAAAGTCGTCCACAATTGCGAACGCGCCTCCAAAATTATGGAAAGTATGCTCGCCGTAGCAAATGGCCGGACGCAAAAGCAGAAAAACACCCTCCTGATTACTTTGGTCGAAGACATTTTTACCTGTCTGTGCCGGGATTTTGCAAAAGATGGTATAACTGTAAATATGCAGATTCCACAGGATTTGACAGTTTGGGCTATACCTATTCGGATTCAGCAGGTTTTAATGAATTTAATTCTTAATGCCCGCGACGCAATGCTGCCCCGTGGCGGCATTCTAACCATCAAAGCCTGGGACACTGCTGATGCCGTTAAAATAGAGCTCTCCGACACCGGCTGCGGAATTGAACCAGCCAACTTAAAAAAGATTTTTCAGCCGTTTTTCACTACAAAGGCAAATGGAAAATCACCGTCTCAGCGCTCAGGTTCCGGACTCGGTCTTCTCTTTGTCAAAAGAATAATAGATGACCACGGAGGCTGCGTTTCGGTCGAATCCAAACCGGCCAGCGGAACAACATTTAAAATAACACTGCCCAAACCGTCGCCAGCGTTCTTACGGTCAGACTCGAACAGCAAATCGGTGTAATGGCCGCAGTGGTTACCGCTGGTAGAATAATCCCCGGAGCGCAAATCTAAAATTAAATATGATGTCGCCAAAAGTTACTAATACTTTTATTTTCTTAATACTTGTAGCACTTTCGCTTGTAATCTTTGCCAATAGTATGACCAAGCCTCTTGGCCGCGATGAACAAATGTACTGCACCGCTGGCATTCTGCTGGCACAGGGCAAAATGATTTACAGGGATTTTTCGTACCCATCACAGATGCCATACCACCCATTGCTCTACGCCGCCCTGTTCAGGATATTGAACACAACGCACTTCCTGCTTGTCGCTCGAATCTTCTCATGTTTATGCGATATCCTCGTAGCCGTTTGTATCGTCGGTATATATTGGCGCATCTTTAGCTCTTTTCCAATTTCCGCAATGCTTTTAGGTACCTCAGCCGCTGTCCTGTATGTATTCAATCCTTTCGTCGATTATGCCAACGGCTTCGCCTGGAATAACGATGTTGTAATCTTATGTGTCGTGCTGTCCTTCTGGTTGTTCATATCTATTGATTTTAAGAAAAAGTCAAAATATTGGCGGATTGCCGTCATCGCTGCCTTACTAACCTTGGCAACCTGTATGCGGATAACTGTAGCCCTCGTGCAGCTGTTGTTTTTCGCTGTTTTGCTGACCCAGCCGGCTGATTCAATAAAACAAAAATTTAAAACCATCTTGCCGTTTTTAATTGCTGCGGCGGTTGTTGCGATTTGGCCGGTTTGGACAATAGCTCTGGCGCCACGGGCATTCTTTCTAAACCTATTCCGGATATCTATACTTAACAATGAATGGGTGCGCCAAACCGGTATGTTTCATAGCAAGCTTGATATAATATTCCTCTTCCTGACGACACAAGGCTGTTTTGTCCTTATCTTGATAGCGATTTACCTCTGCCTGACAGTTGCTTGGAAACGTCGCAAACTAACAATATCAAACGCACCAAATCTGTTACTTGCTGTCCTGTTGGCTTTCGTCTTTTTTATAATTGCTCTAACTATGCCGATAACATGGGAACAACACCTCGCGATGCCGGTCCCTTTCATAGTAATCAGCTTTGTTTTCCCACTTCTGTACTTGAGAAAACTTAACTCTGATACCAGCCCCAATAAGCATTTTAAGCTGGCCCGTGTTTTAGTAATTGCCTGTGCAGTTGCAGCAGTGGCATCATACCCTCTTGTATTGCACAGAGTCCCAAAGCTTTTTTGTCCGCAAAGCTGGACCCCGATTTGCCTGCATCGGATTTCGGAAGATATTGCCGGGAAAACTAAAAGCCCAAAACTAATACTTACCCTGGCCCCTCTTTACGCCCTCGAGGGTGGCTGCGATATCTATACCGAATTTTCCTCAGGCCCGTTTGTTTACAGAGTTGCCGATTACCTCTTCCCCTCCGACCGCCGCCTCACGCATACCGTAGGCCCGGGAAACCTCAGGGAGCTGGTTGAAAAATCTCCGCCTTCCGCCGTCATACTTGGCGTAGAACCTAAGTTTCTCGAAGTTCACCTCTTTCGAATAGCCATGCCTGATTCGGAAAGCTGGGAAGCAAAAATCTACGAAAATGGCCCTTTAGTCTACTTCAGACGTTAATCTTGCGATTCACTATGCCCCCTAATCGTCAATAATCGCTTTAGCTATATCGTTGATTGCTTCTCGTGTCCCCCCCTTGGTTTTATTGGCCAGAATGGAAAATATATATTCCCCTCCCTTGCCGCTGCATATCCCAGAAAACGACGTAACGCCGGCGATATATCCGGTCTTGCCGAAAACTTTGCCCTTGTACTTTTCTTCTTTGAAATATTTGCCGATTGTCCCCTCTACCCCCCCTGTCGCAAGCGAATTTCTATAAACCTCCCAGTTCTTGCCTTTGTAAACATCTAACAGCACCTTTGTGATGGCATTTGCGCTGATTTTGTTTTCCCTGCTCAGCCCGCTCCCGTCGTCGATATGGAATTCTTCCTTCTCAATCCCAAGTTCCAGCATATACCCGCTGATTAACTCCCGCCCCTTTGCCCAGCTTCCGTTTTTACCGTCCGGTGCAGCTTTGGCCGCAATGGTCTTAAAAAGCGCCTCCGCCGCCAGGCCGAGACTGTTCTTGTTGCAGCGGGCCAGGCAATCTGATATTGGCGTGCTGTATTCGGTGAGCTTTTTGAAATTGCAGTCTTCGCCCATCGGCTTTTCAAGTATTTGTCCATCTACTTTAATTCCCACCCCCGCTAAATTCTCCCGCAGCAAAAATCCAAAAAACTCAGCAGGATTTTCAATCGCAACATCGAACGGCCCTTCCTGTTTTTCACATTTGCCCTTTATGCTGATTTTATTCGGTTCCTGATTGCGATACGCCCCTACCGCGCTTTTCGCACTTTTCCCTTCCGTTATTGGCACAACCTCATTGGTTATCTTTATAAAGCCGGTTTCCGGCTCGATATCAACTGTTACTTTACCGCCGATATTTTTAACAGTTACCGCAATGCAATTGTCATTGAAATTAAGCCCGCTCACTTCACAGGCATACCACCGGTTCAGTTCTTTCTTAGGCCAGTTCGGATGCACCCGTTCCTTATCAAATATACTGCTGTCAACGATAATGTCCTTGATGGCTGTTATATTATTTTGTTTTAGTGCCGCTGTTATATCTTTAAATATCCAGCCGACCTCTCTGAGGTGTTTAGCGTCCGTAACTTTATCGCCTAATAGCGGGTCGCCGCCGCCTATTACTACTAACGTATCGCCGCAAAGACCGACCTTTGTTTTAAACTCGTAATCTGGCCCTAAGTATTTCAGTGCCGCTGCCGTAGTAATTATCTTCATATTTGAAGCTGGCACCATCGCTTCTTTTGCGTTATGACTGTACACCACCTCTCCAGAATCCGCTTTTACGATGACAATGGAGTATTGAACATCTTTCTGCAAAGGTTGATTGATAATACCGTCAATTCGCTCTGTCAGCCCCGCCGAAGCGACGCTGACAAGACTGATGCTGAATACCGCCGCAGCCAATAATTTTCTAATTTGAACCTTCATAATATCGTATTGCGTATGTCATTCCTGCGCAAGCAGGAATCCATTTTATCGTTTTGCGGTAATTTATTACCAAAATTATTTATACATTTCAAGCGGAATGAATAATAATTTCACAAAGACAGACGAGGGTACTTTAAAATTTAATGTAACTGCTTTTTAATCTGTGTTATTTATCCTGAGCATAGCCTGCGGTGAGCCTGTCGAACCGTCGAAGGAATCCGTGTTTATCTGTGGCTAAATAAAACTATTAAATCAGTGGAATCAGTGGAATCTGTGGCTAAAAATACCCAAAATAAAAACAGGGCTGGGAGCGGAGGGAGAGGAAAAAGCGATATTACCCAGCCCTGTTGATTGCACCGCCTACTTCTACACTTACCACCCCAATTTGTCAAGCGAAAAAACTGATTTTCTTCGCCGTTTGCTATCCCATCGGGGTGAGATGTGCCTTGCACCGTCTCACTGGGGCTATCTCTCTTGACATGAGTGCCGAATTATGGTTGATTTGTATGTGAATACTAGCGAGCTAGAACCCTTAATATTTACAACTAAATGGGAGATTCCAAGATGTCCGCAGAAAGTTGGACAATAGATTTTGCTTTCGAAAAGTTAAAACAAAACGAAAAAATAATCCGTGGAGCAGCACTTTCAAATGAAGCAACAACTCGTCTTCGGGCGATTGATACAATTTTATTCGATGTCTTAGGCTGGGATAAACTCAGTGTAGAATCCGAAAAGTATTGTCGATGCGAAGGCTACTCTGACTATTGCTTCTTCCAAGGTAGATCTATTCCATTAATTCTTGAAGCGAAAAAATCAGGCAAAACCTTCCTCTTACCTACAAGATCCTATGAAAGCAGACCAATTGGATTTGGTCTACTCGCAAAAGAATGTTCCGATGCTTTGGATGCTATGACGCAAGCCGCAGGCTATGCTGCCTCAGAAGGAAGCCGCTATGTAGCAATTTCAAATGGACATCAGTGGTTACTCGCATTATCGTTCGTCATTGATCAACCTATAGGTGAAAGATTAGTATATGTATTTGAATCTTTTGAGGCTATTGTGAATCGTTTCGACCATTTTTGGAAATGTTTTAGTCCCTCAGGAATCTATAGTAACTCTCCAGCGTCAGAACTTTTGGAAAGCAGAAAGGTACCGGCCCCAGCTAAACTTTCCAGTTCAATAGTTAATTATCCTGTTCCTGCGGACCGAAATGTAATCGTCAATGAACTCAGTTACATTCTTTCTTTGGTATGGGAGGAAATGAATTTAGACGAAAACAATGAGGAGTTCCTACGACGCTGTTACATACGTCCGGACACCTCAGAAGATGCCATCTCTATAGCAAAAGAGCTCTTGGCCCAGCGCCGGGAAACCGATGAACTGGTGGCAACCGAAGCATATGATTCAAGTCGACTGACGGATGTGGTAAGACACTATGCTGCCGAAAAACCTATCGTTGTACTAGGGGCTGTTGGGCACGGAAAATCCATATTCCTTAAGTACCTGCGCGCTATAAAAGCAAAGGAAGATTTGAAACCGTACATTCAAATAGATATTGATTTTCTGGATCGCCCAGACCGACAGCAGGAAGTTGGGTATTACATATATAGGGAAATCCTCAGACAGCTTTTGGAAAGATATGGAATTGATTCCACCGAGAATAAGGTGGTACGAGGAGCTTTGGATTCAGAAATTCAGAGGCTAAAACAGACTCCCAAAGGCAAGATGTACCTTAAGGACAAGAAAGCTTACGAAGCGTATGAGCTAGAAAAAATTGAAGAGTACCAATGCGACCACCACTTCTATTTAACAAAGGTTTTTGAACACCTTAAACGAGGGCGCGGATGTTCCCTGGCAATCTTTCTCGACAATCTTGACCGAAGACATGACTCTATCCAAGAGGAGGCTTTCTTAGCGGCCTCTGCTATGGCTAGAGACTGGGCTTGCCTTGTTTTCGTGTGCCTTCGGCCAGATACATTTTATCGGTCGAAAGAAGATGGTGTACTAGACTCCGTAGCACCCAAAATAATCACAGTCGCTTCTCCCAAAACACCGATTCTATTGAAGAAACGATTCCAATACGCTCGCGCACTTGCAGAAGGGGTCGTCAACAAACAAGAAGGTGTTCAACGAAGCTCCCTTGGACGTGAAGTTACGCTGAATCTTCCCAGTGTAGCAAGTTTTTTCGGCTGTTGCATTGACTCTCTTAGGGATAAAGGCCTTGTCGCTCTATTTGATGCCGTCTCGAACGGTAATGTCCGAGATCTCTTGCGCTACACCTACCAGATTTTAACTAGCAAGCACCTTAACACAAACAAAATCTTAGAGAAGATATCCTCCGGCTATCAAATACCAGTCCACGAAGCGCTCAGAGCGCTACTCTACGGAGATTCAATGCACTACGACCCTAACCGGTCCGTATTTATAAACCTATTCGATATTGAACGTGCGGACCCAATGGAACATTTCTCACGATTCTTGGCACTTCACTACCTCAATAGGCTATCTGTTAGTCCTCAGTCTGGTGGGTTTTGCCCGCTCGCCGACCTTATCCAATACCTTTGCCAGTTGGGATATTCGGCTGAACACGCCAGAAATACTATTGCATTTCTGCATACTAAGAAGTACTGTACGTCGCGAATCATAGGACTAAAATGGAGTGAGCTTAAGGATAATGATGTCATAAGGTCTACCAGTTTGGGTCGATATCATGTCAATGAACTAGTAAACACCTTCCAGTATTTTGATGCAATCACAATCGACACCCCAATTTTGGATGAACAAGTGAGGAAAACAACAGTTGATGTCCAAGGAATTGCTCGGCGTCTAAATCGGACGGCTGCATTTGTTGATTACCTTGACAAATGCAGCAACTCCATTCAGGATTCAGATGCCATCCAGCTGTGGAAACAATCATACGACGAGGTGAAAAGCAACATCAATTTTATCCGGGATAAAGAGGAGAAAAAAAGAGAGAGTTCGAAAAAAAAAGCTTAAAGCATAGCAACAATATTTAATATTTGTGGCTGAACTTTACTGCGTAATCAGCGAAATCAGCGTCTAAAAAACTACTAACTTTGCCGCGCAATCAGCGTCCTCCGCGGTAAAATAAATCTGTGTGAATCAGTGTTCATCTGTGGCTAAACTCCCTGTGTAATCTGCGTCCAAAAAATCTCTGTTAACTTAGGCAACCTGCACCTAAAGATCCCATGTTAATTTAGATAAACTTTGGCTGATAAAAAGCTCCCGCGGCGAGCGGAGTAAAATTTCAATCAAATGCGCAGGGGGGGTAAAAAATTGTCGAATATTTTCAAACATTTCTATACTATTTTCAAACGTTTCATATCAATTTTCGAACGTTTCTTACACGAACTTGCGCGTTTGATTGATTTTTTCAGTCGTCAAGATGGCTTACGCCATTCCCGAAATTGCCTATCTTGCCCAATCCCCCTGTCTTAAACTTACCCTGTCCCCTTCTTGTAAGCCGCCATTGCAGCATCTAAAACGGTTTTTACGGCCACATTGTGCTTTTCTGCAGCGGAAATGCAGTCTGAAAATTCCGGCTTGGCGTTCACAATTTTCCCGCCTAATGTGCCGGTCTTTATTCTTATTTCGCCGAATTCAGTCTGGACGGTAACAAACTCCCTCGCTAATTTGCTTCTTTGCAGAATTTGCCTTCTGACTCCGAACGTAAGTCCTTCTTCGAAAAGGATTTGTTCCAATTGCTGAACATCTTCGACTTTGCAGATAACAGATATTTGCTCAGCAGGTCTGCCGTGTTTCATATAAATCGGCGTGGTAAAAACATCCAATGCCCCACGGCTGAACAGTTTCTCCGTTACGGAACCAACTATTTCGCCGCTTATATCATCGATATTAGTCTCAAGCAGACAAACAGAATCGGCATTAACTTCTGCCTCAGCCGCAGTTTGGCCCAGAATCAGCCGCAGAACGTTGGGGAATTCCTCCGATTCCAGCGACCCTGCTCCATACCCTATCGCCTCGATTTTCATTGCCGGCAGAGGGCAGAACCGGTCAACCACCGTTGTCAAAATCGCCGCTGCGGTGGGGGTCAGCAGCTCAAGCTGCCCCGGCCCGCCGACAATTGGAACGCCTTTGAGCAGTTCTGTTGTTGCAGGTGCGGGGACCGGCATCAGGTGGTCAGCACACTTAATGGTGCCGCCGCCAACACTCAAAGCTGAGCAATATACCTTATCAAGGCCTAAAGCCTCAAAACCAATGGATGCAGAGACAATATCGACAATTGAATCAAGGGCTCCTACCTCGTGAAAGTGGACATCATTAGGGTCTTTACCGTGAACGACCCCCTCGGCCTGGGCGATTCTTTCAAAAACGGCAATTGCCGTTTTTTTGGCCTGTTCGCTTATTTTGCTTTGAGTGATGATTTTAGTTATATCTTTGAGATTTCGATGCTTATGTTCTTTTTGCACAACGGGCAGAAAGCCGAGCGCCCTTAAGCCGGCACGCTTGGTTTCGGTTATTTTTATATCGAGGTTTTTCAGACCGAGCGTTGCGAGCTGAGCTTTTAGAAATTCGGCATCGAGCCCGGTATCGAGCATTGCAGCGACTATCATATCGCCGCCGGCACCGGCAAAACAATCAAAATAGGCGATTTTCATAACTGTAACCTTATAAAGGCAGTAATCTTACAGCAATTATCCAAGAAAAAAACATTTCTTCAAGCACAAATCCGCCATAGGCGGACAAGTAGTGGTGTTGGGAAATTCGGCTCCGCCACAGGCGGATAAGTTTCGCGGGAATGACAGAAAGCGACGGGTAAACATTATAAGAATCTCCAAGGCGTGGATTGGGTGGAATTCGGTTTGCGGCGGAGGGGATTAAAGGGCGATATTTAGTCCTATTTTTACTTGATTTGCAGCCTGAAAAACTGTATAATGCTGTAAACAACAAAATTACCCAGAAGGAGGCCAAAATGAAAATCCTAATCTTAATTTTCGGTTGTCTGTTGCTGTTAGTCATACCTTCTCGGGCAGCAGAAAAACAACCTGAACAAACCCAACAGCAGCTTAAAGACCCTAACCAGCAATTAGAAGAGATAGAAAAATACATTGTGCGCCGCCACCGCGAGATAGAAAACTATTACGCAGACCAGCTTATTGAACTGAACCAGCGCGCAGAGGCAGAGATTAGACTGCTCGAAGTCGCTGACAAGCCGGCCTATGCCAGCCTCGCTGGGCAGGCTGAAGTGGCTAAAGTAGTGTTGCACATCAACAACTATGGATATCGAGCGCCCTGGTATCTTGAAGCTGAAACTGAAAGAATGTTGCAACTTAAAGATAAATACAACAAATTAAAATCACCTGAGCGGTTTGCGGTGGTACAAACCCGGATAGCTGAAAGAAAGAGCGAGATATTGGCGAAGTTAGAGCAGGAAACCACAGACCTTGAAAGGGGAAGAAACTATGCCCTAACCGTCACCCTGCCGGAGCTTGAAAAACAACTGAAGCAGGACCTGCTAAAACCTCAACCTGAGCCAACGCATGGGCTGGTAACCGGGATAGTCTATTCCGCGGACAAGCCTTCCGCTATCGTTGACCGCAAAATGGTCCATGAAGGGGACGTAATACACGGTGCCACGGTCGTCAAAATATATAGAGACAGCGTTAAGTTCAGCGAGAACGGCAAGAACTGGGAGCAAAAAGTACAACAGGCCCCAGAAGCTTATTGGAAGTAGTAGGAAACCTACGGCAGAGCCGTGGATTAAACATAAAGGAAACCCTGCCATAGTGATGGCAGGGCTAACCGAAATAATGACCCCTGCCGTGAATGGCAGGGCCAAGTTTTTCTTAAGACGTGCCCCCCACAAAAAAAAGTCTATTCTTTTGAGAAATTATAAAGAAAATATAGTAAAATAATCTCTATGCAGAGAAAGTTTTTTACAAAAAAGGGAAGTGTTTATACCCAGACAGGCAAAAGAGGCAAAGAACTCTGGATTAAACAGGATAAAGACGGAGAAATACAGCCGCTTGTGGGGGGAATTCATATTTCGAGGAAAAAATTCAGAGAACTTATAAAAGAATATCCTTCCTCGTTATTAGATAAAACATATTGCTTCGATGCAGATGTCGAAAGAGAGTTTTTTGAAGATGCTAAAAGGGAAAAATTTACCGGCAACGTAGAAAATGAAAAGACTGTAATTTTTTTCCTTGTCAAAAAAGGGCCTAACAAATACGGAATCGGATGCAGCAGTTTAGTTGAGAGAATAGAAGAAACCGATTAGATAGTCTTAATAACCCCCAAATAAATCCTTCGACTATGCTCAGGACGAGTTTGGGGGCTAAACATTTCAATACCCGCTGCAAAAAACAATTGGGGGTTGCACTTAAAAACCTTTCGGTTACAATAGCAGACGGTGTATACTTATATTCGGAAGCAAGCAATTAAACCTAAAGGAGATATGAAGATGCCTGAGGAGATAATTGGAACGGTATCGGATTTCTTTGCCCGACCTGTAGTGGCCGCTATCGAGCTAAAAGCACCTTTAGAAGTGGGAGATAAAATCCGCATTAAGGGTCATGGTACCGACCTTGAGCTGATTGTTGACTCGATGCAGATTGATAATGTGGATGTTAAAGAGGCTAAGGCAGGCGACTCTGTCGGAGTGAAGGTCAGCGAGCGGGTAAGAAAGCGGGATACAGTTTATAAGGTTACCGACTGAGCTGCGGTTCGCTGTCCAAGAATGAATTAGGGTCTTAAGTTCGCAATTTACGATTGGGGATGAGATTGCCACGTCCATCTTCGGCAGTGAACAAGGAATCTGTAATTGATGAAGGAGAGATATGGGTAAGAAAGCAGTTGATGTTGTGCTGCTGCCGGACGAGGCGATGACGGAGGAGGCAATTGAAGCGAACGCTGAATTAGTGAAAAAATTCGGCAAGAAAATAGTGCTGAATAAAAAGAATTGCCTGCCGCATATTTCCTTAGCTATGGGATGTATCGATGAAGAGGACATTGCTTCGGTCGAGAGGATTTTGCAGTCAATCGCAAAAGAATGCTCCTTGAGTGATTTGACAATTTCCGGCGTGCAGAGCGCAGGAAATTCGGCCGGCGAAAAGGTATCGGCTTTTGAGGTGGAAAAAACAGAAGAGCTTCAACTGCTTCATAAAACGGTTATGGAGAAACTGGCACCATATTTAAGCTGTGATGTAACCAGTGATATGGTATGTGCCAAGGACGAAGTTGAAGAGTCCGCTTTGCTATGGATTAAAAACTATCGGGAAAAATCAAGTTTCGGCAAATTTTTCCCCCATATAACGATTGGATACGGCGAACTGAATAACCACTCATTTGCGATGAAATTTACTGCGTCAAAGCTTGCTTTATGTCATCTGGGAGAGCACTGCACGTGCAGGGGTATTCTTGTATCGATTGAGCTTTAGAGGGAATAAGAAGGTTATCAGGCATTTTTTTGTTCGAGGAAGGCCTCTAAGATTTCTGCGGCGGCGACGGCGTCGAGCCGCTTTTTCTTTTCCTTTCTTGTAAATTCGGCAGGAGCTAATTTTCCCTCGGCACCAAAAGTGCTTAATCTCTCATCCTGAAAGTGTATTGGAATGTGCAGATGGTTTTTTAACTGCTCGGCGAACTGGATGACCCGCTCGGCTTGAAAACCTTGTGAGTCGTCCATATTTAAAGGCAGGCCGAGGACGACGGCTTCGACATTTTCGCTTCCGACTATATCAGTAATCTTTTTTATCAGGTCTTTTTGACCCTCTATTACAGCAAAGGGGGAAGCGATTGTCTCTGTTGGGTCACAGATTGCCAGGCCGGTGCGTTTATCGCCATAATCTATTGCCAAGTATCGCATTTGGTTCAGCTATCCACTAAATACTATCGCCTATTCATTAATAATTGTTCACGATAAATGCAAGAGGTTATAGAAATTTTTCGCCGGTGTGTTGCTTTATTAACTCGAGCAGCTCCTTTAGTCTCTGAGCCTGGTCGATGTGGCATACGAGTGTGGCATCGGGGCTGTGGGCAACGACTATATTTTCCAGGCCAACAGCGGCGATTAGATGTTCCTTGTCTTCGGTAACTACGATGCTGTTTTTGCAGTCAAGAAGCTCACTCTGAGCTGCTACGACGATGTTATTATCCTTGTCGGAACTGATAATATCAGCGAGAGCGGCAAAAGAGCCCATATCAATCCAACGACAGTCCAACTTTATTGCGTAGACTTTGTCGGTCTTTTCCATAACGGCGTAGTCGATACTAATTTTGGGCAACTTAGGGAACCATTCCTCGATGGCCGACTGCTGATTCGGGCTGTCCCAGCCGGCTCGAATTTTACGGAGAGGCTCGGCAGCTTCGGGCAGAAACTTTTCCAGATTGACTAAAATTGTTTTGGCCTTCCAGACGAACATACCGGAATTCCAAAGGTACCGGCCAGTTTTGAGGTATTTATTGGCGGTTTTTTCGTCCGGTTTTTCCTTGAATGCTTCGACGGGGTATATTGTGCTTTTACAATGGGGACATTTTTCGGCGGCGGCACATTTTATATAACCAAGCTGGGTACTGGCGAAGGTTGGTTGAATGCCGAAAGTAATCATATCGTCCGGATTGTTATTCACAAAGACCAAGGCGTCTTTAAGCGCCTGCTGGAGCACCTGGGGGGGTTCTATCAGCTGGTCGGCAGTTACGACGGCCATTGTGGCGTTGAGGTCATACTTGGTCAGGACGGTTGCGGCCAATCCGATGGCGCCGGCGGTATCGCGGACAACCGGCTCTGCGACGACGTTATTAAAGGGCAGCTCGGGGAGGTCTTCGCGGACGAGGTCTGCGTAACCTGCGTTGGTGAAAATAATTATATTTCTCTGGTCAAATACGGGCGAGAGACGCTCGAAACAATGCCGAAGAAGCGTTTTACCATCGAGGATTTTCAGGACCTGTTTTGGATGTTTTTCGCGGCTGAGAGGCCATAATCTTTTTCCGGTGCCGCCTGCCATTACCACTACATAATCCATCGCCAAAGGCCTTTCAAGCAAAGAGAAAGAATAATACAGGGACAACGATTGCGACAAAAATTACCGTCGTTACCACCCAAAGTGCACTGGCCAATGGGCCGTCTAAATCGAAAACATTGCTCATCGTCACCATAAGAACAGCGCTGGGAGTAGCCAATAAAACTATTATAACCTTTTGAACCATACCATTTAAGTTTTGTCCAGCCAGCACCAGCAGAGCAATAATCAAGAGGGCCACGGCCGGCGTTAAAATAAATTTTACCGCAGCAATCAGAAAATACAAGCTTATATAATTTTTGAGGCGGGACAATTTTACGCGCAGGCCGATTGCAAAAAAAGACAGGCTGGAAGCGATGCAAACCAGAATATCAATTATGTAGAACTTCGTTATAAAAGCAGGCGATTTTATGTTGGTCAAATTCAAGATTATAGCTGCTATTACGGCGGGGATGACGAGCATACGGAAGTCCAGCAGGAAATCGAGCTTCAAAGCGGCGGTGCGGTCTTTTGCGCGAAGTTCGTGAACCTTCAGGAAAGGCAAATAAAAAAGATAAAAGGCAGGTACGCTAAGCAGAAGATAAATGTTTGCCATAGCGAGTCCTGCCATACCAAACAAGACATAACAAACGAAGGCGCCGCCTGTATATCCGGTATTACTCAGACCTGCTGCGAGTATGAGGGTCAATCGACTTTTTCGGTCAGGTTCGAGGAAATAAAAAATTCCTGTTGAAAGAGCTGTGATTACCGATATTAGAGTGAGGCCAACTATGGGGAGCCAAATTAGCTGCCGGCTGAGCTGCATCGGCCAGATTACGAGCAGAGCAATGAGCCAATTGAAACAGACCAAAACTATGGTCATTATTTTTTTTGCGAAATGTTCCGGCAGGCCAAATCGACTGCCCGCCAGATAACCTGAAACCAGGCCGACCACCAACACCGCTAACATACTCACAAGGCGAAGACGAGCAATGTGCGAAGCAGACAAATCCGCCAAATAATCGGATAGATATGAATACATCAGACCAGGAAGTCTCCATCAACTTCAGTTAGAGGTTGAATTTGCTGTGCCAATTTTTTGAAGCCGGTCTTTCCCATAAGAGCGAAGGCGGCTTCCTTGCCCAGCTCGACAGCAGGCTGGTCGTAAGGGTTGATGCCAAATAGTGCGCCTGCAAAAGAAGTCGTTACCTCATACAAATAAATGAACTGGCCGACGGTGTAAGCATTTACTTGGGGAAAGATAACTGTAAGGCAGGGACGTTTACTTTGCAAAAGAGCATACTCTGTGGCCTTCTTTTCGCTGTTGAGCAGTAAGCTCAAATCTTTGCCGGCAAGGAAACTGAACTCCGGGGCACAATCAGGGGCTGGGCCTATTTTGATGTCCTTATCAAAATTATTGACTTGCAAGAAAGTGAACAATTTATCGTTGGGTCCTTCGCGGTAGAGCTGAACCTGGCTGTGCTGGTCGGTAGTGCCTAACGCTTTTACCGGCGTCGGGCCGATGCGGACTTCGCTGCCATCCAGAGCGTATGCCTTCCCAAGACTCTCGGCCCACAGTTGGCGGTACCAGTCAGCCAAGTCTTTGAGAGCATAACTGTATGGCATCATTACCGAGATTCTTTTTCCTGTGTTATAGAAATGATAGTTTATAGCAGCGTTGATTGCGGCGGGGTTTTTGTAAAAATCTTCGGTGCTGACTTTTTTGTCCATGTCACGGGCACCAGCGAGGAGCCGGTCGATATTTATGCCGCACATCGCTGCGTTAAATAAGCCGACAACGGAGAGGACGCTGAATCTGCCGCCGATGCCTTCAGGGACTTCGAGGCAGATAATGCCGGTCTCATCGGCGATTTTTCGCAGCGTGCCTTGTTGGGGGTCGGTGGTTGCGACTACGTGGTTCTTTAGGCCTTTGGGGCCGAACGCATCTTGAAGCATCTTGCGAATGATTAAAAATTGTGCTGCGGTTTCGGCGGTTTGGCCTGATTTGCTGATAACGTTGAATATGGTCTTATCGAGTTTGTCGCCGACCCAATCCAGAAATGAGGCGAATTGCGGCGGGTCGATGTTATCGAAGACGAAGAGGCGCGGGCCGGGGCGTTGCGAATCGTCGAGATTGTGCATATATGGATTTAGTGCGGTTTGCAGTGCGATATTGCCGAGTGCTGAGCCGCCGATGCCGAGCACAACAAGATTTTCACATCGGTCTTTGAGCTCGGCAGTTAGCTCTTTGACTTTTTGAACGGTTTTCTCATTATAAGGGAGGTCCCTGTAGGGAGTTTTCCCGGCTTTTCTTTCTTTGTTTAGCTGTAAGATTAACGGCGAGATTTTTTCAGCAAGATTTTTCAGTTGAGTGTCAGTGACGCCGTGCTCGTTACCTATGATTTCAGCAGTAACATTTTTGTAGTAAAGGTTAATTTGTGATTCCGGCATTTTTGTTTTCCATATCGCATTTGTTTTTAAAATCTAAACCAGCGGTAAAACCGCAGGCTAAATATTTACTTTTGCAAGGTCGGCGTATTTTAGCATAAGTGTCTTTGTTTGTCCCGTGTTAAATCTGACAACGACGACACTGTTTTCACCCATATCGATAAACTCTTTAATGGTGCCAAGGCCGAAAAATCTGTGCCGAACCATTTGGCCTGCAGCAAAATCGTATTGCGTATCGCGTATTGCGTATCGCGGAATATCAGACGAGATGTTATTTTCTTGAGCCAGGCCGGTGAAGTCGGTTCCAAGCTCAAAAAGGAACTGCGAAGGTATCGTTCGAAGCTGCTGGCCTCGTATTTTTCGGTATTGGGCATAACTTATATAAAGGCCTGATTTGGCACGGGTAATGCCGACGAAAAAGAGCCGGCGTTCCTCCTCCAGCTCATCTTTATCATCGGTATTACTTCTTTCGTGGGGTAATAGGCCTTCTTCTACGCCGACGATGAAGACATTTTCAAATTCGAGGCCCTTAGCGCAGTGCAAAGTCATAAAAGCGACACAGCCTTTGGATGCGTCATACGCATCGACATCGCTAAAAAGGGCTATCTGGTGAAGGTAATCAAGCAGCAAGGGTTCTTCGGCCTGTTGGTCATATTGAGCAGCGGCGTTTATCAGCTCGTTTACATTATCGATGGCATTTTGTCCATCAGGGCCGGTTTCTCGAAGTGACTTTTCCAAGCCTGACTCGATAAAGACACGCTCGGTAAGTGGCGCAACCTCACCTGTAATATCTTTTTTAAATCCCTCGAGCATATTGACAAAGACAGCAATTTTGGCCTTTGTGGCTTCGGAGAGAGAATCGATATGCTCTGCTTTTTTCAGGGCTTCGAAAAAGGTGATGTTATTGCGATTGGCAAAGGAGCGGATTTTGTCAATTGTGGTTTTTCCTACGCCGCGGGCGGGTGTGTTAATGATGCGCAACAGGGCAACCTCGTCGTCAGGGTTGACAAGGATTTTCAGATAGGCAAGGATGTCTCGGATTTCTTTTCTGTTGTAGAACTCTACGCCACGAACAATCTGGTATGGTATTTTATTTCGGATGAATGCTTCTTCGAGCAGGCGGCTCTGGGCATTAACACGATAGAATACGGCCATATCTTTCAGAGAAGCACCGACTTCGGTCAGATCTTTGACCTGCCGGGCGATACCATCGGCTTCTTCGAGCTCGTCAGCGAAGACATTTACGATAACGTCTTTGTCACGGGACCTTGTAGGGACAAGCTTTTTTTGTTTTCGGTTTTGGTTGAATGAAATTAAACTATCGGCGACTTCAAGAATATTTTCGGTGCTGCGGAAGTTTTCCTCGAGTTTGACAATGGCGGCATCGGGCCAATCATTTTCAAAGTCTAATATATTGCGGATGTCTGCGCCTCGCCAGCGGTAGATGGACTGGTCGGGGTCGCCGGTTACACAGATATTATTGTGCGCCGAAACAAGGGCTTTGGCGATATTATACTGTGCGTGATTGGTGTCCTGGTATTCGTCAATGAGCAGGAATTTGAAGCGGTTTCCAAGCTCAGAGCAAACATCAGGACAGCTGCGGAGCAAAAAAGCAGTTTTCATCAGTAAGTCGTCAAAGTCCAGAGCGTTATTTTCACTTAAGATGCTCTGATATCGGGCGTATATTTTGCCTAATGTATTGTGAAGAAAATCGTCGGCCTCCGTTTTGAAAGTATCAACGTCTATGAGCCTATTTTTCAACTTGGAAATATTTTCGAGCATTCGAGCAGGCGGGAAATTTGTGGTGTCAAGCTCGCAATCATTGATGGCCTGCTTAATGCATCTGGTCTGGTCGGCCTCGTCATAAATACTGAAATTGGGGTTTATTTGTGCCTTATCGGCATATTTTCGAAGGATTCTTACGCATAAAGAATGAAAGGTGCTGATATAAGCCCCGCCAGAAGCACCGAGGGTAATTGCCCGTTGGCGCATTTCATCGGCAGCTTTGTTGGTGAAAGTTATCGCGCAAATATTGTATGGTTTGATGCCTGATTCGATAAGTGCGGCGATTCGGTAAGTGATAACCCGGGTTTTGCCACTGCCCGGGCCGGCAAGGACAAGCAACGGCCCTTCAGCGTGAAGGACCGCTTTTCTTTGTGAAGGTGTCAGTTGCTGCAAAAGTTCATTATGCATACGAAGAGTGCGTGTTCTCGGCCACAGGTTATTTTGACTGTTCGAGCTGCTTAAGGAGTTTTTCCTCCTGTTTTTCGAGTTGTTCGGCGAGTTCGGGCCTTTCTATTCTTATGCGGTTATACAGAGCCAGCCTCATATTCGGAGGATACTGCTGGTCATTCAAAAAATCCATAATCGCAAGGTATCTTAACAAGGTGAAATCGGGCAGGTCAATCCTGTGTTCGTCTGAATATGCCGACTGGTAATGGTCGTGAACTTCTTTTGCCATTTTTTCTCTGCCGAACGCCTCGTCGTCGTCGTGCATCGCATATCTGAAGTAGCTTTCCCGCAACATCATTCCCACAATTTCTTTTGCGTTATCTACGGTAGTGTTCTGGAGCTCTTCGCGGAGGCGATTTCTGACAAAGACAACGAGAGGGACTTTGAATTCATCCTGGGGGTAAAGCTCTTTTAGCTGGTCGTAGATTTTTTGAGCCTGCTGAATGTGGCCTGCCTGATAGAAGGAAAAGATGGCGTTTTTGAGCATATTTCGGTGGCCATTTTTGAGGGATTGAAGGCTATCCGCTTTCATGTCTTCGAGATGTTCGTATTTTTCGATTCTCGCCAGTGCGGCCTTGTTGTACGGCTCAAACATTCTCAAGTCCGGGCGTAAGAATATCTCTTTTTCCATTTTTGTTTGCGGCGTTTGCGAGTTCGAGTCCGAAGGTATTTGGACCGGCACATCATAGATAAATATTTTTCCGTTGCGGAAGAGGTCTTGCAAACTATGGTTTATGATACGGTCGGTGTTAATTTCAGCTACAGAAAATTCCTTTTTCCCGGCTACCTGTAAGCCTTTGGCGGCCCAGTAGATTGCGTGGGTGTCGGGGTGCCTCCAATCCAAAGGCAAATGTGTGTTGGGATCGTTCAAGTCGGCAGGGCCATAAGTATAATTTAACTGCTGCATTAAGACGGGGTCAAGTTTCCAGGCGTTTCGTAAGTGGTAAGCCTTGGCGAAAATATCGAATTTTCGGATGGCTTCCGTGCCTCTGAAATTGTCTATTACCTTAAAGGCATCAGGATTGAATCTGGCGGGGTTTTGTCTTAAGGATAAGTAGTTGCTCACAAAGTCATCGTTGTCGAATGTTTTGTCGGCAGATTTTAAGGATGTAACCAGCGAGGCGACATCAGGGTCTTTTATAATTTGCCCCCAGTCGGTCGGAGCCTCGGTGAGCGCCTTGAAATACTGGTTATCCGCCGGGGCGAGCAGCGGCTCCATTGCCATTGCCAGCTGCAGCTTGTAATATTTGTGCGCATCATCCGATACGGAGCCCAATTTGTGCTGGAATATTCTGGCCAGTTCGCAGTAGAGCAAAATGCTTTTGGGGTTTAGTGGAATGCCCTGGTCGCGAAGCAGCTCGTAGCCGTTCTTGACCCATCGCCATCGTTCGTCAGGCTGAGTTGCGGGTATAGCAACAGAGATGTTGTAGGCCATATTCCAGGCCTGGAACTCCCAGACAGATGTGAAACGAGGCTGTAAAGTGGTTATCCACTCTGCAATCTGTTTGGCGTCGAAGAATTCACCCTTGTCTTTAAGACTCTCTGCCCGCAGCCATAATATATCCACGAGCAGACCGCGAAAAGCACCCATAGCGACAGTTGCGAATGCCAGTGAAGGCGGAGCATTTTCAAGGGGCTCGTTGGCTATCAACTTCATTTGCTGTCGCTGGGAATTTATGAAATCAAGCTGCATACCAGCGGTAATGAGCAAAGAGGCCGCGAGCACAATGCAAACAGACCAAATTATTGTGTCGCGCAAACGCATAGGAAAAGTAAAGATTAGAATCCAAAGAGCTTAATCAGGGATACTTTATTTATTTTTTAAACAATAACTTTTGCAATTTCTTTATAACTGAAAATAAGTAAGGCCGCAAGCCATAATAAAACCGCCTTGATACAAATCAAAGAAAAGACGACTTTGGCCAATAAAGACCAGCTCAATAATCGCGCAGGAACCAGGAATTTTGTGGGGCTGAATTTATCAAACTGCGGCAGGAGCTGAACGATTGGCCTGAGGGTATAAGAATATACGCTGCTTAAGTTTTCGCTTAGAAAGCCAAAAGATTCCAAACAGAAGCCGCTGATGGTTCCGGTGAAGAAGATTGCAAGACAAAACAATATGGCCACAGGGAACGAGAGGAAAGTCGAGGCCAATATTCCTAAACAAGCAAGGAAAATCAAACGGAACAAGATTAAAAGAACAGCTCTTAGAAAATTAGCGGTGAAGGTATCGGCTTTATAAAGCACCTCCAGGCCGTCTTCAGGCGGAAAGATTACGACGGTATTGTTTAGCGGGACGTTGAAGAATCCGACAGCCAGATAGCCATCTTCCGCTACGGAGTCGGCAGGGACCTCTATCTCATAAAAAGTGCGAATGAGGTCTTTGCGGTCAAAAGTATAAATCGGCGTTTGGACCTTCGCACCATATTTGAGCTGTCGGTCATCACCTGCGAACCATCTGCCAAATACCTGCAGGTCGGGCGGGTTTACCGAAACATCGTATTTGAATCTTATAAAAAAACTCTGATTGGGGTCGAGAGGTTTAACGTTATTAAATTCCCAGACCAACTCTTGGCCAACCGCAACAGCTCGTTTACCAAGTTTTATACTCTGGGTAAGACCTCCAATGTAATTTTCACGTGAGACTTTATTGTCAGAGACGCCCAGGGGCAGTTGTCCGGTTTTTTCGAGTCTGTTATAGGTATCTTTGACCTCTTGTTTGACATCGACTTCGGGAGGGATTAAGCCGGCCCGGGCGGTGAAAAACTCGTTGTCAGCCTGTGCACGTTCGGCCTGGCTTGCTCTGTAAAATTTCGGTGTGTAAATAATAACGGCGTATATTACAGCAGAAAAGAGGACGAGCAGAGCCACATCCAACAATATTATGCCGAGCAGTTTGCCGAGAAGAAGCTGAAAACGGCGAATAGGCTTGGTAAGAACGGTGTATATTTGTCTTTGCTGGATGTCGCTGGTTAATGAATAAACTGAAACCACTATAGTGAGCAAAGAGAGTAAAAAACTGGTGAGCGAAAAGCCGTAGCTTACAAAGGTTTGGAGTCTGCCTTTCAGGGTGCCATCGCCTGTCATCGAAACACCCATAGCGGGGAGCAGGACAATCAGCAAGATTATAAAGACAACGGCAATTTTCATCCTGACGGCCTGCTTTAGAGTATTTGTAGCGACAGCCCAGATACTACGCATTGCCTGAGTCTCCTGCCTGTGGTTTGTCAGTTTGCTCTCCGTTGGCGTTTTGAGTTGATGAGCGAGATGTGAGACGGTCTAAAATGCTCTTTTTGATTTGCTCTTTCCGAGGGGCTTGCGGTTCAACCGGTTTTGTTTCAACAACGGGTTTGGATTCGGCCGGCTTGGCCTGCTCGGTTAGCTTGCTAAGCAGCTGCTCATCAGGTTTAGGTTCAGAAGTTTCAACGGGGACGACTTGCTTTGTTGTCGGAGGTTTTGAGGGGACTTCTGGCGATACCGGTGTGGAGACAAGTTCATCGAGTATGTTTTCGGGATGGGCTTGGGGGGCGAGAAAATGGCCGATTTTGGTGGTACTAATTGCACCGCTTGTGGGTGAGGAAAGCTGCTGGGCTGTGGTAACGGTTCTAATGAAAAATGTTTCAAGCTTATCCATTGGTGAGGTAACAACACAGTCAGCCTGTTCGTCCCTGACTATCTGCTTTATTTTCTTGAGGGCAGTATCGCTAATGGAGCCGGTAATAATTTGCTTTTTGTTTGTCTGCTGCAAAAGCTCTTTGACTTTGCCTTCGGACTGGATTTTGCCGCCATAAAGAATTGCAATTCTATCACATACATCTTCGACATCAGCAAGCAAATGACTGCAAAGCAAGACTGTTTTACCGCGTTTTGCAAGATGAAGAATTAAATCTTTTATCTGTCTTGTTCCGATAGGGTCAAGTCCTGTTGTCGGCTCATCCAGCATTAACAGGTCGGGGTCGTTTATCAGAGCCTGTGCGAGAGCAATTCTTCGTGCCATGCCTTTTGAAAAGGTTCCGATGGGTCTGTTTGCGACAGCCTTTAGCCCGACCATATCGAGCAGCGCTTCAATGCGCATTTTTCGCACTTTGGCGGGTAGGCCGAATAATCTGCCGTAAAAGTCCAATGTTTCACGGGCGTTCAAATACCTGTAAAGATAGGACTCTTCAGGCATAAATCCTATCCGAGCGCTAATTTTAGGGTTGGCGGCATCTCCGCCGAGACACAGGGCTTTGCCTTTTGTGGGGTAAAGCAAGCCGAGCAGTATTTTCAGCGTTGTCGTTTTGCCTGACCCGTTGGGGCCCAAAAGGCCGAACACTTCATTGTACCGAATCTGTAAATTCAGGTCGTCGACGGCATAAACCCTGTCCCGGCCCCACCAGTCGGAGAAAATTTTGGTCAAAGAAAAAGTTTCAACGGCATATTCCATAGACAAATCAAAAATTAAAAGTCAAAAATCAAAATGACAAATTAAAAACCAAAATTGAAAATTCTGCAATTTAGATTGTAATTTTGCATTTTACACTTTGATATTTACCTTTTTTATGGTTCGTGGCTGAGCTCCTCGCCATATCGGACAAGCCGCGCACTATTAAAAACAACAATCAATGAGCCGACGAAATGCAGAACGGCAGCATAAACGGTCAGCAGCCATCCTCCTGCAGCAGCAGCAATACCAAGAATGATGAAAATAATTCCGAAGCAAAGGTTCTGATTGATAACGCCCCTGGTTTTTCGCGAAAGGCGAACAAGAAAAGGCAGCCGCTTCAAATCGTCACTCATAAGTGCAATAGAAGCGGAATTTATAGCGACATCGCTTCCTGCGGCCCCCATAGCGATGCCAAGGTCGCCTGCTGCCAGGGCCGGTGCATCGTTTATGCCGTCACCGACAACGGCGACGGTGTGTCCATCGGCTTTAATTTGTTCAACAATCGAGAGTTTGTCCTGCGGTAAACACTGGGCTTTAAAATCGGTGCAGCCCAGCTCGGCAGCAACACGGCTGGCGACCTCATCTCTGTCTCCGGTGAGCATAGTTATCCTTTTTATGCCGATGTCAAGCAGTTCAGTAACGGCCTGTCGAGCTTCCGGCCTGGTTTTGTCCTGCAAGCCAATCCAGCCGATGCACCTGAAATTCTTTGCCACATATAGAGTGCTGAAGCCGTGCTCTTCGTGAAGGCCCGGGGCAGCGACGATGGTTATATCCACGTTGTTTTCCTTGAGGAATGTGTCTCTGCCGACAATAATTTTGGCGGAGTCAACGAGAGCAGTTACGCCTTTGCCCGGGGTTTCTTTAAAGTTGTCCGTCGCAGGCAGTGTAAGATTTGCCTCTTTTGCTACCTCGTGGAGAGCTCTTGCCACGGGATGTTTACTCATCTGTTCGGCAGAAGCAGCGACCGACAGCAGTTCAGCCGGCTCAACACCTTCAGCGGGCGTCAATTTCGTCACATACAGCCGGCCGGTCGTGACTGTGCCGGTCTTATCAAAGACCATCGCTGTCATCTTCCCGGCAATCTCAAGGTCAGCGACATTCTTTATCAGGATTCCAAGCCTCGCTGAAGCTGAAATCGCTGCGACCATCGCCGTCGGCGTCGCTAAAATCAACGCACAGGGACATGAAATAACAAGTATCGTAATCGCCCTATTAATATCGCTGGTGAAGAACAAGACGATGCCTGCAATCATCAGTATGGTCGGCGTGTACCACTTAACATAGCTGTCGATTATCCGCATAATCGGTATCTTTGTCTGCTCGGCCTGAATAATCAATGACTGGACCTTACCGAGAGTTGTATCCTTGCCGGCTTTTGTTACGGTGATATCGAGGACGCCGGTAAGGTTTGTTGTTCCGGCGAAGACCTGCATTCCCGGCACCTTATCAACGGGCAGGGATTCGCCGGTTATTGTCGCTTCATTAACGGAGCTGAGGCCTTTTATAACTTCGCCGTCTGCGGATATGTTGTCGCCCGGCCGGACCCGGATGCAATCTCCGGCCCGAAGGGCACTGACTTTTACTTCCTTTTCAGAACCACCCTGCTCGATTAGGTTTGCCCTGGTGGGCGTGAGTTTAATAAGCGATTCAATGGAAGCACGGGCACCGAGAGCAGTTCGGCTTTCTATAAGCTGGCTTAGAAGCATGAAGAATGCGACGACCCCTGCGGTGACATAGTTTTGCGTGGCAAAAGCGGCGATTATTGCCAAAGCCACCAGCTCATCCATATGCATTTGTTTTTTTATAAGACTCTTTATTGCGTGCAGAACAATGGGTGCACCAAGCAGTATTGCGCCAGCCATTGCTAAGAACTCGGCATTGAAACTGCCGCTACCGTAAAAGAAGCCGGCTAACCAGCTGTTTATCAGCAGTACTCCGCCTGCCAATGTGCCCAGCATCGCAATGCTTACGCGAATTTGCTTGCCGCGGGTATGCTCAGCGGTGATGTCCTCTTTCAAATGTAGGTGCTCATGAGCCATATTTCGTGTCTTGTATCCCGGTCTTACTTTTCCTCAGATTTCGGTTTTATCGTTGGGTCTCTGTTTAAGAGAAGTCTAATCTCCCTGCCTTTGGTACCTTCAGTGGGTTGAATTATAATTTTCTCATCTACGTTGTTAAGGATGTATTCTATAGCATCCTGATAGATTTTTTGAACAACGAGTTCGGGTCGTTTGCGATATTCGGGCAGTAATTTTTGGAGGTACTCTGCATTTGCTTTGGCGGTTTCCACCACTTTCGTTCTGTATGCTCTGGCGCCGGCGATTTTTTCCTGAGCCTGGCCGGCTAACTGAGACCACAGCAACTCTTTTTCCTCTCCTTCGACTGCGCTCAGGACAGGTTCGCGGGTAGTTTCATCCTTAAGAGTTTCAAAAAGCTGGGCGGCGATGGGGCCTGCGGTTTCGTTAAGAGTGTTTTCAGCATAGCCTTTTGCTTCACTAATGGTCTTTTGACTTTCTTGGCTCGCCTTGATAGAGGCCAAGAATGCGTTATCAACCTGCCGGGGCCAGGTTATGTCGGTGAGCTGTACCGATACAACTGCTATGCCACTTTCTATCCGGTCTAATTTTTCCTGCAACAATTTTTTAACGTGTTTTGGGATTCTATCCTGGCTTGAAATTGCCTCGTCAATGGTGTAGTTGACCATTGCGGTTACAACCGCATCCTCGAACAAACGCTCCAATAACGGCTTTATACTTTTTGCTATAACATCAGCATAGCTTTGCCCCGGCTTTGCATCATCTGTATAAGTATTTTTAAAGAAGCGTTCAGGGTCATCAATTTTATAGGTTAGCTGCCATTTGCAATGGACAATATGATAGTCGCTTCCGGTAAGTCCGGCGATAGTTTGGCTTTGTTCTTCACTTCGGGTAATACAATAGCCATCGATTACAGGGTTTAATGTCGCCGGCACTTGGATTCTGGTTGTTGGGCCTGGGGGAAGCAATTCATCTGGCTTCTGGTAATACCAAAACGAGTTAATTGGCAAATTTTGTTTTTTAGCTACGGGAATTTTTACGACATTGTCTATCGGATATGGGAAGACCCAGTGCAGCCAAGGTAACGGTCCGACTAACCCTGGTTTAAGGATTCTGTCTTCACCTACACCGCGAATCTTTCCGAATCTCAAAACAAGCGCCTGCTCGTCGGATTCGACCATTCTAAAACCCGAGGCCAGAAAAACAACAACGAGCACAACCATTATTATCTTTAGGACAATAAAGCTGATTCGCAATGCTTCCGAGAGAGCTTTACCGGCGGCATCAAACTCATCGCCGACAGGCTTTCCAGGCGATTGGGATATCAGGTCTTTGTTATTTTGTTCTGCCATAGCACCTAAAATTTAAAATTGCGTCCGAGTTAACAGCATCGGGATTATTTTTTTGGTTTGATATCGGGCATTTTCTTTAACAGTTCAAACGGCTCCGTATCAGCACTGAAAACAATAGTTGACCTTTTCTCCAAATATTTTTTAAGGGCTTCGATATTCCGCAGAAAAATTGCAAAGTCGGGGTCTTCCTCAAGCAATTTATAATATTTTGCGGCCTCGGCGTCGCCCTCAGCACGTATTGCCTTTGCTCTTGCCTCTGCGACGGCGAGCAACTCTGTCTTTTTTGAATCGGCGTCGGTTTTTATCCTGGTGGCCTCGGCGTTTCCTTCGGCGATAGTGGCTTCGGTCTTACGGTTTCTTTCAGCTCTCATTCGTTCAAAAACGTCTTTGCTGACCTCCTCACTGATTTTAAGCTGTTTAATGCCGAGGGTTTTGATTTCAATGCCGTAATTGGCCCTGACAGGCTGTTTAAGGTCGGTAAGCATCTCGCTTTGAATATCTTCAAATTTTATTTTTGAAGGGTCGCTGTTCACAAATTCAGCGAAGTAATGCCCACCGATTACCTTATTTTGCGTATCACTAAGCTGGCTGAGTAATTTGTTTTCGGCTTCCTTGATAGTTCCAACGGCGTTAAAGAACACGAGCGGCTCGGCAATTTTCCAAACGACGTAGGTGTTCACGATGATTGGCACAGCCCCTTTGGTTGTTGTCTCGCCGAGGTCAGCTTCGAAGACCCTCATGCGGGAATCAAATTTATAAACCTGTTCGATTGGAGCCGGCCACTTGAAATACCAGCCTGGCTCGGTGATTCCACGGGTAGGCCTGCCAAAGGTAGTTACCAGGGCAGATTCTATTTCCCTGACCTGGAACGAGACGAAATACAGCACCATAACGGCAACTATCAATACGATAAAAATTGTGATGGCTATATTTTTCATTTTTTGTTACTCTCCTCAAAACCACTTAATTCATATAAACTCGGCGTTAGTTTTTCCTGGGCATCGAATATAAAGACCTGTGTATCATTCTGGTCGGCAACCACAACATATTTTCGTATATTCTCGAGAGCCTCCTCCAAGACCGCTAATCTCTGTTCCTGTTTATAAATCTCTTTTGCGGCCCTGTACGCTTTAAGCTGGCTGTCAAATCGCTGTCCTGTAGCGCGAGCAAGTGTTGCCTTTTCAAAGGCGTAGCTTTGTGCTTTTCGCAATGTGCTAAAGATATCACCCTTTGCTTCTGCGAAGGCCAAATCCAAATCATTGGCAAGTTTTTCGATTTCCCTGGGCTGATTTTTCTCCTTAGCCTGCTGGTATTTAGCTGCAAGACTATAAAGCCTGTCAGTGTCTTCTACAGAACCTGCGAGGGCACTCAAATCTTTGTTGCGCTGTGCATAAGCACCGAGGATAAGCGCCTGTTTCTTTTGAACGGCCCCAATAACCTTTTGATAATCTCCTGCGACTTCGGGCGGCGGGTGAATGCCCTGAAGGCCCAAAAACACGATTTCAACACCCAAGCCAGCTTCGTCAGCGGCGGCCTGAATGCGGCTGGTTAAAGTGCGATTGGCTTCGGCACGACCAGCTCCAAGCAGGCTCTGATTTATACTGACTTCGTCATTCACTTCAATCTTTGCACTGGCTGCGAACCTGGTGAGCTCGCGATAACAGATAGACTCAAGCAGTTTTTCCGGCTCGTTATGGTTATAGATGAAAGAATACAAATCCTTTACTCTATATTGAACGGGGACGGTAGCGATTATGAGACTTACCGGGACAGCTCCGGCGGTCGGCCTGGCACTTGTCTGTTCACTGGCGACAAGCAGAAGGTATTCCTGCTCATAGTGAGCTTTGCCCCATAACAGCGGCCCACGGTCCAGCTCTTTGGTACCTGGTTTGAACTTTGGGACAAAACCAATGCTGATTTCTGAAACCATTTTCGTGGGATGCTTATAGGCGATATCGATGGGCCAAGGCCATTTGAAAGTCAATCCAGGTTTAGCATGCCTGACCTGGCCGGTGTGGTTTAAGGGATTGCCGAGATGCTCTATTATTGCCTCTTCGTTCGGGTTCACTACAACGATACAACTCAACAGATACAGGGTAACCGCAGCAAAAAGAATCAAAGGTGCAATTGCTTTTTCGAGGAGTTTATAAAACCAGGTTTGAGAAACTTTAAAGCCAAACTGGTAATCGATGGTGCTTGCGGCGGTTCGGAATATTCCGCCCGGCTCGTTTATAATCCCCAGCAGTCTGCTGTCAAAAGCACTTTTGGCATATTGGCCTTTTAGCCTTGGGCGGTAGATGTCGAGGACGATATTGAGGGCAGTTTCCATACCAAGTAGAAGGAGTAAGATTGGGACGATAAAGTCGATTACATTTGTCACGACGAAAATCCTGAATTGTACCATCGCCAAGCTAATAGCCAGCGCAAAACACAAAATGGCTATACTGAGAAAAACGCTGCCGCCAGCCCTTAAGGGTTTCCACTGCGGCTGTGCTGACATACCAGTAGCATAGCGGGAAATTATGAAGCTGATGAACGCTACGGCCGTCATACAAGCGGCACAAACTAAAGGCTGCTTCGCCTCGTGGTCGGCAGCGGCTGAAACAGCTTTTAATAAGTATAGCCCAATGGCTACCTGGTAAGCGGCTATAATTGCTGAGAATACAGGAATGAACCATTTTTCGAGCAAATCGAGCCGGCGTTGAGCAACAGCAAACATAACAGCCCGTCCCCCCCCCGCCTGGAATATTGTGGAAGCCTGCTTGCTCTCGGCCAATTGGCCCATATCGAGCTTTTCCTGCTCGGCCAAGACCCGTTGATGAAGCTGAATAACGAGAACGAACCAAATCAGAGCCGCCGAGAGGATAAGCCAACTAACTGCATAAAGCGCGAAGAATCCGCTCCATCGGCCTACAAAAAAGACAATGCCGAAAAACACAACGCTCAAAATCAGAGATGCCCGAGCTACGTGTTCAGCGCGTTTGGACGATATTGTCATTCTTTATCCTAAGTTTTGTGCTTTGGACAAAAAACCACGAATACGGTATATATTCAAAGTATTCAAATTCTTTACAAGTTAGAAGTTGTGTAATATAATAATAAACATCGTTTATTTAGTATAGAGACAATTACAAAAAAGTTGTTACTTAAAATTGTGCCGCAAACGGGTAACAAACAATGCATAAGAAATTATTTACAATAGCAAAAAACACCTTTATAGAGACACTAAGACAGCCCGTCTATGCTGTAATAATTGTCGCAGCTCTGTTTTTATTCTTTATAAGTCCGTCCCTGACAATGTACACAATGAGCGACGACAATAAACTCTTGCGCGAGATAGGGTTATCTACGCTGTTTTTGGCCAGCTTGTTCATAGCAATATTTTCTGCATCCGGGGCCGTGGCCGAGGAAATCGAAAACAAGACGATAATTACCGTCCTCAGTAAGCCGGTGCAACGTCCGATATTCATTATTGCGAAATTTTTTGGTGTGGCCGCTGCGGTGGCCTTGGCACATTATATCTGCACTATTGCTCTGCTAATGGCAATCAGGCACGGCGTACTGGAATCGGTGAATGATACGTCCGACTGGACGGTTATAAGCACAGCGGCGGTTGTGGTTGTAGCGGCATTTTTGCTAAGTGCTTTTTTTAACTACGTTTATGACTGGAAATTTTCGTCAACAGCCATCGTACTGGTCGGTATATTCGCCACGTTTGGCATAGTGTTTCTATCTTTTATCGACCGAAACTGGCAGTTTAATCCGCAAGATAATGGTATAAACGCACTGGATGTCTATGGGGCGATATTGCTGCTGTTAGCTGCAATTATAATCGTGGCTCTGGCGGTGGCATTCTCGGCCAGGTTTAACATTGTGGTAACGCTCTCGGCCTGTATTGGGATTTTTTTGTTAGGCCTTATAAGCGATTACACGTTCGGCAGATTCGCAGAGACGGAATTGTGGGCCAAGATAGGCAGGCTTTTGGTGCCGAATTTGCAGATTTTCTGGATAAGCGATGCGATTTACGAGGGCAGTGAAGTTCCTCTAAAGTATATACTGATAAGCGCTTCTTATGCCTTGTGCTATACGATAGGTATTCTTGCTTTAGCCGTTGCTTTCTTCCAACGCCGGCAGGTAGGATAAAAAGTGCCTAAATGCAGTAAACGCAATAAATAACTTTAGTCATTTTAGCTCACTTTTTATAACCGCTATTTCATCACAGTTTTGCTGTTTTGGGCACTTGGCACAATCGCTCCAGACCTTCATAGGCAGTTTATCCTTTTGGATTACTTCAAAACCCAGCTTTTCAAAAAAGTCAGGATATAATGTAAGAGCAAAAACTCTTGCTGCACCGAGCCTGGTAGCTTGCTCGACAGCGGCAGCCACGAGAGCACTGCCGATGCCCTTTTTGGTATTTGTTTGGTCGACTGCCAGCGATTTTATCTCCGCCAGGTCCGACCAAATAACCTGCAAGGCGCAACAGCCCACCACCTTGCCATTTAGTTCGACAACGGTAAAGGATTGCAGGTTCTCGTAAATATCAGCCATTGACCGAAACAACATCTTATTCTGTTCCGCATAAGAATTAATCAGAGAATAAATGGCTTTGGCATCGGTAATTTTTGCGCTGCGTACCTTCATAGATAAAAAGTATACCCAATCGTGTGAGATTTTCCAACATTAATCTTGATGGAAACAGGATTAGATGCAGGAAGCACCAAAAAAGAAAGGAAAAAAGTCTGGAAAAATGATTGCATATAGTTACAATGGCCGAGATTATGAGATTTATACTCATCGATAAGATTATTTCGCTGGAAAGTGGCAAAGTGATAAAGGCGGTCAAGGGCGTTTCTCTGGCTGAGGAATATCTGGCGGACCATTTTCCGACGTTTCCGGTGCTGCCGGGTGTGCTGTTATTGGAAGGGTTGATTGAATCGGCATCCTGGCTGGTCCGAGAGGCGGAAAATTTTGCCCACAGTATGATATTGCTTGAAGAAGCAAGAAATGTAAAATATAAGAGTTTTGTGGCGCCGGGTGCTCAGATAGAATATACAGTTGAGGCAAAAACAATAGAGGAGAACATCAGCAGTTTTGCCGGCTTTGGTTTGTCAGGCGGTGAGCAAATTGTGGAAGCGAAATTTGGATTAAGACACTTTAACCTTGCTGATAAGGATTCCACAATGGCAGCGACCGATGCAAGAATAATCGAAAATATGAAGAAGCGATGGGAACTGCTAAGATAGTCCGTAGTTGGTAGTTCATAGTTCGCAGACAAAGTAAGTAAAAATACAGGAGGTAAAGAACTATGGCAATGAATCGGGATGAGATTTTTCAGGAAGTTCAGGAAGTTCTGGTTGATGCGCTGGGAGTTGACAATGATGAGGTTACGGCTGAGGCGACCTTGATGGGGGATTTGGGAGCTGAAAGCATTGACTTTCTGGACATAGTATTCCGATTAGAAAAGGCGTTTGGAATAAAGATTCCACGAGAAGAGTTGTTTCCTGCCGAGAGTCTGATGAATAATCCTGAGTTTATCAATAACGGGAAATTGACCGAGGTAGGACTGGCTGAATTGCGAGAGAAAATGCCGCATACCGACCTGGCCACATTCGAGAATGACCCGGATATTAATAAACTGGGTGATTTGTTTACTGTCGGTGCGATTGTAAATTACGTTGATACTAAGCTGAACGCTGCATAATGGTTTGAACTATCTTTTCGATACTATCGGCAGGTTGACATTGAGCAATCCTGCCGACAATCTTATAAGTGTGAGTGCGATTTTTCGGTACGTTGTAAAATGGGGCCTTCGCGGAAATGCGTTGGATATGGATTGATAAATTTGTTGAGTTTCACAGCGGCGAAAGCGCCGTGGCGGTGAAAAACGTGACGCTTGCCGAGGAGCATTTACACGACCATTTCCCCGGTTTTCCTGTTATGCCGGAGACTTTGTGCATAGAAGCGATGGCCCAGACATCAGGGATACTTGTCGGCGAGGCAAACCGTTTTAAGGAAAAGGTGATTCTTGCAAAGGTGAAAAAGTGCGTTTTTTTCGACTACGTGAAGCCTGGCGATACACTAAAATTATATGCAAAGATTGAAAGCATCGCCCCCGAAGCGGCAAGCACAAGCGGTAAGATTACCTGCGAAGAAAAGTTGATTGCCGAGATAGATTTGATGTTCAGCCATATTGACCAGAACCTAGGCGGCAAAGAGTTCCCAAAAGAAAATTTCGTGTTCACCGACACGTTCAAGTCACTTCTGCATGGCCTATCTATTGATGATGGCGGTTCCGGCGTGATAGAATCAGGGCAAGATTGATGAGTTCTACCCGCGTAGTAATAACCGGTCTTGGTGTGGTAAGTCCGCTTGGATTAACCGTCAAACAAATGTGGGAGGGGTTGTGCGCCGGCAGGTGTGGGATAGGCAAAATTACGGCATTTGACCCAGTAGGTTTTAGCTGCAAATTAGCAGGGCAAGTTCCTGATTACAAGATACAGCAATACGTGCCGAGGAGCTATCGTAAGGCCGTCAAACTGATGTCCAGGGATATTGAACTGGCAGTTATGGCGGCAAACGAAGCGCTGACCGGCAGCGGGCTTATTACAAAAGGAATCGACCCGGAAAAGGTCAATGTGGACCCGGAACGTGTGGCAATTAATCTTGGTGCGGGTCTTATAAGCTGTGACCTAGTTGAGCTGGCTCCTGCGGTGGCAGCAAGCACTACAAATGGTAAGTTTGACATTCATAAGTGGGGTAAGGAAGGTCTTGATCTGGTGACACCCTTATGGTTGTTGAAATACCTGCCCAATATGTTAGCCTGCCATATAGGCATTATTCACGACATTGAAGGGCCGAGCAACACTATCACATGTGCCGAGGCGTCTGCACATCTGGCGATAGGTGAAGCGGCGCAGATTATTGCTCGTGGGGACAGTGATATTGCTCTGGCCGGTGGGGCTGAGGCAAAGGTCAATCCGATAGTTATGATTCGGCAGTGCCTGCTGCAAAGAGCTACAATTGAAAATAATGACGCCCCTGCTTTTTCCTGCAGGCCTTTTGATGCCGATGCCAAAGGGTCGGTTTTCGGTGAAGGAGCCGGTGTGGTTATATTGGAAAACCTGGAAAATGCCAAAAGGCGAGATACGAAAATTTACGCTGAAGTAGCTGGCGTAGGACAGAGCAATAGTATAAATCCGGTATATGAACGTCTTGAGCCGGATGGCAAAGGTATCCAAATAGCAATAGAGAGGGCAATAGCAGATGCGCAGATAGAGCCAGAGGATTTGGACCTGATTATCCCGCACGGGACGGGGATAGCTGCTGATGACTTGGCTGAGGCGACAGCGATTGAGGCAACTCTTGGTAAAGCAGCGACGAAAGCGGCGGTCTGGCCAACTAAAAGTATGCTGAGTAACACAGGAGCAGCAAGCGGAGCACTTGACGTTATAGCTGCCGTTTGTGCGATGGCCGATGGTAGGATACCTGCTGCGAGGAATTGCGATAGAAAAGCTAACGGATGCAATTTAAATATTGTAAAGCAGCCGCTTGAGACCAATATTCGCTATGCATTATGCTGCAGCTATACGTATGGCGGACAAACAGCCGCGGTGGTGTTAAAAAGTTTTGGCGACGAAGCAACGAACTAAATGATTGAAAAAAATACAACTGAACGGATAGTAATAACGGGGATGGGTATTGTTTGTCCTCTGGGGCACGATGTAGAAACAGTCTGGGGGGCCATACTGGCTGGCAAAAGCGGAATGGCCAAAACAACTGTTTTCGATGCCTCGACTTTCCCAACAACCTTCGATGCTGAGGTCAAGGATTACGACTTTACAGAATATATAGAAAATCTGCAGCTACACAAACACAGCAATCGTGGTTCCGGATTTGCTATTGGTGCGACGGTTCAGGCGTGCAGACAGGCGGGGATTGATATCGAAACCAACGAACCCGCTGACGGGATAGACCGCAGCAAATTAGGGATTTATCTGGGAGCGGGTGAAGGCTCTATTGATAACGATGTATTCTTCGAAGCTTTGGTCAAGGCCTGGAACAGCGAAAATAGTAAGATGGACTGGGGGAAGTGGGCAGAGGTGGCATTTGGTAAGATGAAACCAATGCGTGAACTTGAGCAGGAGCCGAATATGCCGGCTGCCCATATTGCAACACTTACTGGTGCGCGCGGGCCGACAAGAAGCTGTCTTACGGCCTGTGCGGCGAGCACTCAAGCGGTCGGCGAAGCAATGATGATGATTCGCAGGGGCGATGCGGATGTAATGATTGCGGGCGGTGCGCATTCGATGATACACCCGTTGGGTCTTACGGGCTTTAACCGCCTTACGGCGCTGTCAACAAGAAACGATAGTCCCGAAACAGCTTCAAGGCCGTTCTCAGCCAGCAGAGATGGTTTCGTCCTTGGTGAAGGTGCGGCGATTCTTATTTTCGAAAGCCTGCGTTCAGCGAAAAAAAGAGGGGTGGAAATTTTAGCTGAGGTTATCGGCTACGGCAGCAGCGCCGATGCATTCAGAATTACTGATATGCACGAGGAAGGCAAAGGTGCGATACAGGCGATGACCCGGGCATTAGTTGATGCAGGGATTAACGAAAGGCAAGTGGATTACATAAATACACACGGCACAAGCACAATGGAGAACGACTCGATAGAAACCAAAGCTATAAAGGCAATTTTTAAGGAAGAGGCGAAAAATATACCTGCCAGCAGTGTCAAAAGTATGCTTGGACATTTAATTGGGGCGGCAGGTGCGGCGGAATTGATTACGTGCGTCCTGGCGATACGGGATAATATAGTTCCGCCGACAATGAATCTGATAGACCGTGACCCCGAACTTGATTTGGATTATGTGCCGAATGAGCCGAGAAAAATGCAAGTTGATGTCGCAATGAATGAGTCCTTCGGATTCGGCGGACAGAACAATGTTGTAATCATAAAACGCTTCGAATAAAATTAAGCTATGATTGATATTAAAGAAATTCGCGAAAATCCGGAGAGATTCAAAAAAGCCGCAAAAGACAAGCACTTCGAAGTGGATATTGACCGCTTGCTCGAAGTTGATGCTGATATTCAGGAACGCAAAAAGAAACTACAGTATATCACCACCGAAAAAAACATGCTTGGTAAATCAATACCGAAGCTATCCGGAGACGAAAGAACCAATGCTATAGGTAAGCTGAGTATTCACAAGAAAAACGAAGCAAAATTTTGGGATGAGATCAAAGAGCTTCAGCCGGAATTTGATGAGTTGATGCTGCTTGTGGCACAGCCGACTGATGATGATGTGCCGATTGGCAAGGATGAGACTGAAAATGTTGAGATAAGAAGAGAAGGGGAAATAAGGCAATTCGATTTCGAGCCGAAAGACCACGTGCAGTTAGGAACGGCCCTTGGCATCATAGATATCGAGCGGGGGGTGAAATTAGCAGGGACAAGAAACTATATCTTAAAAGGTGATGGGGCGCTATTGCACTGGGCGGTTCTGCGGTTCGCAATGGATTATATGGTTGATAAAGGGTATGTCCCGATGTCGGTTCCTGTGCTTATGAAAGATGAGGCAATGACAGGGACCGGCTTTTTCCCCGGCTCCGAAGACCAGACATACCGGATGGAAGCAGACCAGCTTAATCTGGCAGGAACCGCGGAGGTACCGCTGACAGCTTATCGAATGGGGGAGATATTAGGCGAGGAAGAGTTGCCGTTAAAATATGTGGCACTATCGAGCTGTTTCAGGCGCGAAGCGGGAGCAGCGGGCAAGGATACTTATGGCCTTTATAGAATCCATCAGTTCGATAAGATTGAGCAGGTGGTCATCTGTGAAAATAGCGTCGACGTCAGCAACAAGTTTCACGAGGAGATTCTGGCCAACTCCGAAGGTGTGATGAGGGCGCTGGAACTGCCCTACCGGGTTGCGAACGTATGCACAGGCGATTTAGGCAGAGGCCAGGTGAAAAAATACGACATCGAAGCGTGGATGCCTTCGCGCAAAAATTACTGTGAAACGCACAGCGCAAGCAAATTCTATGAGTTTCAGGCAAGAAGAATGAACCTGCGCTATAGAGATTCGTCGTGCGTGATGCGTGACGCGTATAGCGGGGAAAGAAAAAACGCACGACGCAATACGCAATACGTGATACGGTTTTGCCATACACTGAATAATACCGTAATTGCAAGTCCTCGAATCCTGATACCCATATTAGAACTTTACCAGAATTCAGATGGCTCGGTAACAATACCGAAAGTGCTTCGGCCATATATGGGCGGGAAAGAAACAATCGTGGCTCGTCGCTCGTGACTCGTGTCTCGTAAATTGGGTTTGCCCGCCAAACGGAGTGGCGGGTAAATTTGGGTTCGTTTGGGTTTGTTTTGCCATCGTTAAAAGGTCTGATTTATCGTTATAATCCCCTGTCTTATAATGGTTTAGGTTCATTTCTGGCTTTTGGGAAATTGGGTTTGTTTTGCATAATTAACTTCATTTTGATTGATTTTTCCTGTCAGCGCAGAAAATCTCCGTAACCGCAGTTTCAGCCACAGAGAACACAGAGAATTAAATTATAAACAGTATTAATTGGTTATTGGTAACCGCTCATTGGTTATTCTCCTAAGGGGTTTAAGACTATTTACGATTTAAGATTTACGACTTGAGATTTAAGATTCTCCTAAAAAAAAGACCTCCTCTCTAAAATTAAACGGACATGCGCGATTGATGCGAAAAAGGTTCTTGATTCTTGATTCCCGATTCTCGTAACTCGATGTGAGAAGAGGAGTAAAAATTTTTTAAAAAAAATGGATTTTTGTTCTTAACCCTCTGCGCTTTTGATTGAAAAAAGGATAGTGGGCAGCGTTCAGCGTATAGCGGACAGGGGAAGAAAAAAGTTGCCTAAACTGACACCGCTATAGCGTAGAAAGCAGGAAGTATATTAGTATGTGCGTATATGCGTATATACTAATGTCATGATTAAACAATCTGGAGCTTTTTTGTGTGGGATTTGAGAAGCGTGGGGTTGAGGGTCGTGGCCAGTGACCCGTGGCTCGTGGGGCTGACGAAGGCGGGCCCGTCTCCGTTAAAAACTACGCCGAGGTCTGCGCTGCGCTTCGAGGTGCGGTTTTGGCTAAGTCGCTGTTGCAAAAGGAGTAAAAAAATTTTCGATTTTACCGTTTTTGGCGTCGGGGTAGCTGCGCTGCCGTTAGGCATGGCTTACGCCATTTTGATTGATTTTCCTAACCGCCTCTTTTTCTCAACATCACCGCACCGAGGCCGAGAAGAAATATTGCTTTTTACAGTGTTTGGCAATAAAATATGAAATTATGGAAAAGGCCGAAATCAAACGTTATTTTTCAATTGCGGACGAGGTAGAGCAGACGGTTGAGAAGTGCCTGAAAGAAGCCGACCGGCTGCGCCAGAGCATTTTGAAAAGAGCCTTTGAAGGCAAATTAGTCCCCCAAGACCCGGAAGACAAACCGGCAGAAAAACTGCTGGAGAGAATAAAGGCAGAAAAAGCAAAACTACAAGCAAAACCAAAAATATATGGACACCAAAGAGCAAACGTAAATAACAAGACATAAGATAAGGAGACAGAAAGATGCCAGATAAAGCAGGAGACAGATTCACGGATAAGAAAGGAAGAGGCTATGAACTAATTCCTGACCCTAAAGGTGGCCATTTACGTCCTATCACTTTGGATGGTCCAAATAATAAGAATCCGCCGCCTACGATGAAGGGTCCAAAGAATCCGCTGGCTGCGCCACTTGCAACAATAATGGCTATGGCAATATGGGAAGGCATACGTTGGATATGGAATAAAATTACTAAACGGAAAAAGCAAAACTACAGACCAAAAAGAAGACAAAAAATAAAAAAGTAAGGTTAGAAAAATATGGCAAATGAATCCTCAGCAATTGTTCAAAAGCTTTTGAATTATTGCAACATCTTGTGGAGAGGTGCAATTTGGAGAACTGAGATGCATAAGACAGAATCACTTAGACAGAGAAATGATTATGGGAATTGAAACCTGTTCAAATTGCGGGAGAACGATTGGCTCGCTTGAGCAAGCATTTGTATTTGAAGACCATGTTGTTTGCGCACAATGCAATGATTTACTGACCAAGGAGCAAAGCAAAAAACAAACACCTCAAGGGCAACCTTCCTCAAATCAAATCACTTTCGGGAAACGCAATAAGAGGAGCCTTATTTTCTATCGGCCATGCTCATTTGGACATTGATTATGTTCGCTTTATTAGTCCATTTGGGACAACCGGCTACAAAGGAGGAACTCGTAAAAAAAGGTATAAGCCCATATGACGAGGATGCAGTAGCAGCATACAATATGCCGGGCGTTTGTTGTCCGTGTAGCTTGTGGTTTATAGTTGCTGTGCCTCTGGGGATTTTTGCAATTGCAACTTGGGGTAAAAAATAAAGGATAGACAAGAACGTGGACTACGATGATTTAGGAGCTGAGAAATGACACAGGTTTGGCAAATAGCGGCTGGTGATAGAGGTCGAAATTATTCAGACCTGTTTCTTAAGCACGATATTATGTTTATGGGGCCAGGAGCTTATGGAGACTATAAAGCAAACAAGGACGCTTATCGCACCGTTTCACATAAGCCACAGTTAAAGCGTTTTGCTTCAGATGTGAAACAGGGAGACATAATTCTCTTAAGATTTTGCCATTGTGTTGTGGCTATAGGCAAGGTCTCCGAAGAAGGTTATAAATGGAACGAAGTTTTTGATGATGTATTCGGCTGGGACTTGCAACATACGCATCGGGTTATTTGGCAAGACCATCTGACTGAAAAAATACAAGAAATCCAGAAAAACAAAGAGCTTTTTGGCGAAAGAAAGCAACAACCGGCATTCACGGCTGTAAAGGACAGGCCGGTTCTTGAGAAAATCGAGCATCTATTTGAACACTGCAAAGCTCGACCACTAAGGCCAATACCAGAAGGATTACCAGAACCGCTGAAGCCAGAGGAACTCGGAGAAGAATTGTTTTCAAAAGGATTGCCAAACGAATCTGTTGACAAAGTGCTTATGGCGATTCAACGGCAACGGCGACTTGCGAAATGGTATGAGGAGCACGGAAAAAAGTCGAAAAGGCCAACAGAGCACGAGGTTGTAGCTCATATGATATTACCATTTTTGCTGGCTTTAGGGTGGTCAGAGCAACTATTGGCTGTAGAGTGGCATAAAATCGACCTTACAGCTTTTTGGCGCACCCCCACAACACCTGAAAATTGTTGTCTTATTTGTGAAGCGAAGGGATTAGGACACGGACTGCAAAATACTTTTACTCAAGCTACAAGTTATGCGGCAAAGTTTAAATTAAGTAATTGCAAGAGGATTGCACTCACAGATGGGACACGAATTTATCTGTATGAAAAATTGACGAATGGTCGATGGAACGAAACACCCGTTGGATACTTAAACATTCAGCTTATTCGGACTAACCATTTAGCTCCTGCAAATACAAATGCGGTTGACACAATAATTGGATTGACCCCAGCGGGAATAAATAGAGAGGTGGGATAATAAATATGCCTAATGAATCTTCTGCTATAGTCCAAAAACTTTGAAACTACTGTAATGTCCTGCGTGATGACGGTGTAAGTTATGGCTGGTATCTATTGGGGCAAGTATATTACCTACAGATTTTACGGGCCTGGCGGCGGCGGTCGCCTTCTTTGAGGAAACGCTTACGGATTCTAATAGAATTAGGGCAAATTTCAACAAGCTCATCGGCCTGGATGTACTCCATCGCCAGCTCAAGACTCATTTTTCGAGCAGGGCGGACCTGTGCTGCATCGTCTTTGCTCGCCGCCCGAATATTGGTCATCTGCTTGGCCCTTACCGCGTTTACAGGTATGTCGTTGTCCTTGCAGTGTTCGCCGACTACCTGACCTTTATATACCGTTTCACCTGGTTCAACGAAAAAAACACCCCTGTCGTATAAAGCGTCAAGTGCATAAGCCGTTACCTGGCCGGGGGTGGTCGCAATCATAACGCCTGCCTTTCGCTGGGGAATCGAACCTCGCATCGGCTCGTATCTTTCAAACGAATGATGCATAATCGCCCTGCCCTGTGTGGCATTCATCATCCTTGCGTGAAGGCCGAACAGGCCGCGAGACGGTATAAGAAATTCCATATGAATAAAATCGCTCGCCCCGCTCTTGGCATCTATTTTCATTACTTCGCTCCGCCGTTCGCCCAGAAGACTCATTATGGAATTCTGGCAGTCCAGCGGGCAATCCACCGCAAGCAATTCTATCGGCTCATGGTGAATACAATCAACTATTTTCAAAATTACCTCCGGTTTGCCGACACAAATCTCATAACCTTCACGCCGCATATTCTCCAGCAGGATACCGAGATGCATCAACCCCCTGCCGGAAACAGTGAATTCATCAGGCGTCTGGCCGGGCTCGACTCTTAACGCAACATTATGCTGAAGCTCCTTTTGGAGTCTTTCACCAATCTGCCTGCTGGTTACGTATTTGCCGTCTCTGCCTGCGAAAGGTCCGTCATTAACCCTGAATGTCATCGACATCGTCGGCTCATCGACGGCAATAACGGCAAGCTTCGAAGGATTGTCCGCACAGGCAATAGTATTGCCAATATCAACAGGGTCAAGACCGGATACTGCACATATATCGCCGGCTAAAACGGTTGGAACCTGCTTCCGGCCAAGGCCGTCAAACAGATGAATCTGCATAACTTTCTGCTGGGTATGCACATTATTGGCGTCAATTACCGTAACGCTCTGACCCTCGTTTATTTGCCCTGCAAAGACCCTTCCTACCGCGATTTGTCCTACATAATCCGAATATTCCAGACTTGTTACCAGCATCTGCAACGGAGCGTCAGGGACAGCCTGCGGAGGAGGAACATTTTTTACAATGGTCTTGAATACCAGCTGCATATTGTTGGTCTTTTTGGCGGGGTCTGTCGTCGCCCAACCCTGCCTTGCAGATGCGTAAACAACAGGAAAATCGAGGGCCTTATCGTCGGCGCCAAGCTGAACAAGCAAATCAAATACTTCGTTCACAACCTCATGAGGCCGGCTGTTTTCACGGTCTATCTTATTGATTACAACTATGGGCCTTAGTTTATTCTCAAGAGCCTTGGCTAACACAAATCTTGTCTGCGGCATAGGACCTTCAAATGCATCGACCAAAAGCAGAACGCCGTCCGCCATCTTCAAAACACGTTCGACCTCGCCGCCAAAATCAGCGTGGCCGGGCGTGTCGATTATATTAATCTTGTATTCGTTGCCCCTGCTGTTCGTATAGTAAATCGCACAGTTTTTGCTGAGAATTGTTATGCCGCGCTCCCGCTCGATGGGATTCGAGTCCATAATCAAGGCGTGCTCGCTGCCGGCCAGCTTATCAAGCTCCTCAGTCCGAAACGTGCCGGACTGGTACAAAAGCTGGTCGACCAGCGTTGTTTTGCCGTGGTCAACATGGGCGATTATCGCCACATTACGAATATAATCTGAATACATAATAAATTCTCAAGAGGGAACCTATTCAGGATTCGGTTTAATCCTTGTTGTGAAAACCAATTATGCTACATTATTTCTTATGAATGTCAATGCAAAACCACCGTTGTTGTCAAAGAAAATACATCGCCTTAACGTCGCGAATTCTTATAATTAATCACACGCCAAATGAGTAAAAATTTGGTCTTGAGTCTTGCGTCTTGTTTCTGTACTTTGTTCCGCTATGGACGACATACAGCAGAAATTAGCTCTGATTGATAAGCAGCTCACGGGGGGTGTAGCGGATTTTCACAGACAAATCATAAGCACAACCCCCCTGCTGTTTGTAGCTGTGGGTTTAATTGCGGGAATTTTGATACAAAATGCGTTTGGTTTACCGGTTTGGGTTTGGCTGATATTCGTTGGGGTTTGCGCAGCTGCAACGGTTATTTTGTATGTTGTATATCGTGGTAAAGAAGAACAACTGCCGAACATATTGGCCTATACGGCTTTGGTTTGTTTTGTGTGTCTCGGTGCAATTCGGCTGAACAGTTATGAGCAACCTGCGGGCAACGATATCCACAATTTTGTCGCTGAGGAGCGGAAATTAGCGACAATCCGCGGTTCTGTTATTACTGAGCCATACACCAATGAAAATCGGAGCTGGGAATTTGTAAAGTTTACGCACACCGACCCGACCAGCAGCTTTTATCTGAAGCTCGGCGAGGTCGAGACTGTCGATGGCTGGGCAAAAGTGAGCGGCACCGTGCGGGTGCAGGTTGATGAGCGGGTGCTGGGTTTGAAAGCCGGTGATTATATTCAGGCATACTGCTGGTTAGACAGATTTGAGAAAGCCACTAATCCGGGACAGTTCAACGTTGCCAGGTATCTTGCAAGGAAAAATATCTTTGTCGCAGCATCAGTCGATTCACGGGATGCCATTGAAGTGCTTCAAAGTGGTTCTGCCGATTTTTTTGTGAAGATAAAAAGAAAGGCAAGAGAGATAGCTGTGCAGTCACTGTTGGGCAGCCCATATCCACAGGAAGAAAGCGAACGCCTGCTGCAGGCACTTGTTCTTGGTTACAGAAGAGAGATGGACATTGCTACTTATGAGGCGTTTCGCAGGACGGGACTATTGCACTTTGTATGTCTATCCGGGATGAACTTCGGCATTCTTGTCGGGATGATATGGTGGCTGTGCAAGATAGCAGGTCTGGCGAAACGAGCCAAGGCGGCTGTTTGCATAATTGCGGCGGCGATGTTTGTGCTGGTAGTTCCTCCGAACCCGCCAGCATTTAGAGCGGCGATTATGTGCCTTGTCTTTTGTTCATCATTTTTCTTTCGTCGGCAGAGTAATCCTTTTAATTCACTGGCGCTGGCGGCGGTTATTCTGTTGATTATAAAGCCGACAGAGCTTTTTGAGGTCTCCTGGCAGTTATCATTTGCGGCGGTGCTGGGTATTTTGCTTTTTACAGGCCTAATTGAGGATTTCATATATGAAAAAGGAACAGACTGGTTTAGGATTAAGGAGAGGCAAAAGACCAAAGGGTTCCTCCGCATAATTCCTGACCCTCGCTCATTATTTGCTATAAGCCTTGCTGCATGGTTGGCCAGTGCGGGAATCCTGTTATATAATTTTTATACGATTCAGCCTCTTACGAGCATCTGGACGGTAGCTGCCTCGCCGTTTATAGCAGTGATTTCATTTGCCGGCTATCTAAAGCTGCTTATCGGCCTGGTTTCTCCGACAGCAGCATCGATACTGGATGTGATAATAAAACCTTTATCGAGTTGCCTCATCTGGCTCGTAAAATGTATGGCACGAATAGATGTCTCGCAGGTGCTTATAGGTCATGTGTCGGTTTGGCTGGTAGTTTTCTATTACTGCGTCATTTTGTTTATAGCCTTTATTCATTTTAAGCGTCCTTTTGTGAAAAAAGTAATTTCTGTACTGATGGTTTTGGCTATCATAATTTTTCTGGGTATTACAAAATGGCAAAGGACACATCGGGACGAGTTAATAATGACCTGTTTAGATGTTGGGCACGGGCAGGCGATATTGGCTCAGTTGCCGGGCAAAGGCAATATTTTGTTCGATGCAGGCTCACTGCACAAAAGTGACATCGGCAGACGGATTGTAGCACCTTTTCTGGACTACAGCGGAATAAATAGAATCGATTCGATTATCATAAGCCATAACGATGTAGACCACATCAATGGAATACCTGAGATTGTTGAGCACTGCGACGTCAACGGTGTTTATGCCAATGATACTTTTTTTACAGATATGAAAACAGACCCAAATGGCACGGCGAAGTTTCTTGAAACCTTATTGAGTAAAAATGATTTTAAGATAAAAGGCTTAGAAGATTTAAATCTAAACAATGCCGCTAAAATAAAAATACTTTGGCCAAACAAAAAAGCAACTTATTATGAGCAACTAAGTGACAATAACAAATCACTGGTGTCATTGATACAATTCAGCAATGTCAAAATACTTTTGTGCTCCGACATTGAGAAATTTGCACAGGTAGAACTTCTTAGGCTTTATCCCGACCTTAAAGCCGATGTGGTTGTTGTTCCACATCACGGCTCAAGCAAAACTGCCGAACAACATTTTCTCGAAAATCTCAATGCGGGTATTTTGATATGCAGTTGCGGCCGAAGGGACTATGAAAGACAGCGGACAACAAGGGCAGAAAACAAGGCAAAGTCATTTTACACAGCCAGAGACGGAGCCCTTACTGTTTGCATCAAGAAAAATGGCACAATAAAATTAGTGAGCCGTGATTAGTGAATCGTGTATCGAGCCACGAACTGCGAACCACCAGTCACGAGTATCACCTCATATGAACAACGATTTCAACTCTCCGGTTTTTTGCTTTACCGCTGGCGGTGGCATTTGAGGCGACAGGCTGACTATCTCCACGGCCCACCGCTCGAATATTACCTTGAGGAATTCCGTGTTCGACCAGGTATCTGACCACGACGTTAGCACGCTCAGTAGAAAGCTGCATGTTATCTTTCCACGGAGATTTCTTGATAGGTTCTGAGTCGGTATGGCCTACAACATCTATTTGCCGGCCAGAGTATTTACTCTGCAACACCGACTTGATATGGTCAAGCTCAGTGCTGCTGCTTTTTTTCAGAGTGGCCTTTCCCGAGTCAAAAAGTATTTTATCCGAGATGGTTACCGTAACTGTTCCAGCCTGAGGGCTAAGTGCAACGTCATAGCCTTCTCCAAAACCGGTGGCTTGAGCCGTGGTTTGCTTGCGTTCGGCAATTTGTTTCTGGAGCTCTTCTATTGTCTGCCGGCTCTGTGAAAACTGTTCGGTGAGCTGGCCTTTCTCCGACTTTTCGCGTTCGAGCAGGCCCTTTAGATTCTCGTGCTCCACGTTCAGGGCCTTGTACTTTTTCTTCCAATTAGTACAGCCGGGGAAAAACGTAGCTGATGCAAGACAAATTAGCAGAATGATTGCTTTTTTGTTAACAGTTCGCATTTTGGTACCTCCTTTACATAAAAATTTAAGTTTTTTCGTAAGTTCCAGTTTTTAATAATAAAATATTGCATTTAAGTAGTCAAGTATTCTATCGTGTAAAATCATAACAGTAAATATACCCAAAGACAAGAAAGGACCGTAAGGAATTTGTCGAGTTTTTTTAAAAAATGTTCTCAGACCTGCCCAGGCCAGACCGAAAAATGGTGCGATAAAGAATGCCACAACGACTAAACTTGCGCCTATTACCGCTCCTGCAGCACCCATTAAATGCACATCACCAAGCCCCATTGCCTCTTTTCCAAAGCCCAAAGTACCTAAAATGCGGGCAAACCAGACAACCCCACAACCTACAAAGTAGCCCCACAGACTGCCCAGAAGTCCTGCAATTACAGGCTGTTGTGAAAAATTCAGCCACCAGGTGCGTATTGAGGGGTTTTTTTGGCTGAGCCAATAGGCAGCCAGGGAACAGATGATAATCGGCAACAGAAAGATGATTTCCCTGCAAATCTCCAGACGGTGGTCAAACGGCAGCTCTGTTGGTTCTTCCGGGTTCCGAGGGAAATCCTGAGGGTCTTCGGATTCGTAACTTCTTTTAATCAGGCCGGTTGCCAACAGGCCCCAGGATATTGCCAGTCCTATCGCGGCTCCTGTGGCCAGGGATGCGGTCCTGGCCGAGGCACTTGGCAAAAGGGCATAGCTGCGAATTACAGCGGGGTCAATTATATAAACGCCGACCACCGCGCCAATCAAGCCCGCTGCGGTAGCAAACCAGCAAATTGAGAGCGGAATGACCCACAACTTCAAGTCAATAGCCGAAGCGGCAATGAGAGCAGCTAACAAAATAATAGAAGTAAGGTAGATGAACCAGCCGCCCTGCAGAAATGGGCCGACACCGGCGCGCAAATCAGTGCGAAAAAACAAAAAAAATAGGCCAACGAAAACCAGACCGGTCAATAGTTCGATAAAAAAATAACGCGGTGAGATTGGGGCTTTGCAATACCGACACTTAGCGCCTAACAGCAGCCACGAGACCAGTGGTATGTTGTCATAAAAGCGAATACCCCTGCCGCACGCAGGACAAGCCGAAGGCGGTTTTATCAGGGATTCGTCGCGAGGCAGACGATAAATGACAACATTCAGGAAGCTGCCTACACAACAACCAAACACAAAAATAAAGACAAACCAAATCCAATCCGGTACTGCCACAACGCCTCCTTTGCGTTAGAATCCGGAGCTAATTCATTTCCTTTTTTTCCTTTTAATTGCTCCTGCCACTTTCATCGGCAAGCCGAACAAACGAATAAACCCGGTTGCATCAGTTGGGTTGAATTCTGCACCCATCTTAAAACTCGCCAGACCGGTCTGATACAGACTGTTCGGGCTTTTTACGCCGGCCGGTGTGCATTGTCCCTTGAATAGCTTCATCCTGACCTCGCCGGTAACATTTCGCTGAGTAACATTGACAAACGCATCAAGTGCCTCCCGCAGCGGTGAAAACCATTGGCCGTAATAAACAAGTTCAGCATATTTTAGAGCGAGTAGCTGTTTGTAGTGCATAGTTTCTCTATCAAGCGTGAGACTCTCAAGGGTACTGTGGGCTGTGACGAGAATCATACCGCCCGGCGTCTCATAGACGCCGCGTGACTTCATGCCGACGAGGCGATTTTCGACCAGGTCCAATTGGCCGATGCCGTGTTTGCCGCCGAGGCGGTTCAACTGCTCAATCAGTTTTACGCCGGTTGTCTTTTTGCCGTTAAGTTTTGTCGGAACGCCTTTATCAAAGCCAACCTTGATGTAATCGGGCTTGTCAGGGGTTCTCGAGACCGGTCGAGAGATGACAAACAGATTGTCTTTCGGCTCATTAGCGGGGTCTTCGAGGTCAGCCCCTTCGTGGCTGATGTGCCAGAGGTTGCGGTCGCGCGAGTAGATTTTTTTCTTGCTCTGGTCGATGGAGATTTTGTGTTTTTTTGCATAATCGACGGCCGCTTCCCTGCTGGTCAGCGTGAAGTTCGGGTCTTTCCACGGGGCTATAATTTTCAGGGACGGGTCGAGAGCCATATATGTCAGCTCAAAGCGCACCTGGTCGTTGCCTTTTCCGGTTGCACCGTGCGCAACGGCTGTGGCACCCTCGGCGTGAGCGACTTCAACCTGATGCTTTGCGATTAACGGCCGGGCGATACTTGTTCCGAGCAGGTAACCACCCTCATACACAGCACCGGATTTTAGCATCGGCCAGAGATAATCTTCGACAAACTCTGCTCTGAGGTCCTTGACTACACATTTGACTGCGCCGGACTGCAGAGCTTTTTTCTTGATGCCGGCCAATTCATCACCCTGGCCGAGGTCGGCTGCAAAGGCTATCACCTCATAGCCATAGGTCTCTTTAAGCCACGGTAAAATGACGCTGGTATCCAGACCGCCGCTATATGCCAGAACTATCTTTACTTTTTTTGCCATCTTTTTACCTTAGAAATTATTCGTTTCTGCCAAGAATTATATCGACTATTATCAAGAGAGGCAATTAGAAATGGTTTTTCGCATAATTTTTGAGTCGGCGTTTTTGCCTGTGAAGAGTTTGAACTGGGCGGCGGCCTGGTTGATGAACATTGATAAGCCATCGATTGTTTTTGCACCGGCTTGTTTTGCCTCTTTTAATAATAGAGTCTCGGCGGGATTATAAACTGTGTCAAAGACCGCCATACCCTTCTTAACATACTCTTTTGGCACAGGCGACTGGTCAGTATCCGGATACATTCCGATACTGGTGCAATTTATTAGCAGTTTCGCGTCGAGATTCTGCAAATCATCCAGCCCCCCAAAATCACAATTGAATTCGGCTGCAAGTTTTTCGCCTCTTTCTACGGTGCGGTTGTAAATAGTGATTTTGGCGCCGGCATCGCTTAGGCCTGCTACTATGGCTTTTGCCACGCCGCCTGCGCCGATGACAGCCACCGGCAAATTCTTCAAATTGGCTTTGGAGCCGAGCGTTGAAGTAATTGCATCCAGCGCTGCCATATAATCGGTATTATATGCACGCAAACTGCCGTCAGCGCCAATGATAATGGTGTTGACGGCGCCGATTTTCTCGGCTAAAGGTTCGACAAAACCCTGATTTTCTTTGACGAAATTTAGGGCATTTTCTTTGTGCGGGATTGTTATACTAAAGCCGCGGAATCCAAGCCAGCTTCTGGTGAGAACGTGGCGTAAAAAACAGTCAAACTCCTCTTTGCCGCCTTCGACGAGCAAAGGCAGATACAATTTATTCTCTCCTATATCGGCGAAGCAGGCATTATGTGCAGCAGGGCCTGCCGAATGAGCAACAGGAGAGCCGATTACACCGTAAAGTTTGGTGTCAGCATTTATTGAATCCCAACGGTAAATTGTTTTGAACTGCTCAATAGTCATCTGGCCCGGTGCGGTTTCGTTCTTCTCGTCTATACTTGCGAATGTAACAAAAGAGTTTAACTTTTTTGCGATGATTCTGGTGATAAGGCCGGCGGCGCCCATACAAAAGACGATTCGCTCGCCGCTGGTTCTGCGCAGTAAATCAAAAGCTTCAAAACAATCGTTGATATGATTAGCCGTATAGACCAGCTTTGGAATTACGGCTGGGTATAAGGTCTGGATGTGACGATGGAGTTTTATGATGTTGGGGAATTTAGTTTCGAAATTGTGAGTTGACAAAATCAGTCGGCCCTTTGATGCCTGCGACAGAGCTCTGCGTATTCTTTCCTGGTTTTCTGCAGAGAGGAAATTTTCATATTCAAAGTCGATAAATTCGGCACCGGCTTTCAGGGCTTCGGTAAGTATATCGATTCGCAACTGGTCTGGATAGTCAATCTCACCGCCCTGCTTGGTGTCTCGGCAGGTTACGATTATCGGCAGCGGCGCGGGAGCGGCAGTTTTAGCCTCGGCAATTAAATTTTTAACCAAATCAGCGCTGATGTTTTCGAGATAATCAGTTCGCAACTCGAGCATCTCGGCGTCCGCGGCTTTGGCTGTTTTAATTAACTGCTTTGCCTGGTCCAAATTTTTAGCTGCTATGGGAACGGCTAAATATGCCATTTTTCACTCGCGGCTCATAATAGCGTTATAAGTTGACGATATGATATGCTATGGAAGAAGATATTGCAACGATGGCTGCGAAAGCCGGGGCAACCAGGGATAGAAATTTGGTGGTTTTTCCTTGCGTTTTTGACAGCTTTGAGTAGATTTTACAAATAAAATTGTGATTGGAGATTTGGAAATGATAGGAAAAAAGATAAGATTAGAGAGAATAATCGACCGCAATTCCGGCAAAACGGTAATTGTTCCGATGGACCACGGCGTCACGGTTGGGCCTATTGAAGGACTGGCAGATATGCGGACTACGGTCTCTAAGATTGTGGCCGGCGGAGCAAACGCTATCCTGATGCACAAAGGCATGGTTCGGGCAGGTCACAGAGGCGCAGGCAAAGACGTCGGGCTGATTATCCACCTCTCGGCAGGAACGTCAATGAGTCCCGACCCGAACGCAAAAGAGCTGGTCTGCACTGTTGAGGAAGCGATTAGGCTGGGTGCTGATGCGGTGTCGGTACATATAAACTTAGGCGCCGAAACGGATAAAGAGATGCTGGGGCAATTAGGTTATGTAAGCGAGCGATGTTTACAATGGCAAATGCCGCTTGTTGCAATGATGTACACCCGCGGTCCGAAAATCAAAAATGAATTTGACGTCAATAATGTCAAGCACGCAGCCAGAGTTGGGGCCGAACTGGGCGCCGATATTGTCAAAGTGCCGTACACCGGCAGTGTCAAAAGTTTCACCGAGGTAGTGCAGGGCTGTCCTGTGCCGGTGGTGATAGCCGGCGGGCCGAAGATGGACAGCGACGAGGACATTTTCGAAATGGTCGAGGGGGCCTTGAAAGCTGGTGCAATGGGGATATCAATAGGCCGAAATGCCTTCCAGCACAAAAAACCAGAAAAAATGGTCGGTGCTCTTTGCAAAATGGTCCACGAAGGTGCCAGCGTCGAAAAGGCAATCAAAATGCTTCGGAGCTAAAAATACGCAGCCGATAAGGAATTAGCTGAATGAAGAAATTATGGGTAAATGTTATTCCGTATAAAAAGGACCTTGCTATAGCTGCGCTTGAAAGTGGTGCTGAGGCGGTGGTTCTGCCGGACGGCAAAAGTGCGACTGTTCGAGAGTTCGGCAAAATCAAAACGGTCGAGAAAAACGGCGATATAAAGAGTGGTGCTGATGTTGAGTTCATCGAGATAGCCGGCAAAGCAGACGAGGATAAAGCTGCGGCAGTGCCGGAGAATAAAATTGTTGTGCTGCGAATGCTTGACTGGACGATTATCCCGATTGAGAATCTGCTGGCCCGACGCGGCAGAAATATTATGGTGCAGGTGAAAAACAGTAAACAGGCCAAATTGATGGTTGAGATACTTGAGCGAGGTGTTGACGGCGTTGTGCTAAATACAACAGACATCAACGAGATTAAAAAAACCGCAGAAATCATTCAGGGCATAAGTGAAAAGGTCGCTCTTGTAACCGCTACGATAACAGGCACAAAACAGCTTGGGATGGGCGACCGGGCCTGCCTCGATACCTGCACGCAAATGGGGTTGGGTGAGGGTATGCTCATTGGCAATACGGCTTCGGGTTTTTTCTTAGTGCATTCGGAATCCATCGATAATCCTTATGTGGCATCTCGGCCGTTCCGCGTCAATGCCGGTGCGGTGCACGCATATACCTTAGCGCCGGGCGGTAAAACCAGGTATCTGGCTGATTTGAAAGCCGGCGACGAGGTGATGCTGGTAGATTTTCAGGGCAAAAGCCAGACGGCATATCTGGGCAGAAACAAGATTGAAAAAAGGCCTATGATGCTTATCGAGGCCGAAGCCAAAGGCGAACCCATTAGTCTTATTATGCAAAATGCTGAGACGATTCGATTGGTTAGCCCAGAGGGAAAAGCAATCTCGATTACGAACCTAAAACCAGGTGATAAAGTGCTCGGCCATATTGAGAAAGCCGGCAGGCACTTCGGTATGAAGGTCGATGAGACACTGATAGAAAGGTAAAGCTATGGTTTGGCTGGAAAATATAATCAGCATAATCTTGGCTGTTGTGTTGGGGGTGGTTATCGGATTGGAAAGGGAGATTAGAGGAAAAGCTGCCGGTTTAAGAACAAACGCTCTGATATGTCTTGGTGCAGCGGTTTTCACGGTTATATCCAGACAAATCACCGATGGACTTGGAGCAGAAGTTTCACCTGCAAGAATAGCTGCGCAAATCGTTACAGGTGTGGGTTTTTTAGGCGCCGGTGCCATAATTCGGGATAGAGGCGGTATCCACGGCTTAACCACAGCAGCCACTATCTGGATGGTTGCGAGCATTGGAATGGCTTGCGGGGCAGGATTTTTTCTGCTGGCTGTTACTTCAACAATTATTGCCCTTATAGTATTGATTGGTTTAACACCACTGGAAAAACGGGTTGGTTCTCTCAGACGAAAACACGAGCTAAAGGCAGAATCTCCCCCACAGAGTGAAAACAACGGTTAATTGATACTTCCCCTTTAGGACATCAACATCGATTGCTCAAAGGAAAAGGCCGGCTCATTTTTCAGAACCGGCCTTTATAAATCCTGGCGATACCTACTCTCGCCCCGAAGGACTACCATCGGCCGCACGGGCTTAGCTTCTGAGTTCGGAATGGGATCAGGCGTTTCCCCGTACGTATGGTCACCAGGAAGCTCGTTTTATCAGGCAAATGCCTGATAAATTCAAAATCAAAATGTAAAATTCAAAATTAAGGAAGTCATTGCCGCAAAGCGGCAATTCCACAATTTTGATTTTTTATTTCTAACTTTTGCATTTCCTAAAATATGCAGATGCGAATATGAGCGTTAACCCAAATCAACCAAAGATAGATATGGTCAAGTAATCGAGCGTTAGTACCGGTTAGCTGAAGCGATTTCTCGCCTTACACACCCGGCCTATCAACCTGATAGTCTATCAGGGCTCTTCTGCAGTCCGAAGACTACAAGGAATCCTCATCTTGGAATGGGCTTCCCGCTTAGATGCTTTCAGCGGTTATCCTTTCCTGACTTAGCTACCCGGCGGTGCCCCTAGCGGGACAACCGGTACACCAGCGGTCAGTGCTTCCCAATCCTCTCGTACTAGGGAAACATTTCCTCAAGATTCCTGCGCCCACGGCAGATAGGGACCGACCTGGCTCACGCCGGTCTGAACCCAGCTCGCGTACCACTTTAATGGGCGAACAGCCCAACCCTTGGGACCGCCTTCAGCCCCAGGATGTGATGAGCCGACATCGAGGTGCCAAACCTCCCCGCCGCTATGGACGCTCGGGGGAGATAAGCCTGTTATCCCCAGAGTACCTTTTATCTGTTGAGCGATGACCCTTCCACACAGAATCACCGGATCATTAGGTCCTGCTTTCGCATCTGCTCGACTGATGAGTCTCGCAGTTAAGCACACTTATACCCTTATGCTCTATGCGTGATTGCCAACCACGCTGAGTGTACCTTTGAGCTCCTCCGTTACTCTTTAGGAGGAGACCGCCCCAGTCAAACTGCCCACCAAGCACTGTTCCACGCCCGGATTCACGGGTCGCGGTTAGGTGACTAACATAGCAAGGGTGGTATTTCAAGGTTGGCTCAGCACCTCCCGAAAGAGATGCTTCAACGCCTCCCACCTATCCTACGCAAGATATGCCAGGCATCAATACCAGGCTACAGTAAAGGTTCACGGGGTCTTTCCGTCTTGCCGCGGGAATGTGGTATCTTCACCACAAATACAATTTCACCGAGTCCGTCCTTGAGACAGTGCTCCAGTCGTTACGCGGTTCATGCACGTCGGAACTTACCCGACAAGGAACTTCGCTACCTTAGGACCGTCATAGTTACGGCCGCCGTTTACTGGGGCTTCGGTCGCCAGCTTTTCAGCCTTTCGGCCAATGACCGACTTCCTTAACCTTCCAGCACCGAGCACGCGTCATTCTGTATACATCCTCTTTACGAGTTAGCACAGAACTGTGTTTTTGGTAAACAGTCGCCAGAGCCACTTCACTGCGCCCTCAGCATGTGCAAGATCGAAATCAAGCACATCTGGAGGGACCCCTTATCGCTAACTTACGGGGTCAAATTGCCTAGTTCCTTAAGAACGGTTCTCTCGAGCGCCTTAGGATATTCTCCTCGCCTACCTGTGTCAGTTTTAGTACGGATATGCACCGTCGTCCTGTTTGAGGTTTTTCTAGACAACAACTTTGGCTGCTCGGGCATCTTAAATCGGCCCTTGCCGTCCTTCAGAGTCTTTGTGTCGGCGGATTTGCCTACCGACGACTCCTCCGGCAGAATAGCCACAACTAATCGGCTTCCAGCCTCTGCCGCTGCGTCACCCCCACAGTTATAACCTTCGATACATAGTGCAGGAATATTAACCTGCTGTCCATCGTCTACGCCTTTCAGCCTCGACTAAGGGCCCGACTAACCCTGGGCGGATTTACCTTCCCCAGGAAACCTTAGGCTTTCGGCGAACAGGATTCT